>Ga0316217_10007076_pt1 | contig 10845 bp, 6 predicted proteins | sample 1anoAmetaG_FD_203633 | JGI IMG/M metagenome (GOLD analysis project Ga0316217, IMG submission 203633) | Freshwater microbial communities from Trout Bog Lake, Wisconsin, USA - 1anoA | ecosystem: Environmental > Aquatic > Freshwater > Lake > Hypolimnion/Profundal zone | place: USA: Wisconsin... | reverse complement strand
TCCTCGGGAAATTCATTTCGCCGTATGATGCCACGGCGATTGAGAAGTTGAAGGCCGCGGGCGCCATCGTTTTTGGCCGCCTGAACATGGACGAATTTGCGATGGGCAGCTCGACCGAAAACTCCGCGTTTGGCCCCACGCGCAACCCTTGGGATATCACCCGCATTCCGGGCGGTTCCTCCGGTGGTTCGGCGGCGGCGGTGGCGGCCGATGAATGCATCGCCTCGCTGGGCACGGATACCGGCGGCTCCATCCGGCAGCCGGCCGCCTTGTGCGGCTGCGTGGGGCTCAAGCCCACGTACGGGCGCATTTCGCGCTATGGTTTGGTGGCCTTTGCCAGTTCGCTGGACCAAATCGGCCCGTTTACGAAGGACGTGCGCGATGCGGCCACGCTCTTGGGCGTGTTGAGCGGCCACGACCGGCGTGATTCCACCAGCGTGCCCCAACCCGTGCCGGATTACGTCGGCGCGCTGTCCGGCAACATAAAAGGTTTGAAGCTGGGCCTGCCGAAAGAATACACGATCGGCGGTTTGGATCCCGAGGTGAAAGCCGCCGTGGACGCCGCCGTGAAGAAGTTCGCGGATTTAGGGGCGGAAATCGTGGAGATTTCATTGCCCCATACGGACTATGCCGTGGCCGTTTATTATATCATCGCCACCGCCGAGGCGTCGGCCAATCTCGCCCGCTTCGACGGCGTGCGCTATGGCGCGCGGGTGGAGGGTCACGATCCGCTGGAGATGTACGCCCGCACGCGCGGCGCGGGGTTCGGCCCCGAAGTGAAACGCCGGATCATCCTGGGCACCTATGTGCTGAGCAGCGGCTATTACGATGCGTATTATCTGCGGGCCCAAAAAGTCCGCACCCTCATTCGCACCGATTTTCTGAACGCCTTCAAGGCCGTGGACGCGATTATCACGCCCACCTCACCCACGGCGGCCTTCAAGCTCGGCGAGAAGTCGGACGATCCGCTGCAAATGTATTTGTCGGACATTTTCACCATTTCGTGCAATCTGGCGGGGATTTGCGGCGTGAGCCTGCCCTGCGGATTCACCCGCGACCCGAAGCTGCCGGTGGGGTTGCAATTGTTGGGACAGCCGTTTGGCGAGGCCACGATGCTGCGCCTGGCGCACGCTTACGAACAGAACACCCCGTGGCATCAAGAAAAAGCTCCGCTTTGACCGGGGCTGTGGTACATGTATAGGGTGACTCGACGATGATTCCGGCGCAGAAAACCAAACGGCTTTTGTTTTGGGTGGGCCTGTCTTTGCCCATGGCCGCCTTGTTGGCCATGACTTGGCTGGTGCATCAGGCCGGCGGACAGTTCAACAACTCCTTTAACTGGGTGCTCCAGAACTATAAAGTCCTCGACAAGTTCGAGCAGACCCAAGGCCACATCGTGGACGCCGAAGCCAACCAGCGCGGCTTTCTTTTGAGCGGACACCAGGAATACTTGGACCCCTACCAAGCCGCCATGGGGTCCATTCATGACGACATCACAGAGCTCAAAAAGATGACGGCCAGCGATCCCACGCAACAGGCCAATATTGCCGCGCTGGAGCAGTTGGTCGCCACCGAACTGGTTTTTGATCCGGCCACGGCTTTTTCCTCCGGCCAGTTTCCGACCAATGCTTCCGTGGTGGCGCTAACGGCGCTGGGCAAGAAGAAGATCGAGGAGATGCGCCGGGTGCTGTTTCAGGCGCGGGAGGAGCAGGAGCAGGCCCTGAGCAAACATCAGCGTGATGCGGAGGATGAGGTGATTTCCGGCCAGATCATGTCGCTCGTGCTCATTGCCGGGGTGGTGATGGCGCTGATCTTCGTGGTGGTCATTTTGTTGCGGCTGGACCGGCTCCAGCAATTTGTGACGGTTTGTGCCTGGACCGGCCAGGTGAAGTTTCAGGGGGAATGGATGCGGCTGGACCAGTATTTGGAACGCCAATTCGGCCTCTCCGTTTCGCACAGTCTTTCCCAGGACGCCGCGAAAAAGATGATGCGCGAGATCGAGGAATTCAACCGCCCCGGCGGCGGCAAGGGTGACGGCGCGCGTCCGCCCGGCTCCAGGGCATAGTTGCTTGGGGGATTAATGTTGAAGCTTCATTGCCAGGATTGACCGCATCGCCATGCCAAGCGTTTTTATCAAGACTTACGGTTGCCAGATGAACGAGCGCGACAGCGAAGCCGTGGCGGCGCAGCTGGTGGCCAAGGGTTATTCGCTGGCCGCCTCCGAGGCGGCGGCCGATGTGGTGTTGCTGAACACCTGCAGCGTGCGCGATTTTGCCGAACAAAAGGCCATCAACAAGATGCGGAACCTCCTCGGCACCGCCCGCAGCGAAAAGCGCGACCAGATCGTGGGTTTCATGGGTTGCATGGCCCAAAGCCGCGGCCGGGAGTTGATTGACCGGCTGCCGGATGTTGACCTGGTGCTCGGCACCCAGAAATTTCACCGGGCCGCTGAATATCTCGATGAATTGCTCGCCGGCAAACGCCGGCAGATCGTGGACATTGCCGCCGAAGCCAAGAGCGAGGCGGCCATCCGCGAACATCTGCTCAACGGCAGCGCCAAAACGTCCGTGTCGGCCTTCGTCAGCATCATGCAGGGCTGCAACCAGCATTGCACGTTTTGCATTGTGCCGGCCACGCGCGGGGCGGAGCGCAGCCGCACCATCCCCGATATCGTGGCCGAGTGCCGCGAACTGGTCGCGCGCGGGGTGAAAGAAATCACGTTGCTCGGTCAGATTGTCACCAGCTATGGCCGCCGGGAAAAGAGCGACGCGTGGCAAGTGAGCGCCGGCACAAATCTGACGGGTGAATTGCCAACCGTCCCACGGCAACCCAGCCTAACGCCCTTCGTGCAACTATTGGAAGCCGTCCATGAAATCGAAGGCTTGGAACGCATTCGCTTTACTTCGCCGCACCCCAAGGGTTACGGGGATGATCTGGTGGACGCCTATGCCCGCCTGCCTAAATTGTGCGAGTGCGCGCACCTGCCCTTGCAGAGCGGCAGTGACCGGATGCTCAAGCTGATGCACCGCGGCTATACCCGCGAGAAATTCGCGGGCATCATCCGGAAACTGCGCGCCGCCCGACCCGGCATCGGCATCACGACGGACATCATTGTCGGTTTTCCCGGCGAGACGGAGGAGGATTTCGAGCAGACGCTCTCGCTGTGTCGCGCCGTGGAGTTCGACAACGCGTATATCTTTAAATATTCCGAGCGCCGTGACACTCCCGCCGCCACGATGCCCGACCAGGTGTCGGTGCCGGTGCGTGAGGAGCGCAACCAGCGGCTGCTCGAATTGGTCAACACGCTCGCCGCGCGCAAATATGACGCGTTCATCGGGCGCCAAGTGCAGATCTTGGTGGAGGGTCCGAGCCGGAAGAACGCCGCGCGGTTCACGGGCCGCACCCGCTGCAATAAAATCGTGCTGTTCGACGGCGGCGAACGTCATCGCGGCCAGCTCATGGATGTGCGCATCGAGCGCACCGGCTCGTTTACGCTGTACGGTGATCCGGCGGTGGTGAATTTGTCGTCTCCTTGAGCAGCAGGGAGGCAATCAATCCCACCAGCGCAAAGAGCACCAGCGGCGACAGCGCAAGGCGAAAGTCGCCCGCAGTCAGCGCGGTCAGCCCGGCGTTCGGGGCAGGGTTTCTTTGTTCCAGCAGCCGGCCCACCAGCGGCTGCGATGCCGCACTGCCGGCGAAATAGCAGGTGCTCAGCAAACCGATGGAAAAGCCGGCGAGCCGGGGATACAGGTCCCTTGCCACGGCGTACGAAACAATGTTGGCGCTGCTGAAAAAGCCGACGAGGAAAAGGGCCGCCTCAAACCCCGGCAAGGGCAATCCGGGCAGGTATAATAGCCCCGCCAGGCTGGCCAGCGCACCGGCCCCGGCCAGCACCATCGGCGGTTTGCGCCGCCGCAGATAATCTGAGAACCAGCCGAAGAACAGGCTGCCGGCAATGCCCCCGACGAAGAGGAAGGCGCCGATGCCGGCGGCGGCCACGGTGTCCAGCTGATAGACCTTTTGAATGTAACTGGTGCCCCAGAGGCCGCCAAAGGCCACAAAGACCAGGCTGATGCTGGTGGCATACACGGCGTTGATCCACACCTGGGGATTGGCCAGCAACCCGGTGATCCGGTCCGTGTTGGCGGCAGACGGGTTGGCGGCGGCTGGCTCAATGTTTGCCGCCGGTTGGTCGCGCACCACCGCCAAGACCAAACCGGCCAGCAACAGTTCCGTCCCGCCCATCCAGGTGACGGAGGCGCGCCAACCGATGACTTTGACCAGCACCGCCACCGGCGCGCCGCTGGCGGCGCCGAGCATGCCGGCGGTGTTGGTCAGGCCCGCCAGGGTGGAGAATCGGGAGGGCGGGAACCACATTTGCGCCAGCTTGAGGCAGCCAATGAATGAAAAGGCCGCGCTGGCACCCATGAACAGGCGGGCCAGTTCCGCCCGCTCCGCGTTCTCCGCCCGGCCAAAGGCGAAGGTGCCCACCGCGGCCACCAAGATGGCCAGCACCAGCGGCCGCCGGGTGCCGAAACGGTCAACGATCAAGCCCACGGGGATTTGCAGGATGGCATAGGCGTAGAAATAGCACGCGGCGATGTTGCCCAAGGTGCTTTCATTGGCCGCAAACGCCCGGCTCAAGTCCGTGGCGATGATGTTGGGCACCACCTGCTGCACGTAGTTGAGCACCACGAACACCGCGGCCAGGGACCAGATCGTCCATGGCAAAAAAGCGGACTTGGGATTCATCCGGATCAGTGATGAAACGCAGTAACGTCGGGTTTGGTCGCGAGCGGATGCCGCGTCAGGTAATCAACGGCGGCCTTGAGATTCTCCACCAACAGGCTCGCCAAGTCACGGCTGACGCCCAAGCGAACAATAATGCGCTGGACGACGAGGTCCTGGCGATTGGCGGGCAGGGAGTAAGCGGGAACCTGCCAGCCCCGCAAACACAAGCGGTCGGCCAGATCATACAGCGTGTATCCGGGATCGGCCCCCGGCCGGATCGTCCAGCAGACCGCCGGAATCCCCTCCGCCGGATCGCCGCGGAACAGCATTTCGAAGGGGCCGAGCGCGGCGATTTCCTTGGCCAGATACTGGGCGGTTTGGTAGCAGGCGGAATGGACCTTGGAATAGCCCTCCCGGCCCAGCCGCACAAAGTTGTAATACTGGGCCACGATTTGTCCGCCGGGCCGCGAAAAGTTCAAGGCGAACGTCGGCATGTTGCCGCCGAGATAATTCACGTTGAAAACCAGTTCCTCCGGCAGATCCGCGCGTTCCCGCCACACCACCCAGCCGCAGCCCAATGGCGACAGCCCATATTTGTGGCCCGAAGCGTTGATAGACTTGACCCGGGGCAGCCGGAAATCCCACACGAGGTCGGCGGCGCAAAACGGCGCCAGAAAGCCGCCGCTGGCGCCATCCACATGGATTGGAATGTCCAGCCCCGTTTCTTTTTGCAATTGGTCCAGCGCCGCGGAGATGGCTTGGACCGGCTCGTAGCGCCCGTTGAACGTGACCCCCAGCGTGGGCACAACGCCGATGGTGTTTTCATCGCACCGGGCAATCACTTCCTCCGGCGTCATGAGGAGCCGGTCATTTTCCATGGGGATTTCGCGCAGTTCAATGTCCCAATAACGGGCGAATTTGTGCCAGCAGATTTGCACCGGGCCGGTGATCAGGTTCGGACGGTCAATGGACTGGCCCGCCGCCCGCCGCTGTTTGCGCCAGCGCCATTTCAGCGCCATGCCGCCCAGCATGGCCGCTTCGCTCGAACCGGTCGTCGAACACCCGACCGATCCAACGGCGTCGGGCGAGTTCCAGAGATTGGCCAGCATGTGAACGCAGCGGTTCTCGAGTTCCGCCGTCTGCGGATACTCGTCCTTGTCAATCATGTTTTTGTCAATGCAATCGTCCAGCAGTTGGTGGACTTCCGGTTCGACCCAAGTCTGACAGAACGTCGCCAGATTCTGGCGCGAATTGCCGTCCAGCAACAGTTCGTCCCGGACGGCCTGGTAAATCCGGCGGGGATCCCGCTCGTGGCGCGGGAAATGTTTTTTCGGAAGCGGGCTGGCCAGGTCGTCCGACGCAAAAATTTCGTCGTGAGAGCCGCCCGTGAGCGTGGTGGAGAGTGCCATGGCGTTTTCTTGGTTTTCAGGTTTCTTTATGAGGCCAGTACCTTTTTGAATATTGACCCCACGCGCAGGATCGTGAAAAAGCCGGTCCATGAAAAGCATTTCTTTACTTTTGGCGGCGAGGCTGGTTGTTTAGGCGGAATTGCTTGAACCGAAGCGCAACGGACATAAGGCCATGAGCTCGCCCCTGCATATACTGCATCTGGAGGATAATCCCGCGGATGGCTTGCTGGTGCGCGATCAGTTGGCGCAGGATGAACTGGCGGCGGAGGTGCGCCTGGTGGACAACCGTGCGGCCTTTGAACAGGCCTTGGATGAACGGCCATGGGACCTGGTGCTGGCGGATTACAAGCTTCCCGGCTACAATGGGCTGGAGGCGCTCAAGCTGGTACGCCAAAAACATCCCCATCTGCCGTTCATCCTCATGTCCGGCACCCTTGGCGAAACGGCGGCGATTGAGAGCTTGAAAGCCGGCGCCACGGATTACGTGCTGAAACAGAAACGGGACCGACTGCCGGCGGCAGTGCGGCGCGCGGTGGCCGAGGCGGCGGAGCGGCAGCGACGGCAGGCGGCGGAGGAGGAAATGCGCCGCAGCGAGAAACATTATCGACTGTTGTTTCAGGGCAATCCCCATCCCATGTGGGTGTTTGACTTGGAGACGCTGGCCATCTTGGAAGTCAATGATGCCGCCACGCAGCACTATGGGTATGCGCGCGAGGAATTCCTGCGCATGACCCTGGCGGATTTGCGGGTGCCGGATGACCCGCGCTTTGGGAAAACCCATCATGCGGACTTTAAGGCGCAAGGGCTCGTCTGGCGGCATCGGCGAAAGAACGGCGCCGAGATGGACATGGAGGTCATCTGGTCGCCCCTGGCGTTCAACGGCAGGCTGGCGGCGCTGACCTTGGCTACGGACGTGACGGTGCGGCGGCGAGTCACCCAGCGCAACTCGGTCTTCGGCCGGTTGAGCCACAATTTGAGCGTCGTTACCACCGCGGGCGAAGCCGCCATGTTCATCTGCGAGGCGGCCGACGAATTATTCCACTGGGACGATTTTGCGCTGGATCTTTACTCGGCGGAGCGGGATCAAGTGGTTTCGCTGCTAACCATTACGACTGTCGAGGGGCAGCGGGTGGAGATTCCGTCGTCACCGCAGCCCAAGATTGCCAACACGCTGGTCCAGCGGGTCATCGCGCGCGGCGCGGAGTTAGTCACCGCGGCCGAGACGGGCGACAAGGAGGGGACCACGATGTTGGCGCCCATCCGCAAGGGCGACCGCGTGATCGGCGTCTTGTTTATCCAGCGCCGCCAGTCGCATAGTTACGCCGCCCGGGATGTGGAAATCCTGCAGACGCTGGCCGACCAGTGCGGCGGCGCGTTGCAGCGCGTGCAGGTGGAAGAGGAGTTGCGCCAGAGCCAGCGGCGATTCCGCGATCTGTTTGAAAACTCGCCGGATGCCATATTCGTCGAGACCCCGGAGGGACGGGTATTGGATGTGAACCGGGGGGCCTGCACGTTGCACGGGATGACGCGGGAACAGTTGCTGGGGTGCAACGCGATTGAAACGCTGGTGCCGGCCGCACGCCGGGAAGCCACGCGCGAGGAATTCCGCAAATTGGCCAGCGGGCAGCTGGCCTGGATCGAAGGGGAAAGCCTGCGGGCTGACGACCGGGCGGTGCCGGTGGAAATCCGCATGGTGCGCGTGGAGTATGACGGGGCGCCGGCGCTGCTGTTGCACATGCGCGATATCACCGAGCGCCGGGCCGCCGAACAGGCGTTGCGCAGCTCGGAAATCCTGTTTCGCTCCGTCTGGGAGAATTCGGTGGACGGCATGCGGCTCACGGACGAGCACGGAAACATCGTGGCCGCCAATCAAGCCTTTTGCCGGCTGGTCAACCTCAGCCATGACCAGTTGGAAGGGAAGCCCTTCACGGTGGTTTATGCGGCCAAGGAGGACCGGGAGGAACTGTTGCAGCAACACTGCGAGCGATTTCGAGAGGGGGTCATCCGCGAAAAGCACGAACTCCAGCGGGTGTTGCACGACAACCGGGTCGTGATCTTTGAGATCACCGATTCCTATGTGGAGTCGGGCGGCAAGCCGCGCCTCTTGCTGAGCCTGTTTCGCGATGCCACCTCGCATCGGCGGCTGGAGGAGCAGCTCCGGCAATCGCAAAAAATGGAAGCGATCGGCCAATTGGCCGGCGGCATCGCGCACGATTTCAACAACATTCTGACGATCATTCTGGGTCACGCCACGCTGCTGACCCTGGCCCAGCTGGAGCCCAAGGCGCTGGTGTCGGCCCACCAAATCAAGCAGGCCTCGGAACGTGCCGCCGGTCTCACCCGGCAGCTGCTCGCCTTTGGCCGCAAACAGATCTTCAATCCGCGCCCGGTGGATCTCAACCGGGTGGTGAGCAAGATGACCGACCTGCTGGCGCGATTGCTGGGCGAGGACATCGAACTGCAGCTGGATTTCAGCCGCCAGCCGGCAATCATCTCCGCCGATGTCAGCATGCTGGAGCAGATTTTGCTGAATCTCTCGGTCAATTCGCGGGATGCCATGCCCAAAGGCGGGCAGTTGGCGGTGCGGATTGCCGTCTGCCAGGTGGAGGAGGCCCACAGCCTGCGCGTAGCCGAGGCGCGCCCGGGGAAGTTTGTGCGGCTCAGTCATGCCGATACCGGCGAGGGCATTCCACCGGAGAACTTGCCGCGCGTCTTCGAGCCGTTCTTCACGACGAAGGAACTCGGCAAGGGCACGGGGCTGGGCCTGGCCACGGTTTTTGGCATTGTCAAACAGCATGAAGCTTGGGTGGAGGTGGAAAGTGAGCTGGGCCAGGGCACCACGTTTCATATTTACTTTCCCGCCGCCCCGGAATCGGCGGTGGACACCGAGCATGTGGAAACCCAGTTTCACGCCCGCAACGGCACCGAAACGATTTTGGTGGTGGAGGACGAGCGGGATTTGCGCGAGATTGTCACCCGCACGCTCAACCTGAATGGGTACCGCGTGTTTCAGGCCGTGGATGGCCAGAACGCCCTCCAAATCTGGTCGGAGTACCAGAAGGAGATTGACCTGTTGTTTACCGACATCATCATGCCGGGCGGCTTGAACGGCCGTGAACTGGCGGATAAACTCTGGATGGACAAGCCCGAGCTGAAAGTGATTTTTTCCAGCGGTTATGGCGCCGACGCGCTGGGGAAGAATTTCAAGCTGGACCCCAAGCTGAACTATTTGCAAAAACCGTATCTTCCGCAGACCCTGTCCCGTGTTGTCCGGCGCTGTCTGGACGGCGAGCCGGTGGCATGACTGCAGACCCCGATTCTACAATGATTATCGCCCCCTCCTTGCTGGCCGCCGACTTTACCCGCCTGGGTCACGAAGCCGCGCGCGCGCAGCGCGCCGGCGCCGACTGGCTGCATTTGGACATCATGGATGGTCAGTTTGTGCCCAACATCTCCTTCGGTCCGGCGGTGGTCGCCGCCGTGCGGCCGCAGGCCAAAAAGCTGTTTTTTGATGTCCACCTGATGTGCGGCAAGCCGGAAATTCTGCTGGAACCCTTTGTCAAGGCGGGCGCGGAAGAGTTGATTGTCCATGTCGAACTGGGGGACCGTGTGGGGCCGCTGCTGTGGAAAATACGCGCGCTGGGACAGAAAGTCGGGCTGGCGATCAACCCGCCGACCTCGATTGCGGAGGTGGAGCCGTTTCTGGACAAGATTGACCTGCTGTTGGTGATGACGGTCAATCCCGGTTTCGGGGGCCAGAGTTTCATTCACGAATGTGTGCCGAAGATCCAGCAGGCCCACGTCTGGCGGCGGGAACGGCGGTTGCAGTACCGGCTGGAAGTGGACGGCGGCATCAATAACGAAACGGTGGCCGAATGCGCCCGCGCCGGAGCGGACACGTTTGTGGCGGGCACGGCGCTGTTTCAGAAGCGCAACATGGGCGCCGCCATCAAGAAGATGCGCCAGATCGCCCGGGACAACGATCCCGCGCTGGCGGACGTGGCGGGGTGAAACGTCGGTTAGGACAGCAGTTTCTCAAACCGCGCGGCGGCAGCGTCCCATTGGGCGGCATCCTGCGGAGTGAAGGTAGTCAAGGCGAAGGAATTCCGAACCACCTCGCGGGCGGCTTCGTGCGATTCCAAATGCCCCAAGGCCATGGCTTGGAGCAAGATGTTGCCCAGCGCGGCGCATTCGCTGGGCCCGGCCAGCACGGGGATCTTGGTGGCGTTGGCGGTGAATTGGTTCAGCGTGGCGTCCTTGCTGCCGCCGCCCACGATGTGCAGTCGCTCGATCTGCCGGCCAATAACCCGTTCCATGCGCCGCAACGTTACGCGATAAAACAATGCCAGGCTCTCGTAGATGCAGCGCACGCACGCACCCACATCCGCCGGGACTGGCTGGCCGGTTTCGCGGCAAAAATCCGCGATTTTCCTGGGCATGTCATCAGGGCTGAGGAAACGCGGGTCGTCGGGGTTGATGAGGGAAACGAACGGCGGGGCGGCGGCGGCGGCGGTTTCGAGTTGGGCAAAATCCATTTTTCGTCCCGCCTTGGCCCAATGCCGGCGGGATTCCTGGATAAGCCAGAGTCCGACGATGTTTTTCAGGAGGCGCACGGTGTTGCCGCAGCCGATTTCGTTGGTGAAACCGAGGTTGCGGCTGTGGTCGTTGATGACCGGGCCGGGCCATTCGACTCCCATGAGGGACC
>Ga0316217_10007075_pt1 | contig 10845 bp, 6 predicted proteins | sample 1anoAmetaG_FD_203633 | JGI IMG/M metagenome (GOLD analysis project Ga0316217, IMG submission 203633) | Freshwater microbial communities from Trout Bog Lake, Wisconsin, USA - 1anoA | ecosystem: Environmental > Aquatic > Freshwater > Lake > Hypolimnion/Profundal zone | place: USA: Wisconsin... | reverse complement strand
ATTGATGGCCGCCAGCACCGTGACCGTGTCGCCCTTTTGCAGGTGACCGACCACTTCGCCCTTCAAGCCGGCCTGGCCGCGCACATTGACATGCGGTGCGGCCACCGTGGCCGGACCGGGCACCAGTGCCACCGGCAACACGGCCGCCTTCGATTCCGACGCCTTCTTTTCCCCGGCCTTCTTTTCGCCCGCTTTTTCCGAAACCTTGGCGGCGGGTTTTACCGCGCTCTTTTTCTTGCCCTTTTTGTGGGCTTTGACCGCCTTTTTGGCGGGGGCGTTGGTGGCCGGCGTGGCGGCCGGCGCCACCGGCGCGGGCGCGGCCGCAACGGGCATCGCCGGCGGAGGGATCTCCGGCAGCTTGTTGGTGTTCACCTGCGCCAGGGCAGTTGTCGCCACCATCGTTCCTAAAATCAACCAGCAGTTCGTTTTCATAAATCAGAAATCAACGTTTTAATTTCCACAGCGTTCAGGGTCCGCCATTTGCCCGGCTTCAATTCGCCGAGACGGATCTTGCCAATCTGTATCCGCTGCAGTTTCTTCACCGTCAGCCCCTGGGACTCGAACAGCCGCCGCACCTCGCGGTTGCGGCCCTCGCCCAGCTCCAGTTCCACCACGCACTTGGCGCGCGAACCGGAAAGGATGCGCGCCGACAGCGCCTGCAGCCGCTCGCCCTCGTGATAAATGCCCCGCTTGAACTGTTGGAGCATGGCGGACGTCACCTCGCCTTCCACTGCGGCGAGATATTTCTTGCGCACGCCGTAACGCGGATGCGTCAGACGCAAGGCGAATTGTCCATCATTCGTCAGAAAAATCAATCCCTCGCTGTTGTAGTCCAGCCGCCCGACCGTCTGCACCGTGTCCCATTCCCGCGGCAGCAACTCGTAGATCGTCGGGCGATTCAGTTCATCCGCGCGCGAACAAACGCAGCCGATGGGCTTGTTCAGCGCCACGTACAGCAGCTTCTTGGCCCGCACCAGCTTGCCGTCCACTGTCACCTGATCGTGCGCGGGATCCACTTTGGACCCGAGCAGCCGCACCGGCTGGCCGTTCACCGCCACGCGCCCCTCCAAAATGTACTGCTCCCCGGCCCGGCGGGAAGCCACGCCGGCATCAGCGAGATATTTTTGCAGACGGATCACGGGGTCTTGCGATGGTGGCAGCCGGAGGGTGATGGAAAAACCGGCCCGGCGGGCCCATCGTCAACCGGCATCCGCCAGCCGCAAAAAATCGGTCAGGCCTCGGGTTTGGTCTTGCGGAGTCCGGTAATCCGGTCCCCTTCCTTCCACTGGCCGCGCTTCTTCAGAAGCGCCGTGCGTTCGTAACGCTTGAGAACATTGCGCTTGCCGCCCAAAGTGGACGCCGCGCGGAGACTGCGATGCTGTGACATAATGCTTTATTCGGTTTGGTCTTGTGTTAAAACGAGCGCTTAGTATAACCGAATCAAGAGCTGCCGCAATGCAAATTCCGGCAGCCTGACATGGCCGGGGTGAGATGAAAAACCATGAGTTTTGTCGCCCCCCGGCATTGCCTTCCGCCTTGGTTCCGAGCCGCCATGAAAAAAATCCTGTTCGTGGAAGACAACGAGATGCTGTTGGAGCTTTACAGCTTGATGCTGGACCGCGACCGCGACCGCTGGCAAACCGCGCTCGCCCCGGACGGCGCAACCGCCTTGAAATTGCTGCAGCAGACCACCTTCGATGTGGTGGCCACGGATATGCAGATGCCCGGCATGAACGGGGTTGAATTGCTCACCGAAGTCCGCCAGCGGCATCCCCAAACCTCCCGCATCATCATCTCGGGCTTTACCGACCAGGCCGATGCCGCCAATTCCCTGCATTGCACCCACCAGTTCATCCCCAAGCCGTTCAATGTGCAGGCGCTGCGGGCCGCCCTCGACCGGCTGGGCAGTCTGGACGCCTTTCTCCAGGACGAAAAATTGCGGCGTCTGGCGGGGAAAATGCGGGCGCTGCCGAGTTTCCCCACGCTGTATCTGGACATCATGCGGGAAATCGAATCCCCCACGTCGTCCCTTCAAGGCGTCGCCGCAGTGGTGGCCAAAGATCCCGGCCTCACCGCCAAAATCTTCCAATTGGCCAACTCCGGCGCCTTGGGCCGGGCCGAACGCCTCAGCGACCCCGCCGAAGCCGTGCAGCGACTGGGCCTGTCCACGGTGCGCGCCCTGGCCCTGTCCGCGCAAGTCTATGGCAGCTTTGCGCCCGGCCGCTTGCCGGGCTTCTCCGCCGAGACGCTGTGGGCGCATCTCATGAATTGTGGCGAGCTGGCCCGCGCCATCCTGCGCCATGAACGCGCCGGCGTGGCCGCAGCCGACGACGCCTTCACCGCCGGCCTGCTGCACGACATGGGCAAGCTCATGCTCGCCGACAGCCTCCCCAATGAATTTGCCCGGGCCCTCGCGCTGGCGGAGGAGGAACAGATGCCACTGCCGGACGCCGAAATGGCTGTGTTTGGCGCCACCCACGCCGGTTTGGCCGCCTACCTCTTGGGCCTCTGGGGTTTGCCCGCCGCCATCGTGGAAGCGGTCGCTTTCCATCACACCCCGGAAAAAAGCGAAGTAAAGGAGTTCAGCGTGCTGACCGCCGTGCATGTGGCCAATGCCCTGGCCGATGAATCGCGCCGCCACCCGGTCAACCTCGATTACCTGGCCGAAATCGGCGTGGCCGACCGCTGGGACGGCTGGCGCGCCCTGGCCGCCGAACCTTCGGCGGAGCCAACCGCGTAACCAACCGTTAGAAAAACGCCCCGTGAGGGCACCAAGCCTGCAAATTTGGCGCAGCGGCCGCGAATTTGACGATGCCAACCAGGGCCAAAAGATGTTGCGGCTCAAACCAGGTGCCATGGCTCGAGGCCACGCCATGAACCGACGAGGACTCGCCGGCCGGACGCGCCCCCCCATTGAGATTAGAAAAACCGTTTCCAAGAATCATTTTTACTTTAACAAAAAACATGCTTAAAGCCATTTAAAGTATTGCGTCTAATTTTCATTTCGCGGAAAATCCGGCCGTCCACAAATTAAATTTTTGCCGCCCCGCCGGCTGGTTACCAAAAAAGTTATGAATGCCATCGCTGCTGAAAAATCCGCCGCCACCCTGACCACCCTGCCCACCGACGATGTGCGCCAGCTCATGTGGCGCTTTGCCGACCGCTATGATCTGCACCTGCTGGTGCAGGCCGCGCGCGGCGTGGCCCGCGGGCCGGTGGCCCGCCTGGTCGCCGCCGGCGGCCGCAATTCCCACGAATGGACGTCCGCGAAGGCCGCCCTGCTCCAGCACTATGACGACAGCGGCATCACCGCCGCCTCGCTGGACCCCGAGGAGGGCGGCTTCATCGCCGGCCCCAAGAATCTGGCGCTGGCCCTCATCGCCTTCGAACTGGCCTGGGTGGATGCCGGCGCGGCCACGGGCAGCCTGGCGGGCAACCTCGGCCTGGCGCCCATCCACGAGTGCGGCACCCCCGCCCAGCGCGAAAAATATGTCGCCGGCGCCGCCCCGCTCAAACCCGGCGAAACCCGCAGGCAAGTCCGCGCCGCCTTTGCGCTCACCGAACCCATTCCCTTTGTCGGCGTCGAAACTGGCATGCTCGCCGGCACCGTCCGCGTGGCCGCGTGGCCGGAGGGCGCCGAACCGACATTGCAGGTGGACAAGCGCGGCCGCTTCATCACCAACATGGGGTTCGCCAATGTCGTCACCGCCGCCGTGGATTCGGATGATCCCCGCATCAAAGGCAGTTGCATGGTCATTTTGGAGGAAGGCGATCCGGGCATCTGGGACCGCGGCACCCCCACCAAAAAGCTGGTGCATCAGCTTTCCTCGACCAACGACCCCATCTTCAATCTCACCGTCCCCGCCCATCGCATCGTCGGCGGTTACACCGTCAAGGACGGCGTGATCATTCCCAATTTTTCCCATGGCGAAGTGATTGAGTCCGTCTTCCGCCGCACCCGGGTGACGGTCGGCTTGATGACCGCGGCCAAGCTGCTCTCGGCGGTCGAGCCGGTGATCCTTTATCAGCGCCGCCGGTTTCGCGGCGGCGAAGGCGCCCCCGGCACGCCGCGCTTCGAACTGGGCATCCAGCAAAAGGAGGATGCGCTGCATCGCCTCGTGGATATCTGGGCCACCGGCGAGGCCAGCGCGTCGCTCGGCTTTTATGCGGCGCGGCTGTTTGACCAGTTGGACCCCATGGAGAAGGAAAAAAACCAATGGTTGGCCGACCAGCACCTCACCGGCCGGGCCGCCGTCAAGGAAATGGCCAAGAAACAAGCCAAGGCCATGGAGCTGGTGAAGTTGAATTCCCTGCCGGTCGGCGAACGCGAACTGAGCGACGTGGCCGAGTTGGAATCCGACCTGCTGGTCCGTTACGCCCTCCTGGACTCGCTCGCCAACGTCTTCTGCCCCGCCTGCAAACTCTGGAACACCGGCCACGGCGCCAACATGATGCGCGAAGCCGTCAGCCTGATGGGCGGTTACGGCATCACCGAAGAATGTCCCGGTTTCCTGGGTCAGAAATGGATGGACGCCCAGCTCGAGGCCACCTATGAGGGCCCGGAAGCCGTCCAGCGCCTGCAGTTGTCCATCACCATGACCAACGAGTTGTTCCTGGCGCAGTTCAGACAGTGGATCACCGAAATGCGGCTGCTCGCCGCGCAGCGCCCCGGCACCGGCGCCTGCACCCTGGCCAGCGCCATGAACCTCTGGCTCTGGACCCTCACCCACGTGATGCACGCCACTGACGCCGATGGCGCCAAGCTGTTTCACAAAACCCGCCAGGGCGTCACCTTCCCGCTGGCCGACGCCCTCTGCTGGCTGCTCGCCGCACGCCAGTTTTTGCTGGATGTGGCCGAACTGGAGGAACAGGGCCCGCGCCATCCCGCCGTCGCCGAGGGCTTGGACGGCCTGGTCTCCTTCTTCAACGATCTGGCGCACGTGCAAAGCGCCCGCACCGCCGGCGAAATCAGCCGCATCACCTCGGAACTCGTTTTCGGCTACAATCGCCACCCCGCCTGGGACGAAACCAGTTGTCATGCCTGTTATCGCGCCGCGGAATTGTCCGCGCTCGAAGGCCTCATTCCCGGCATGCAAGACTCGGCCCGCGCGTTTTCAGACGTGGCCGAGGACGGCGAGGATCATCCCCATAAAGCCGGCCCGTGCGTGAAATTCCAAGGCCTGGAAGACTTCATCCACCTGCGGGCCAAGCTGGACGGCTGCCTCACCGGCTGCCGCCTGGCCAAAGACCGCGCCGCCGACGCCCTCACCAAGGTGATGACCCGCGAAGCGCTCGATTATCCGCAGTGAGCATGGATGCCGACATCGTCTGCGTCGGTTTCGGCCCGGCCACGGCAGGCTTTCTCACCACGCTGTCGCGCCAACTGGTCCAGGCCGACGGCACGCCCGCAGTGGAGAGCGCCGTGATGCCCGGCCTGCCGCCCCAGGTGCTGTGTTACGAACGCGCCGACGACATCGGCTTCGGGGTTTCCGGCGTGGTCACCCGGGCGCGGGCTTTGCGGGCGAGCTTCCCGGAACTCGACCAAGCCGGCATTCCCATGGCCGCGCCCGTGCGCGAGGAAAAAGTGCTGTACTTGCTCGACCCCATCGGCGCCAGCCGCCGGTCCCTGGCTTTGCGCCTGGCGGATGCGCTGATCCGCACCGCCAAGTTTGCCCTGCCGGTGGAACAGCACGCGCTGAACCTGCCATGGACGCCCGCTTTCCTGCACAAGCAGGACGGCATGATTCTGTCCCTGGGCCAGTTCATGCAATGGGTCGGCGCACAGGTGCAAAGCACCGGTACGGTCCAAATCTGGCCCGGCACGCCCGTTGCCGAAGTGCTGTTCGAATCCGCCTCCAATGGCGCCAGCGACCCGACGGCGCCGCCCATCGCCAAATCCAAGGTGGTCGGCGTGCGCCTGCTCGATCAAGGCGTGGACAAAAAAGGCAATCCGGCCGACGGCTTCACACCGGGCATGGATATTCGCGCCGCGCTCACGGTCATCGGGGACGGCCCGGTGGGCGCCATCGGCCGCCAGCTTGACGCGCGGCTGGGGCTGCCCGATGGCCACCACATCCGCGACTGGGCCGTGGGCATGAAATTCGTCGTGGATTTGCCGGCCAACTCGCCGCTCAAGGCCGGTACCGTCCTGCACACGTTCGGTTATCCCGAGCCGGAGATTTTTGGCTTTCTTTACGTTCATCCGGACAACGTCGCGTCGCTGGGCATCTTCGTGCCCTCGTGGTTCGGCAGTCCGGCGCGGACGGCCTACCGCTATCTTCAGCATTGGATGCTGCATCCCTATCTCTGGCGCTTCCTTCAGGGCGGCAAGCTCCGTTCGTGGGGCGCCAAAACCCTGGGCGAATCCGGCCAGCATGGCGAACCGCACCTGGCCGGCGATGGCTTCGCGCGCATCGGCGAAGGCAGCGGCACCACCAACGTGCTCACCGGTTCAGGCGTGGATGAAGCTTGGGCCACCGGCACCCAACTGGCCGAGGCCGTGCTCGAATTGCTTAAGGCCAAAAAACCATTCACCCGGGAAAACCTCGAAGCCACCTATGTCCGGCGCCGCCGTAGTAGCTGGGTGGAAGCCGAAGGCCGCGTCGCCAAAAAATCCCGCGACGGCTTTCAAACCGGCGTGGCCACCGGCATGATCGGCATGGCGCTGACCGGCCTGACCAAAGGGCGCTTTTCGCCCGGCTCCGATCCCGTCCAGCCGTGGAAACACATTCCGGATCTTGAAACCTACTACGCGGGCCGGATTTCGCGCGCAGCCTTGGCCAAACTGCGCGAGGAGTGCCAGGCCAAAAACCTCTCCCTGCACGGCGCGCTGATGGACCTGGCGGGTTGGCCCGCCATTCCCTTCGACGGCCAGTTGCTGGTGTCGCACCAAGACGCGCTGCTCCTGGGCGGCAAGGTGCAGGCGCCCCATGGCTTTGCCGATCATGTGCGCTTCGATCATCCGGCGCTCTGCCAGAAATGCGGGACGCGCATCTGCATCGAGGCGTGCAGCGGCCAGGCCATTTCCCCCGGCGCCAATGGCGTGCCGAATTTCGACCGCGAGAAATGCGTCCACTGCGGCGCCTGCCTGTGGAACTGCTCGCGGCCCAATCCGGAAGACCCCGAACGCATGAATGTCGCTTTTCAGCCTGGCCCCGGCGGCTTGCATTCGGCGGAGAATTGATCCGTTCCACTGGCTCCCCTGAAAATGACAGATTATTCATTTGCCCGACCGTTCCCGGGCCGATAACTTCCCGCCCCTTGAGTATCGAAGGAAATTTCATCGCCAAAGTCTGTTCAGCCTTGTTTCTGGTGGTTTGCGTGCAGTCCGCCGCCCTCGCGGATAATGACGACACTTCCCCCGCCACAAATTCCTGGACGGTGCAGAACGCGCGGTTTGGGCTTTTCGACTGGCTCGACCATCGGAGCGGTTATTATCAGGATAGCTTTCCGCAAGCGCTGACCGTGGATGACACGAGCCTGGAACCCGAGGGCGAGCTCGAGCTGAGCTATATGCGCGCGGCGGCCGGATCGCAACATCAGGAGCTCATGAGCGCGGAGCTCCAAAAGAGCATCGGCCTCGTCACCCTTGAAGTGGAAGTGCCCTATGAACGCAATACGGTGGCCGCAGACACCACCAAAGGTATTGGCGACGTTGAGGTCCACGCGCGTTGCCCGGTTTACCAATTCGTTTCGGACGCCGGGTTTTTCGACGACACTCTGGGCGTGATCGGCGGCGTCGGCATTCCCGTCTATTCGCCCGTCAGCCGCAATGCGGAACTTGAAGGCGGCCTGTTCAACGACACCAAACTTGGAAATCATTTCACGGTCCAGACCGTCCTGGATTATGACAAATTGTTTGGCGGCGGCGACAATGGCGGCGCGGAGGAATTTGATTACGGTCTGGTGTTTGCGTGGCGCGTGGCGCGTGACGAATTGCCCCTGCCAGGCATCGAAAAATTCACTCCCCTGTTCGAGGTGAATGGCAATCTCGGGTTGAATCAGGATGAAGCCGGGCAAAACAGTGTGTTGGGCAGCTTGGGTTTTCGCGTGGACTTTCGCCCCATCGCCGGCTTGGAACCAAGCCTCGCCCTGGGTTATGTCTTTCCCATGACCAGCGCCGCGCGGGACGAAGTCCACTGGGGCATCGCCATGAACCTCACCATTGGGTTATAAAGAGCGTTGTGCAACCGCCGTCTTCAGCGGCGCAGGTGCGTCATAGGCCCATTCGTGACAAACCGCACAACAAAAACTGAGAAAGGCAATGACTTCAGCCCATTCAGCCGAGGGCTTCCGGGCTCCGCTAGAATCGGTTTGCCTCCGGGCGGCATTTGATTATCGTAAGCCCCATGGAGCCTGAATTTTTTACCGCCAGCCGCTGGACGCGGGGCAATCATCTTTTCCCCACGGTGATCGAGGTCTCGGACAAGGCGGTCATTCGCCATAAGCGGTCGTGGTTCAGCAAGGATGAAATCAGCATCAGCATTTCCAAGGTGGCGTCGGTGCATATCAAAACGGGACTGCTGTGGTCCGAGATCCTGATCGAATCCAGCGGCGGCACCGATCCCCTGTCCAGCCACGGCCATCGCAAAGCCGATGCCCAGCGTATTCGCGCGCTGGTGGAATCCGCGCAGGGCATTGTCAACCCGGCGGACAAGTTGAAAGTGCCCTGAACCTGCCGCATGCAGGACATATTTCGGATTTCGGATTTCCTTTCCGGCGGGTAATATGGGGGCTTCATGGCGTTGCCCATTTACGAAATCGAGCATGACATCATCGCGCGAATCCGAGCCGACCGGCGGCTGATTTTGTCGGCGCCCACCGGCTCGGGAAAGTCCACGCAGGTGCCGCAAATGCTGCTGAAGCACGGCCTCTTGGAGGGCGGGCAGGTGGTCATTCTCCAGCCCCGCCGCCTGGCGGCCCGCTTGCTGGCCGCGCGCGTGGCCCAGGAACTGGGCGTGCGGCTGGGCGACGAGGTCGGCTACCAGATTCGCTTTGAAAATTGCACCTCGGCCAAAACCAGAATCCGCTTTGTCACTGAAGGCGTGTTGTTGCGCCAATTGATTGACGACCCCCAATTGCACGGCGTGGCGGTCATCCTGTTCGACGAATTCCACGAGCGCCATCTATACGGCGACATCACCCTCGCCCGCGCCCTGGATTTGCAGGAGCAACAGCGCCCGGATCTCGCGCTGGCCGTGATGTCCGCCACGCTGAACGCCGGGGAATTGGAGAAATATCTGTCTAGCCAATCGGCGGCCGGCCCGCAATCCCCCGCCATCCATTGCTCGGTGCTGACGTCCGCGGGCCGGACGTTTCCGGTGGCGGTGGAGTATTTGCCGCAACGTTTGGGCGCCAATGCGCCGCCGGTTTGGGAATTGGCCGCCGAAGAATTCTCGCGGTTCGTTCGCGCCGGCGGCGAAGGCGACATCCTGGTCTTCATGCCGGGCGGCTTTGAAATCGCCCAGACCATTGACGCCATCCGTCATTCTGGCGACGCCAAAGGTTACGTCATCCTGCCGCTGCACGGCGAATTGCAGCCCAAGGACCAGGATGCCGCCGTGGCTCGCTATGAGCAGCCCAAGGTGGTCGTGGCCACCAACGTGGCCGAGACGAGCATCACGATTGACGGGGTGCGCCTGGTGATTGATTCGGGCCTGGCGCGCGTGGCCCGCTACGACGCGAACCGGGGCATCAACACGCTGCTCATTGAAAAGATCTCACAGGCCAACGCCGATCAGCGCACCGGGCGCGCCGGACGGACCGCGCCGGGCACCTGCGTGCGGTTATGGTCGCGCCCGGAACACGACGAGCGGCCGCCCCACGAAATGCCGGAAATCCGCCGTCTCGATCTCTCCGAGGTCGTGCTGACGCTGAAAGCCGCCGGGGTGGAGGATTTGCGCCAGTTCCGGTGGCTGGAGAAGCCGGATGAAATTGCCCTGACGCATGCGGAGGAGCTGCTGGAGGATTTGGGCGCGCTGAAGGCCGCTCCCGGCAACGGAGACGGGGCCGCGCGGCGCCCGGCCGCCGTGCTGCAAATCACGCCGGTGGGCCGCAAAATGCTGGCGTTTCCCCTGCACCCCCGCTATGCGCGCATGTTGCTGGCGGCGCAGGAATACAACTGCGTGCATCAGGCCTGTCTCATTGCCGCGCTCACCCAGGGACGCGATCTGCTCCTCCGCAATCCGGGCCGCGAGGCGGAAACCGCGCGGGAGGATCTGCTGGGAGACAAGTCTGGCTCGGATTTCTGGGTGGTGATGCGCGCGTGGAGCTATGCGGTGAATAATCAATTCCGGCTGGACGCCTGCCGCAAGCTGGGCATCCACGCCGTCACCGCCCGGCAGGTCGGGCCGTTGTTCGAACAGTTCCTCCGCATCGCCAAGGACGAGGGCCTCGATACGCGGCCCAATGACGTCAAGGACGAGGCGGTGCAGAAATGCATCTTGATCGGGTTCAGCGACCGGGTGGCGCGGCGGCTGGACCAGGGCACGCTGCGGTGCCAGCTCGTCCACGGCCGGCGCGGTGTGCTGGCGCGCGAGAGCAAGGTGCAGCACAGCCCGCTGTTCGTGGTGGCGGAAATCCGCGAAGTGGAAGGCCGCGACCGCGAAGTCAACACCATCCTGTCCCTGGCCACGGCCATTGAAGCCGACTGGCTGTGCGAACTGTTTCCCGAAGACCTCAAGAGCGACGTGCAGGTGGAATTCGATGCGCAACAGAAGCGGGTGCTGGCCGCGGAGCTGTTGCGCTTTCGCGACCTGCCGCTGGCGGCCAAACGCATTGATCCGCCCCCGGCCGAGGCGGCGGCACGCCTGCTGGCGGAGGAAGTCCGGTCCGGACGGCTGCTGC
>Ga0316217_10007074_pt1 | contig 10846 bp, 8 predicted proteins | sample 1anoAmetaG_FD_203633 | JGI IMG/M metagenome (GOLD analysis project Ga0316217, IMG submission 203633) | Freshwater microbial communities from Trout Bog Lake, Wisconsin, USA - 1anoA | ecosystem: Environmental > Aquatic > Freshwater > Lake > Hypolimnion/Profundal zone | place: USA: Wisconsin... | reverse complement strand
AGCGTGCTACTCAGAGTGTTGACGACCGTGCCCGCTATTTGACCAGAATACCAAACTAAACCGTTGGGGCTAGTGAAGCGCCCCTGAAAGATGTAGTAGCCGCCATTAAATATGTTTAGCCCTGTCCCGTTGAACGCGGTTCCATCCGCAAAAGTGTAGGTGCTGATGAAATTGTTGGTTCCGCTGGGACCGGTGTTGAATATTCCTGTCGAGAAGTTGGTCCCGCCCCCATCATCGATGACAAGCTGACCCGTTTGTGTATCCACCAGGCTTCCATTGATCAAGAATGCTCCATTCGCGAACACGGTATTTCCCCCGGTCGTGGTTTTTCGCAGTAAATTGTTGTTGTAAAACCACAGAGATCCCCACCCGGCGTACGCGTTGTTGATCTGATTGTCGGTTTGCACAAGCCAGTTTCGGTTATTGTAAATAAGAGTGTTCCCGCCCCGGATAGCGCCTCCCTGCCATAGAACCGTCCCCAGGTTGTTGAAAGTTACGTTGGGCATATTATGATCGTTCCCTCCCACGATATACAGAACATTCCCAGGCACGTTCGTTGGGGTTCCTGCGATTTGAGCGCCAACCCATTGCAGGTTCGTCGTTGTGAACGTGCCGGCGAATGTAACCCCGCCGCTGTCCAACAGGATGTTTCCGGCGCCGACGAACGAGGCGCCATTTTCGAATGTGTAGTTGTTGCTGTCGAAGGTGATCTCAGCGCCGCTTTCCGCCTGAAATATTCCTGTGCTTGATCCGCCGTTATCGCTGATTTGCAACGTGCCTGTCTGTACGTCCACCAATCCGCTGTTGAGGAGGAACGCGGCGTTTAAGAAATAAGATGTCCCCGTTGTCGTGTTCTTTATGAACGTCCCTAAGTTCGCGAAAGTGGTGACGCCATAACCCGCGTAGGCGTCGTTGAACTGGTCGTCAATCTGCTCGAGCCAGGTCCCACTATTGCTGATGAGTGAATTCCCGCCCCTCACCGTTCCTCCCTTGTGCGCGATCTGACCCAAATTGTATAAAACCGTGTTGGGCAGGTTGTGATCGTTGCCCGTAGTAAGGTAAAGGGTGCTCCCCGCGGCATTCGTTGCGGTCCCCGCGATGTACCCGGACTGCCATTCCAAGTTGGCGGAGTTGATGGTTCCGTTGATATTCATTATTCCATTCCAGGAGATCGTCCCATCGCCGCTGAAGTCGTTTTGCCCCGTGAAAGTGTAGGTGGAGCCGAAGTCGATCTGTGCGGTGAACGCGGCATTGAAGATCCCGCCGCTGCTGCTCCCCCCCCCGTCAGCCACTTCAATCAGACCGCTCTGAGCATCCACAGTTCCAGTGTTGATGAGGTAGGCTGCATGAGCGAAAACCGTGGCGGTACCGCCCGTGACAGTCTTGCGGAATGCGCCTAAGTTATAGAATTCCATCGCCCCGAACCCGGCGTAGGCATTGTTGAACTGATTATCAGTTTGTTCGAGCCACATCGCGCTGTTTGTAATTGCGGTGTTGCCGCCTCTCACAGTGCCCCCGGTGTGCGTAACTGTCCCCAAGTTGTTCCAGACTGTGTTTGGGAGGTTATGATCGGATCCGGTGTCGATGACCAGTTGCCCGGCCGCTGTGATCTCGTTTAAGCCTTGGTTCGACCAATACCCTCCTGACCAATAATTGCTCCCCGACATTGTCAGGGTCCCCGCCCCGGCCAAGGATCCACCATTGAAATTCAAGCTGCCCAGCGCGCCAAAGATAGCCGCCGACCCAATAGTCAAGGACTGCCCGTTCAGTGACACGGTCTGCAGCCCCGCGCTGCCGCCAACCGTCAGACTGTTCGCCGCCTCGGACCCGTTCAACCCGACCTCGTACGTTCCGGACGCCGTGACAATGACATCATCCGACGGGCCGGGCACCTGGTTCGGGGTCCAGTTGACCGCGGCGCCCCAGACCCCGCCCGCGGTGTTAGTCCACGTCAGCGTCGCCCCATGGCCAACGGAGAGGTTAACTGCGAGCAATATTCCAATCGATAATAGATAATGTAAGGGTTTCATGGTTCTGCTAATCAGCACGAGACGAGACTTGATTCTGTCGTTTCAGGTGTTCTAACTGGATCAATGAGGACACAAATGGACGGGAGGCTGAGACAGGCGACTCTACGGCCTCGCGCGTGGATCGAATCCGATTTCCGAGTTCCCGATGCTTGTTCTCGTATCATTTTTAGATCTTCTGCGGGAGCTTTACTATGTTCGAAACACAGCCCAACAGAATTCGTCGTTCTTTAAGCTTTTTCCATGCCATCCAGTATTATTTCTTTCATTTATATCGCAACGTACTGATGCACAACATAATATGCCATAATTGGGATTCCCCGGCTCGACCTCGCTTGGGGTTGCGTTTGTAAAGAACGCCGACAACGCCGCCCGAGACTTACTTCGCAAGATATTGCTAATCAATATCTTATGTTATTTATTTGGCGATTGTCGGCTGCGCTTACAGTTTCAACGAACTAAGCGAACAGAGTTGCGTTCCTCTTTCTTGCGATGCCGGGCAAGAAGGAGTCCTTGCGCGGGCTTTGGCCGCCGATACCCATCACCACCGCCAATGGAACCATCCCGCGGCCATTACCAGCAAGCCAAAGAGGAAGGTCCCGATCGCCAGCAGGCCGATAAGCAACAAGGTGACACGATGCCAACGGCGCATAAGGTCGGTTGGAGGAAACGGGTCGTAGTTCAGCGCTGGCGCAGGCTGGACAGATAGCCCCAAGCCATGCCCATGCCCAACCCGACGCCGTGAACGGTGTTGGCGACCGGCCCCAGCAAACCCGTCATGCACACAAAAAACCAAACGATCATCATCAGCACCGTGGAGGGATGAACATAGAGGCCGGAACCGGGGTCAAATTTGCCCCGAATCCAAATATAGCCCAGCAGGCCATAGACCACGCCCGACATGCCGCCAAAATTCGGGCCCGACACGAAATACTGCGCGAGGTTCGAAACCACGGCGATGGACAGCACCATCAGGCCCAGGTACCAGGGGCTTTGGCGGCCTTCGATCATGCTGCCCAGGTCTCGCAACCACAGCATGTTGAAGAGAATATGCATCGGCCCAAAATGGATCAGGATAGGCGTCAACAGCCGCCACAACTCGCCCCGGCGAATCTCGGGCAGCAGCCCGTTCCCGCCTCCGGTTGGGTCGCTGATAAACAAACCAAGGATCGGCTCGACGTGCCGGCCGAAGCTCGATTGAATACAAACGAGCACGCTGAGAACGATTAAACCGTAGGTGACCGCGCCAAAACCGTATCCGGTGAGCGGACGGAAGAGCTGACGCCGATCCCGCAACCGTTTGCGGTAGGCCTCCTCGTCTTTGTCGCGTTCGGCGCGCACCTTTGCGGCGCCTTTGGCCTCGGCTTGAAAGCGCGTCGCCGAAGGATTCTGTTGAAATCCCGCCAACAACGAACCGGCTCGTTCCAGTTTGTCCTCGTCAGAGACCCAGACGGCCCATCCGCCGTCGGTCTCGAATTCGACCCGGTTCTCGATCCCCTGAACAACCAGGTAATCGGCAAAGGTGCGGGCCGACGTTTCGCTCGCCAAGTGGCCAATCAAACGCATACCTAACAACCTAGCGCCAAAATCGCCCGCGTAAATCGCAAACGCGCGGGCGGGGGCCGTTCCGGCCTGCCCGCATTCCCGCTGGCAGGAATCGGCGGGCACTGCTAGAGTGCGGGCCATGAAGAGATTCATGCTCATCGCGGTCCTGGCCTGCGGCCTGTTGTCCGCGGGAGCTCAGCAAGACGCCTACACCGTGGACGACCTCCTCCAGTCCGCGCAGGACTGGGCGAGCGAGAACCTCGACGAAGATGTGCTGCGCGCCTTTCAAAGCGCGGACCAGCAAAAGGTAAAGCAGCTCTTCGCGGACCTTCAGAAGCGGTTCCAAGGGCAGTATGTCATCGATCTTGCCTCGCTGCGAGAAACCGCCAAAGCCGTCATTCCATTGCTCGAGGGCTACGAGGAAACCGCGCCCTATGCGGCCTGGCTCAAAGCCCAATTGGATTATCTGGACGCCGCCGACCAGTTCCGCCTGCTGATCCCTCCTCCAAAGGTCGAACCGGGCCAACCGGCCAAACCGGCGCCCAATCCCACGCCGCAGCAAGAGAACCAGGTCTGGGCTCGGCTGCTATCCCAACGCCCATGGCCCGACAATGCCAAACCCCTGGTGCCCCGGCTCAAGCCGATCTTCGCCGGCCAGAACATTCCCCCGGAATTGGTGTGGATTGCGGAGGTCGAGTCTTCGTTTGACCCCAAGGCGCGCAGCCCGGTGGGAGCGGCCGGTTTGTTCCAACTGATGCCGGCGACAGCCAAACGGTTCGGCCTGCGCCGCTGGCCCACGGACCAACGTTTGGATCCGGAAGACAGCGCGCGCGCCGCCGCCCAGTACCTCCAATTCCTGCACGGCCGGTTCAAGGATTGGCGCCTGGCGCTCGCCGCCTACAACGCCGGCGAGGGCACGGTCCAGCGCTTGCTCGATAAGCGCAAAGCGTCGTCCTTCGACGCCATTGCCACTCGCTTGCCCGCTGAAACCCAGATGTATGTCCCCCGCATTGAAGCCACGCTCCTGCGCCGGGAAGGGGTACGGCTGGCCGAGCTTTAACTCTTCTCCTCGATCAGCTCGCGGCGAGCGCCGCTCAGGAGTTGCTCGATGAAGTTGGTGGAATACACGCCCCGTCGGAAATTGGGATCCTGCAAGATGGCCTGCTGAAACGAGATGGTCGTCTTGATGCCGGTAATCATGTATTCGCCCAGCGCCCGGCTCATCCGGTCCATCGCTTCCCGGCGGTCCTTGCCAAAAGTGATGAGTTTGCCCAGCATCGAGTCGTAGTAGGAGGGCATGGTGTAACCCGCGTAGGCATGGGTGTCCACCCGCACGCCCCGCCCGCCCGGCTGATAGTACATTTCGATGCGACCGGGGCTGGGTCGGAAATCGTCGAAAGGATCCTCGGCGTTGATGCGGCACTCGATGGCGTGGCCCTTGAGTTGGATGTCGCTTTGCGACAGCCGAAGCGGTTCGCCCATGGCCAGCATGATCTGGTAGCGCACCATATCGATGCCCGTGACCTCCTCGGTGATCGGGTGCTCCACCTGGATGCGCTTGTTCATCTCCAGGAAGAAATAGTTACCCTCCTGGTCCACGATAAACTCGACGGTGCCCGCGTTGGTATAATTGGCCTCTTTGGCAATACGAATCGCGGCCTTGCCCATTTTCTCGCGCAACTTTTTGAACTTGGGAGTCTGCATCAACGGCGATGGACTTTCCTCGACCATCTTCTGGTTCCGACGCTGAATGGAGCAGTCACGCTCGCCCAAGTGAATAATGTTGCCGCGGTTGTCGCCCAGGATTTGAAACTCGATATGGTGGGGATTCTCTATGTACTTCTCGATATAAACGCCGGAATTCCCGAAGGCCTTTTCAGCCTCGCTGCGGGCGGTATGGAAGCCCTTGACCAATGAAATGTCGTTATGGGCCACGCGCATGCCCCGCCCCCCTCCCCCGGCGATCGCTTTGATCATGACGGGGTAACCAATCTTCTTAGCCACAGCCAGGGCATCCTGTTCGTTGTCCACCACTCCCTCGGAGCCGGGCGGAGTCGGCACGTCCGCCTTCTTCGCCAAAGCGCGGCTGACCGCTTTGTCTTCCAGGGCGCTCATCGCGCGCGAGTTCGGGCCGATGAAACGGATGTTGCAACTCTCGCAAACGTCGGCGAAATGGCCATTTTCGGCCAGGAAGCCATAGCCGGGATGGATGGCATCAACGTCCGTTATTTCAGCGGCGCTCACAATCCGGTCAATCCGCAGATAGCTCTCGCTTGCGGGAGCCTTGCCGATGCAGATAGCCTCATCGGCCAACTGAACATGCATCGAGTTGACGTCCGCCTCCGAATAAATCGCGACGGTGCGGATGTTCAACTCCTTGCACGCGCGGATGATGCGGACGGCGATTTCGCCGCGGTTAGCGACCAAGATCTTCTCAAACATGGGAAAAAGTGCCGAAGTTGGCGATCAGTTCGGCCGCAGCTTGAAGAGGGCCTGCCCAAATTCAACCGGCTTGGCGTTTTCAACCATCACTTGGGTGATGATGCCCTTGGCTTCCGCCTTGATCTCGTTCATCACCTTCATCGCCTCAATGATACAGACGACGGTATCCGGATTCACCTCGACCCCCACCTCTATATAAGGGGCCGACTCGGGTGAGGGCGAACGGTAGAACGTGCCGATCATGGGTGACTTAATGTCAAGTTCGGGGATGCCAGGAGGGGCCTGCGGCGGAGAGGCGCTCCCGGGAGCAGGCAGCGCCGCCGGAGCCTGGCCGTAGCTCAATCCAGACCCATCCTCATAAACGGGAGCGCCTCCGCCCACTCCATTCAGCCCGCGTTTTAGCCGGATCTTGAAATCCTGTTTCTCCAGTTCAAACTCCGAGACGGAGTTCTTCTTCATCAGATCGATGATAGCTTTGATGTCTTTGAGGTCCACGGCTTTTATCGTTAGAGTTAATGCCCTGGCAGGTTATTGACACAATGGCTGCGAAAAACCGAGGCTAAACTGAGAACTAAACTGACCGTTAGATTCATGAGTTTGCAGGATACCGCATTGACTCATTTAGCGTCAAGAAACAAAAGCAGCCGATTATTTGAGTATGGAACCCTTAGTAGCGGGCGAAAACGCCCCTGTTTTCGCGCTGATAGAAGCTTTAACGTTAATAGCCGCATCTACCGCCAATGTATACGAGTCGGCACCGAATCCCACAATGATACCGCAGCAAACCGGGGCGATCATCGAATGCCGCCTGAACTCTTCCCGCGCATGAATATTCGATAGATGGATCTCTATCGTAGGAACCCCAATGCCCGAGATCGCATCCCGTAAGGCGATACTCGTGTGGGTATAGGCGGCGGCATTGAGCACGATCACGTCGCAATTCCCTTTCGCCTGCTGTATCCATCCCACCAATTCTGCCTCCGAGTTGGATTGCCGAAAATCCACCTCGGCGCCTTTAGCTTGGGCGCGAGATCTGACCCTCGACTCGATATCTTCGAGCGTTGTGCTTCCATAGACCTCAGGCTCGCGTTGGCCAAGGAGATTCAGGTTCGGACCGTTCAGGAACAGGATTCGCATTCGGAAGGAGCATTATACAAGGATTAGCCTCTCTTGTCGAGAGTTTTCCTCCCCGCCGACACGGCAACCAGCCATCCCAGCAACCCAAACGCGGTCCAAGACAAAGGTGGAATATAAAGGGCAAATTCGACAAGGCTCTGGAGGCCCCATCCTAGAACTCCCAACCAGACCGCGAAATACTCCTCATCTCCGGCTTCCCCTCGGAGTGATCCCTCTGGCTCCGGATTCCCGGTTGGGACGGGAACAAAGCGGGATGCCGCAGTCTTCGTGGCGAATCCTCGCCCACGGGTCCAACCGCCCCGGGGACGGGTCCAAATCAGCGCGGCAACGATGAACACCACATAAAGCGTCATCCCGGGCAGACCCGAATCCGAACCCTGTTCCAAGTAATCATTATGAACCAGCTTGGTTAACTCGGATTCGGGACGTTTGATTGCCTGGTAGGCCGACCCAAACCCCCCTGGACCAACTCCTGTTAGCGGGTGCGCCTTCGTGATTCGAAGCGCCGCTTCCCAATAGTCGAATCGCGCGCCGACGCTCGTCGCGCCCTTCTCGAAAAACGAGGCATGCTTCCAGAAGAACCCCGCGACGCCCAACAACAAAACACCACTAATCAAGGTGACTTTATATTTATTGGTCAGGGTCGTGCGCAATAGCGCCAAAACGCCCAGCACCAGCATCAGGAGCCAACCCGCTTTAGAGCCCGACCAGTACAAGCATCCCATGGCGCCCAGCGCGAGGACGGCGGCGATAAAAACACGAGCGGCGAAGGTCAATCGGCTCGACTGAAACGTAAAGGCCAGTAGCGGGGGGAGAAACAGCAAGAGGGCGCCTGCCAGGGTATTCGGATAGAATAAAGTGGAGAAAATCCGCCCGCTCGACATCTTCTTCAAATACTCCGGAGAAACATGAGGCATCTTCGGGTAAAGATAGAGAAAGAAGTACTTTCGCGTTTCGTCCAAGCCGCCAAAGTGCTGCTCCCATCCGACCGCGAGGACGAGAAAAAAAGCGGCGAACACCGGCAGCCAGAACATGCCAAGGTCCTCAGTTCGGCTCAAGCTCAGCAAACCCAGGTAAAAACAGCACACGCAGACCGCGAAATGCAAGAGGATAGCCCCGGTGAATCGAGCGTCGAGGGGGGAATTTCCCGCGACAAATTGCCAAACCAGCCAGGCGATCGGCAGGAGGATGAGCCAAAGGGGAAGACCGGACCGCTTCCTCGTTACGAACGCTCCCAAGACCGCCAAGGCGCTAAACATCCCATAGGCCCAAGTGATCGGCCACGGCGAGAAGAAAACAAATTCGTAAGGATCCTGCGGCGCCGTCACGTACGATTCCAAAATCGGAGGGTTTCCGAATTTGAGAAGGCTCAGCGCCAGGAAGCCGCCGAAAGTTACGGCGAAGGCGCCGGGCAACCACTCGCTTGGCCGAGGAATCCTGGGCGCCGGTTTGGGTTTCATGCGACGGTGGGCCCGCAGCCAACTTAAAGATGGAGTTTCAAGAGGCTCACCTCCAGGGCCAAGGCTTCCTGAACGTTGGTGCCCAACCATCTCTGGAGTTGCTCAAGGACCTCGAGGTTCTCCAAGGCCTCGTCTGGGGTGACGCGGTTGGCGACCTTTTGCGTGCCGGCGATTTGCGGAAAACTGAGCAATGCTCCATCCCTCCCGGCGGCGTCACCCAGGCGGCGCAACCAGACATCCCGCAGCCACCATTGAAGGGCCGAGAGCAAGTCCGCGCGCCGGCGGCGATATTCCGCTTCGACGGCGGCCGTCAGCTCGTATTCCCAACGCTCGCGCAAGTCCTTCTCGACCTCCGCGTATTGTTCGAGCGGAGAGCGCGCCTTGAGGACCGACTCGACCTGCTCCCGCAACTCGGTGAGTTTGCGCAGCAGTTCGTCGAGAAGCCGATAGCGACTGATCAGGCTCTTCTGGTCTTGGGCGGCGGCTTCGGCAAAGGAGGTCAGCCATGCCATCTTCGGCGCGTCAACCGGAACCGCGCCGTCGCCGCCAAACGTCAGGCGCAGGCAGCGAGAGAGGATGGTCTCCAGGATCCGCTCGAGGTCGGTCGTCAGCAGGATGAGGATCGATTTGGCCGGCGGTTCTTCCAAGGTCTTGAGAAAAGCGTTGGCGGCCTCGGTCTTTAACCGATCCGCCTCGACGATCACCACCACTTTGAATTCGGCTTCGGTGGGCTTGAGCTGAATCTCCTTGATCAGATCCCGTATCTGGTCGATGGCGATGATTCGCATCTTGGACTCCGGACGAATCCAATGGACGTCGGGATGGGTGGCGTGGTCGATCTTGCGGCAGCTAAGGCAGGCGTCGCAGGAGTCGATGGCGGCGCCGTTCGCCGCCCGGATAGGCTGCTGACAGTTCAGGGTCTTCGCGAGGGCGCCCGCCAAGGCTTCCAACTCGGAAACCGACTGTCCGGTGAACAGATAGCCATGGGCCAAACGCCCGCGTTCGAGCGATCGCTGAAGCAACTGGACGCCTTGTTCCTGTTTCGGATAATCTCTCAACGCCATCGTGCCGCGTAATTTAGAGCATCGGGAATAGGTCACAACAAAAAACGCCCGCCGGGCCGCCATCGCACGGCTGACGCCTCAATCCTTCGGCAGGAGGTAGCCTAGCCTCAGGACTCCTGAAACCGTGGAAATCAGGTGACACCGAGATTCCCCTCACCCCAGCCCTCTCCCGAGGGAGAGGGAGCAGGATCGTCCGCCCGGAGAGGTCCACCGGCTTTCCAGGTCTTCGAGTTTCTGTGCGGCGGGATCAGGAATCCTGAGCCTGCTTTGAGCGGACGTTGGCTTAACCCTGCCTGAGAGCCGGCTTGCCGCGGGTTTTGGGTTCCTGTGCGGCGACCGACACTCCCGCCGCTTGTATTGAGTCCGTCGTCTGGGGTGTGGGGTGGCGGATCGGGTCGCCACCAAACCGCTTTTGACGAACCGCGTCTCCCGTAGCGACGCTACCAAGGAAGACCGCCCGATAAAACCTTCGGTCGTGGCTGGCCCGCACCTGCTCCGAATAGGTGATGGTACCGCCGACATTTGTGGAGAGAGGCACCCAGTTCATCATATCCTCGCCGCCTTCAATCACTACCGGCAACGCCGGTTTTGGATTCATGACTTCCAAAGTGAATTGGCCGCCCGCCAGGCCAGCGAATTCCATAATGGGCCTTGCCGGCAAAGCGCACCGTTCAAAAAACGCAATCACATCGGACGCTTGATAATGGGAAGAATCGCCATGCCCCCCCGCACAGGACACGACCGTATTCTCGGCGCTCAAGCCCTGCAGCTCGACAGAAAGCGCTAAGGCATTGGATTGCATGTTCACTACGATGTCGGCGGGGGAAGCGTAAAAGCGCATGGGGACATCGGCGAAACGGGAACGGGGGGGCGAGTAAGGGATCATATCCAGAAGTCCTGAGCGCATAGTCGGTTCCATCCGGTGCGAGGTTGAAAGCGGATTGGATGCGGCTCGAATAGCCTTGCCACATACTATGCAGGCTCGTTACCGGGTAAAGCCCCTGCGAAGCCAGACACCTCCCCTGGGTGCTGCTGAATGAAATTCAACCCCGTTAGGCCCCCCATGCTGGCTCCCATCACAAATACGTTGGAGACGGCGTAGCGGCCTTTGATCCATGTCAACAAATCACGCTCCGAGTCCACGCCGGTTTGATTCCCCCAGTTGTTGCCA
>Ga0316217_10007072_pt1 | contig 10849 bp, 8 predicted proteins | sample 1anoAmetaG_FD_203633 | JGI IMG/M metagenome (GOLD analysis project Ga0316217, IMG submission 203633) | Freshwater microbial communities from Trout Bog Lake, Wisconsin, USA - 1anoA | ecosystem: Environmental > Aquatic > Freshwater > Lake > Hypolimnion/Profundal zone | place: USA: Wisconsin... | reverse complement strand
CTAGGAAATCGCATACCTGAGTGAGTTGATCAACATTCATATCTTTTGAACTGGTAACCTTCCAGTTGGATAATAGGACGATTTTATCCTCATCACTTATTTTTGCATTCCGGACAAGCACGTGATACTTCTTGATCAATCCGTTCTTTCGCTTGTCAGTTTCCGTCACTTTTAATATTGCTTTCATATCCGTTGTGTGTTAATTTATATGACTCGTTTTTAATATATTAGTATTTTAATCCCCAATGTGCTTTTGCAAACTCTTCACTGATGACTATTTCAGATCCACCTCCATACCTGGAAGTCGTAAATGCTTTAAAACCCTCTACCCGGAATGCAACATTTGCATCACGCCATATACGTTTTGCGGTCGATCCATCTGGTTGTTTACCTTCCACGTGTGAGACGTAGATAAAGAGTTTATGAGGAAACATTGTTTTGAGACGTTTATAATCCGAGAACTTGAGTTCCATGAATTGAATGGAGTCAATCACAATCACATCAGGTGATTTATGTCGTTGTAGTCGTTCAATTAGAGGCTCTATTTCCTCTTTCTCCAGTAAGATCAACTTACTACCCACATCGATCATGTTCACGCGCTCCATGGCCATTTGTATAGTAAGGCTCAATCCTTCCTCCACTGAGTTGTAAGCCGATCGCTTAAAGTTTGTCAGGTATTTCACCAACTTCATGGCGAAACTTGTTTTTCCGTTCTTTGGCGGACCGTAAATAAACCACGTTCCGGTTAATTCAGGTGAGCCAACTGCTTTTTTCCATTCCCCCGTAAAATTCAGCGTTTGGAACTTTGCATCTTGTACGTTCGATACGCTATAAGCTCTCTGCATATCACTCTACAGTTGTTATTTTTGTATATATTCGGCGTAGGCTCGGACGGTTATCTTCACCCATGGTCTGTCGTAACATTTTATTTATATCCGTTCCTTCTACTGCGTTTATTTTGATAATCTGGGCAGCTGTTTTATTTAATAGTTTTTCGCTGTCCTCTTTTCCGATTGGGATCACTTTCCCGTATTTCTTTCCGAAGCGGCTGAAAAGTTCCGTATATCCTACCTTCTTATGATCAATGGCACGTCTCATCTTTTCCTGAAGACTCTCAGCTCCTAACATGTAGTATCCGCAAGTATGTTCGGTAGCATTCCAGAGTGCTTTTATTTCAAGGAAGGCGTCGTACTGAAGGTCACCCGCTTCATCAAGAATAATAAGGGGATTGGGTAGTGTTTTAAGATAAAACACTAAGTCCTCGTACACATCAGCATATTTACCGCTATTCCCAACACCGAATTCCTTAGCAATGTACCGGATCATCTTTTGTTTGCTCTTAACCTGGCTGCAATCGCAATAAACCGCGTTCTTATGTGTTTTGGCAAAGTGCACAGCTGCTACTGTTTTTCCTATATCGCTCAGGTCGCAAAGAAGTGAACTGATACCATCATTCTGACATATTTCCAACTGAGCGGTGATAAACTGAAATACCGGTGTATTGGCAATCTTCCAGGCAGGTGCATTATTTACTGATATTCCCTGACGGCGTGCCAGTGATATCCAAACTGCATCGGCTAATACCTTGATCGTATCCCCGTTCTTAATCCTGCTGTATTGGGCATTGTTAATCCCTAATGAAATGGCAAATTTTGCATCCGATCCATCAAATAACTGGCGGCTTTCTGCCAAACTTGCAACGATCCGTTTTTTTAATTCTTCTGTAATCATAATATGGTGTATTTAAAAATTCGATTGATTTATTATAATGAGTTCTTAGCAAATTTTCCCCAATCAATAACCGGTTCTTCATCTTCCTCATCAGTATCATATCCTTTAGGTTGTACGTTTTCCATTATTTCAACATGTTCGTAAATAGCCGCTGGTGTTGTGGAAAAATTTCCAATCTTTGGAATTTCTGCTTTTTCATCTTTAATGAACTTATATTGTTTTGCAACCCGCTTGTTTTGATGCAACATGTTTGCTTCATCTTCCTCGGTGCGTTCAATCGCACATTCGTTGTAAGCATATTTTGCTCTATTTTCTGCCTCCCCGATAAAAGTATCACCCTGCCATAGATACACATCGTTAATTGTTCCTTCATTATCTGGAAGCCAGTAGGCCGTTACATTGCGATCATTCGGTTTAAGCCTTTTCAAGTTCTTGAAATCCTTGAGTTCAAACTCGTTGTTTGATACAGGGCAATAATCATTATGATAAATGGAAGTTTTTGTTTCGTTTCCGATAAACTTGTACAGGTGCCAATGGTCGATAGGTTGTAAAACAGGATTAACTTGTGACATTAAAACCTGTTTACGGGTCATTCCCGGATAGGTCTTTTGTAATGGGTGTAGTTCATTGTTGTACTTTTCAATATCGGATAAGTCATCGTGAACGATCGTTTGAGGTTGGTATACAGGTTCAATCATATCCCCGCTGACTCTGTTACGTACGGCACGGTAAGCTTCATGAGGTGAGAACCAACGTCCCCGGGTATGACCTTCATTTTTAGAGGTACCGTATTTAAATTGCTTATTGGTATGCTCCACACGCTTCTCGGTAGCTGTCTCGCAAAAACGTACGAATGGGAACATCTCTTCCAGCCAGGGTCTCATCTCTTTCATCAGATGCCACTCCACTTCAAGTTCCCCAGGCATTGGAAGTCCCATCATATCAAGTTCGCAAAACATGTTTCTGAATGTTTCAATGACGGTTCCGGCGTTTGGCTTCCCGACAATGTAGGTCGGACGGAAATAATAACCGGATACCACATCCACAGCAATGTATTTGTAAATCCAACCCCTGTTTGACTTGCGACTCATGGCCACGTCATCCATAGATATTTTACTCAGTGAGAATCTTCCTGGCTTCCGGTGTTTTTTAGCCATTACCTTATCAGCAAAAGCAAAATTTCCATTACGATCTGCATATGTAGCAGTATTATTCACTACATCCTTCAGGTAGTTCCAGATAGTAGCCTGACTAACCTCCATAGATCTTCCTTTGTGCATAAAATCCTGGGGACGGAATATTTCACCGGTGCTCTTATCAAAAAGTTCTTTTCTTCCTGATAAAAACTCCAGGTAAAGTTCATGTACGCGTTTTATAAAAGGTTTATCATTGGTACGCCACAATGCCAGGATTAACTTTTCAGCTGAAACCGATACTACACGGGCTGCATCATTGCCAACATTTTTATGAACCAATGTTTCATAACCATTTTTTAAATAGTCATTAAACGCCCTTTCAAGGCTCCGTGCGTTACCAATAGCGGTACATGGGTATTTCTCTACCTGTTCTAGGTACCATTCTTTAGCATCATTCCAAAATTCACCCATCTTTAACCGGCTTCCACTTTTAGCGCGTTGTGCTCTTTGTTGTTCCAGTCCTTTTTTAAGCGCATTGAATATAGAAGCCCGGTTCACATACTCCTCAATCCGGTTCGGTTCAATGTTCGTACCGTCAGGCTTGCTGTATCCGGTAAAGTATGTACGTGCCTTGTTGTCAATTTCTACATTGAAAATAGAAGTTAGCGATTTTGTAGATTCTATTTTCCCGAAGGTACGTTCCAATACATTCAACCGATCCGGACGTTTGATTGATCGTACATCAATCAGCGTATTTCCATTTATTCCCCTCTTATATATAGCTAGTTGACCGCGTTTACTGTCATTTTGGAACATATCAATTGTCAAGCCGGCAGAATACCAGTCATTCAGTGTGATTGTCAATGTTTCTCCAAATTCTCTATACATAGTAGTAAGTATTTTTTTTAAAAATATCCCGTGTCGTGGACTGCGTACCGTGTTCATCATCGAGGCTCATGCCGTTGTTCAGTTGCGTGATCCAACACGTCAACCTTTATTCGTCTTTCCGAAAGTCTCCGATCTTTCCCGGTTGTCACTGCAGTTAGTTTAAACTTTCTGAAATCTTTACTACCTCAAGCTGTAGTTTCTCATATTCCTTAACCGATAAATCATTTTCTTTCATTCGAAGATCATTGTCAACGAATACGCCTGTACACTTTGTATTGAAATTAGTAACCATTCTAACTCTTTGTCCAAAATGTTGAGTCATGTTGTTTTCACTTGTCTGAAACGAGGTATTGCAATTAATTGAGCTCATGTTTTTATGTATTTTAAATTAATGGAGTACAGTCGCTGCCTGTATTATTAGATTCTTCACTTTGTATAATTTTAGGTTCCTGAATAACACCACCCAAAGTAATGGCCTCGGCTCTAATTGCTATTTTCTGGGGCGTATCCGCTTCACCGGATAATGCGCGTCGAATAGTAGGATAACTACCTAGTTTTAGGAGTTCTTTTTTTACTCTAAAGTCAACCACTATTTTTTTTTCTTTTTCCATGTGTATATTATTGTAAAACTTTTCATACATTTGCATCGTTTCAAGTTTGAAACACTTTGCAAAAATATACGCTTTTGCGTAAACTACCAAATAAAATTACAATTATTTTCGCATTTGCGTAATAATAATTTAAAATGACTATAAATGAACGGTTTGATAAAATAATAAATGACTTTTTTCAAGGAAATAAAAGTGCATTTGCTAAAGCGATAGGGGTATCACCTACTGTTATAGAGAATATTGTAGGTACAAGAAAGGGAAATCCATCATTTGAAGTAGTTCAGAAAGTATTATACGCAAATGAGAATATAAGTCCAGACTGGCTTATAATCGAAAGAGGAAAAATGCTTGTTTCAGATCAATCATATGCAATTGCGCAATCAGAATTACTATTACTTAATGAATCACATGAAAAAAAACATGCACATCAGTTAATACCTATTTACAATATAGAAGCTGCAGCCGGTTTAGTTTCATTATTCAATAATCCAAACGGTTTCATCCCAATCGACTACATTTCACTTCCAAACGTTGGAAAGGTTGATGGAGGTCTATATGCTTTTGGAGATTCCATGTACCCACTGATTAAAAGTGGTGATATTGTTGTATTCCGCAGACTGATTGATATGTTCGATAGTATATTTTATGGCGAAATGTATCTTATATCCTATGATTTGGAAGGTGAGGAGTATATTGTCATTAAGTATATTCAAAAGTCCGATAAACCGGATCACATAAAGCTAGTCAGCCAAAATCAGCACCATTCACCCAAGGACATACCCATGAGAAAGGTAAACGCACTCGCATTAATTAAAGCCAGTGTTCGTTTCAATACCATTCGTCCAAATAATTGAAAATAAAACCTTTTTACCTATTATTTATAGTTCAAAAAGCAATTAAATACACTTTTATTGTTGCTTTTTGACTATAAACGCATTTATAATGCTTATTTATAGAGTTTTATATGTTTATTTACTTTGCTAAATCATATATAAATAATGTCTTAAAGGGTACTGAATAACTATAATAATGCTGTTTTGTGTCTACTTTATATCTGTATAGCTTATCAAATAACATGTTTTTGACCGTATTTATGACCGTAGTTTGACCGCAACTCGTGTATTATTCGTTTTTTTAGCATAAAAATAGCCTACTCGGCATCTAACCGGTAGGCTTTAAAAACAGGGTATAATATACATGGGTAAATGAAGTCTGTTATGCGCTATTTTCGCTTATTCTGTGGGCTTCTAAGGCGTTTTAAACCATTCGTAAACCACTATTAAAGTAAAGCATAAAAAAAGGCTTACATGGAGCCTAATTATTAAAGTAGAATTAAAGTAAATGTATAAAATGTTTTTTCAGTGTTTGTTTTATCTTATTGTTTATCAATATGTTTAAATATATAGTTTGTACTTATTGTTTTTATCTCTATGCCTGATGATCTTTATGCCTTGGATAACAACATAATGGTGGTAAGGATATTGAGCGCAGCACGTGAATCAGCCAAAACAGGCAAAACGGTTTGGCTCAAATAAACAATGCTGATCTTTCACATTAAACAGATTAATAAATGAAGCATTTTTTTTATAATCGGAAACAGGAGGATTATTACAACGGAGAGTCCAACACATATTCACTTTTTAAAGATAATTTACTACTGTTGTTAATAATCAGTATTCTCTTATTGTCTGTACTTACTTTTGTCCTGTTTATAAAGACAGCAACTAGTGCATCTGCCAAAAATTTATCAGGATCAACATCCCGTTATCAGTTTGATGGAACTATTTCGAAAAATGTGCTGGAAAATTACCTGGAAGGGTCAGTCACGATGGCTTACTTTCTGGTACCGGGGAAACCTGAAAACTATAATTATTTATATAAAGACGATGATATCCGGCTGATTAAAAATATCGGTGCTAAATTTATTGGTCGTGCCATTTATCGTTGGGGCGAAGAAAGTCGGTTGAACGATCCCAGGTTTTGGACTTATGCCAGAAACAGGATCGATACCATTCATACATTTGATCCTGAGATTATTTTTCAGGGTTGTTTATTCGAGTATGTAAGTTACGATGTGGACAAAGTCCCAATCCCTGCTTGGGTTTTTAAAGCATTTAATCTTCCGTCCGAAACTCGTATGTTTTGTTGTGATTCAATGATCAAGAGTCAAAATAGGATGACCCGGTTCGGGAAAAATGGAGGTGTGCCGCTGATCAACAATCCTGAAACCCGACTTTGGTTTTATTACCTGGCCGTATCTTATATCAACATAGGTTGTGAAGCTTTTCATTTGGGTCAAGTTGGACTTATCGGAGCGGAAGATAAAAACCTGCAAAGATATTCCGAACTGCTGGCAAAAATACGTTCGTATGCGAAAGTTCATGCGCGTAGGCATATGGTATTGCTTGATGCACATGTCCCGAGTGGCGGCATGATAAAAAATGGAGTCAGCCTTCTGGATTTCAATTCTTTCCCTTTACGTATTAAAGCCGTACCTGAGAAACCGTTTAATGCCATCCTGCAAATTCACCATCTTGATGCTATTTATAAAAGAAGTAAAGGCTGTATTTCCCCCAGTGGCTGGAGTTGCAAAAGCCTTCCTTATCTGGTTGAATTGGATAATTACGGAAAGGGAAAAACCCCAAATGTTGCTGATACAACCAGTATTTTTTTCTGGGGTTGGGATGAGATATCCTGGTTCTCACTTCAAAAAGAATCATACCGGAATTATTGGCTCGGATATGCATGGAACTGGATCAGAAAAAATGATCCCAATGGACATCTTGAAATGCCTGTTAGCCGTATGATTTACTGTCCGAATGAGACCGGAGGTATTTATCGTGCCAACACAAAGAGTGATTCGTGTCCCGTGGGTTATTCCCAGGAAGAAACGATAAAAAAAATATGGAATAACAAATCAGAATAAATTAAAATAACATAAGTCGAACCCTGATATTTTCAGTTTAAAACGGTAGATAAAACTAATAAAGTCATGAAAAAGAAATGCCTGCTATTGATGATCGTGCTAATGAGTCAAGTTTTATTGTTTGCACAACCCTTGGCACAACAAGACAAATACAATCTTACGAAAGATAAAGTATTGTACCTGGTTAGCTATGCCCATTTGGACACCGAGTGGCTCTGGGACTATCCGGCAACGATTAACCAGAATATCAAAAACACCATGGAAGAGAATTTCTACCTGTTCAATAAATATCCTGAGTATGTGTTCAATTTTACAGGATCAAGAAGGTATAAAATGATGAAAGAGTATTACCCGGAGCTGTATAAGAAAGTTGTTCAGTCGGTAAAAGATGAACGTTGGAATATTTCAGGGTCTTCAGTTGACGAATGCGAGGTGAATATCTCTTCATCTGAGTCACTGGTACGTCAGATTTTGTATGGAAACAATTTTTTCCACAATGAATTTGGAGTAGAGAGTAAAGATATTATGTTACCCGATTGTTTTGGATTTCTTGCCAATGCTCCGACAATATGGAACCATTGTGGAATATTAGGTTTTTCGACGCAAAAGCTCACCTGGCATTCTGCAGTGCCTATTCCTTTTAATGTAGGCGTTTGGAAAGGTCCGGACGGAAAAGGAATAATCGCTGCTCTGAATGTATCAGGATATACAAGTCCTGTTTCCAAGAGAATAGATCAGGATAGTACCTGGAATGCCCGGCTCGATAAAAACGGTAAAAACGGATATTCCTTTGATTACGCTTATTATGGTGTGGGTGATCAAGGTGGAGCCCCACGTGAAGACGATGTCAGGCATGCTATCGGCAGTTTGCATCAGTCCGACAGCAAATTCAAAGTCGTTTTAGCTTCTTCCGATCAGATGTACAAGGATATTACTCCTGAAATACGAATGAAACTACCGGCATACTCCGGCGACTTGTTGCTGATTGAACACAGTTCGGGTTCGTTGACTTCAGAAGCCTATCTGAAACGCTTAAACCGAAAAAACGAGATTCTTGCTCAATCGGCTGAACAACTTGCAACTGTTGCCGATTGGATAGGTGGTGCTAGTTATCCCTTCGAGAAATTAAATAACTCCTGGGAACTGTTAATTGGTAGTCAGTTTCACGATATTCTTCCCGGAACAGCTTTTCCGAGAGCGTATGACTATGCATGGAATGATGAATTTATTGCTGCCAATGGTTATGCTGAAGTACTGAAAAATTCGGCCAATGTGGTGGTGTCACAATTGAATACTTTAGTCGAAAGCCGGGCGGTGGTTGTTTATAATCCGGTAGATGCCGACCGGGAGGATGTGGTTACCGCTGAACTTGAATATTCCAAATTACCCGATAATGTACAGGTATACGATGCAAACGGGAAAGCAGTCCCCACCCAGATTACAGGACGTACCGGGAATAAGCTGAAAATGATATTTCTGGCAACCGTGCCTTCGGTCGGGATGGCGGTATTCGATGTCAGGGAGTCTCATGAAGCAATGAATTCAGCCCTGAAGATAACGGGTCAATCAATGGAAAATTCGTTCTATACTGTCAAAATTGCAGACAACGGGGATATCCTGAGCATTTATGATAAAGAATTAAAAAAGGAGCTTTTGTCAGAACCCGCCAATCTTGAATTTCTGAATGAACACCCCAAAGAATATCCCGCCTGGAATATGGACTGGAATGACCGAAAAATGCCTTCTATCGGAAATCTGGATAAGAATGCCTCCATCAGGATCATTGAAAATGGACCGGTACGTGTTGCCTTTGAAGTAAAACGCCAGGGGATGAACTCTGATATTACCCAGGTATATAGCCTCGCAGCAGGGCAAGCCGGAAAATACCTAGAAGTAACTAATAAAATGGACTGGCAATCGAAAGGTGTGAGCCTGAAAGCAAACTTTCCCCTGACGGTTGAAAATCAAAATGCAACCTATAACCTGGGAGTCGGAACTATCGAACGGGGCAATAATAATGAACGAAAGTTTGAAGTACCTTCAAAAGAATGGTTTGACCTGACCGACAAGTCAGGAAAGTATGGTGTTTCCATTCTTGAAGATTGTAAGTATGGATCCGATAAACCAGACAATAATACTCTCCGCTTAACATTGTTGTATACACCGCAAGCCGACGCTTTCAGAAATGCCTTTATTTTCCAGGGAACACAGGATTGGGGAATTCATGATTTCCGTTTTGCGATTTACGGACACAGCGGCGACTGGCGGAAAGGCCAATCACAATGGCAAGGCAGGTTCTTCAATCAGCCAATGATTGCTTTCGAAGTATCAAAACACGAGGGGACGTTGGGCAAAAGTATTTCATTCCTGAAGTCCAATTCATCGGCTTTCGGCATTATGGCTTTTAAAAAGATGGAACATGGCGATTACTACCTGGTGCGCACCACCGAACTGACAGGTAAGGACCAGAAAGGATTGTGTATTGGCTTCCCCGGTAAAGTAGTTGATGCGTATGAAGTCAACGGTCAGGAACAAAAACTGGGCAAAATCGATTTCTCAGGTGGAAAACTGAATTTCGATCTATCCCATTATACCATTCGTAGTTTTGCAGTTAAGTTTTCAGTTTCTTCAAATCCGGTAGCTAAAAAGGAACAGCTTTTTGTTGATCTGCCCTATAATCTGGATGTCTTCAGTTTTGACCACAACAGGACTGACGGAAGGTTCGACAGGGATTCATCGTTTCCGGCTGAATTGCTTCCTACCGAAATTGTGAGTGAGGATATTCATTTCAGGATGGGAAATACCGAAGATGAACACGATAATACAGTTGCCTGCAATAAACAGGTTATTTCCCTTCCTCACGGAGATTATAATACACTTTACCTTTTGGCTGATGCCAATGAAGATACACAGGATAGCATACAGATAGACAATCACTTTTATCCGTTGAATGTTCAACGCGGAACCGGCTATATCGGACAGTACTATAAAAGGGATCTCACTCCGGATAATAAAACGGTTACGTCCATCGAAAACCCGTTTGTAAAGAAGGACAATATTGCCTGGTTTGCTTCTCATACGCATATTGGTTATCCGTCAAGGAATGACGCCTATCATTACTGCTACATCTACAAATACGCGATTCATATTCCCAAAGGAGTTCGCCAGATCACCTTGCCCGATAACAAAAAAATTAAAATCTATGCTATGACCGTGGCAAGAAACAAGTATGAAGATAATAAAACACTGCAACCACTTTACGACGATTATCAAAACGTTGAGCAGTTGCTGGTGAGGAGTGTCAAATAAATTAGGAAAATCTGAATGAAATTTAATTTATAATTTTCGATCTGTGTCAAAGAAGATCAGGGAGTAATGGGTTCAAGCCCTGTTAAGCCCACAATAAAAATTAAACACTTATACATTCACTTGTGTAGGGTAAGCTTTCGGCGAAGTACATCTTGTATAATCAAAAAGCCCATAAAATCAGATTCAAGTTCTGCTTTTATGGGCTTTTAAAATCTAGTTGGAATTTAGTTATGATTCAGTTTCCACTG
>Ga0316217_10007071_pt1 | contig 10850 bp, 6 predicted proteins | sample 1anoAmetaG_FD_203633 | JGI IMG/M metagenome (GOLD analysis project Ga0316217, IMG submission 203633) | Freshwater microbial communities from Trout Bog Lake, Wisconsin, USA - 1anoA | ecosystem: Environmental > Aquatic > Freshwater > Lake > Hypolimnion/Profundal zone | place: USA: Wisconsin... | reverse complement strand
CTGCTGCGCGAGAACGGCAGCCTGCCGCGCAGCTATCTCCCGGCGGCGGGCCAGGCGTCGGCGCTCTACCAGGTCAAGGAGCGGTTCTCGCCCGACTCGACCGAGGCGCTCTACGGTCTGGGCCAGCATCAGGGCGGGCTGTTCAACTACCGCGGGAATACGGTCGAGCTGGGGCAAAACAACACCGATGTTGCGATTCCGCTGCTGGTGTCGAGCAAGGGCTACGGGATTCTCTGGAACACCGCCTCGTTCACCTACGTGGACAACCGCTTTCCGCTGGAGTTGAACTTCGAATCGATGGCCGCGCGCCAAGTCGATTTCTACGTCTTGTACGGTCCGCAGATGGACCGGATCGTCCACCAATACCGCTCGATGACCGGCCACGCACCGCTCTTTCCGCAGTGGGCCTACGGGCTGTTCCAGTCCAAGGACCGCTACGAATCGCAGGCCGAGGTCCTGGAAGTTGCCAATCAGTACCGGGCGCGGCATATTCCCCTGGACGCGATTGTGCAGGACTGGTTCTGGTGGAAGCAGGGCGGCGAGGGCGACCCGGAGTTCAATGCGAACTTTACCGATGTGCCCGCCGAACTAAAGACGCTGCACGCGCAGCATGTGCACGCCATGCTCTCGGTATGGGGCTTGATGGACCCGGAGTCAAAGAACTACAAGGAGATCGCGCAGCGGGGCCTGGAGATCGAAGGAACGCATGTCTACGACCCGAGCAACCCGGCGGCGCGCGATTTCTTCTGGGACCGGCTGGCGGGCAAGCTCTTCGCCCAGGGATGGGACGCCTTCTGGCTGGATAGCGCGGAGCCGGAGGAGTACTGGCCGCACATGGGCGACGCCATCCTGCGCTACAAGCAGATGCACATCGGAAGCGGCGCCGAGTACACCAACATCTTTCCGCTGGAGCACACCGGCGGGGTGCAGGAGCACTGGAAGCAGGCCGATCCCGAGAAGCGGGTCTTCCTGCTGACGCGCTCGGCCTTCCTGGGTCAGCAGCGCAACGGGGCCACGGTGTGGTCTGGGGATGTCTACGGGTCGTGGTGGGGCCTGCGCCACCAGATCGCCGCTGGATTGAACTTCGCCCTCTCCGGCTACCCTTACTGGACCACCGACATCGGCGGCTACTGGTCGCCCTACGACCACTTCGACAAGGACCCCGCCTATCAGGAGCTCTACGCGCGCTGGTTTGAGTACGGGGCCTTCTGCCCGGTCTTCCGCACGCATGGGCACCGCGCGCAGAACGAGATGTGGGTCTACGACCGGGTCTATCCCGCGCTGCTGGCGACAGACCGGCTGCGCTACCGGCTGCTGCCCTACGTCTACTCGCTGGCCTGGAAGGTGACCAGCGAGGATTCCACCATCCAGCGACCGCTGGTGATGGATTTCCGCGAGGATCGCGCCACCTGGGAGATTGGCGACCAGTTCCTCTTCGGCCCGGCCTTGCTGGTCAGCCCGGTGGTCAAAGAGCACGCGACCGAACGCGCGGTGTATCTGCCGGCCGGCACGGCCTGGTACGACTTCTGGACGGGCGCGAAGATCGACGGCGGCGCGGAGGTGGTTGCCGCCGCGCCCCTCGACAGGATTCCGCTGCATGTGCGGGCCGGGTCGATTCTGGCCATGGGACCGGCCATCGAATACGCCGGGCAGGCCGCCGATCCCATCGAATTGCGCATCTATCCCGGCGCGGATGGGGACTTCAACCTCTACGAAGACGAGGGCGACAGCTACCGCTACGAGAAGGGCGCACATGCCGTGATCTCCCTCCACTGGGAAGATGGCCGGCGGACGCTGACGATTGGCGCGCGCCAGGGAAGCTATCCGGGCATGGCCGCGGGACACACCTTCAACGTGACGATCGTGGCCGCAGGGCACGGGGTGGGCGGAGATCCGACCGCTGCTCCCGACAAGACGATCCGGTACACGGGGGAAAAGGTGGAGGCCAAGCTCTGAGGCGGGATTGAGTCGAGCGGGAAGTTGACGGATTGAGGTCTGTGCCTTCCCCGGTCTCAAAAGCGAGACCGGGGGCACCCGGCCGCTCCCGACAAGACGATCCGGTACACCGAGGAGAAGGTCGAGGCCCGGTTCTGAGGCGGGATTGAGTCGAACGGGAAGTTGACGGATTGAGGTCTGTGCCTTCCCCGGTCTCAAAAGCGAGACCGGGGGCACCCGGCGACCGATCCCGATGGCGGCAGCCAAAAAAAGGGAGGCTCTTTCCTGGGGGAAAGAGCCTCTCTTGTTGAAACGATCAGGGTGAAGCCTGGCCGGGAAATGCTCTACTGCGCGCCCTGCTTGAGAATCTCGTCGGCGAAGTAGTTGTGCACCTTGGCGGCGTCGTGGAGCACTTCGAAGTACGCGTTCTTGAGCAGTTGCGCATGGCCCTCGCGCAGGCCCTGGCGGATGGTCTGCTGCACGCGCGGGTCGTTCAACTCGCGCTGGCCGGCGGGTTCGCGCGCGATCAGCTTGTAGATGGCATATCCGACCGCACGATGCGTAGCGGGGTCGTTGACGGGAAGAATATCCGTGATCTGGCCGGGCTTGAGCTTGCTGATGGCGTTGTAGGCCTCCGGCTCGCTGTGCAGGGCCGACTCTGCCACAAAACCCATATCGCCGCCATTCGAGGCGGTGTTGGCATTCTCCGAGTAGTTCATCGCGATGGTGCCAAAGTCCTCGCCGCTCGCCACCCGGTTGTGCAGAGTCTGAATCTTCTTCTTGGCGTCGGCGTCGCCGGAGGCCTTGTTATTCTGCAGGTTCCCAGTCTGTTGCTGGGGGCCGGGGGTCACTACGATCTGCGCCAGGTGATACTGGGGCTCGATCAAGTTGAACTCCGACTTGTGGGCCGTGAAATAACCGCCGATCTCGGCGTCGGTGATGTTGATCTTCGACTCGATCTCTTTGTTCAGCAGCTTGGTCTTGGTGAGCTGGCGGCGCAGGTCGCGGCGCAGGTCGTCCACCGTGATATTGCGCTGCTTGAGCTGCTTGTCGAACTCCTCCTGCGTGAACGGCGCCTTCATCTCCGTCAACTTGGCATTGACGTCCTCGTCGCTGGCGGCCAGGTTGAGCTTGGCCGCGCGCTGCTGCAGGATCTCGTCCTCGATCATCTGATGAAGGACGTTCAAGCGCACAATGTTGGCCTGTTCGGGGCTGGGCTCCGGCGTGTTCTCACCCAAGGAGTTGCGGTAGTACTTCTCCACATCGGCGCGCATGATTTCCTTGCCGTTGACGGTAGCCATCACGTCGGGGGCGGGCGCTCTGTGACAACCGGCCGCGGCGGCCAGCAAGGCTCCGCTACAAAAAATGAGAACGGCGGAACGCGAACGCGTGCGAAAAAAAGATTCGATCTGCAACCTGATGTCTCCTGGGGAGGGCGAAGCCTCCCGGCATTACAGAATAAATCCCCGAACCGGTGAGACGATACGCAATTCCAATATTGTCTTCGCCATTCGATGACCCAATCGGGTGATCCGGCAGCGTGGAACCTGCCGGCGCTGCTATTTGCCGCCGCCGGCAGGCACAGTCTTGGCGGTTTGCGGCTTGGCGGCTGGCGGCTCCACGCCCTGAGCACGCAAAGCTCGGTCGATCACCGTCCAGAGTTGCTGCTCCGGGATGACGCCGGGAATGCGCTCGCCATCCACAAACAACGCGGGTGTGCCGTCGATTCCCAGCCCTTCCGCCTCGCGGGCCGAAGCCCGCACCTTGGCATCGTCCTGGCTGGAGAGGCAACCCTCCAGCTTGCCCATATCCAGCTTGGCCAGCGTGGCCTCCTGGCGGGCGATGCGGTTCAAAGCGTCGAAGCTCTTGGCCGCGTTGCGGTCCGCGCCGCTGACCTCGTCGCCGTGGGCGTGGATGTAGTCGATATAGGTCCAGTACACGTCGCTGCTCTGCGCGGCCAGGCAATTGGCGTCCACCGAGGCGTGGACGGCCCAGGGGTGAATCTCGGCCAGCGGGTCGTCTTTGTAGATGACGCGCACCAGGTCCTTGTAGCGCTCGAGGACACCGGGGAAGAGGGTCTGATGCATGCGCGCGCAATAGGGGCACTCGAGGTCGTCGTAATTGACAATCGTGACCTTGGCCGCGGGATTGCCGCGGATCGGCCGGCCGGTTACATCGATGGCCGACATTGGATCCCTGGCCACATCGAAGGTCTCCAGCTTGGCCAGCGTCTTGCCGTCGGTGGAGATCAGGAAGTCGATCGTCTTGCTGCTGGCGCCCTTGGACAGGGTAATGGGCAGCGCATCGTAACCGGCAAACTGGCTGGGCTTTCTCGCGCCGATCGAGATGTTCACGTCCTGGGGAACTCCGAACTGGGAGCGAACCACAACCTCGATATGCCGGCTGATAGCTTGATCGTTGATCGACTGGGGAGTGGGCTGAGCTTTGCAGCCGGCGGCCATGCCCAGCGCCAAAAGGCAGGTCAGCAAATAAATACGCGGCAAATGGATTTCCTCTGAGAAAAGGATAACCCAGCGCGGCCAATGGCCGGCTGCTGGGCAAATCCTCCCCTGCTGTTGGGTAGACGCGCAAGGACGCAAAAAGCCAGCACCCGGTTGGTCCATCCGGCATGGCGGCAACCGCCAATCGATCTCCTAGGGCAGCTCTCCAATTCGTGTAGTGGGGAGAGTACGAGGGAGGGAGCAGGGAACTTCAGTCCCTTGAACCCGAGACGAAAGCGCGCGGGCTTCAGCCCCGGGTCTGAAGGCCAGTTCAACTGGCGTCGGTCTCGTGGGGCTGAAGCCCCACGCTCCCTCCGTCAATACCCCGCGAATCTCCTCAATGCCTTTGAGCGAGCAGCCCTAGTACGCCGGCGGCAGGGTGGGATCGCGGAAGGCGGAGTTGGAACGGCGCACATCGCCGACCGAGCCGAAGTTGGCCAGCGTGAAACCGTAGAGATACTGCGTATCGTTGCCGCGGATGGCGCCCAGATCGTAGCGCCGGTACCCGAAGGTGAGTCCGCAGCAGTTCCAGTTGTAGGAGGCTTGCGCCCCGGCGTATTGCAGGGAACCCTGCACAAAATCGTAGCCGGCATTGGCGGCGAGATTGAAGCCGCCGCCCGAGGGCTTGCCGATGGATAAGAATGGCTGGAGCTGCTGGCTTTTGATGGTCGAGGCGGCGCTGCCGGTCTCGTCCACGGCGTTGAGCATGGCATGGCCGACTCCCACCGTGGTCCGGCCAAAGCTGTATCCGGCATAGAGGTTGTCGGCGCCCAGATAGCCCAGCTTGGGGTCGTAGTCCAGATCCCACTCGATGCGCAAATTGTCGATCGCCTCGAAGCGCAGGCGGGAGGTGATGGGGGCCAGATTGCGCGACCCGGTGAGAAAGGCGACGGCGCTCAGGTCCAGGGAGGAATCGAAGACATTGCGCCGGCCGGGAAGGATCGCTCCGCCGAAGTTGGGGTCCATGAAGTACTTTTGCGCAATCTGCCAACTGGCCCATTCGCGCGCCTTGGCGGGGCATTCGCCGGACGCCTGGCCATCGCCCGCGGGGCAGCTCTGCGCCCCGGCCGCGCGCAGATAGAAGCGCTGGGTGATCGAGTAGCCCACTTCGTTGGTGTTGGTGGCGATGTCGGTGGTGTCGGTCAGCAGCACATTCTGGGCCTGGACTCCGATGCCGCCCACATACCGGTAGGAAAGCTCCGGCTCGATCACATGACGCAGCACCTTGTTCCAGCGGGTCAGGGCAAAGTCGCGCTCCAGGGCCGGCGGACGAAGATCCACGGAGGCCTCGAAGTCGCTGCGGTTGAGCGCATCGTGGCTGATGTAGGGGGTGGCCGACGGGTGAGCAAAATCGGGCTTCTGGCTGATCGAGTAGAAGGTGTCGCGGAAAGCCACCTGTGGAACCAGGCTCCAGCCGCCGCCGGAGAGGGGCAGCGAGAGGTGCGGATAGAAGTCCATACGGCCAACGTTGCGGGCGTGGAAGTGCGGCTCCGAGCGGCCCTGGTAGCTCAGCGACGAACCCATCCCCCAGGTGAAAGAGGATCCGCTCAGCGGCCGGTCGAGGACGTCGAAACGGAAGCTGGGCAGGTGGAGGATTCTCACTTCGTCGCCATTGGCGGAGCTGGCAAAGGTCTGGAAGCGGTCCAGTGCGATCGATGGAATGAATCCATTGTGCACGTGGGTGAGGGCAAGGCTGCTGGTCACCTGGGAGCTGACGGCCTGGGAATAAAGATCCTCGAAGACCAGCCGGTACACATAGCTGGAGAGATACTCGACATCCGCCGAGAGGCGCGTCTGCTGGCCAAGATCCTTTCGCCCCAAGGCGCGAATATCCACCCCGCCCTGGTTTACCCGCTTGGTGGTGGCGGGTTGCGTTGCGGTGGCGGCCACGGCCACTTCCACACCTCGGTCCAGCAGGGCATTCCAGCGTGCGGTCAGGTGATCGAGCCCAGGGCCCTTGTAGCGGAAGTCGCCGTTGGGCGCCCAGCCGCGCTTGCTGTAAAAATCCGTGCCGACCACCATGTCCATGCTGCGATTGATGACCCAGTAGGCTTGCACTCCGGAGGTGTAGCCGCGGATGGACGAATTGTTGCTGGGCAGAACGGGAATCAGCAAACCGCTCTCGCGACCCGATTCTTCCACCGGGTGGCGGAGGTAGGGCAGATAAAAGATGGGCACATTGAGAAACTTGAAGAACGAGTTGGTGGTGGAGGCCTGGCCATCGGCCAGCGCGATGGAGCGGGAGATCACCGCCCAGTCCGGCTTGGGCAGGCGGCAGTTGGTCATCGAGCCATCCACGATGCGGTATCTGCCTTCGCCGTTTTGCAAGAGCACCCTGCCGGAAAAAATAAAGGGGTTGGACGTGCTGTAGACCATCGCCCGGCCGGTCTTGCGCACCCCCATCGAGCCCTTCACATTGAAGAACCGTGCGGTGTGCATGTTGAGCCGCATGTCGCCGTGGGAGGCTTCGATGAGAACGTCGTCGGGTCCGCCGGCAACCTGCAAATGGCCTTCGGCCTCCAACTCCGAGGTCGCTTGGTGGTAAACCACTTTGTCTGCGAGCAAAATATAGTCGCGGTAGTGGACCACCACCTCGCCGGTGAGGGTCAAGGTATCGCCCACGCGGGTCTGGCGCAGAGCCTCGACCTGGACCGGCACGCCGCCCGCCGGGACGGGCTCGGGCTGGGCAACGGGGAGAATCTCCTGACCGGGATCCTCGGGCACCGAGGCCTGCGCGGCGGAAGCGGATGACCCCGCATCGGCGGGCTCCGGCCGCGCCGGGGGTAACCCATTGGTCAACGTCTGCCCCCCAAGTTGCAGGTGACAGAGAGCCAGCAGCGTGATAAACACTAAATTACGAGGACGCATCCCAGGACCAAGACCAGTGCAAGGCTCAGGATAGCAAAAGCCAGCCACTTGGGACGGGATGCACATCCGCGTAGCTCTGGCAGCAGGAAAAATCGGATGGTTTTACCCCACGCGGACGTTAAAATCCGTGGCCGGTCCGTATTTGCCTGCGCGACCTCTCTTCTCTCTCGAAGACCATGCCCGCCATATCGCGGACGCAGCGGTGTGTTGTGGATTTGAAAAGCGGAACAAGGCCTGGACACTGCGCGCCAGTGACCCGGCCTTGGGATCGCAACAGAAGGGAAACAGGAGCCTTGAGCACATCGTATAGCCAGCCCGACCCCGAACCGGTGTGGAAGCAGGAAGTGAATCGCCGGCTTGCCGCTCATAGAAGCCGCACTGGTCCGTCTTCGGCGGGGCCCGCAATGCCTGTCGAGGCCGGACACGGCGTCAGCAGCCGGGCGTCCCAGGCCGCCGCGCGCGTGGCCGCCCGCTATGCCAAGGCGCCCAGCTTCAGCCAGTTGCAGGCCGTCGAGGCGCAGACCGCCGTGCGCGCCGCGCGCATCGCCACCCAGGTGGCGATCGAAGCGCAGGCCGTAGCCCATGCCGCCCTGGCCGGTCTGGAGGCAGCATCCGGGCAGTCGCCGGCGCGGACCTCCGAATCGGCTCACCCCGCCATGGCGGAGCGAGCTTTTTCATCGGCCCCGCTGCCGCTTGCCGTGTCTCCGTTGCGCGACCCCTTCGCCGAGCAAACGCCAACCATCCGCTGGCCGCAGGAGATGCCCGTCCGCCACGAAGTTCCGTCGGCTGCCGCCGCTGCACGCAAGGCCGAGAACTCCAAAGCCCCGACCGTCGATTGGCAACAGTTGGAGTCGCTGGGGCACGGCTCTCCCTCCGCCGGCGAACTGGAGCCGGTGGAGCCCGACCAGCCGATCCACGCCAACCTGATCGAGTTTCCCCGCGAACTGGTCGCCACCCGCAAGGTGCGCACTCGCCAGCCCGAGGAGCCCCATGCCCAGGTTGAGGATCCCGCGGGGCAGTTGAGCATTTTCGAGGTGGATCCGGGCGCGATCTCCTATGAGGCAGCCCCCCCGGCGGACATTGCCCCGCCGCAAACCTTCGAGTGGTCGAGCATCAAGCTGGAAGCTCAACCCATTGCGGAGGCAGAACCCCTGCTTCAGCCCCCGCCGGCGCCTGCCGTTCTGAACCTGGCGCCCCTCAGCCGGCGCTTGCTGGCGGCGGTGGTGGACAGCGCCCTCATTGCCGTGGCGTTTTTAGCAGCAGCCGCCATCGCCGCGGCTTTCTTGGAACATCTGCCGGAGATGAAGCTGCTGGAAGTGGGCGCGGTGGCCGCGCTGCTGGTTACGGGCCTGCTCTACCAATCGCTCTTCTCCGCCCTCACCGAGGCCACACCGGGCATGCGCTATGCCGGCATCTCGCTCTGCACCTTCGACGACCAGTGCCCGACCCGCGCCCAACGCTGCGGCCGTCTGGGCGCGCTGCTCTTGTCTCTGCTCCCGGTGGGACTGGGCGCGGCCTGGGCGATCTTCGACGAGGAACACCTCAGCTGGCACGACCGGCTGTCGAAGACTTATCAGCGCAGAAGTTAAAAGGCAGGGAATAGGGAATAGGGACCCGCTGCATCGTGCCTTAAGAACCATAGGCCGGGCGCAAAATGCCTCCCGGAGGGAGGCATCGAGATTAGCCCAGGGCAAGCGCAGCGCAGCCCTGGGAACAGCCCGCCAAAAATGCCCTGCGCCCTGTAGGGGCGCTGCGAAATGCGGCCGTTGCAATCCGTTGATGAGAAATAGGGCGTAGATGCCCGGCGTGGGTGGGCGGCCGGCGGACCGGGATGACGTTTTGAGGCTTCCCACCCTTGCGGCAAAAAAAGCCGCAAGGATGGGGCACGGGGCGGCTGGAACCTCAGTCCTGTCCTGGCCGGGCCGGGTCGCCGGCGGGCGCAGCCGAACCGCACCAGCGCGAAAACATCTCCTGCCGGAACTTCTCCCGCTCTTCCGGCGTCATCTGCTTCCAATGCTCGTCCCGGCGATGCCACCCGCGGCGATGGTGATCGCCCCCGTGGCCGCCCAGGTTGCCGAAGAGAATCCGGCACAGGATCAGCAACCCCAGCGCCTGCCAGAAGGTGATGGCATGCCATCCGAACAGCATCGGCAATAGCCAATTCCACAGTTGCATGACCACTTCGCCGCCCAGCGCGATGAACGCTGCCAGCCCCAACGGTCCCGCAACGAAGATCCACTTGTTTCTCTTGACCCAACCGTTTTCCATTTTGCGTTCCTCAATTCCTCGTAAGGTCGTCGTGAATGCTCTGCAACCGCTCGCGGAGCCGAAGCACCGCGTACCGCTTGCGCGAGAGCAGGGTGTTGACGTTGACGCCGCTTTCCGCAGCCAGCTCCTTGAAACTGCGGCCTTCCAGCTCGTGAGCGACAAAGACTTCCCGCTGGTCGGCGGGCAGCTCGGCCAGCGCGGCTTCCAGTTCGTCGAGCAGCACGCCGCGCAGGTAGATCGCTTCCGGCCCGGCGTCGGGCGAAGGCAGCAGATCCTCGATCCGCAGCAACTCGCCCTCCTCGTCCTCGACCGCCGCATCGGAAAAGTTCTCCGGCCTCTTCTTGCGGAAGAGATCGGTGATGCGGTTGCGGGCGACCCGAAACAGCCAGCCGGTCACGTACTCGATGGGCATCATCAGCCGGTTGGCGGTGACCAGCTCGAAGAAGACCTCCTGGAGAAGATCCTCCACGTCGGCCTCGTTGGGCACCCGCTTGCGGATGAAGTTGCGCAGCCGGGGCTGCTCGTCCGCCACGACCTGCGCGATCTGTCGGTCTTGCTCAATCATCGTGGCGACGCTCACTGGCTCCTCCATCCACTTCTGAAGACGAAGGACGGCCGCAGATATTGTAGAGAGTCCATTGCGCTCTTGCGCGATGCACGCGCGTGGCCCTGGCCGGCGATCCCCACGCAATTGCAAAGCAGCATCGCTCCGCCGCATTGAGCGGCAGGGAAAAAGGACTGATTCCCAGGTCGCCGACGACTCTCTGCGCCGACCCAGAGTGGCTGAATGAGTCGCAGGGAAGGCGCTACGAAGTGGCTCATTTGTGACCAAAAAGCGACCAAAACCGCGCGAAAAGCGACCTGAACCGACGCGGAAGTGCCCGTTCATTTTACCCGTCAGAGATCAGGTGATTTCTGCAAGATGTTCATTTCATTATTGTTGCTGTAGCCAATGGACCGAAAAGCCGCCCCGAAACGGGGGAGGGGGGTACCTGCCTTTTAGACCGGGCAGATGCCTGACAAAACTGACTGGCCACCTCTCTCCCCATCAACAAGTTTGCGCCGGGCGGGGGTAATGTTCTGCAGGCGAGGTTCAGAAAATGGGCGGGTTTCAACTGCGGGTCCTTGCTCGGCGGATCGTTTTGATCTCGCGGCAAGGACCGGTGCGGCTGCCATCACCGGTCCCCAAATGCGAGGGACCGGTGGCACCCTGATGGGGATTAGGAGCAGTCACCTGGACCGGGGCCACCCGCCGCCTGCGCCAGTCCGTACCACAAT
>Ga0316217_10007070_pt1 | contig 10851 bp, 11 predicted proteins | sample 1anoAmetaG_FD_203633 | JGI IMG/M metagenome (GOLD analysis project Ga0316217, IMG submission 203633) | Freshwater microbial communities from Trout Bog Lake, Wisconsin, USA - 1anoA | ecosystem: Environmental > Aquatic > Freshwater > Lake > Hypolimnion/Profundal zone | place: USA: Wisconsin... | reverse complement strand
ACCAATGCGCTGAACCGGCTTCGGCAGAGGGGCGACATCCTGCCCAAGGTCCTCACCCTGACCACCCAGGGGATCGCGAGGGCCACATCTCTCGCGCAAGACATGCCAGAAGAGGACGAAGGTGAAGAGCCTGCTGGCGCCTATGATTGACGGCATTTCTTCCGGAAGAGAGGCGGAAGAGACCTGTGGGCCTGACGACAGCTCTCTTGTGCTCCGCCCTTGGTCCCGCGCAAGAGGGAGAGAATGTCGCCGGCTGCCTGTCGGGGCCCTTAGCCATGATCTCGGGGGCCTCCGCCGCCCCGGACCTCCGGTCCGGCTTGACGGCGGACAGCGCCAGGACGCCTGAGTCCTCCCCACGCCCCGCCCGGCGGTCGGAAGTCGCCGGCGGGCTAGGTCATCGGCCCTCAAAAATAGTGCAGAAACTGGTGTCCTCCTCGGCATCGGGCCCCTACTTGGTGGTGAGAGACGTCACGGCGGGGTCCCGCCGTGACACCAAGGGGGTGGGATTGACCGCAAAAAAAGCGAAATCAGAACGTCGGGCCATCGCCTACGTCAGGGTCAGCACCACCGACCAGGCCGACCACGGCGTCAGCCTTGAGGCCCAGGAAGGCCGCGTACGAGATTGGTGCGTCGCCAACGGCTACGCCCTCGGCGAGGTGTTCGTGGACCGGGGCCTGTCCGGTGGCCGCGCCGACAACCGCCCCGCCCTCCAGGACGCCCTGGCTGCAACCCGGCGGGGGGACGCTCTGGTCGTCTACAGCTTGTCCCGGTTGGCGCGGTCCACTCGGGACACCTTAGAGATTGCCGACGCCCTGGACCGCCGGGGAGCTGACCTCGTGAGCTTGAGCGAGAAGATCGACACGACCTCCGCCGCCGGGCGCATGGTCTTCAGGCTTCTCGCCGTCCTGGCCGAATTCGAGCGGGATGTGATCTCGGAGCGGACCTCAATGGCCATGCGGCACATGCGGGCGACCGGGAGGTACACGGGGGGCCGGACGCCCTTCGGCTTCGCCCTCCTGGGCAATGGCGAGCTGCTTCCGGTCGCCGAAGAGCAGGAAGTCATCGCCAAGGTCCAGGCCCTTTATGCCCAGGGCGGGACGAGCTTGCGCAAGATTGCATCCGACCTTGGACAGGCTGGTCAGCTCTCACGGACAGGGAAGTACTACTTGCCGGAGCAGATTCGGCGAATGTTGCGGGCAGAGCCATCAGCGGCCTGATTGCCCACCTCCCCAAGGTCGTTTGTCCTGGTCGAGGATCGTCATTAACGAAAACCGATATCGGAGTTCGACACAATGCCAACCGACTTCCTCCTTACCGGTTTCCTTCGGACGTTGATTTTGATGCAGGTCAGGGCCTGGGGGCAGGTCCACGGCCTTGGGATCATCGAGGCCCTGGGTCGGTTGGGCCACCGGGTAAGCCCCGGGACGGTCTACCCCCTCCTCGACCGCCTGGAGGAACTGAGGTACCTCCGGAGGACAAACTCGGCACTTGCGAAGCGCCGGGTCTCCTACAGCATCACGGAGACCGGGGAGCTAGCGCTGAAGAGGATGATGACCATCATCGACACATATGGTCCGACCCAACCGGCCTCAGCGGGTAGTCACCCTGAATGCAGCGAGATCGTAAGGACCAGCGGAGCCGTAGCGATGACGACCAGGGTGACCGAGGCCACGCCGCCGCCGTTGGCCCCTCCAAGGAGGCCGGCAGTTAAGGCCCGACCCTGGGACTGACGCCGGGCCCGCCGGGGCGGGTGCTTCGACTTCTGGGGCCCAGTGATTCGGGGCGACCGATGCTCAAAACTATTTTGGGAGGTCTTCCGATCGGCATCCATATCATACAAGGCAGAAGGGGCGGTCCCGGTTTTTGCGCCCCAGTCTCAACAACATACCACCAAGGAGGCACCATGCCGCCAACCAGCAACAACACCAGTCCCCCCGCATCTCGCGGTCTGTCCCCGGCGGGGACCTTCTCAGGCATCCCCAGTCACCTGAGGGCAATGTTCCGGGGAGCGTCCTCCCGCGTGTACGGGCTCGACTACAAGGCCGTCGGACTCCGGTTCTTCTCCATCATCCACACGCTGGAGCCCGACGACTTCGACGAGTCGAAGCTGTCCTGGCCGGCGGTCCTGGAAACCGAGCTACGCCCGGTCCTGGAGTCCCTGAGCGACGAGAATGGCGACCTCCGCCCGGCTAGCATCAAGGCCCTCCGGGCCTGGGTCAGCAAGCGGTACCCCGTCATCTACAGCAAGGTCCCGAGCCAGAGGTGGCAGCGGTTCGCAATGGGGGCCGCCGAGGCCGTCCCGGACCTGCAGTTCTAGCCCCCGGGGCTGATCTGCCCCATCGCTCGACGTGGAAGAAGTATAGGCCAGGACCAGTGCCCGGTAGCGGAAGGTCTGCCCAGAAATGGGCCTACCAGAAAGCGCCGGGCCTGCCTGGTGGCCTTGGGTAACCCCCAGGTTTCCCCGCTGGCAGCCCAGCCCCATGACACCCCTTCTGTGCACCGACATCTCACTCTCCCTGGAGTCCCCCATGCACCGCAGTGCCACCCCCACTCCTCTCGACCCGATCGCCGGCAACCGCCAGGAAGACCTCGACCACTTGCGGGAGCAGGATGCGATCGGTCAGGCCCGGGAACGGGACAGCATGCTGTGGATGGCCGGATACGAGGCCGGCTTCGAGGCCGCCATGAAGGGCCTCAAGAACACATAGGCGACGATAAAGGACATGCCTCAGCCCTTGGCGAGCAGCTTCTTGGTCTTCTTGTCCAACTGAAGGATCAGGTGATGACCTTCCATCTCCATCCTCAGCATCGCTGCCAGGGCCTTCCGTGGATCACCTTCGCCGGCTTCTTCTGCTAGGTTCCTGGCGTCGATAGTATTTCCCCGCATGAATCGGATCAGAAGTACGATGACTGATCCGGAGAACTCCATGACCACAAGGAAAGGGCCCGCCCCAAAGGGGGGAAGGAAGGCCAAGACGCCCCTCCCCGAGCCCAGCGCGGTCCCCCCAGCCCCGGTGGATTCAGAAGTTGTTGAAAATGCTCCAATTGTTGAGCCCACGATGCGCCAACATTTCCCGGTGGTCGGGATCGGTGCCTCTGCGGGGGGGCTCCGGGCCTTTGAAGCCTTCTTTTCCGGGATGCCTGCTGACGCCGACCCCGGCATGGCGTTCGTGCTAGTCCAGCACCTAGCCCCAGACCACAAGAGCATCCTGACCGACCTCATCCGGCGCTACACCCGCATGGAGGTCTTCGAGGTCGAGGACGGGATGGTCGTGAAGCCCAACTGCGCCTACATCATTCCACCCAACTGCGACATGGCCTTCCTGGACGGGACGCTCCAACTGCTTGAGCCGATGGCCGCCCGGGGGCAGCGGATGCCCATCGACTTCTTCTTCCGGTCCCTGGCCCAGGACCAGCACGAACACGCCATAGGCGTCATCCTGTCCGGCACGGGCAGCGACGGCACCCTGGGCTTGAGGGCCATCAAGGGCGAGGGAGGCATGGCCATGGCCCAGAACCCGGAGTCCACCGACTACGACGGGATGCCCCGTAGCGCCATCGGGACAGGGCTCGTGGACTATGAGCTGCCCCCGGCAGAGATGCCCGCCCAGCTTATCGCCTATGTGGCCCACGCCTTCGGCAAGCCCCCGGTCGTCGCCAACACCCCTACGCCCAAGTCTGAAAGCACTATGAAGAAGATCCTGGTCATCCTCCGGGGCCAGACCAGCCACGACTTCTCCCAGTACAAGCCAAGCACCGTCCACCGCCGAGTGGACCGCCGCATGGCCGTCAACCAGCTCAACAACCTGGATGAATATCTCAAGTTCATCCAGCGGACCCCCGCTGAGGTCGATGCCCTGTTCCGGGACCTGCTCATCGGCGTGACCAATTTCTTCCGTGATACGGAAGCCTTCGCTGGCCTGGAAGCTCAGGTCATCCCCAAACTCTTCGCCAACAAACGACCCGGCGGACGGGTCCGCGTCTGGGTGCCAGGGTGCTCCACCGGCGAGGAAGCATACTCCATCGCCATCTTGCTCCAAGAGCACGTGGAAGCGATGAAGCAGAGCTACCAGGTGCAGGTGTTCGCCACGGACATCGACGGCGGGGCCATCGCCAGGGCCCGGACCGGACTCTTCCCTGCCAGCATCGCCGTCGATCTCACGCCTGAGCGGCTGGGGCGCTTCTTCACGGCTGAACCCGGCGGGGGGGCCTTCCGGATCAACAAGGGCATCCGGGACCTGATCGTCTTCTCCGAGCAGGACCTCATCAAGGACCCGCCCTTCTCCAAGCTCGACCTCATTAGCTGCCGCAACCTCTTGATCTACCTCGGGTCCGAGCTGCAGAAGAAACTCATCCCGCTGTTCCATTACTCCCTGAACCCAGGCGGCATGCTCTTCATGGGCTCGTCCGAGTCCACCGGGGACTTTGGCGACTTGTTCGCTGTCTTGGACCGCAAGCTCAAGCTTTACCTACGCAAGGAGGACTTCCAGGGACTCAGCTTGCCCGCTCGGAGGGGATTTTCCACAGAGGTCTCGACCATTGGGACCGCCTTGCCACGGACGACCGAAAAGCCCCGCTTCCCCCTCAAGACCTTGGGGCGTGAGATCACCGAGCAGGCCATCCTCCGCCACGGCACACCCCCCACAGCCCTTGTCAACGGTGTCGGAGACATCATCTACTTCTATGGCAGGACCGGGATGTATTTGGAGCCGGCACCAGGAGAGGGCGGAGTCACCAATATCCTCAAGATGGCCCGCGAAGGGCTCCGCCAAGAACTGACCGTCGCGCTGCGTAAAGCCATAGAGACGAAGGGGACCGTGCGCAAACACGGCATCAGCGTCAAGACGAATGGCCACTACACGAGCGTCAATATGGCTGTTCATCCCATACCGACCTCGACGGCGGGAGCAGTGGACCTTCCCGTCTACCTCGTCATGCTCGAAGAGGCGGTCTACTCTGACTCGGCAAGCATCCCCCAGGTTGGTCAGCCGGGAGTATCGGACCAAGGGGTCCAGGGACCTCCAGATGGCGATGAGACCGTCCAAGCCCTCCGACAGGAACTCCGGGCCAATGAGGAGTTTCTGAAAAGCACCAATGAGGAGCTTGAGACCTCCAACGAAGAACTCAAGTCCTCCAACGAGGAGATGCAGTCGGTCAACGAGGAGTTGCAGTCCACCAACGAGGAGCTTGAGACTTCCAAGGAGGAGTTGCAGTCTGTAAACGAGGAGTTGGCCACAGTCAACTCGGAGTTGCAGACCAAGGTGACCGACCTCTCCAGGGCCAACAACGACATGAACAACCTGCTGGCCGGGACCGGCATCGCCACCTTTTTCGTCGATCACCAACTTCGGCTGCTCCGGTTCACGCCCGCCGCGACCCAGATGATCAACCTGATCCAGAGCGACATCGGTCGTCCGGTTGGTCACAACGTTCTCAACCTTGTCGGCTATACCACTCTCGTGCGGGACATCCAGGCTGTCCTGGTCACCCTCATACCCCTGGACCTGCAAGTCGAGACCTCCGAAGGCCACTGGTACCGGCTGCGCATCCAGCCCTACCGAACTCTGGAGAACGTCATTGAAGGGGCCGTCATCACCTTCGTGGACATCACGGACATGAAAGCGGCCCAGGACGCCTTGAGCAAGGCCAGTGAACTTCTGACCCTGGCCTCGATCGCCCGGAACTCCATTGATGCCTTCGTCGTGCAGGACCTGTCCGGGAAGATCCTGGCCTGGAACCCAGGGGCCGAGAAGATGTACGGCTGGAGCAAGACAGAGGCCCTGGCCATGAACGTCCGCGACCGATTTCCCAAGGAACTTCGCCAGAACGCCCTGGACCGGATTCACGACCTCAGCCTTGCCGACCATCTGGAACCGTACTCCCTCCAGGTCCTGGCCAAGGACGGCTCCCTCGTGGACATCTCCCTCACGGCCACGGCGCTAGTGGATGATGACGGCCAGCGATATGCGATAGCCTCCACTGAACGAAGAAGCAGTAAGAGCAAGGTCTAGGGTGGGAGGTCTGTCATGGCTGAGGAGATAGGCGGATCGGACTTGCGTCGAAAGGCCGAGGAACTGGCCCAGGCGGGGGCGGCCCAGACGAGCGAGGACCTGGCGGGGCTCTCTGCGGAAACCATGCAGAAAATCATCTTCGAGCTTCGCGTGCACCAGATCGAGCTTGAACTACAGAATGAGGAACTGCTCCGGGCCCAGGTCGAGCTGGGCAAGTCCAAGGCTCGATTTTTCGACCTCTACGAATTGGCCCCGGTGGGCTACTGCACCCTCAGCGAGCAAGGGCTGATCCAGGAGGCCAACCTCACCCTGGCCACTCTGCTAGGGGTCGGCAGGAAGGACATGGTTGGGCGACCGCTGGCCAGGTTCATCCACAAGGAGGACCAGGATGCCCGCTACCTTCATTTCAGCCACCTGGCGGACGCTGACTCCCCAAGGACGACCGAGCTACGAATAGTCCGGCAAGATGGAGAACCTCTATGGGTGTCCCTCGAAACGACCGCATGCAAGGATGAAGCGGACTCCCCGATCTTCCTGGTAGTCCTAACCGACATCTCCAAGCGCAAGCTGGCTGAGACCGCCAAGCTGGAGACTGAATCCCAGTTCCACGACTACATCGAGTACGCCCCTATTGGGATCTTCATCACGGACGAGACGGGTCGATACTTGGATGTGAACCCAGCCGCGTCCAGGCTCACGGGCTACACACGTGAAGAACTCCTTGATCGGAGCATCCCTGAGCTGCTCACTGCGGACTGGCGGGAGAAGGCATTCGAGTCGTTCCAGCAGGTCATAGAATCGGGCTACTCATCCGTCGAGGTGGGGCTGAAGCGTGCGGACGGGACGCGTGGGTTCATGTCCGTCGAAGCCGTGAGGCTATCCCCCTCCCGCCTCTTGGGCTTCGCCTCGGACATCACCGAGCGCAAGGAAGTGGAACTCGCCCTGGTGAAAACCCACCAACGCCTGCAACTGGCCATGGAATCCGCCGGCCAGGGCATATGGGACTGGGACCTCATAGAGGGCACCATGACCTGGGATGACCGGATGTTCGCCCTCTATGGAACCACTCGCGGGGAAGTCCAGGGGACAGTGCAGGACTGGAAGGACGGCCTCCACCCGGAAGACCTGGAGCGCACCGTCGCCGAATGCGAAGCTGCCTTGAGGGGAGAGGCCCCCTTTGACACGGAATTCCGGGTGCGGCATCGGGATGGCACCACCCTCTGGATCAAGGCTGTGGCCTTGGTGCTTCGGGACGCGGCGGGCGTTCCCGTTCGAATGTTGGGGATCAACCAGGACATCACCGCTCACAAGCAGGACGTGGAAGCCCTCCGGGCCTCGGAGGAGAAGTTCGCCAAGGTCTTCCGCTCCGCACCTACCCTGATCTCCTTGAGTCGTCTTGAGGATGGGAAGCTCATCGAAGTAAATGACCGATACTGCTCTGCCCTCGGGTTCACCCGTGAGGAACTCCTCGGCAGGACCACCATCGACCTGGGCATCAAAACCCCCGAGGCCCGGGCAACTCTGGTCAAGGCCGCCAAAGGCCAAGGGGCCATTCATGGTATCGAACTCATTATGCGAGCCAGGGACGGCAAGGTGATCCCCTGCCTTTTCTTCGGGGAACTGATTGAGGTGGGCGGGGAGACCCTGCTCATCGAGATGACCACGGATATCACCGAACTCAAGCGGGCCGAGGCAGAACGCCAGCAACTTCATGCCGAGATCGAACACTTGCAGAAGATGGAAAGCCTGGGCCGGCTGGCGGGGGGGGTCGCCCACGACATGAACAACGTCCTTGGGGCCATTTTGGGCTTGGCCTCCGCCCATTTGGAAAGCCTACCCAGGGACCACCGCCTTTATTCTTCCCTGGAGACAATTTGCGTTGCAGCGACCCGTGGTGGTGACCTTGTCAAACGTCTCTTGGCTTTCGCTCGTCAGACCCCCAGCGAAAGGCGCGAACTGAACATGAACGCCTTGCTACTGGAGGAAGCCCGCCTCCTTGAACGCACGACCCTAGCCAAGGTCCACTTGGAAATGGACCTCGCCCCCGACCTCCACCCCATCCTCGGCGACGGCAGCGCCCTGACCCATGCCCTCATGAACCTCTGTGTCAACGCGGTGGATGCCATGAACGAAGGCGGAACCCTGACCTTCCGCACTTGCAACCTTGGCCTGGACATGATTGAGGTCAGCGTGGAGGACAACGGCAGTGGCATGACGAAAGATGTGCTGGACCGGGCATTGGACCCCTTCTACACGACCAAGGCAATCGGCAAGGGGACGGGTCTCGGCCTGTCCCAGGTATTCACCACCATGAAGGCCCATGGCGGGCACATGGCAATCCAGAGCGAACCGGGCCGGGGGACCCGCGTCACGATGACGTTCCCGGCCACGGTGGCCCAGGCCCCGGCTCCGGGGCAGGAAGCCCCCGTCCAGCAGGAGGTTGGTGCGCGCGCCATCAAGGTGCTCCTGGTGGACGATGACGAGTTGGTGCAGAGGTCAACCCTAGTGCTGCTCGAAGTTCTTGGTCACACCGTCACCCCCACCGTAAGCGGCGAAGCCGCCCTTGCCCTGCTGGAGCAGGGCTTCCAGCCCGATGCCGTGATTCTCGACATGAACATGCCTGGCCTCGGGGGCAAGGGCACCCTCCCGCGCCTGCGCGGCCTGTGCCCGGCAGTGCCCGTCCTACTGGCCACAGGCCGGACCGACCAAGAGGCGCTGGATCTGGTGACAGCCCATCCCTTCGTCACGCTGTTGCCCAAGCCGTTCAGCTTTGAAGAGCTTCGCGAGCGCTTACAGCAAGTTGTTGGTCATGGGCAGAACGGACAAATTACTTAGGCCCGTTCGGTCTCGATCCTAAACGCCCAAACGTCATCCAGGGCCCCTGCCAGGTAGCAGGACGGTAGGTGGCCGGCGGTGGCCACGTCCTGCAAGCAGGCCGCGCAGGCCCCCGGAAACTCCGTGTTCCCGACCTCCAACCGCTTCAGGACGGCCTCCATGCGGGTCACCAGGGCGGCGGGCTCGTCCGGGCTGGTCATGGGGCCTCCGATGATCTGGGGGCATTCTACGACGATCCAGGGCCCGGCGGTCGGCATGGACGTGGGCGGCCTGACCACCGGCGACCATACCCGATGATCAGCCTTGCGAACGTGGTCCCCCCACCCTGATGGGCCCGATGTCCGCAGCGGTCGTGGGTATGACCGAGATCCTACTTCTGGTTCTTCGGGGTGCCGTCCGGCTTCAGGTACTTCTCGGGGGACTTCTGCAGCTCGTCCTGACAGTTCATGCCGTGGCAGATGGCATACTCCCGGTTGTTGACGACTACCCTCTTGCTTTTCGAGTCCACCTTCCCGCCACAGACGGGGCACTTGGTGTTGGTGGCGGCAGCCGGCTGGGCCGGGGTAGCCGTCAGGGCGGCAGTGAGCAGGATCGTGAGCATGAGCCCTCCTTGAATTTAGAACTTGTAGGCCAGCCCCAGCGTCCCCGTCCAATGCGGGAAAAGCTGGTAGCCAGAGAGGTTGCTGAAGATCGGGACCTGGACGAACGCGTACGCCTGCAGCCCGGCCCCGACTTTGCCGATGATCCCCGGGCTCAAGTAGGCCACCGTCCCAGCAGTGTCCGCTGTGTCGGCCAGGGCCCCTTGGTCGGCGCACTTGTGGGTCAGGTTCACCTGGAGTTGGGGCACCAGGTCCTGACTGGCCTCGTAGCGCAGGCCCAAGGTCAAGGCGCTTTGGTTGCCGGGGCGGAAGTCCGAGCCGGCGGCGTTGAGCCTCTCTGCCACCGCCGTCTGGAACTGGCCGTTCACGAAGGCCCGGACGTTCTGGCTCACGGCCTCGTGGTACATCACCCCCAGGAGGAGGTCGGTGGACCCGGTCCCGGCCTGGAGGCTGGTATCCAGGGGCATGCCACCGGAGTTGCCTGAAGACCCGAAGAAGACGGGGTTGCGTCCGACCAACGGGCCGCCGTTCATGTTCTGACCGCCATAGGCCCCGGTCGGGAGCTTCAAGCCGACCTGGAACCCCAGGTTGCTCCTTGGCAACAGTCCCGTGTAGCTGGCGATGAGTTTGAGGTCGCCGAGCCCGGTGACCGTGGCCCTGCTCAACTGGTCCGAAGTGACCGGGTTGCTTGCCCCCCCGTAGGTGGTGTGGCTCCGGTCGATGTATGGGACCATAAGCCTAAAGCTCCAGTCTGTGGTGGGCGCGTAGATCAACCCCAGGGTCGTGTACCTGTTGATGGTCTGGCGCTCCACCTCCTGACCTTGCCCAGGGGCTGGTGTGTTGAGCCCAGCCACCTGCGCCGTGGAGATAGTGCCGGTGCCGAACCGGAGCTGGTCCTGGTTCAGGTAGTCCATCTGCAGGGTCAGCCGGAAACCGGTGGGGGTCGCGAAGCCCATCGCCCCGTCCGTGGACAAGGAGCAGCCGCAGGCGGCGCAACCCCAGGCCGGGTTGCTGCCAGCGAGGCCGACCAACGCCATCCCCAACCCCATTAGCAACCGGCCAGAAGGGTGAGTGGCTCCAGTCCATCTCTTCAATACGCTCATGATGTCCTCGATTGGTTACCTCATAAATCATGAAGGACACCTTGGGGTCATCGCCTGCGTCAATTTGTCGCAGGGCAGCCGTCTAGGCCAACACTGGCCCGGGTTGTTAGCGAAGGGGACGTCGCCGGTCGGCCTTGCGCTGAAGGGACCGTCGGTGCATCCCCAGGCGGCGGGCTGCCTCGGAGATGTTGCCGCCACAGTCGGCCAGGACACGCTGCAGGTGCTCCCACTCCACCAGGTCCAGGGACGGCGTCCCGGTGCCGTCCTCCTCAAGGGCCGGGCGCTCCCCGCCGAAGGCCCCCA
>Ga0316217_10007068_pt1 | contig 10854 bp, 5 predicted proteins | sample 1anoAmetaG_FD_203633 | JGI IMG/M metagenome (GOLD analysis project Ga0316217, IMG submission 203633) | Freshwater microbial communities from Trout Bog Lake, Wisconsin, USA - 1anoA | ecosystem: Environmental > Aquatic > Freshwater > Lake > Hypolimnion/Profundal zone | place: USA: Wisconsin... | reverse complement strand
AAAAAACAAATGAAAACACCCAAGTATAAAAAAATCAAACGAGCCGCACAAAACCACGCCTTGTCCGGCTTCAAGATGAACGCCCGGCAGCTGGCCGGCATCTCCGGACCGAAAGGCATCACCGGTCTGCATCTGGCCGCGATATACGGCTGTCTCGACCAGATTGTCGGCGGGGCCACGGCAGCCCAATTGGAAGATTGCCTGAACGACTGGCGAACCTCCGCCCTTTTCATGGCCGCAGCCAACGGCCACCTCGACCAAGTTGAGGGCGGGGTCACCGCCGATGACCTGGCCAACACCAAACAAGTGGCGGACTTCGCGGTCGGCCTTGTCTCCGGCACGGCCGAAGAACTCGCCAGCATGAGCGAGGAGGAACACATGGCCCGCCTTCAGGCCAGCGCCAAGAATAGCCACACCCGGGACATACCCCAAGGCACGGGACTTCATTGGGCCGCCAGCCACGGCCAGCTTGGCCTGATCGTCGGCGGAGTGACCTTTGAGCAACTCAGCGGACTCAAAGACATGGATGGAAATTCACCCCTGGATATCGCGGCCGTCCATGGACGGCTCGACCAGATTTTCGGCGGGGTCACGGCTGAACAGCTTGCGTCGGTTCGCAATTCAGAAGGGGTGACTCCCCTGCATCTGGCCGCCAAGTTTGGACATCTGGACCAGATTATGGGCGGGGCAACCTTTGAGCAACTGATCTCCGTGCGGGATCAGGAGGACGGCACACCACTCGCATGCGCCGCTTACTATCGTGCCTTGGACCAAATCAAAGGCGGGGTGACTGCCGAACAACTGGCCTCCGTCCGCGGGCAATATGGGGGAACCGCGCTCCATGCCGCCACGAGTTACGTCCATATCCGCGGCGGGGTGACCGCCGAACAACTGATCAACACGGTAGCCAAGAACGGCGTTTCGGCCCTGCTGCCCGCCGCCGTCGCGGCGCTGCTCAACCAAGTCACGGGTGGAGTGTAAAAACGCGCCCGGTTCCAGAAGGATTGGAAAAGGTTTCAGCTATTCAGGGTAAAAACCGGCTTCGCAGGATGCCCGTAGGCGCGTCTTTAACACCAGGTTAATGTGCCGGTAGCGGGCCATTAAACCCCTCCCAAAGCACCCAGGTCACCAGTGCGGCTTCAGGATCGGCGTCGAGTTCGACATCCACACGTCCACCAGCTTCAAACCGTTCGAGTTGACCGTGATGATGTCGCCGGCCTGCATCCCGTTGGTGATGACCGCCAAGTTCCACGAGTTCGACAGGTAAAGCGTGCCCATATTGAAGGCGTGCGCGTAGTCGGATTTGAGCGCGCCGAGCTGCGGCGAGGCAACCCGGAAAAAGGCGTAGCTCGGCGGGGTGGCAGACATCGGCACCGTGAACGTCGCGATGCCGCTGTTGGTGGTCAGCGTGTAGTTCGTGAACATCTGAAAGCCGGTGAGCAACGCCAGATTCGTTGACATCTGAAACTGCCAGCCTTTCACGAAGTTCGCTGACGCCAGCGACACGGCCCAATTCGTTCCGGTGCCATCAATCGCGATGCTCAAATTGGTCGCGAACAAAACCGCCGGCACCTGCATCTCCAAAAGCCGGTTCCCGTTCGGCGCGAAGTAATACCACGAGCCGTCGTTTTGAAGTCCGCTGGTCGAGTTCGCAATCGCCGCGTTCATCTGGTCAAGTGTCACCGGCGAGCGGCCATCGCTTGCCGGATTCACAAAAGTCGTTTGCCCAGTCAAATCATTCGTCGCGCCGCGAGTCTCTGGATGCGTGATGCAAGTGACGCTCACTCCGCCAGCGCCAGCAACCGCGCTAGTGACAGAAAGCCACAGGACATTCGGCGCGGCAGGCATCGTCGTCTGGTAGCTTGTGCCGTTAGTGGAATAAAGGACGCCATACGCCGCCGCAGTCGGCGGCACAATGCCACCGCCACCGACTTCCACCGCAATTACTCTCACCGCGTAAATGTTGGTGAACTTCCCAATGGAATTCGACAGCGCAAAATTAAAATTGGTGTTCAAAGCCACAAATGTCTGCGACGACACCACGGCGTTCGACAGGTTGTAGTAGTTGACCGTGTTCGTTCCCGCCGCACCCGTTGCGCCTTGTGGCACGCCAATCTGGTAGTAAGCAATGCCGCCGCTGGTGCCAATATTTGTGACCGTGGCCGCACTGCCGGGCGGAAGGTTGGTGGCCGTGAAAACAAAATTTGTGATGCCACTGCCGCTGCCGCCGTTGGTGCCGTTCTGAATTCGCTGCCACATCAGATTCATGTCCGCATTAAGCTTGTTCCAAATGATGATATAACTGTCGCGCGCCGGATCGGTAGAATTAGTGCCGCAGAAAATGTTCGTCGGCGTGGTGATCCACCAAAAAAGATTCGTCGAATACGTCCAGTCCAGGGCAGAGGCGCGCAGGCTGGTGAGCAGAAGAAAAGTGAGCAGGAGTTTTTTCATAATTTTATTCCTTCCAGAAGTGGCGACCGCAACGGCTGGCGGTCAGGTTGACGAGCGTTTTGATCGGGACGCCGCCGCAACATTGCCGGCACGTTCCTTGATCGTTGAACTGGCACTGCGCACACACCGCCAGACGCGCGGCTTGCAACGCAGGCGAGGCAATCATCGTTGCCCGGTCAAACGTCGGCGCGGCAACCGGCGCGCGAGCGCCCGACAGCAACGGCATGATGGTTTGAACCTTCAGCATGTGACGAAATTGTATTCAGAGCGGAAGCGGCCACCGACGTTGCCACAGACGCGCAGGGTGAAACCCCAATCCATCTCGACGCTCGAATAGTTTCCCGCGTTGTCGGCGATGGGAATTCCGGTCGAATAAAACGGCGGCGCAATGACGTTCACCGTGGGGTCGTAAAGCAGCGAGACGCCCGCTGGCAGCGTCATTCCCGCCGGGATGGTGGACAACGCCTCCACAAGCGGATGGTGCGCGTAGAAGCGATGATAGACCGTCGCGCCACCCTCGGTCATGTCTTCCGTGTCGGCCTGCCCGGTGCCGTCATCCTCTTTCCAAAGCATCGCGTCGGGTGACACCACAAAGCAGTCCGGCTTGAACGGTTGCTGCCAGAACGGATCAGGCATCGTCAACATCACCGCCGCCTGCCAGTGCGCGCCAAATACATCGTCAAAAATCACCGTGGCCGGAAAGTCGAACATCTCCTGATTTGGAAATTGCTCCACCGGCTCGTTGCCGGGCGGCTGGCTGTTCTGATCCGGCAAATCGCCGCTGGTGTCAGCCAACGGCGAATAGAACGGCACAATGCCAATCGCCGCCGGGCAAGCGCCGCTTGAATAGGTGAATTGTGTCACGCTGCACGCAAGGCAACCGCCGATGCCGCCATACCAGCTCGGCGGTGTCACCCAACTCAACGCGCGCTGATTAAAACTCCATTCGAGATGCACGCCGGTTTTCTTCGGCGTCGCATCGTAGTGCGTCCAGTTGACGCCGAGGCCAGTCATCCAGACAGCGGTGGCCATCGCGGCGTGGACGACGGTGAAGCTCGTGTCACTTACGCGCGTAAGCGAAAGCGCCGAGGCCACGAGCGTCATACTCGCGTCGTAAACGTCCACGAGGATCGTTCCCGTCGTCGGGTCTTTGCGCAACCACGGCTGCGCTATGGCCGGCGTGATGGTGACGGTGCCGCTGGCGTAGGCCGTGGTGATCGCGACGCGACCGCAGATGCCGCTGGCGGTCGGGAAACGCATCCGGCCCAGGTGCGCGACATCGTCGGCGGTTTGTTCCGGGTCGGCAAAATTGTAGCCGGTCGGCAAGTCATCGAGCTTGCTGCCGACCGTGATGGTGAACCGCTGGTAAGGATCGCCGGTGCCATCCCAATCCGAGGTGCCGTTGTCGGTGATGCCGGCGATTTTGTAAATGCCATCGGCCTCGACGACGATGTAATCGTTTACAACCAGTCCACCGCTGGCGAGCGGTGCAATGGCGTTGCCAGTTTTCTTGACGGTGAAACCGGACGTGGCATCGCCGCCGGTGATGCAACAGACGCTCGGCTGATCCACCGCGTATTTGTCCGCGCCACAGGGCCGGCCAAAGTTCACAGACGGCCAGCGCTCGCTCGCCTGGACAAACTTTGCGCCGCGGATCACGCCGCCGCGCTCCGTCCAAAATGCCTGCGGATAATTTCCGGGCGGCGCGTCGGCACCGTTGCGGAAAGCCGCGCCGTCGTAGGATGCCTCTGATTTGTCCATCCAGCGCATCGTGACCGGCGGCAGTGGCGATTCGGAAAACGCGCCGTTGGTGTCGTTGAACCATTCGTAAAATCCCCTCGTTGGATCAAGCTCGCGTTTGAACTTTTCAAAATTAAACCAGAAGTGGCGGTCGCTGCCGGGCTGCGTGTGCGAGATGATCGCGCCAGTGCGCATCGGTGAAACCAAAGTAGCACCGCTGGAAAAACCAGTCGGCATTGAGTAGCTGCCGTTCGGAAATTTCCAAATATAGTTCGCGGAATCCAGCCACGGGCGCTGATGCCAGGTTGTGATATAATCCGCGCCTCCTGAATAATTTGGGCTTGATGGCGGAAGGCCATTGGCGTCATTTTGACCGGCGGAAGTCGAAGTAGTCCCCGGCGCATTCCCGTTTTGGTCATTGTCCAATCCGGCGGAAAAATCATCCATTGTTACAGGCTTAAATCCTGCTATCGGTGATGTTGGTCCGAATTCATCAAAGACACAGAGCGGGGCCAGCGCCAGGGTTTCATCCGTGCGCAAGCTGGCAAGATTGATGTCGCTCATATCCCATGCCGCCAGCGCGGACTTGAAATCATTGTAACAATCCGCCGATGTGTAGGGATTGGATAATGTGGCTGTTCCGCTGAAATCGTAAATTTCCTTTTCGTTTTCGTTTAATCCGGGAGTTTCGGGCTGGGTATTGCGCGTGTATTCCCAATAAAAATTCCAAGTGAAAGTTGTATCGGTTCGTGTCCACGAAATAGTTATGTTTGAAGTAATGAAACCAGCGGGGCTTGTGTAAGTCCCGGATTGATTGTAGTTGTTGTAATCCGTTACTGGTGGGAGTTGAGTTCCACCAAGCGCATTGAAAACCGCAATCATCGCGGCCAAGTCTGAACCATAGCCGGGAACTACTGGCAGAGCGTTGCAATGGTAATCACCACAGCTTGAATCAACGGAAGTCGTCATCCCGGAATTGGGATTTTGCGTTGAACCTAAAAAAAGGTTTTTCAACCAGCCCGCGCCGCCGGAACAATGTTTTGATTGTGCCAATCCCGCCGGTCCGGTTGAATAAATATCCTCCGTTGTGACTAAAGTATTTGTAAGAATTCCAGATTTGGAATTGACCGAAAACCCGCCGGATGCTGTGCTTTGAAGGTGGTTATTAAGCACGGTTGGTTGCTGTCCTGAATCCTCACCATAAAGTTTGTAATCGTTGGAAATTTCATAGTCAACGGTCAAATATTTCACCTGGCAGGGAGCATCCGCCGGATTTCCGCCACAGCCATCAGAATGATTCCAAGGAAAAGTGCCGTGCCAGAATTTTTTTGCCAATACCCATTGGCCGCCAAACAACTTCGGTTGGCGCATATCCACCGTGTCACCGTTCTTGAAATAGCAGTTGTGGTCAATCTTCGCGTGCGTCGTGTCGTCACCCGCGCAGGCCATGATGTCGTCCACCGTGTCTTCAATCTCCTGCGCGGACAGGCCGTTGAGATCGCCGCCGACCAGCCAGTTGCCGCACGAGCCGGCAGGCAGCGTGTTGCAGCCGGCACCGGGATTTTCCGTGTTGTAGATCGAAGGGTCGAAACGCGGATAAGGCGTCGCCGTGTAATGCGTGCCGCCGGTGTCGCCGGCAGGCCGGGCCTTGGAAATGTTTTGCCAGCGCGGAATCACCGCGCCTACGCCGCAGCCACAGCATCGGTTAAGGAAAGCCATATCACGGTTTGGTGTGGCCGGCGGTCGCGTGGACGATGATGTAGTAAGGATTGCCGGCGTCGTCGCACACCTTGATCTCGCGCGGCTGCATCGTCTTCATCTGCGTCGCGTCCACGACCGGCGTCGGCGTGGTCGCGGCCAGGATGTCTGCGATGATTTTAGACGAGTTAACCATCTGGCCGGCAATGACGCCGCCGGCCACATAGACGTGGTTCGTTGTCACCGGCACCGGCTCGGCGCTCGTGGAATTTTCGCGCGCGGACTCGCTCGACAAATCCACCTGCGAACTCGACGTGCGTCCGTTCAACCGCTGGTTCGCATCAATGCGCGCGAGGTCGCGGTTCGAGAACAAGCTCCAGAGCTGGATCAGGTAGCCCGGCTCCAAATGATTCACCGGGCCGCAGTTGATCGTGTGCGCGGCGAAGAGCCGGCCATCGCCGGTGCGCCGGAATTCAATCGTCACATTTTCCGGCACGGCGTTCATCGTCGTCCAATCCGACAGACCGCCGCTCAAATTGATTTTGTGTTTGCCCGGCTTGATCAGCGTGGGAACCGTGGCGGAGTCCGCACCGATCTGCCAGACCTGGTGCCGCAAGCGCCACTGCAAGTCCACCAGCTCGTTGTAAATCCCCTGCGCGAAGTTCGGCGGGATTGACTCGCCCGTGTTCAGCAACTGCTTCAGGACATATTGCCCGGTCGGCGCGTTGGTGAGCGTGACGCGGAAATGGTGGCCGTGTTCACCGAATGAATCCGTGATGACCTCCGAGGAGATCGTCGATATTTTGTTGTAGGTGAAGAACGCCTTCACCGTGGCCTTGACCACTGTCGCCGCCGCGCCGCCGTTCAAAACCATCCACGCATAAACCGATTCGTCCGTGATGTATTGATACGTCGAGAGATCGACCGGGTTGCCCGATTCGTCCGTGACCGTGATTCCCTTCAGGTGGCCGCTGCCGCCATTGATGGCCGTGTCCACAAACGCGAGCGCGCCCGGATCGCCATCGTTGGCGACCTGGCCGCCGTCCGCGATCTGTTTCAACGCCGGAACCTTGGTGCGCCACAAAGTTTTGTCCGTGGGATCAAAGGCCGTGCTATTGAAATTTACAATCGTCTGCTGCGTGGAAGCGCCAGTCACGTCCACCGAATAGTCCAGGCTCAACAGGCTGGGGCCTGCGCCGACCGGATAAACATCGTAGGCGTCGCTGATGCACGGCTGGCCGTTGAAGGTGCCGTTGATTTTGTAGGTGAGCGACACGCGATCCGGCACCAGCTCGTTCAGCGGCTGAATGTCGCTCGCGACGTGGACGACGCCATTCGCGTCGGTGGACTTATACGGCAGCGTGATGGCCGTCATGTGCGCGCGGTCGCGGAAATGCAGCGTCGGCGGCGTCGTGGTGTGATCCACTTCCGTGAAGACGCCCGGATGCGGACGCAGGCACATGGTGAGCGCCTGCATACATTTCATGGAGCGGATCGGATACCAATTGCAATAGCACGGCGTGAACTCCGCGCCGCTGCCCGCCGACCAGACGCCCGCCGTGAGGGTGCCGCTGCCGGCGAGCTGCAACTGCACCGCCTCGGTGCCGCTGGCATAGTTCGCCGCGAAATTGATGATGTCCTGAATCTGCTGCCACGTCGTGATCGTGTTGTTGACGGGCGCGGGGTTGTAAGTCACGGCAACTGCCGGCGCGAACAGGATCACGTCGGGAAAATAAAAGGTCGTGAACGTCGGACTCGCCAGCGTGCCGCCCGTGATTTTGTTCCAGGCAATTTTGTAAGTGACCTTCGACAAATCCCACAGCGCGTCGGACAGCACGATCTTCGTGTTCACGCGCGTGCGGCTGGCCTCGCCCGAATTATCCGTGCGCCGGCCCTGAAACAAGATTGTGCCGCCGCTGAAGGAATTGGCCGCGCCGGTGGACGACGTGCGGCAGGCGCGCACGATGCAGCGGCTTTTGAACGGGATGGCCAGCGCCACTTCCGGCGGCTGCGGAAACGAGATGTGGAACTCGCCCGGCGCGTGCGACCGGGGAATGAATTGTAGCGTGGTCGCGCCGTAAGCCGAAAGGCTTTGCATGGCGACCTCCTGGGTCGCGCCGGCACCGTCCACATACTGAAGCGTCTCGTAGGTCATTTGACGGTCGTGGGCATCGCGTTGATCTGCGCCTGGAGCGAAATGTTTTGCTGCCGGATTTCATTCAGCGCCCGGAGGATGGTTTGCAGCGAACCGTTATGCTCGCGCGCGGCCTGCGTCGCGGCAGCGGCCAGCGCCTGACCGACTTTTTGATTTGCCTCCAACTGGTGCTGTGCCTCGGCAGCTTCCGTGTAATGATGATTGCCGCTGGGAAATTTCTCTTTGCCGGCTTTGAACGCATTGGCCACCGTTTCGTCACCGGCAATTTCACCGGCACCAGCGGCCCGCACCGCATCCTCGCCCCGGCGTTTTTCCAGCTCCTCTTTGATGGCTTTCTGATCGGCGTCGAGCTGGTTGAGTTTTTGTTCCAGCGATTTCACATCGCGTTCCGAACCGCCGGCACCCTCTTCCGCGCCGGGAAGTTTTTCGCGCAAGCCCCGGATCGTGCTGGCGTTGCCTGCTTCGGCCTGACGCTCCTCGGCGATCTTATCCATGATCTCGCGGGCCTTCTTAACCTTGTCCCAAAAATCCGGCGAGTGTTTGGTGAAGCTGCGTTGCTGGTCAGCCTCCCATTCTTTCTTGCGATCCTCTTCCGACATCCCGGCCACTTCCATGACTTTTGATTCGCCGAAAAGGTTGTCCATCCAACCGACCACGTCGTCCAGCGCGCCCTGAAGTCCCTTGCCTTCCTTGCCGCCGGTGATGCGCTCCAGATGGGCCTCCATCAATTTGCGGTTCGTCTCAATCGTGGCCTTGATGGACTCGACGGCTTTCTTCGCCTCCTCCGCCTTCGTGTTCGCGCCTTCGAGCTGCGGGGCCGTGAGATGCTTTTGCAGGTCGATGTTATTGAGCGCGTTCACCAGCACGCCGATGGACTTTTCCGACAGCGCTGCATCCGCATCATCCTTGCGATTCTGTTTCATCGCGTCGACGGCAGCCATGCCCTGCTGAAATTGCTCGTCGGTGATCTGCTTGGTCGCCTTCAGGTATTCGAGCTTGGCCTTGTCGTGTTCCGCATCAGCCTCGGCGATTTTCTTTTGCTCGTCGGCAACGCGCTTCAACTGTTCGATCTGCGCGTCGGCGATTTTCTTCCAGCCGGTGGAATCCTTTGACTTGCGCTCCAGCTCGTCAAAAAATTCCCTGGTCTTCTGCTTGGCGGTTTCCGTGGCCGACGTGACCTCGCCGACTTCCTTGACGATGGCGGAGAGATCAATCCGGCCTTCCATCAGCTCGTGAAACTCCCTGGCTTTTTCGTGCGCCTGGTGCAGCCAGTGGACGAGTTCCTTCACGGCCATCACGGCAATCATAATGCCGCCGCCGGCCAGCGCGCCGATGCCGGCCAGGGCTGCGCCGGCAGCCGGGCCGGTCTCGTGCGCAATCAGGTGCAGTATCTGGTGCAGGGCGCGGTGATTCTTGTGCAGGATGTTCGCGTGTTCCGCGCCTTCCTCCTGCGACTTCGACAGCTCATTCGTGGCTTCCTTGGTCTTGGTATTGGCCGCGCCGAGTTCCGTCGAGGCCGTGCCGGCGGATTTGAAGCCGGTGTTATCCGCCTCGCTGACGATGCGGATTTTTAACTCTTGGTTGGTTTCGTCGGCCATAATCAGTTTTCCGTTTTCGGCTCAAACCGGCGCTCGGCAAAATCCACCGTGAGCGGGTAGCCAGCCTCCAGAATTTTTTTCAAGAGAGAATTTTCCCACTTCAACCGCGCCAGCTCCTTGGCATTGCGCGCGTCAATGGAAGCGAGAAATTCATCTGGACTCATGGTTGCGACACCCTCATCAAAACTCCGTTGGTGAAATACAACGTGTTCGTCCGGGTGTTGGAAAAGGTGAATTGCAGGTTCGTTGTTACACCATTCGGCAACGGGGTCATGCCGGAGTAAGTGCCGTAGAAACTCGACAGCATGATATGGCCTTGGAATGAATCGTTGGCGGACGATTCACCAACAATTGAATCCAGCGGGCCGCCGGGACTATTCTCGGTTGTGAATGAATTCGCCACAACGTCGCTGCCAACCGAGTTCGGTCGGATCACGCTGCCAGAAAGCAAAACACCGCCGCCGGAAACAGTCCCCTCAAAATTGACATTGCCGAGGTTGACGTTTCCAATAATTGAACCAAGTCCGATGTTCACCGTGCCGCCCGGGCCATTCGCGCCGCCGATGCCGCTGCCACCGATTGCAATGTTCACTGTTCCACCGCCGCCGCCGCCGCCAGTGCCGTTACCACCGTTGGCGAGATTGAGCGTGCCGCCGTAAGCGGCATCGCCATAAGGATTGTCAGCGCCATTTTGAAGCACCTGCGGAGACAGACTGCCGAAAAAATTTCCCGATGCGTCTAAAAGCAAATTCGTTCCAATCCCATAAATCCCGCTTCCGACGTGAACTGATCCGGCAAAATTTCCGCTGATGTTGACGTTGGTTCCGGCTGCATTGTTGATGTTAGTGGCCGTTCCATTGTTGCCTCCCAAATAAATCGGAAAACCCAGCGCGGTGGCGTTGGTGATGAGCGTGATGACATTCACCACGTTGGTTTGATTCGGCACCACGAAGTGTGCGCTGCGCGGCCAGCCGTCAATGCGGAGCGTGTAGCCCCATGGCAGCAGCTCGTTGGTGGAGTTGCCCCGCACCGGATGAATCAGCAGCGTCTGCAAGGAAACCAGGTTGCTGCCATACACCAGCACGTTCGTCGCCACATCTGGAACGATGGTGATGTCGCGGTTGTTCGCGCTGCCGGTGATGCCAACGAGCGGAAATGATACCGGCGTCGCAAACGTGACGTTTGATCCAAATGTTAAAACAAATGCCAGGG
>Ga0316217_10007065_pt1 | contig 10855 bp, 5 predicted proteins | sample 1anoAmetaG_FD_203633 | JGI IMG/M metagenome (GOLD analysis project Ga0316217, IMG submission 203633) | Freshwater microbial communities from Trout Bog Lake, Wisconsin, USA - 1anoA | ecosystem: Environmental > Aquatic > Freshwater > Lake > Hypolimnion/Profundal zone | place: USA: Wisconsin... | reverse complement strand
AATTGGGAGCAATCTTTAAAAGCCAGGAATCTTCCTGAAAAGATTAGCAGTAAGATAAACGCAAAATGTTGTTGGAGAACTTGCAGAAGAGGGTGATTTTTAAAAGAAACAAAAAAAGGGACTTATAAATTTTACCCCTAATAACCCAGCTTTCTTAAATGACGTCAGAAAGCAAAAGGTCATCACTCAGCACAATTCTTTCTTCTTAACTTCAGGATTTGTAAGGTCGAATGTATCTTTTGGAGAAGTAGTTGAAATTCCCAAAAATTACAATCATATCTAAGTCTATTTGATAACTCCTGATAATGGTTCAAAGTACGTTTTTAACATAGCTGATCAAACTCCTAAAAACAAGGACATTCGTTTCAAAGGCCTCCCTTAATCCACCAATGAAAAGTTATGGAATATTTCGCAGTAGGCCTACAATCTACACTCAAGTTAGACTAAACTTTTCCAAAAATAATGTGAGTACAAGATAATAACTTTGGCTTAGGTATTTTAGTACGCTGAAAAGATCATTCTAGCTAATAAAGGGGATTAGAAGTTGTATAGTTGGAAGGATAAATTGCTCTTGTGGTAGAGTTTTACTTTCGATTAGAAAGTTAAGCTTTATAATAAATTCTATTCTCATTAGCTCAACACCTTTATCAAGTTTAAAGATTAGAAATTCTTCGAAGAAGTTGTAAGGCCTTACATTTCCAACAAATTCAAAAAGTCAATTATTGATTTGTGCCTCCTTTAAGATCCTTCAGCTTTAGACTTCCTCTAGATCAAAAGGTTAAATGTGTTGAATGGATTTGAAAGTGCACTTTTAGTGAGAATTTTGGTCAAATTCAATAAAAAATAACTAGCTGAGAGAGTAGTGAAAAGATTGAAGCTTCAACAATAAAAAAGTCTTCCATTTAAAGTCAATAACAAAAACTTTGATTATATCATAAATAGTTTCGCAGGTAAATAATAGCTCAAACCTGAGCCTTTAATTCTGCGTGCTGATCTTAAACCACAAATGCTAGCAAGGAAATTGAAAAGACAGACGAGTGAATGTGGCCGTTCATCACCAGCACGTTCTGAAGGACCTAATTTCAGAAGAGACCTATCTTAATCTTAAAGTGCTGGAGATGATATATCACGCTCTCGATAAAGAAACGTATAAAAAAAGAAAAAGCTTTAAGTAGACAGTACAAAGTAATACACTGAGCACACTTTCTATTATGATGGCAAAAGCCTTACTTATCCCCAACACTAGAGGACACCCATTAACTCAATTTTTTGGGTTGAGCTTGCCGAACATTTTTTGAATGGAGGAAATGGAAGTTTCACATCTTCATCGTTTACGGAGTTCGGTGGAGCACTATAAACGATGTTAGCAGCTGCCTTTATACCTGGTAGATAGTCCAATCTTTACTCTATTGAGGAAGAAGGAAGTAACTATAAGTTGTCAGCTAAAATAGACCTGCTATTGTTCGTCAAGGAACTGAAACAGTACGCTTTTACAGAAAGATCAGGGATGTACATTTATCAGGCTATTAGTTCTCCCTCAACCATTTAAGCAGGAAAGGAGATAGCCGCCTCATAGACAAAGTCTGGATAAACATACAACATAAACACAATATTCAACAACTCAACTTCTGAAAGTCTCTAGCTTCAAGTCCTGAGTCCCATTCCAGAAGGTGCAGTTGCCTTAGATTTCAAAGAAATTTCTTTGATACAAGTGAAACTGGGGCCATATAGCACTCATATTCATAAACAAAAGATTTATTTCCCAGAGTCAGGAGCTTTTAAGCTTCATACAGCCAATATACTCAATCAAAAGGAAAATCTCGTTGTCTCACATTCGCAAGCAGGTCAAACAATCAAAGTGGTTCCATTGCACTAAACAAAGACCTTGGAAACCTTTGAAGACATTCTTCGATTTGGAACCAAATCTGCCATTATTTAGTTTTTAAAAACCAAAAATATCTTTTTGAAGTAGATCTTTAACGCTTAACAAATACTATGGATGCTCAACGACCAAAACTTCTTCAACTAAGTCTTACCCATCTTGAAGTAAAGACTCTACTTTTAAGCTTAAATTTGGAAATTCGGATTCCTCCATGGCCATTGCAAAGCCATTGCTTAGTATATTGAGATTAGTGAGTCCAATAACACCAAAGCTAATACTGTGCTTTATTCCAAAATAAGACAAGTTATTTCAAACGAAGCCTTTGAGTATTACCCTTACTTCCAAAAAAGAGCTCATCGCTATGCCAATCAAAACAGATCTGCTATCAAAAATGCCGACTTGAAATAAAGCTACATTCGCTTTTTGATAGCTTTGATAGTATCTGGAGCAGAAAGTTAGCCCAAAAATATCCTAGCCTATGCCTATTATCTCGTTTTACAAGACAGACTAGTTGAAGCTCAGGAAACAATTGCAGGTCTATCAGAATCTGATAAAAAAACTTGCGAAATTCAGCTTGACTACTTGAATTCTTTCCTTGACATAGGGCTTAATGGGATCAATTGTGAGCTAGCGAAGGCTATAGCTCCCAAATACCTCAATTATCCTATAAAGTAATGGCGTATTTTGTTCCAGTAAATCCTTTAAACCCTCAAAGAACCGCCTTTGAATGAGACTGAAGATAAATAAACAGTTGAAACAAAAGTTATCTTAGCAGAAAATGGAGATTTGCACATCCACAGATCAACTAAAAACTAAATTTGCATTGAAATATTCCCAACTAACCTAGAACTGTTTTATTCTTAGCACTCATTCGATTATAAAAAGGCTATTTCCGATTATTCGATAAGCAAGCCCGCCAAATAGATAACTATCAGCAGTTCAGAGACTAAAAGCGAAATTATTATCAAAAAGTAAGAGTTCAGTCATATCAATAACCCTTATTTAGAGGTGATTGAGCACAGCAAAGTTACTCACAGAAGAATAAAGTCGATCTTTTGGACTGATCCTCGGATTCAAGTCAAGCTTTATGAGCAAGAAGGTAAATTGCGGTTTATGTAGGTGTTGTGCAGATATTTACAGAGGGAAAGAGGGCACCAGCATCGTATGTAAAGGTGTTTTCTGTTCGAAAAGAAGATAGAAAGGGCAAGAAAGCTATCTTTTACGTTGATGGTTATACAGATATCACTGGAAAGTTTAAGTATGCTTTGACAGATTTGAGCGTGATCTCAAGTTTTGCGCTTCTAATCGTCACCTAAGTGGGCTCAATTATAAAGTTCGTATCCCCACCTAAAGTAAAAGAAGAAGCTGCCAAAAATAAAGCAAAACGAAGTCCTTCATCTTCCTCAAGCAGCAGTGATTCTCATCCAGGTTCAGATTGTGAAGAAAGCAGCTTTCCACCGTTTCCAGGAGTAACCAAACTCCAACGTCAATACTCATGATTCAATCTATAGGCACAAATAATCATGAATTTATCATTCTTAATTAAAAGGTTTCGAAACTATTGGTATTTTATTTCAGTTGGGTCTAAAAATATTTATGCTTTAGAATGGGTTTATTTCAGGCGGTTTGGAGCTATAAGTGATTGAAACGGAAAACAAAGCTTAGTGCGTTTTAGTTGATTAAATTTGGATTATTATTAATCCATTATATTTTTATCACAGAATGGGTAGAAGACCAGCAAGGTGCTACAGAGTCTGCAGAGGAAAGCCCTATCCCAAGTCCAGATATAACAGGGGTGTCCCAGATCCCAAAATCAGAATCTACGATATCGGCCGCAAAAAAGCTAATGTTGAAGCTTTTCCCTTCGTTGTCCACATTGTTTCCGACGAGGTCGAACAGATCTCTTCCGAAGCCTTGGAGGCCTCACGTATTGCCTGCAACAAGTACTTGACAAAACACGTTGGAAAGGACAACTTCCATCTCCGTTGCCGCATTCACCCTTGGCATGTGTTGCGTATTAACAAGATGTTGTCATGTGCTGGAGCTGATAGACTCCAGGCAGGTATGAGAGGTGCTTTCGGAAAGGGCTACGGTAAAGCTGCAAGAGTTAAAATCGGCTCCATTTTGTACTCAGTCCGAATCAAAGAGCCTGATATCAAAAAAGCTTTGGAAGCCTTCAGAAGAGCCAAGAACAAATTCCCCGGAAGACAGAAAATCGTCGTTTCTAACAAATGGGGCTTCACTCCTTTGACACGTCTCGAATATCTGAAAAAGCTTTCCGAAGGAGGACTTATCAATGATGGAGCGACAGTCAGAATCGTTAGAGAAAAGGGTCCCCTCGCTAACTCACCCCTTTTTGCCGCACCAAAGTCCGAACATAAGAGGAAAAGATGATCTTAAATATCTAAACACGATACAAGTGATGATTGTATCCCCACAAATATGAACATTATAAACTTACTTTTATAATTTGCTCACTATAATCACTGATAAATAGACTTATTCATGCCTAAATAAATGTTTATCCTAGGTTTTGCCACTTTCTCTCTTGATAAACACCTAAACCAACTTTTTTCCAGTCCATTTTATGCTCTTCTAAGCTCAACGATCATTATTGTTGACCATGAAAATTTCCCACTATGTGCGATTATTGAGTTCTCTCATTCACATCATTTTGCCTTGTTTGGTTTGAAAGGCAACAAGAATTAAAAAAAATATAAAGAACTTACTGTTATTTCAAACCAAAAGATAGTCTAACTGCTTTTGGCTAAGCAAACAAAATTAATTTTAGTTCAGAAATGTAAGGTTTCCTGTAGACAGTTCAAACATGTTTGCAGTAAAAATAAAGATATCAGCTTCTTTCCTTTGAGAGATTTTTTATTTTGTTTAGCTTAACAACTATAGCAAATTAAAAAGCCCAAAGAAATAGAAATGGCAGCAAATTATATCTTCCTTAAATCCCAAAAAGTCCAAGTATTTGTTTAGTAATAATTGAATGAATGTGGTTAAATGGAATCATAGGTATGGAAGATGTCAATATTCAAAATTCAAATAACCTGTGATTCATATTGCTGTAATAGCGACCACAAGCTCCCACTAGCGCATTAATGCGGTTATTTCATTTTTAGGCACTTGTTTCAGCCCTTCATTAATTATTACTAAGCTACCTTTGGGAGAAAAAGGACAATAAAGCTAATCAGGTGACATAAGGATGACTGCTCATGAGTTTTTCTGGTAATTGTAAGAAGTCCCTTCGGTTTGGCTTGATTATCGCAATTATCATACCTTTTTGTCATTAGAGTTGTCTGCAAAATTGAATAGAATATAATCCGAGAAGAAAGAGTTCCCAAATCAAATCCTGTTTATTCAATTGCCTGATGATCATCTTGTTCTAAGGGTCTACTTATCACTTCCCTAACCAAAAACCATGGGAGTTTCGCCTTTTCTCAAAACATTTCCTTTCCCTTCCATAATTAAATCACAGTTAATGCCACGAATCAAAAACGCTTACAAAATCAAAAGGGGTCGCCCCAGAGTTTAGAAAGACATAAACTTGACTGAATGTGCCCAAGAAGATGTCGACTAATAAATTCCTGAGTAGAGGCCAGTGCCCTAAGTATCTTATATGTGATCTTAGCACTTCAAAGAAGAGACTCCTATCAAAAGAGCCGTGAAAATGGACCCTCGCAATATCTCTAACCTCTCTGAAGAAGAGCGTGCGAAAATCAAAAGTGAGCACCCCTAAATGAATGAATATTTCCTCATGAGCGCAAGAGATAAATCGAAGTATTTTCATTTGTTAAATCAAAAATACAGGCAGGATATGAAACTGGCCTAGCCTCCTGGGTCAGCTCCCATGAAAAAGACCATAAAGTTCAAAAAGAGGTTCGAAATAAAACCTTTCGGTTATCATTAGAAATGCGAGCAAATACATTCAAAAAGATCGTTTATGGAGCTTTACAAAGCTAAGCATGATTCCAAACGTAAGACTATCAGCAAGTTTCCCAAAAATGTCTGATTTATCTAGCACCTTCATTGATATTAATTAGTTTTACAGCCTTTCTCAGTTGCCTTGCAGAAGTATCCAACTGCGTCAGAAATGTTAAATTTACTCAACAAATTGTGCAAACAAAACAGGGAGACTACTTTGATTTTATCACAAACAAAAGCGAAGAAGTTGAAGCTTTTAGCTCTTAAACAATCAGGTTTTCATAAATTGGGCTTCAGTTCGGATTTTGCCTTCTTTATAGCTTAGATTATTTGCCTCCTTTCTTCTGGTCTGTTTACAGTGTTATAGTTTCTTGCCCAATTTATTAGATTCTCGTAAGGTCTTTAGTTCGAATGAGCTATTGCACTCATCAAAACATTGTCTGAGTACTCAAAAGCTTAGACTAAGGTCAATGCTTCAGGCCGCAGCTAGGCTAACAACTATTCTCTGGCTTTATTGATCATTTGAAAAGCTTCAGGAGTCAGAACCCCTGTCTCGTAGACTCTACTTGCTCTTTCAAGGATCTTTTAAAGACCATAAAGGACACACATCTTGGTTAGCACTGCTTTCACTTTAGGGCACTTAGCTGATTGACTTTCTTAGACGTAAAAGCCATGAATAATCACAATCGAATGTGCAATGGCAGTATCAACCAAAGTCAGCCCTGCATAGCTATCCCAAGCTTGCTTCTAACTTAATCCGCTTTTCACTCCTTAAGATAGCTTAACGCCAATATTTCTGGCTGATACTGAGGCAAAGTTAGTCAAAATTTGATGGACAAAGTAAGGACACTTTAAGCTCTTTTAGTCTTTTACCTCAATTGAGAGATTTCCTTTTTTGAGATTCTACAGATATTGTATACTTGGAGCTAATTTTTTCCCCTTCTGCAAAGAAACTAGGGATTTAAAGATGAATCTTGCGACTTGAAGCAACAAAACAGTGTATTAACCTAGCTAACAACAAAACTACCTTCTAGAGTATAGGAAGTCGAAATTTACAGCTGTTGACCAATCATTCCATTGTAGAGATGGAAACCATGACCTCCAGCTGATCTCCTGGCTATTTCAGCGTTATTTATCGTCTCTCCTGTGAGATAGGCTTTAGTGGCACTTGTGAGCACATGAACCTCATTTAGCCTATCGAATCTATTGCTTTTAGCCTGCTTGAAGACTTACTCAGCTAGAGCATTGATACCTTTTGAGGTAAAGACCACTGCATAGGCCTCAGCGATTCTCGAAATAACCTTCGCTTGCTGTGTCTGGTAATCAAGAACAGGTATTTACTCATTATTTGAGTTTTTGAATTGCTTTCTTAGAAGAGAGTAGCGAGTTGCAATAGTTACTATTGTAGAATACTTCTTAGAGAGGATAGCCAGGATACCTGATCTACTCATTAGCATCGTTGCATATGAGATTTTTTAGTCCCCTTGCAAAGAATACTTGCCATCTTTAGATACTATGTGAAACTTCATTAGCATATTTCGACGGGGGATAACTACATTATTGAAAATCGCATAGCCATTATCTTTGGTATTTAGGCCATGCTTAGGCCCTATGTCTCCTACTTAGATCCCAGGTAAAGTTTTGAAAGTCACAGGATCTCTAATGGGTACAAGAAAGCAGTGCAATCCATAGCTTTTATTTTCTATGATAAGTTGAGCAAATAAAGCGGCATGGGTGCAGTGAACCCCCAAATCTCCAATCCACCACTTCGTAGCACTCACACTAGGGGTATTGATTGTAAATGTTTCAGTTTATGGGTTATAGGTAGCAACAGTTTGTAGTCTCTGTATATCTGAACCATGCCCAAGTTCTGTTTGAGCATAGCACCCTAACATCTACCCTTTGAGTGCTGATTCGTAATAAAGCTTTCTTTGTTCCTCATCACAGAGATTATCCAAAGTGTTGAGGAACATTATGCTATGAAGGGAAAGTGGAATGGAGTAGCAAAGCAAATGGTATTTTAAGATCTAGGAACTTCCGTCCATTTTGAACAAATGGTGGTACTCATGTAGCCTCATTAGCTTTTCTGCCATTTTTTCCATCATATAGTGCCTCGACTGGTGAAGGAATGTTGGATCAAATTTGAGCACAGGATCAGTATCAAATATTTTCTGGGCCTGCAGATATGCCTAGAACTGCTGTTTGCCTCCATAGATGAGATAGGAAAGCTAGGTTTTACTGAAAGATGCTTTCCTTCTCTAGTCTTCTAGCATCATAAATTATTATGAGATATGATGCAATAGTTTATGTGTTGTATATCATCATATCATGTTATTTAAAGCAGTCTAGATACACACCTTTCAAGAGAAACAAAAGTTTTGTATTTAGGCTGGATTCGTACAATTTGACTGCTTTAAGGGTTTGCTCGCCTTCATTATTTGCTAGTAATCTTAAAACATCTCAAAGTACAGTTGGATACTTTCTAGCCAGTTTTCATGGATTATGGATTGTGCTTAGTTTTGCTTGATTACGAGTTGATTATTATAAATCTATAAGGTGCTATGGTAAGCCAGGTTTTATGCAGGACAAGATCAGCTCCTTCTTCGGAGGTCTTACGGGCAGCGTGGAGATCGAAGTCAGTTTTGATCCCAAGGAAAACCAGAAGTACCACAAGATCCGCAACGGCAAGGATAAGATCAAGCTGCCTGTCTACAATAAAAACGATGATATGAGTGGCACTGTGAAGGTGCAGCTCAAAGACACTAAGAAGCTGGAACATCTGGGCATCAAGTGCTACCTCATCGGATTTCTCTGTAAGGCACGCTTTATTTAGAAATATACTCCAACAAAGATCTCAGTACTTAGTTCACTTCGCTCTCCAAAGAGCTGGAACCTGCGGGTATCCTCAGCTAGAACAAGTAGTACAAGTTCAAATTCACGAACTTCGAAAAATAGTACGAAACTTTCAACGGAATAGCAGGGAGGGTGCGCTACTTCATTAGAGTCATTGTTGCCAGGAAGTTTAATATCGTCAAGGAAACTGATTTTGCCGTTCTCCTTCCTGATGAGTAAGTGTAGAGAACGACTGAAGTGGTGCCAATGAAGATGGAGGTGGGAATCGAGGACTGCCTGCACATTGACTTTGAGTATAACAAATCTTTCTATCACTTGAAAGATATCATAGTTGGAAGAGTCAACTTCCATCTCGTCAAAATCAAAATCAAGAGCATGGAAATCGCCTTGGTGAGGAAATAAACCTTCGGGACTGGTACCACCACCAAAACCGAAACATAGACGCTTGTAAAGTATGAAGTGATGGACGGGTGTCCAGACAAAGGTGAAAACATTCCAATCCGGATGTACATGAAAGGTATTCCTCTTGCTCCCTCCTACAAAAACATCCACAACCGACTCTCAGTGAAGTACTGGATCAACCTCGTTCTGTTGGACGACGAAGAAAGACGCTACTTCAAGCAGACTGAGGTCACCATTTACCGTAAGCCATGATTCCTCACAACCTATGTATCTTATCTATCATTTGCTTGAGACTCACTTAATAAATTTAAGGCGATTATTAGGTTTGAAGAAGAAGTCTAGAACCACAGGATCATGTTCTGAGCTGGGAAATTGAGTTTTCCACGTCCATCAGCCTTGAGAATAGCAGCTCTTTCTACTTGAGAACAGATTTGAGCCTGAGGTCCAAAGTCTATTACTCTCCCATCAGTTTGTTTCTGGCTTACGAAAGAGTTGAATTATCATTTTTTAGCTTGAGTTGCTCTTGCTTTAGCGATTACACCATTTCTGACAAGGAGGCCACTTGTCTCTTCCTGATTTCAAGCAGCTTTTTCTTGTCTTAGCTCATTCGACTAACTAATCAATATCAATAATTCAAACTCCAAATATCAGCAGTATTCATTTTTTTATGTTTTTCTTCACTAGATCATTATTACCAACTTTTAAGGCTTGTCCACTTTTACCACTCTTAAACACAAATAAAGTTAATATCATTTAAAAAAGGTGGGGTAGTTGCTGCTGCCGACTGATTGGCAGGCTTCTCCGGCAGGAAAACTGGTGTTGGTTGATTAGTACTGAATGTGATTCGAATTGTATAATTTTAATCGTTTGGATGAGGAGGTAGTATAGAAAAAAAATATTCACTCAGTTCAATCCACCAATCCTTACTCACAGATTCTAGTTTCAGATGGCCTGGGGAGCAGTCCCCCACCCCGATAAGGCATGGAAAGGAGGAGAGGATGCTATCTTCACCTCGAAAAATGTGCTGGCTGTTGCTGATGGAGTCTCAGGGTGGAGCCAATACGGTATAGATGCTGGGATCTATTCCCGGAAGCTGATTGCGAATATCAGCTGCCTTCTTCAAACAGAAAAACAGCTTTACTTCATCTAGCATCCTGATAGACTGGCCTTATCTGCTGTGCAAATGACAGAGGAAAAGGGCTCATCCACTCTCTCCATTTTGACTTTGCACCCTCATACTGGCATACTGAGAAGTTTCCATGTGGGAGACTCCATTTATGGAGTGTTCAAAAAAGATGGGGAGCATATTCTAGGAGAAGAACAGCAGCTTTCTTTTGACGTCCCTTTTCAAGTCTATGGAGGCAAATCAAATATCTACCAAAATCATTAGAATAGAAACGGAAAAGCCTCAGACATCTTCAAAGGGGTATACAACCAATTCACGCACAATGAATTGTAAAACAGCTCAATACTGCTTGCCACAGATGGTCTTTGGGACAATCTTCACACACAAGAGATCAAATCAATTGTAACTTAGCAGAAAGATCTGATCGCGAAGACCAAAGATTTGATAGCAAGGACTATGCATTACTGTAAACTGAGGGAATACGATTCACCTTACTACCAAAAAGGTCTGGTAAAAGGGTTGGCTTTGTAGAAGAAGGGGAAAGTCGACGACGTTTCAATAATCCTAGCTGAGATACTTCAAGTGGCTATTTGATTTAAATATACGGTCTGCCTGTTTTATAGATAATCTAATCAGTTTATACACTTGATTTTTGAATATCA
>Ga0316217_10007063_pt1 | contig 10856 bp, 10 predicted proteins | sample 1anoAmetaG_FD_203633 | JGI IMG/M metagenome (GOLD analysis project Ga0316217, IMG submission 203633) | Freshwater microbial communities from Trout Bog Lake, Wisconsin, USA - 1anoA | ecosystem: Environmental > Aquatic > Freshwater > Lake > Hypolimnion/Profundal zone | place: USA: Wisconsin... | reverse complement strand
AAGCCAACGGCATTGTCAATAACTTATTGCGTGCTTATGCATTTTTATTGTCGAACAATCGCCCAAACCCCCTCCGAAAATCGGGTTTTTTTGGATTTTCAAAACAGACTCTATGGCGAACTGGTCCGCAATCGGTCGTTCAAAGCCAATCCGACCAACGCGGTCTTTTGGGAGGCGGTGGGGGACGCGGCCATCGGGTTGGACCAGAGCACGCCGCTAAACGGGGCGCTCAACGTGAGCCTGAAAGTGGATGTCGCCAGCGCGTCCCAAGCCGCGCCGGCGGGAGTGGCCAACGCCGGTTATTGGGGCGTGCCGGTGCATTCGCGAACCCTTTATCATTTATCTTTTTATGCCAAGGCGGCGAATGGTTTCAGCGGGCCGCTCACCGCGAGTTTGGAAACCCTCCGGGGCCATCGGTTGGCTCATGCCGAGGTCATGGGCGTGGGCGGGGAGTGGAAGAAATTTGAGGTGGCTTTGAAAACCGGCTTCTGTGGCGCCTCCAAGGACAATGTCCTGAAGATCACCACGACCGAGCCGGGGACCCTCTGGCTGCAACAGGTTTCCTTGTTTCCCCCCACCTTCAACGGTCGCCCCAACGGGAACCGCGCGGATATCATGAAGCTGCTGGCGGCCATGCACCCCCAATTCCTGCGTTTGCCCGGCGGCAACTATTTGGAAGGCGATTACATTGACGAACGCTTTGACTGGAAGAAAACCATTGGCGACGTGGCGAGCCGGCCCGGCCACCGCAGTCCCTGGAATTACTGGTCCACCGACGGTTTTGGCCTGCTGGAATATCTGGAGTGGTGTGAAGACTTGCACATGGAACCGCTGCTGGCCGTGTACGCCGGCTATTCCTTAAAGCACGAGCATGTGACGCCGGGACCCGCCCTGCAACCCTACGTGCAGGATGCCCTCGACGAAATCGAATACGTGACGGGCGACGCCGCCTCCACCCGCTGGGGCGCCGAACGCGCCAAGAACGGCCATCCGGCGCCATTCCCGTTGCACTATGTGGAAGTGGGCAACGAAGATGAGTTCGATCGTTCCGGCAGTTATGATGGCCGGTTCGCACAGTTTTTTGATGCCATCAAGGCCAGGTATCCGAAACTCCAAGTCATTGCCACGACCACGGTTACCAGCACCGTGCCGGATTTGGTGGATGAGCATTATTATAAATCGCAGGAGGAAATGGAGGCGCAGGCGCACCTGTACGACACCCGCGCTCGGGGCGGCAAGACGAAGATCTTCGTGGGCGAATGGGCCACGCGCGTGGGGTCGCCCACGCCGAACATGGCCGGCGCGCTGGGCGACGCCGCGTGGATGTGCGGCATGGAACGCAATTCGGACCTGGTGCTGATGCAAAGCTATGCGCCGTTGTTCGTGAACGTCAGTGATTTGGGTAAGGGCCGCTCCATGCAGTGGCGCAGCGATCTGATCGGCTACGATGCCCTGACCAGCTACGGGTCGCCCTCCTATTATGCGCAAGTGATGTTCAGCTCGCGCCACGGCAACAACGTGCTGGCCACTGACGCGCAGAACCTGCCCACCTACGATTGGAAGATTCCCCCGCGCCACCGCAATGGCGTTGGCGTGGACCAGCCGGCCTCAGTGCGGCAGGTGCCTTCGATTTTCTACGACGCGACGCGCGACAGTGGCAGCGGCACCATCTTCGTGAAAGTGGTTAACCGCGCCGCCGCGCCCCAACCGCTGGAAATAATAATCAGCGGCGTGGCTTCGGTGGAACCCAAAGGTATCGCCACCGTGTTGCAGGCGGACAAACCCGACGACACCAATTCGATCACCAATCCGAAACACCTGGTGCCCGTCACCAAGAAGGTCGGCGGTCTGGGCACGGATTTCACGCGTGCGTTCCCGGCTTACTCGATCACGGTCCTCGAATTGCAAGCCAAGTAGCGTTGCCTAAAATGGCGCATCCGGATTGTCGGCCAGCCAGGCGCTGAGGCCCGGCAGCGGTTGCGTCAGGACGCTTTGCGCCTTGGCAACCACCAGGGACGTGTCGAGCGCGCGGGGCGGTCCGGCAAAATCCCTGGCCGAGCCGGCTTTGAGGTGGGCCGTGATCTCCGGCCAGCGCTTCAGCAGCAGCTCGCCAATGGCCAGGCGCGACAGTTTTTCGGCGCCGGCAATGTGATAGAGTCCGGTGCGGCTTTTCCCGGCCAGATCCCAGACCGCCCGTGCGGTTTCCACGGCGGGGATGGGCGAGCGAAACTCATCCCGGAACAGGGTTATGGCCGCGCCAGCTTGTTGCAACGAATGGCGCAATTGTTCGTTAAACGCCCGGATGCCCGAGAGCGACGTGCCGCCATTAATGGAGGTGCGGATCACCAGATGCCGGGGATTCTTGAGGACGCAGTTTTCGGCGGCCACCTTTGTTTCGCCGTAAAGATGCAGCGGGTTGATCGGGTCGGTCTCGGTGTAATCGCCTTTCTGACCGTCGAAAACCAGGTCCGTGGAAAAGAAAACGAATGAAATTTCCGACGCCAGTTCCGCCAGGAACCGGGTGGCTTCGCAGTTCACGCGCCGGGCCAGCGCCGGATTCTTTTGCGCATCCGCCACCAACGTAATGGCGGCGCAATGGATGATGAGATTGGGCGGTTCCCGGCGAAATTCGCGTTCGGCGGCGGCGAAGTCGAGCAGGTCAAAGTCCGCGCGGGTCAATCCCCGCACGCGCCATCCGGGCGCGAATTGGGGCGCGGTCCGGACGAGATAGTTGCCGATCAAGCCGTTCGTGCCGGTGATCCACGCGAGGGGCCGAGATTCGAGTTCAGCAGGCATGGGCGGATGATGATGGGATGGACCATGAGAGGGCAAACAAATTGGGATTATGTAGTTCACAAACGTTCTAACGAGGCAGAGCCTCAGACCAAAATAAATTAAACCACGGATGAACACGGATGAAACCAGCCCGGCAGAGCCGGAACCAAAGGGACTAGCCACAGATGAATCCAGATGGACACAGATAAAGCCGCTTTGCGAAGCCGGCAGAACTTGACCTGTTGACAATGAGTTTGAAAGTTCCAGGACTCTAGATTGCCGGCGGACCGAGCGGTTTGGCGGGAACCAAGGTTTTCCCGCCCAAGGTGCTGAAGCCCAGGGTCGCCAGGCTGGCGGCGGCGAATAAGCCCACGCAGGCCGTCCAGCCGCCTGCGGACCAGAATCCCGCCGCCGCCACGGTGGTCACGCAGCCGCCGGCATAATAGAACGTCACGTAGAGGCCCGCCGCCGCCGACCGGGCGTGTTTGGCCACGCGACCCGTGAGCACGGTCGCCGCCGATTGCGAGATGAAAATGCCCGACGAGAACAAGGCCAGTCCGGCAATCACCGCCGCGAGCGACGGCATAAGGGTCAGTGCCAGACCGCCCAGGCTCATGCCAACCGAGAGGAGCACGGTGCGGCGAAAACCGTGCCGGTCCAAGAAACGCCCCGCCAGCGGCGTCACCACGCATCCCACCAGATAGACAAAGGAAACGCAGCCCAGCGCCGCGGGGCCGAGATTAAACGGCGGTCGCGCCAGATAAAAATTCACATAGGTGAAAGCGCCGACCAGAGAAAACAGCACCGTGAAGCCCATGCCGCAAACCGCCAGCAGCCGCGGATTTTGCAGGTGTCCCCAAGTTTCGCTGAAGGATTTCAGGAGGTGTTTGCCGGGGACAAAGTGGGTGGCCAAGGGCAGCCATTGCCGCACGGCCAAGGCGCCCAGCAAATCCAGCAGGCCCAGCACCAAAAACCCCGCACGCCAGTCCAAGTGCGCGGCCAGCAAACCCATGAGGCAGCGTCCGAGAAATCCGCCGAAGACGGTGCCGGCCACGTAGGCCGACATGACCGCGCCGGTCCGGTTGGGGAATTCCTCATTAATGTAGGCCATAATCACCGCGATGACGCCGGGCACAAAAAGACCTTGCATAAAGCGCCAGAAGATCAATGCGTGGAGGCCCGAAGAGGTGGCGGTGGCCAGCGTGGCCGCCGCGATGCCGAACAGCGCTGGAACGATGACTTTCTTGCGGCCCACCGATTCCGCCATCAAGCCCACGAACGGCGCCGTGATGGCCACCGATAAGGTGACCGCGCCCACCGTCAAAGCGACCGCCGCTTCGGAGGCCTGGAATAACCGCATGAAGAGGGGCAGCAGGGGTTGAGTGCAATAGACGTTCAGAAAAGTGCAAGCGCCGGCAATCATGGCAGCCAGCACGGCCCGCGCATAGGATTTGTCCGAGTTGGCGGGAGGCGCCGTGGCGGCTGTGGTGGTGGCGGCGGTTTTCATCATCAAGCCTTGGCCCGCAAGACGAACGCCGCGCCGAGGAGGAACATCGCCGCGCTGAAACTGAACGCCGTCGGGGTACCCCAGGCCGTCCAGAGCGCGCCGACCACGATGCTGGAAATAAAATCGCCCAAGCCGTTGACCGTGGCCAGCACGCCAAACGCCATGCCATGCTGCTCCGCGCCCACCAGTTCGGCGCAGAACGAATCCTCCAGGGTTTCAGTGATGGCCACGAAGATGCCGGCCAGCGCAAAGACCAGCGTGAGCGTCCCCACGTTCATGGGCGCGAGCATAATCAGCAAGGCCATGGCGGCGGCCAGCAAATAGCCGGCGGCCAGCGTGCGGCGCTTGTCAAAATGATCGGCCAGCCAGCCGGCCAGCGGCGCACACGCGGCGTTAAACCCATTGCGCAGAAGGTACAAGCCCACGCCGAAACTGGCCGCCTTGGCGGCGCCAAATTCGGGCGTTAGTTTTTGTATGGCCAGCAGGATCAGCAAGGTGGGCGCGCAGTCGCCGGCCCCAAAAAAGCCGACCCCCAGCAGGAATCTCCGGTAACGTGGCGGCAAGGCGCGCAGGCGCGCGGTGATGGCAATGTGCGCCACGCGCTGGCGGTCCTGCTCCCTCACCAAAAATGCGATGAGCACTGCGGCGATTCCTCCAGGAATCAGCGTGGCCAGGAACACGTGCCGGAAATTGTGCGCGAACAGCATCAGGAGCCACAGCGCCGTCGCCGGGCCGGCGATGGCGCCCACGGTGTCCATCATGCGCTCGAAGCCGAAGGCGCGCCCGTAGGTTTCCCGGGTTACGGCGGCGGCCAGCAATGCCTTGCGCACCGGCGTGCGTACGCCGCGTCCCAGCCAGGCCAGGGATCGCCCCGCCAGCACCTGCCAGGCGGCCGTGGCCAGCCCAAACGAGGCGGTGCCCAGCGCGGTGACGATGTAGCCCGCGACCGCAATCGGTTTGCGCCGCGGCAATTGGTCCGTGTAGAAGCCCGACGCCATCTTGGCGAAACTCGCCAAACCGTCCGCCACCCCTTCGATCAGGCCCAGCCACGCGGCGGCGGCGCCCAAACTGGCGAGAAACGCGGGCAGAACAGTGGTGGCGGTCTCATGGGCCCAGTCGCTGAACAGTGACGCCAGTCCGATGCCGACCACCGTGCGATTGAGCCAGTGGATTTTACCGGTCTGCATTGGCCTTCAACGCGGCGGCCACCGTGTTGGCGATGTCCTGCAAGGCGTTGATTTCCGCCGCCGTGTAATCATGCTCGCGCACCGTCCCGATGCCGAAGGTGCCGGCCACTTTTCCGTTCTGCCGGATCGGCACGCAAATCGCGCCGCCCACGCCAGTCTGTTTGGCGCCGGGGCGCGCCACGCCGCTGGCATCCGTTTGCAGGTTGCAGATGGTCACCGGCTGGTTCTTGGCGGCGGTGGCGCCGGCGATGCCTTTGCCCACCGGAATCGTCTTGACCACGTCCAGCAATTGCGGCGGCAGGCCGACGTGGGCCGCCAGATGCAGTAATTGGGTCGGTTCATCCAGCCAATGGATGGTGCCGGTTTCTGAATGAAATTGCGCGAGGGCGTCGCGCAGGGTTTGTTCGAGTTGGCTGTTCATATCCTTTTATGTTTCTCCCTCCCCTGACCGGTAATGCAGCACGCGCACTTTTTCCAACGTCACCAGGCCGCCGCCGACCATTTGGTCCAGCGCCGGCAGAAAGGCATTGATTTTCTCCTCGCTGTCCACGATTTCGATCACCAGCGGCAGATCCACGGAGAGGCGGAGGATTTTCGCGGTATGCAGGCGGCTGGATTTGCCATATCCCATCGGTCCCCGCAAGACGGTGGCGCCGGCCAGATGCGCCTCGCGCGCGGCCAGCACGATGGCTTCATACAGCGGTTGGTGTTGCCAGCGATCGCTTTCGCCGATGAAGATGCGCAGCAGGACGGATTCGTGGGGGAGTTGCATGGTTAGTGTTTGACCGAAGCGAAGGTAGTCCCGAGCATCCAGCCCAGCCAGACGGCGAGGAGGCAGAGGACGACCGACAAGAGGATATTGCCGCCAGCGTAGAGCCACTCGCGGTCGCGGATGAGGTTCAGGGTTTGCAGGCTGAAGGAGGAAAAGGTGGTGTAGCCGCCACAAACGCCGATCATGAGGAATTGCGTGATGAGTTGGCGGGTCTGGGAATCCAGGCGGCCTTCCGGGATGGCCAGCGCGCCGGCCATCCCGATGACGAACGAGCCGGTGGCATTAATCGTCAAGGTGCCCCACGGAAAGGTGGCGCCGACCTGGGCGGAAACCAGGCCGTTGATCCAGTAGCGGCTGACGCTGCCCAGCGCGCCGCCCAGCGCCACCCAAAGATAGGATAAATTCATAAATGCCCTGCGAAAGGCGGTGGATTCGTAGGAGTCATCAGCGCCAAATTGAAAACGTCGGCCGGTTTACCCATGTACGATGGCAAATGCCAATGCCGGGCAAATTGTCAACCGTTCCGGACAACTGCGCAATCAGAATCCGTTTGTGGAATTCGCCGCGTTGCAATTCGTTCGCGCTGGATAAAAATCCACAGCCGAAAGCAGTTCCGGCCGATTCAAGTTCTTAAAACGCCAACGAAATCGCAATAATTCAGGTTGGCATCTGACTTGCTGATTCAAAATTGGTTGTGGTTGGTTGTTCATTTCGGGTGGGGGATGAGGGTCGCAGGAAGGCCGTTGGGGAACGGCTGACAATGATGCGGCCCAATGCTGAAGATGGAGGAGTAACACAACGCACGCGCCCGTTTGGTTTGCCCAAGGTGCTTGATTGGCATGATGGAGGAGGTGGCAATCGGCCTTGGCTGGATCATCGTGGCGCGTGCGGGCTGTGTTTTTGATTACGCAGGGGAACCGCTAAATGAAATGGCGCAGGCTTCGCACCTGCGCCTTATTGCTACGGCAGTGCTTGGTGAACCGGCCGCAGACCGGGAAGCCCGCTGACACCGCAAGTTCTGTCGTCAGTCCAAATATACTTCCCGGACTTTCGTTGGCAATTTATTTTGCAAAATAATTTCGCCCGGTCTCGTCGTGACAGTTCGCCGGTCCTTGTTTAATTTCTGGGGCATGCAAAACACGACTTTGACGCTGGGACATTCGCCGGATCCGGATGACGCCTTCATGTTCTACGGTTTGGCCAAGGAACTGATTCCCGCCCACGGCTTTCGGTTCCAGCATATTTTGCAGGACATTCAAACGCTCAATGAGCGGGCCACGCGCGGGGAACTGGATATTTCCGCGGTCAGCATCCATGCCTACGCTTATGTTTCGGACCAGTATGCGCTGTTGCCCAGCGGGGCCAGCATGGGTGACGGCTACGGCCCGATGCTGGTGGCCAAAAACAAGTTTTCCCGGGAGGAAATCCTGCGGAAGAAGATCGCCGTGCCCGGCACCATGACCAGCGCCTTCCTGGCGTTGCAGCTTTGGCTGGGCCGTCCCGCCAAAGACTTCAATTACATCGTGGTGCCGTTTGACCGGATTTTTGCGGCGGTCAAGAGCGGCCAGGCGGAGGTGGGCCTCATCATTCACGAGGGCCAGTTGACGTATCAAAACGAAGGCTTGGTGGTGTGCGAAGACCTGGGAATTTGGTGGGGTCAAACGAATGGCGGCCTGCCGCTGCCGCTCGGCGGCAACGTGATCCACAAGCGGTTTTCGCCCGAGTTGCGCCGGACCATTTCCGACATCCTGACCGCGAGCATCCAGTTCAGTCTGGATCACCGCCCCGAAGCCGTGCAGCACGCCTTGCAATACGCCCGCGACATGGGCCGGGATCTGGCGGATAAGTTCGTGGGCATGTATGTCAACCACTGGACGCTGGATTACGGTGAGAAGGGCAGGGAATCCATTCGCCGCTTTTTGGGCCAGGGCTTCGATCGCGGCCTCTTGCCGCACCGGCAGGAATTGGAATTTGTAGTGTGATGCCGCTGGAGCCTCCATTCATGGTCGTACCGTGGAGCCGGTCGTTGGGCTGGCGCTGGCTTCGGCTGGCTGCAGCCGTCGCCACGCTGGCGTGGAGCGCGCCCGCCAAGGAGCGGTTTGTTTATTTTGGCACCTATACGGATGGTTCGAGCCAGGGGATTTACGTTTCCCGGCTGGAGACCGCCACCGGAAAACTATCCGGCCCGGAACTGGCGGCGGCAACGCCCAGCCCGTGCTTTCTGGCGGTCGCCCGGAACGGAAAGTATCTCTATGCGGCCAACAGCCAGGTGGATATCGGCGGACGCAAAACCGGCGCCGTCAGCGCCTTTGCCATTGATCCGGCCACCGGCCACCTGGCGTTGCTCAACCAGAAATCGTGCGATGGGCCGGGAACCTGCCACGTGAGTGTGGACGGGGAGGTTTTGTTGGCGGCCAACTACAGCGACGGCAGCGTAAAATCGTTTCACTTGAATCGGAACGGCGGCATTGATGCGGATGGCAGCTACATTCGGCATCGAGGCACCAGCGTCAACGCGGCCCGTCAAAATGCGCCGCACGCGCATTTTATCCAAGCTGATCCCTCGCATCGCTTTGCGCTCGCGTGTGATTTGGGGGCGGACCAGGTGGTGGTTTACCGGATCCATCCCGCCGATGGCACGCTGGCCGGGCAATCGGTTGCCGCCGTGCCGCCGGGCTCCGGGGCGAGGCATCTGGCGTTCAGTGGCGACGGCCGGTTTGTGCATGTCATTAACGAGATGGGCTGCACGATCACCACCTTCACCTGGGATGCGGCGGAGGGAACACTGGCGCCGATTGAAACCGTCTCCGCGCTGCCGCCGGGGGTGGCCGCGCAGCCCGGTTACACGGCGGCGGAAATCCGGGCGGCCGGCCATTTTGTCTACGCGACGATTCGCGGTCACGACAGCGTGAGTGTGCTGGCGGCCGACCGGCGGGGCCGGCTGACGTTCGTCCAAAACCTACCCGCCGGCGGCCAGGTGCCGCGCGGGCTGGGGATTGATCCCACGGGCCGCTGGCTGCTGGTGGGCAATCAGAAGACCGGCAACGTGGTGGAATTCGCCATTGATCACCGGACCGGCCAACTGACTCGCACCGGGCAGGAATTGCAGATTGGTTCGGCGGTGGATGTGGAATTTCGAGGAGAATAATATGCGCTATCGAACATTGGGCCAAACCGGCCTGCAGACTTCGGTCGTGGGCCTGGGCACGTGGCAACTGGGCGGCGAGTGGGGCATCACCTTCTCGCAGGCCGAGGCCGACGCCATTCTGGACGAGGCGGCGGCGTGCGGCATCAATCTCGTGGACACGGCCGAATGTTACGGGCCGGACCATATTTCCGAGCGGCTCATCGGGGATTATCTATCCCGTCGCGACCGCTCGCGCTGGGTGGTGGCGACCAAGTTCGGCCATCATTTCAACAGTTTCCTGAACCGCACGGACGATTTCTCGGTGGCCGGCGTGCGCGACCAGCTTGAGGCTTCCCTGCGCGCGCTCCGCGTCGAGACGATAGACCTGTACCAGTTCCATTCGGGCTCGGACGAAGTGTTTCAGCATGAGCCGCTCTGGGCCATGCTGGCCGAACAGAAGCGCGCGGGGAAAATCCGCCACTTGGGCGTGTCCATCCTGCAAAAGGGCAGCGAATTCCAGGCGCGCGAGGCGGCCAGGTTTGGCGCGGAAACGTTGCAGGTGTTTTACAACCGCTTGGATCGCCGGCCGGAGGAGATTTTCTTTCCCCATGCGCGACACGATCAATTGGGCGTCATTGGCCGCGTGCCGCTGGCCAGCGGCCTGCTGACGGGCAAATACAAACCCGGCACGACCTTTGCCGCCAACGACGTGCGCTCCGTCATCAATGCGGAAAAAGTCCAGCGCGATCTGGCCGAGGTGGAGCGCCTGCAACGAGAGGAAGTGCCCCCGGGCGTGCCGCTGGCCCATTGGGCGATGGCCTGGTGTTTGCGGGATCCGATTGTGTCCTCGGTGATTTGCGGTTGTAAAAATCCCGGCCAGGTGCGGGCGAACGCGCAGGCGGCGGATTTAACCCTGTCGGGGCGGATTTAACCCTTGCGAGGACTTTCACGCTCCCAGAGTCTTGAAGATGGCAAGTGCTGGAGAGTTCCCTCGTCCGCAGGAGCGGGAGAGGGTGGCCACAGTCCAGGTGAAGGTAGTGGGGTTCGCGGTCATTACTCCCAACGCGGAAACCGCTGCTCCTTCTCCTCGGGGAGAAGGCCGGGTTGAGGGCGGTCGTCACACCATCTGGTTGAGGGTCTTCGGATCGCACGGTTCCCAAGCCTTACCCATTACAAACGTCGAGGAAGCTTGTTTAACCACAGCGCATTTTGGGTGTCCAGTTCGGCTGCCGGAATGCCCGCTCCCGTGAATGTGTTGAAACCTGGCTGACCAACATACGGAGCAACGTCCCTCCAAAAAGGGTCAACCCAATACATTGTTCGTTTCCTTTCATAGTATCAATCGGCTTGGGCCGTCCCCTCCGACGACTTGATCCATTCGTGCAACCGGACATACGCACTCCGGGAACTGCCCAAGTACACACGGCTTGCAATCGCCTTGATCGTAAGCGTCGTCTCTCTGCGCAATCGTGCCGCAATCCTCAGCTT
>Ga0316217_10007062_pt1 | contig 10858 bp, 17 predicted proteins | sample 1anoAmetaG_FD_203633 | JGI IMG/M metagenome (GOLD analysis project Ga0316217, IMG submission 203633) | Freshwater microbial communities from Trout Bog Lake, Wisconsin, USA - 1anoA | ecosystem: Environmental > Aquatic > Freshwater > Lake > Hypolimnion/Profundal zone | place: USA: Wisconsin... | reverse complement strand
TGATGCGGTTCGTCAATGTTTCTCCCAAAATGGTTTCGGTGATGCCGCAGCTACTACTGGCGGTAGCTTCTTAGTAGGTTATAAGGGCAAACTATATGCTGTACAAGGCGACCATCAGGTAGGGTTGCCCGCAGCACCATTTGAGGCGGTTGGCTGTGGAGCCGATTTGGCGTTAGGTGCCATGTTTGCTACCGAAGGTATGAAGCCAGAAGACCGAATTAATATGGCTTTGTCAGCTGCTGCTGCTTTTAGTGCCGGCGTGAGCGCCCCTTTTAATATATTAAAATTAGAGTCGGAAACTAAAATTATTAAACCCAAAGCGAAAGCAAAAAATGTCAAAACGAATAGGAAGACCAAAAGGCAGTAAAAATAGCAAACAAAGGGTTTTACCTTATGATAAAACTGGATTACAGCCATATAAGAGATTATATCACACTTATGGTTATGAAGCTGGCAAGTTAGATTTTGATCTATTTTTGGTTTTAGTAAAAATGGATTGTTATTATTGCGGGGCTAAGCCTCACCTTGTTAATCCTCACGGCTCAATTTATAAGGAAAATCAAAACGGAAAATTTAGCAGATTATCATTTCAACGGTGGCAAGATAGTTGGGTCCTTTATAATGGAATAGATAAGAAAGAGCCTAAAGAAGATTATACTGATGTTGATAATCTTCTTCCATGCTGTAAAATTTGCAATTTTCTTAAGCAAAGGCTTAATCATGATTTATTTTTAGAGCATATTCGTAAGATAGCCATTCGTCACCCGCCATCAAAATAAATTGTCGGCCCCTTGACATGCCCCGCCCCAGCCTTATGTTGTAGGCGGGGTGTCTGGAGCCGTGCGCCTTGCGCCCGAATTTTAACTGTACTGCACTTACCGAGCGAGTAAAATGAACAAAGATCGTGTTAAAGAGCTTGAAAACAAGATTTTCAAAGCCCGCAATGATTATTATAATGGACAGCCTACCATTTCTGATAAGATATATGATGCCTGGGTAGATGAATTGCGCCTTCTCGACCCAACTAATAAAGCTGTCACCGCTATTGGGGCTCCCGTAGTCCCTTCGGAATGGAAAAAAGCCAAACACCAAATCCCCATGGGCTCCTTGGATAAGGTTAATCATCCAAGCGAATTGTCTAAGTGGGTAGATGATTATGCGGCAAAAGAAAAGCTTTTTATTACTGAGAAGTTAGACGGACTTTCCATTGAAGTGATTTATGAGCATGGTAGTCTTACCCAAGCCATTACTAGGGGTGATGGCGAAACGGGAGAAGATATTACTTCTAACGTAGTTAAAATGGCTGGAGTTACCTCTCATCTAAAAGATAAGTTTAATGGCTCTCTTCGTGGTGAGATTATTATGACTAAGAGCAACCATAAACAATACTTTGCTGACAAGGCTAATCCTCGTAATGCTGCCTCGGGGACTAGCAAAAGGCTAGACGGTCTAGGTTCAGATAAACTCAACATCCTTTTCTACCAAGTTCTGGGAGATGTTGATTTTAAGTCTGAAGAAGAACAGATGGTTTGGCTTCAGAAACAGGATTTAGATACTCCAAATTATTGGGTAGCCGCAGATGCCGCAAGCGTCAATGTTCATTGGAGAGTTTATCAGGACAAAGAACGCGATAAATTAGATTATGACATTGATGGTTTGGTAATTCGTATTAACGATATGGCCAAGCAAATAGCTCTGGGCGACAAAGATATGCGTCCCAAGGGAGCTATTGCTTTTAAGTTTGACAATGAGTCTCGCGAATCAGTCATTCGAGATATCGTTTGGCAGGTTGGCAATAGCGGAAGACTAACTCCCGTAGCCACTGTTGATCCGGTTCTTCTAGTTGGAGCCACTGTAACTCGTGCCAGCCTATATAATATGTCATATATCGAAGAGCTTGGCCTAGATATTGGCGCGACTGTCCTCGTAGCTCGCGCCAATGACGTTATTCCTCGTATTGAGGAGCTAATTAAAAGCACAGGAACTGTTGCTCAAGCCCCGACTACTTGTCCAGAGTGCGGCAAGAACGTTCGATTTGATGGCGAGAACCTAATGTGCTACAATTTCGATTGTAAGGCACAAGTCATTGGTCGAATTAAGAATTGGATTAAGGAATTAAACATTTTGGAGTTTGGCGATACCCTGATTGAAAAGATTGTTGAAGCTAAATTGGTAACAACGGTTGCCGATTTATATACATTGTCAGTAGATGATATGGCAAAGTTAGATCGCATGGGCGACAAATCTGCTCAAAAATGTTATGATAACCTGTGGGCAGCCAAAGAAGTTCCATTGGAAGTTTTTCTTGGCGGCTTATCCATTCCTATGATTGGGCAATCTACAATCAAAGCTATTATGAATGCTGGATGTGATACTTTAGAGAAGTTTGGTCAACTAGATGCAACTCAATTTGAGAAGGTTCCTGGTGTTGGACCTACCAAAGCAATGTCTTTGGCTGATGGATTGGTCAATCAACAACAAGTTATTCTTGATTTGATTAAGAATGGAGTCAAGATTAAGGGTAAGACGTTCGGCAAATTGACCGGGAAATCTGTATGTTTTACAGGAGCAATGGTTAATAAGAGGCCAGTCTTAGAGAAAATGGCTTCAGAAGCTGGCGCTGATGTGAAGAGTGCAGTAGGAAAGGGATTAACTCTCTTAGTTATTGCCGATCCAAGCAGCACATCTTCTAAAGCGCAAGCTGCAAGGAAGATGGGAACGAAACTTATTTCCGAGGACGAGTTCCTAGATATGGTGAAATAATATGACACAGAGCGTAATAGACAATAAAACCATCTGGCAACCTACAGAAATAGGTAAGAGATATTTATTTTGGCGCCCAGACTATCCTACTGATGAGAAATTTGGCTTCTCTTCATCTATAGATAATATTGGGGTTGTTGAAAAGCATGATCGTTGGCTAAAAAACAAGACCGAAGTATTTATTATAGCCGATCAAACAGTAGCTAGTCATCCAAGTCGTGGACCCATTCCTGTTATTAAGGTGATGGCACATCAAGATATGTGGATAGCTTTGGAATCTCTTTGGCCAATTGAGGATAAATAAATGAAAGATTTCATTACTTCTGACAGAACGTTACAAGTTGGCGACATTGTTCTTTCAACTTACAATAAATCTACATTATTATATAGGATAACTGACATAGAGCGTCGGTTTTTATGTGCATATGATTTGAAATATGATGTCTATAAAAACGCCAATGTCGGTGATGAATTTAACCCAATCGTTACTATAGAGTCTGTTGCTAGCCTAAATGTCACGCCAAGCAGTAAGAAGCTGCGCAAAGTTAAACAAGAATTAGATGCAGAGTACTTAATTAAGGTGACACCACAATATATTGAGGCATATATTAAACGCCTTCAAACATTGGTGGGAAAGTTATGGACCTAAAGAAACGATATATTTGGCTTACGGATTTACATCTTGACACCTTGATGCCATGGAACTTAGTCAAATTCATTTGGCACATTAAAAAAGAAGATCCGGCTGGTATTTTTCTAACGGGAGACATCTCAAACGGCTTATTAACTCCTTTTCACCTCAATCTTTTAGCTACTTTTATCAAATGTCCTATCTATTTTGTCATTGGAAACCATGATTATCACTTCTCTTCTCTTGAAAAGATGCATGATAATATTAGGCACCTCTGCCAAAAACATTCAAATTTGATTTGGATGACGGAATCTGAGCCAATGCTTCTTAATGACGGGGCTGCTCTTATTGGAACAGAGGGTTGGTATGATGCTAAAGGTGGTAAACCAAATTATCTTCGATTAACTTTTGACTGGTTTATGGTTAAAAACTTCCGCCAGCTTCCCAATATGCAAGGGCGCATTAAGGTTTGGGAAGAAATGGCTCAAAAATCGGCCGAGGACATTGCAAAAAAGTTAAATAAAGCTATTGATCAGGGATATAAAACTATATATATTTTGACACACATACCTTGTTGGAAAGAAGCAACTCGTGATGTGGGGACGTTTTTAGAGAAGTTCTGGCTTCCATATAATGTTAATTCCTATATGGGGCAAGCTTTAGAGAAAATAATGGAAGAACACAAGAAAAAACACGCTATTGTTTTAGCGGGTCATACTCACTCTCCTCTATCTATCCATGTCTCTAGAAACATTGAATGTCGAGTAGGAAATGCTCATTATATTGGTTTGTTTAGACCAGATGAGAACATCTTAATCATTTAAGAGGTGAAATATGAAAAAATTAATCTTAGCTTTGCTTGTTTGTTTCGGTTTAACGGGCTGTGTCGTAGAAGATACCGCCTATGCACAAGGGCCAGTTGTTCAGACCGTAGAGGTTTGTGATAATTATGGCTGTCATTTAGTTAATGTTCAATACTATAATGGATACCCATATTACTATAATGCGGCCTATGGCGTTTGGATTAGCCCTGGTTATGGATATTATTATGGCGGTCATTTCTATCGTGGTGGCTACCCAGGATATCATGGTTACTATCATGGATACCGTGGAGGTTATCATGGAGGGGGCGGATATCATGGTGGTCATGGTGGGCACAGATAAAAATAAGAGTTGATATTGGAAATCGATCCATCCGAAGGATAAAACTTCGGGTGGATTTTCATTTGAAAGAAAGCTATGAATCTTACAATAAGAGACGGAAGATCCCCCGAAGAAATAGAAAAAAGCAAACAAGAAATGGAACAACGCAAGCATGAAGCGGAAGAAGCCATTCGTTTATCCATGCCAAGAAGAATTGCCAAATTGCGCCAAGAGATTAATGAAAAGACTCTTGAAGCAGATAAGTTAGAAGCCCTGCTAAAATTATATCCTGATATTAAAGTTAGAGAACATCGTTGGGGCAAGATTACTTGTTATAGCAAATCAGTCAATAGTCTCGTTTCCAATTATGATGTTAGACATAACTGTGGTTGTTGTGCAGATTCGCCATTAGAGGTCTTCCCGTATATAGAAACCCCTTATGGTCGAGTTTATAGCGAGCCGTCTTGTTTTACTATTGGTCAGCAAAATCCTTATACTTATGGAGATGATCCTTATGATAATTGGCAAGAAGAATTAAAAAATGCAGGGATACCTGACGAAGTAATTGAGAGAGTAGGATATCGATTTAAAAAAGAGGAAAATGATGATGAATGATGAAGTTCTTGTTGATGATGTCGAATTAAATCAAGGAGACGCATATGATGGTGAAAATGAATGTCAACATCATCATGTTATATATGCAGCCAACGGAATAGCTATAAGCATGCCTCCATATTGGGATGACTTTTCTTTTAGCATTGAAACAACCAAGTATAACGCTTGGTGGGAATATAGAGAGAATGTTTTTCGTGCCTTTCGTAAAAATGGAGATGATAGAATAGATTTGTTCTCAATTCCACTTAAAGATAAAGATTTTTTTGATGCATTTTGCCAATGTGACATGCGAGAAAATGGTAAGAAAGAAATAGTTCATTCTACCGAAGCTGATTTTGATAAGTTTGTTGAAAGATATTTAAACTTAAGAGTCTTTATATGACTGACGAAGAATTATTTGACGACATTGAGCTTAATGAGGCTGATAATATCTTGGACGCTTATTATTATCCTTCTGATGTAGAGTATATTCATTACTATCCCGGTAATGTTGGCTGGGAGCCCTCTTATTTTGGAATCTTTGATGCCTATGAGGCCTACCGTGCCCCTGTTCTTAATATTATAAATCAAACTTTAGATAAAGAATATAAAATGGTATTGTTTTTTCAAGGAAATCAATATAGGGTTATCGATTATTTTGAAATTTATATTAATAAAAATCTTCTTATTAAGATTGATAATTGTAATTTGCAAAGTGACTTCTTTTTCGAGCAAGATGCTAAGGGTAATTTTTTACCTTTATCAGAGAATAAATGCATGAATCGTATGCAAAGATATTTAAACTTGAAGGCATTCATATGACAGAAGGCGAATTATTTGATGGTATTAACGGCTCGCTTATAGAATGTAGCGCTGATGATATAGATGGCGAAATAGAAGACGGTATGATACGAATGTATAATTCTATGGGATATATAGAGTACTGTGCACAAAAGTTAGTATTTGAAGCAAGTATTCATTTAGATGAATATGAAGATTTGCTGTTAGAACTAACAAAAGATAAAGAGCAATGGATATGAAAAAAGAAGAATATATACCAGATCTTGAGTTCGAGTTTGAGCACCAATATGATAATTTTGATTATATATCAGATGAACAAATTATGATGGAACAATGGGAGCGTGAAGCACGTATGTACATAATAATTGAATATGAGTATCAAGATAACCTTCAGAGAGAAAGAACGTCCTTTGATGAATATGAAGACCTTCTTCTTTCAATTGAAAATTGGAATGGTGAGGTATTAGATGTGTGATTGTCCAAAGTTTGAAAAGTGCATCTGTGATACATTAGGGTGCAAGTGCGTTGGTAATACCGAGTGTCGCGTTTGTTATGCAGCAATGACAGCTGCGTTTTATAAACAACGCGAATATTTAATATCTATCGGTATGGAAGCTTGCGTTCCAGAAGCCAAAGAGTTTATGTGGGATTTCTATGCGGAACGAGATAAAGTAAATATGGAAGCAATGCAAGATGAATTGGGCGAAGCCTTAATTGAAGGAGACCCTAATAAATGGACACCTTAATTGCTTTTCTAGCTATTTTTGGTTTACAATTTTTCGTCACGCAATCAGAAGGTCCTTTTGGTCTTATGGCTAAAATGCGCAATCTCTTATTCCGTGCGGGACCGCTTGGACCGTTTTTTTATAAGTTGTTCGAGTGCCCCTTCTGCTCAGGCTGTTGGGCGGGCGCTGCAATTTATATGATTGCTCAGGAGCCTTACAAATTGGCATCTTTCGTCCTGTGGGTCTTCGCAGGCGGAGCGATTTGTTTGGTTGCTGATGGGGTTGTTTCCAAACTCCACCAACAATGAGATTATTTGTTGTTGATAGTTTTTAATAGAGCGGACTTTAATTTCTGCCTATCAAACTTAACTTCTGGATGTACTAATTTCTTAACCTTAGTTCCGGTGCTAAAGCCTTGAAGCTTCGCTACTGGAGCGATGAGTTTGGTATTAAACCAATTCTCTAGAGACGTTACTAGCATTTCATATCTCATCATTAAAACATCTTGGCCAATAGTCTTATTCTCTACAGCAGTAATATCCCAAAGAGACTCTCTAATAATAAGCTTATCTTCTATGCTCTTATCCTTTTTTTGAAGCGTCAACAATAATGGAGTTAAAAAAGAAGTGCCCCTTATTTCATAAGGAGACATGCGATGACATATTGTATGAGTATTAAATGAATCGAGAAGGATATTCTCGCCATTCTTAACTGTTTCAACTATTGTAGGATTTAATAGATTCCTAACAAATTTATCTTCTACCCTATCGGAAAAACAAAGTCTTCTTAAATTTTCGTCAGGTCTCAAATAATATTTAGATTCAGAGACAACGCTTCTTTTAACTATAATGTAATCTGGATTTTGAATTATTAATCTAGACCAACTTGCTTTAGCCTCACTTAATTCTAAATAAAGAAACACCTCTCCAAGAACAAAATACTCTATAATCATATTTTCCAACATAGCTGGGAGGCCCAATATATTGAATTGTTCAATAAAGAATTGATTTGCTTTATGTGATTTACACTCTTTCAAATCAAAACTATTCATAATAAACATAGCATGTTGATTGATGAGTCTATTCACGTCAGGTTCTAAAGCATAAAAAGATCTGGCCCAAGCATTAAGTGTCGCCCTATCTTTCGGCAACTCTAGCATTTCGGTGCTCCATATTGGCGCATAAGTTGGAACTTTGGTCCCAGGATCAAATGTATTTGTCATAATATTCTCCAAGTGTTTTAAACAGTGTTTGGCGTTCAATTGCAATTTAGAATCCAAGTAGCACATACTCGGGTAAATATACAACCAACAGAATGTATATAACGATAACTTTTTTTATATGGCGCGCTTGACAGCGAACCCCCGGCGCCTTATTTTGTACGAAACGCCAGAGGAGCAAGTTATATTAGTCTCCATGAAATACTGGTTAATTTTTATTTGTCTTCTCATAGCTAGTTGTTCTGAATTTCAATTCAATAATATGAGCAATCATCTCCTTATTCAAAGCCGAAATAAACAGTTTTCCTGTTTATCTGGGGCAAGCAATGGAGGCTCTAATTGCTGTTATCCTTATAAAAACAAACTAATGATTTGTACCTATGCCGCGGTCAATGGAGCTGGCGATGAAACAGGCGCCGTTGTTATTAGGTTTGTACCAGATAATACTGGTAAGTAAATATATTTTGTCGAGATAAAGCTCTCTCAACATCATTAAATAATAGATTATCAAAACAGACCTTCGGGTCGTCTGAAAATAAGATAAAGAGGAAAAATGTCGCTTCCAGTTATTAAAGACCTTAAGGTTAATATTGTTGATTCTATTAAGCAATGGACATTAAACTACACTTCTTTGGAAGATAATTCTAATAAAACGTATTCTTTAGAAATTGTTAAATGTTCAGATAATAATTTATATCTTTATTCACAATGGGGCAGAACGGGCGGCAATTTGACAAAAGAGTTTAGGGCAGTTAATTCATTATCACATGCAGAGTCTGAAGGTGAAAAGATTGTCAAAAGCAAAGTTAAAAAGGGATATCAGGAAATTAAACTGGTAAAAGCTGAAATTGGAAGTGAAGTTGGTAAATCAAAAGTCAGTTCATCTCTTTTAACAGAAGATACGGCTAAAAAACTTGGCTTTACAGTTAGAGAAGATGTTCAATCAACTCTACATCCACAAGTTCAATCTCTTGTCAAGAATTGGTTTGGTTCCATTGAGCAGTTCATTGTGGATACATTGGATACATCCAAGTGTGCTTTGGGACAATTATCATTAGATCAAATCAATAAAGGAAGAGATTTTCTTTTAGAAGCCCGCAAGATCGTGGCTGCTGGAGCAAAAGATACTAAATTATTGAATGAGATATCATCTAAATACTATAGCAATATTCCGATGAACTTTGGATATCGTAGATTAGATATTGATCAATTAAGATTTGATAATGACAGTAAACTTGATGCTCAATTCGATGTATTAGACACGTTGGAAGGGGCGAAAGATGTAGAAAAAGTTCTAACCAAAAAGAATGCCGTTGATGAGCAGTATAAGTCATTAAAGACGGAAATGGAATGGCTTGATCCTTCTGATCCAATTTATAAGTGGATTGATACCCTGTTTCACAAGACCAGGGCAAGTAATCATAGTTTTTTGGGTAAATTAAAAATACACAACATATTTAAGCTTGTAAGAAATGCTGAATATGAAGAATATATGGCGATGCTCGACAAGGCAGCCAAACAAGATCAAAAAAGATCCGAGTTGCCAAGTTTGTTAAAGCCAATTTGGAGCAGTAGAGTATTAGAGAGTAAAGAGTATGAAAGTCTTTATGACAAAGCCAATGTTCTGCCCTTGTTTCACGGAACAAGAACTCCCAATTTCCCCAAGATACTAAGCAGTAAACTAATTAAGCCAAGAGCGGGATTTACCGTGGCTGGGGCGATGTATTCCAGCAGTAAACCTGGAGAGGGTGGTATCTATTTTGGTCATAGTTCTAAAGCTGTAAATTATTCATCATCAAAGGGGTCGTATTGGTCTAATGGATCGGATAACAAGGGGTATGTCTTTTTGACCGATGTTATTTGTGGCAAGCAAAAAATAGCGACATCTGCACATCCTTATACCTTGGATAAGATTAAGCCATGTATGAGTGTCTGGGCAAAAGGCGGGCAGTCCGGTGTCATCAATGATGAATACATCGTTTTTACCGAGCAACAGAATTGGCTTCGCTACGTTATTGAGTTTGAAACAAAAATTTAATAAAATAACGAAGTTTGCCCGAAACTATCAATATTGTTGTAGGCAGGTATGACTAAAAAATGCATATGCTGCCACAACATCAAGCCTCTTGAAGATTTTCCATTAACCAAAAAAGGAGAGCATGCGACACATTGCGTTGCTTGCAAAGAGGTTAGGAGAAAATATTTAGAAACTCATAAAGATGAGATAAAAAGAAAAAGACGAGAGAAGTATTTGGAAAATAGAGATACTATCTTGAAGAAAATGAAAGAAGATTATCATAATAATTATGAAAAGCACAAGGCGAAAAATAATAAATCTTATTACAAGTTTAGAGAAAAACACCTTGAATACAAAAAAGAATATTACCATGATAATAAAGAGCACCTGCTTCAAATAAGCAAACAAAGAAGAAAAGATAAGCCTGAAGAATGGCTTTTGCAAAACGCCAAGAAACGTGCTAAACAAAAAAATCTGCCTATAGACATTACCGTTGAAGACATTATTGTACCGGAAGTGTGTCCCGTTTTTGGAATAAAAATTATTACTGGTAATTCTCTTGAAGAAAGGGATAGTTCTCCTTCGTTAGATAGAATAATTCCTGAATTGGGCTATGTAAAAGGTAATATTAAAGTAATTAGCTTCAAAGCTAATTCTCTAAAAAAAGACGGACATATAGGAGATTTTGAAAAAATAATAAGCTATATTAAAGGAGAAAATAATGACTAAGAAAAATGTGCATATAACATATCGCAAAGATGAAAAGAAGTGGGCAGTTAAAAAAGAAGGTAATGAAAAAGCTTCTAAGCTTACTGATACGAAGAAAGAAGCTCAAGAAGTTGGACGAGAGCAAGCCAAGAATGAAAAATCAGAATTGGTTATACATAATAAAGATGGAAAAATTTCAGATAAAGACAGTTTCGGAAACGATCCTAAATCTGTAAAAGATAACGTCCATTAAGGAA
>Ga0316217_10007061_pt1 | contig 10860 bp, 7 predicted proteins | sample 1anoAmetaG_FD_203633 | JGI IMG/M metagenome (GOLD analysis project Ga0316217, IMG submission 203633) | Freshwater microbial communities from Trout Bog Lake, Wisconsin, USA - 1anoA | ecosystem: Environmental > Aquatic > Freshwater > Lake > Hypolimnion/Profundal zone | place: USA: Wisconsin... | reverse complement strand
GGCAAGCCAGCGGTCGGGACCAGGCCCCGGAAAGCTCCATGGGGCGAAGCGACCCACAACCACCAGGCCCCCGCGTCCGGCCGCGCAGTCGGCGCGCCGGCCGCGGTGACGTAATAGACCAATGTCGTTCCGGCCAACGTCCCAATCCGGTCCAAACCGGATTCTTGTTGTGGCAGCCAAACGGTTGGCCGTTCCGCGTACCACGCCACCAAGGCCGGTTGATCGGTCAAAATTACAGCATTGGTCGGCACCTGGCTCTTCAAGAGCTCGAACATATTTTGGCGATTGGGGTTCGGTTCAGCCCGGACGAACAAGAAAAAGGCCGCCAGCGGCAAACACACTGTACCGGTCACCAGCAGGTACGCGAGCGCCTTGCCCGGCTTGCGCGATTCCAACATCCGCGTCAGGGCATTCTGGTAGACCAGATCTTTGGGTTGCGCGGGCAGCGACTCCGGTTTGAATTTGAGCCACCGCAACGACAAGGGACCGACCCGTTGGGCGATCCAATCCGTCAGGCGCGCGGCCGCAATGATCGCAATCAACGGCGTCCACACGGCGAGCAATTGACTGTCCGGCTGGAGCAGGCAGGAGACAGCGGCACTCAACCCGCAGCCGGCCAAAAGCAGCATGGCCAGGCCGCGCCGGTAGGCGTTGCGCATTGCCGCCGGCAACGCCGCCAGAAAAAACATGCCAACAATTAGATGCAAGGTGACCGGGGCCGTGCGCACAAACTGGTAAATGCCGGGGGGCAACTTGGCGAATAATTCGCGGGGATGTTTGAGCAGGAAACTCACCGCTGGCGGCGGATTCAGCGTGCGCCAGATGGCTTCACCGGGAAAGCTGTGCGTGTTCGCCAGCAACGAATACCCGGCCAGGCCCCAGGTCACCCCCTGGGACGCAATCCAGTTGCGCAAGAACCACGGGAACGCCACCAGCGCAAACCCAGCGCTGAGCCACACCACTTTGCGCGCCCGCGCTTGCACCGTGGTGGCCAGGACGTACCAAGTCACCGCGAGGATCACGACGCCCAGCGCCCAATGCGTGAGCATGGCCAGCGCGCAACACATCCCAGCCAGGAGCAATTGCCACCCCGCCGCCGGCTCCGCTGGCGCGCCGGCTTGCGGCGCCAAGCGGGGAATGGCCAAACCGCACGCCAACAAGAGAAATACCGTGGCCAATGGATACGGCAGACCGGCCACGGCCAGCGTGATGACCGCCGGGTTGGACGCATAGAAAATCACAGCCAACGCCGCCGTCCGGCCACCAAACCACCGGCGGGCCACGATAAACGTCAGCCAAACCGAAATGAGCCAAACCACCAGCCCGACAACCGCCGCGACCCGGTCCGACGGGCTGATAAACTTAAAAACCGCCGCCAGCAAGACCGGCTGGCCGGGCGCGTTCCAGAGATCCGGCGGATTGCGCAGAGACGGTTGCACCGCCAACGTCAACGGCCGGACGGCACTGGTCACAAAGCCGTGCCCGGTGGCGAGATTGCGCGCCACCTGCGCAGACTCCCAAGCGACCGGCGACTGCAGCCCTTGGAACTTCGCCGCCATCATCAACACGATGAGGCCGACCGGTGCCAGCACCAGGAGGATGCTGCCAAACAGAACCCGCCACCAAGTTTCGGCAGCGGTATTGTGGGGATTAAACGGGGAACTTGACGTTTTCATAAACAAACTCACGAACCGAATCTGCCGGAGTAATATCCCGGCCCACCCGATTTGTCGAGTTTAACCACACTGCAAATTGGCGCTGGCAATCACCGCCAATGGCCATCAACCCAAACATTCAAGCCGTGATGCGGTTCCCAACGGCCACCGACCCAGACGGCCTCCCGATGCGGCGGAAGAGTCCACAGCCCGGGGACCCATTCCCAATGTCCAAAACCCAACCGGGTGTGCCGCCACGTCCAGCAACCGCTGACCCAGATGTAACCCGGGGCGGGCGCGACCGGGATGGCTTCGCCGAGAACGGCCGGGGCCGGCGTGCCGGCCGACACTTCGCGGACCAGCACGGGCGCCGGCCCGACGCTGGGCGGCGTATTGATCATAAAATCAATCACCTTTTGGCTGACGCCCGTATCTTTCAACTCAATGATTTCCGCAGTGCTGAGGCGGAAGACGGCGTGCGCGTTGCGAATGTGGCTGAGGATGACTTCGTCGCTCATCCCGGCTTTTGCCAGCATTTTGACATCGGCGACAGAAACAGTTTCGGCGCTGGCGCGGGTAATCCCGGCAGCGGTGATCAGACACGCAACGATAAAGGTTTTGGTTTTCATATTTCCTTGAATTATTCAACACCGGTGGGTGCGCAAAGTTGCGAAAGTGCTGTTGACGCTAAGCGGGTTTGGTCGTAGTTTCGGAACTCGGATGACTAAGCCGATCACAATTTACGACACCACGCTGCGGGATGGCACGCAGGGCGAAGGGATTTCGTTTTCGAGTGCGGACAAAATCCGCATCGCCGAGCGGCTCGATGCGTTTGGCGTGCATTACATCGAAGGCGGCTGGCCGGGGTCCAACCCGAAGGACATGGAATTTTTCGATCTGGCCGGCCAGCGCAAGTTCAAGCACGCCAAAATCGCCGCGTTTGGCAGCACGCGCCGGGCCAAGACGACCTGTCCGACGGACACGCAAATCCAAACGCTGGCGAAAGCCGGCACGCCGGTGGTGACGATGTTCGGCAAGACCTGGGCGTTGCACGTGACCGAGGTGCTGCGAACAACGCTCGACGAAAACCTGGCAATGATTTCCGACTCAGTCCGGTATTTCAAACAAGCCGGCAAGGAAGTGATTTACGATGCCGAGCATTTCTTTGACGGGTTCAAGGACGAGGCCCGGTATGCGCTGGCGACGTTGCAAGCCGCGCAGGCGGCCGGGGCGGACATGGTCGTGCTCTGCGACACCAATGGCGGCACGCTGCCGGCGGAAATCAGCCGCATTACCGGTGAAGTGCGCAAGACGCTGAAGTGCCCGGTTGGCATTCACACGCACAACGACAGCGGCGTCGGCGTGGCCAACGCGCTCGCCGCCGTGGCGGCCGGGGCGACCCAGGTGCAAGGGACCATGAACGGCTATGGCGAGCGCACCGGCAATTGCAATCTGACAACGGTCATTCCGTGTCTCGTGTTAAAAATGGGCCACGCCTGCATCCCGCAGGAAAACCTCCGGCATCTGCGTGAGCTGGCAAACTTCATTGACGACCTCGCGAATGTCCGGCCTGACATCCGGCAACCGTTCGTGGGCGCGACCGCGTTCGCGCATAAAGGCGGCATCCACGTCAATGCGGTGGAAAAAGTGGCGCACAGCTACGAACACATCGCGCCGGAACTAATCGGCAACCGTCGCCGGGTGCTCGTCAGCGATCTCAGCGGGCGCAGCAATATTTTGATGAAGGCGCACGAGCTCGGCATTGATTTGGGCAAGGACACGCCCGCGGTGCGCGAGATTTTGCAGCAGCTCAAACAAATGGAGCACGCCGGCTACGAGTACGAAGCCGCCGACGCGAGCTTTCACATTCTCGCGCAGAAGCTGCTCAAAAAACACAAGCCCTTTTTCAATCTGCTCGCGTACCGGGTCATCATGGACCGGCAAGGCGCCGGGACCGGGGTGGTCGAAGCCAGTGTCAAACTCGAAGTGGCCGGCAAGGTCGTGCATACCGTCGCCGAGGGCGATGGCCCGGTCAACGCGCTCGACAAAGCCTTTCGCGCAGCCTTGAGTAAATTTTACCCGGGCATCTCCCAGGTCCGGTTGGTGGATTACAAAGTGCGCATCCTCGATACGACGGCGGGGACCGCCGCCAAAACGCGCGTCATCATCGAAAGCACCGATGGGACGGACACCTGGGGGACGGTTGGCGTGGATGACAACATCATCGAGGCCAGTTGGGAAGCGCTTGTGGACGCGGTCGAATACAAACTGTTCAAGGACGAGAAGAAAAAATGACCACTTTGACAAAGCTGCAAACAGTGTTGGTGGCGCTGTGGATCATCCTCGGCGCGGCCGGGTTGGCACTGGCGGACGAAACCAACACCAATCACAATTTCGTGTTCAGCATCACGGATGAAAACGATTTGTTTGTCTATCCGAAGACCGACAAGCATTACACGCAGGGGTTGCACATCGGGTTGCTCTGGCCGGACGAAACCGCGCCATGGCCAACGCGCCCACTGACGTGGGTGCCGGATTTGGGCCTGGCCAACGCCACGCGCCAGTACGGCCTGCGAATTGGCCAGGACATGTACACCCCCGTGAACCTCACCGCGCCGAACCCGAGCTTGACCGACCGGCCCTATGCCGGCTGGTTGTTTCTGGGGTTCATTCGCGACGACCGCGGCACCCTGGCCAACGACATTCCGACGCGCGATCACCTCGAACTGGATCTCGGCGTTGTTGGCCCAGCTTCGCTCGCGTCGAACGCGCAGGTCTGGTGGCACGACATAATCGGTAGTTACAGCCCCGTCGGCTGGTCCCATCAACTCCACAACGAGCCCGGTTTCCTCATCAGCGGCGACCGCCAACTAAAAATCTGGGAGACCGGCACCGACCGCTTCCTGCAAGTGCAATTTCTGCCCCATGCCGGCGTCGACCTCGGCAATATCCAAACCTCCTTGCGCCTTGGCCCGCAATTCCGGCTCGGCCACAACATCCCGGACGAATTCGCCAAAACGCCGGCACCGGTGCATGGCTGGTACATTTTCAGCGGCGTGGATGGCCGCTTCGTCGGTTACAACGAATTCCTCGATGGCAACGCCTTCCAACACAGCCGCAGCGTTGCCAAGGAGCCGGCCGTGCTCGAAGTCCATGCCGGACTGGCGGTGGTTCTGGGGCATACCGAAATTAGTTACACCTACAACTACCTCAATAAAGAATTCAAAACGCAAAAAGGGTACGACGCCTACGGTTCGGTAAACTTAACGCAGACGTTCTAACCGGCCTGCTGGCGCAACTGCCGGTAAATCTTATCCAGAGCGGCCGCATTGCCGGCCCGGATCATTGATTGGGCCATGATTCCGTAGACTTCCGCCCGCGCCACTTTCACCCGGTGCGCCGCGTCCAGCGGATCAGCTTGCCGGAGCCGCGCGATGGTTTTCAAGCCAATCCATAATGGCCACACGCAGGCCAAACGCAACCGTTTCTGCCTGGCCGGGATTGCCAACGTGTACTGCCAGCCGGCCTCCAAATGCGCGACGGCCACATCGAGCCACTGCGCATAGGCTGGCCGGACTTCCGCGCGATCCAGCGGATTGCGCACCGGCAAATAACACCGGCCGATTGCATAATCGCGCGGCAGGTCGCGCAAAATGTTGACGAGTTGCAAGCCTTTGCCAAAGCGGATCGCGTCGGCCACGCTTAATTTTTCCAATCCCGGCAAGTGCGCCTGACACATCGCGGTCCAAAATTCACCGACGCACCCGGCCACGAGGTAGGTATACCGGTCCAGCGCCGCAGCGTCCGGAAGCGCCACCAGGTTGCCGGGAAAAGCCTCGAAATCAAAAATCTGACCGGTAATGATTGTCTGGAGCAATTGTTGGATCAACCGCCGGTCCACCGCGCTGAAAGTGTCGAGCATCGCGAAGCATTCATCCAGCCGCTCCAAGAGCGCCCGCTCGGCCGGCAGCGCCTGATTCTCCATCAGCGCGCCCAAGGCCGGTACCCGCGTCAGACTCTGCAATTCCCGGAGGAGCACAATGCGTTTGGCGCGCGGCACGGCGTTCGTATCCGCAATCGTGTCCGTCGCCCGCGCCAGCAGATACGCCAGCGAGATTTGCGGTCGGATCGGCGCCGGCAACACCCGCAGCGTCAGGTAAAACGACCGCGAGACCGCCTGCAACAGCGGGCCAATGAGTGCGCGCCGTTGTTCTTGCGAATACGGCGGCAGGCACGGCTTGTCGGCAGTAATCCGTTCAGTCATGCAGTCCGGACTTTAGTCGGAACGGCTGGCGGCGGCAATGCCGAAAGTCGGTCACCCAATTCCGCTGTGGTGGTGGCCATCACAATTGGCTCTGATCAGTTTTTAATCGCTGGTTGAGTTCTGCGCGATTTGGCGTACAGTCCGTGAATGTCTTTGTTTCTTACCGAGAGTTATGGGTTCCTTGCCGGGGTGATTTATAGCAGCTTCTTTGAATGGACGCTGCACCGGTATGTCATGCACCGGCCGCTCGGGAAATTTGACTATCCGTTCCGCGCCCATGCTGTGGTCCACCATCAAACGTTTCGCGCTGACGGCTCCTACCATCTCCAACAGGCCAGCGATAAACGCACCGTGCCGATGGCGTGGTGGAACGGGCCGGTGCTGGTGGCGCTCCATGCGCCACTCGCCTTGCTGGTGGGCTGGCTGATCGGGCAACCAATCACGCTCGGCGTGTTGAGCGCAATGGCGGTGTACTATGGGGTCTACGAATATATCCATTGGTGCATGCACATTCCGCGCCAACGCAACATCGAGCGGTCCGGAGTTTTCTTCCGCCTCAATGGCCATCACCTCCTGCATCACCGGTACATGGGCAAGAACTTCAACGTCGTTTTCCCATTGGCAGATTCTGTCTTGGGAACGCTGGTCCTGCGGTCCCGGGTAAGCTTCGCTCAAGTCACCGGCCCGAGCGTGCCGAATGTCCAACCACAGAGTCCCGCGTTGGTCCCAGTCTCGTAGGCCGGTCCTCCACACCATTCAGGATACCCCCGGACGGCGGTCACTTCCGTTCGTAGGTGCCAATCAATTCCGTCTCGGCCAACACGTGGCCTTTCATTCCGGCTTCGAGCTGCGGCTTGGTCGCTTTGGCAGTTAGGTTCAAGATGGTATCAAGCGCGTAGAACTTGAAGTGGTAATGATGCACGCCGTGACCCGGCGGCGGCAGCGGTCCGTTGTAACCCAAGCGCGGCCAACCGTTCAGCCCTTGCCGGGCACCGCCCAGACCCGCGACCGTCTCCGTCTTCGCGACGTTCTCCGGCAACTCCGTCGCCGTGCCCGGAATGTTCCAGATCAACCAATGATCCCAAACCTTGCCGGCCACGCTGAGCGCGTCGGGGTCGTCACAAATCAACGCAAAACTTTTTACGCCCGCCGGCGCGCCCGCCCATTGCAAGGCCGGCGACACATCCGCGCCATCCCCGGTATGCTTGGTTGGTATCCGTTGGTTCGCCGCAAACGCCGCACTGGTCAATTTCATCGCTGCCTCCTCCGCTCCAGCGAGCGTGCTGACACTCAACACAATCGCCAGCGCACAACTTGTGTTCGCCTTCATCCACTGCTATTCTACACCTTACTTTCACTATGGACAACGCCAGAACCACCCTGCTTCGCGACGCTTTGACTGACCGGATCCTTGTGCTCGACGGCGCAATGGGGACGATGATCCAGCAACGCAACCTGACCGCCGCCGACTTCGGTGGGCCGGCGCTCGAAGGCTGCAATGAAAACCTGGTCCTGACGCGCCCGGACGTGATTCGCGACATCCACCGGGAATACTTCGCGGCCGGCGCAAACATTGTCGAGACCAACACCTTTGGCGCAACACCGCTGGTGCTCGCCGAGTATGGCCTCGCCGACCAATGCCGGGCGATCAACCGCACCGCTGCCAAACTCGCCCGTGAAGCCGGCGCCGCGTTCAACGGCTTTGTCGCCGGGTCGATGGGGCCGACCACCAAAGCCATCACCGTGACCGGCGGTGTGACATTCCCGCAGTTGATCGAAAACTTTCAGGCGCAGGCCGCTGGCTTGATCGAAGGCGGCGTGGACTTGCTGCTCGTCGAAACCTGCCAGGACACCCGCAACGTCAAAGCCGCCCTCATTGGCATTAATCAGGCGTTCGCCGCCCTCGGCACGCAGGTGCCGGTCATCGTCTCCGGCACCATCGAACCGATGGGCACAATGCTCGCCGGTCAAGCCGCCGACGCATTGGTGGCCTCGTTGCAACACGTGGATCTGTTCGCCATCGGCCTGAATTGTGCCACCGGCCCCGAGTTCATGACCGACCACATCCGCACCATCCACGAATTGGCGACCGCCGCCGTGTCGTGTTATCCCAACGCGGGGTTGCCGGATGAAGAAGGTAAATATGGCGAAACACCAACTTCGCTCGCCGCCGCGCTGGAACGCTTCGTCAAAAACGGCTGGGTCAACATAGTCGGGGGGTGCTGCGGCACAACCCCGGCCCACATCAACGCCATCGCCGCGATGGTCGCCGGCAAACCGCCCCGCCGGCAACGCGGCCAGCGGCGCAGCTATTACTCCGGCATCGAACTGGTCGAGGCCAACGACGATAACCGGCCGCTAATTGTCGGTGAACGCACGAACGAAGTCGGCTCGCGGGCATTCAAGCGGCTGATCACCGAGGAGAAGTTCGAGGAAGCCAGCGAGATCGCGCGGGCGCAGGTCAAAAACGGCGCGCACATTATCGACATCAACCTCGAAAACACCGACCGTGATGAATTGACGGACATTGACCGGTTTTACGAGAAGGTCATCCACAAGGTCAAAGTCCCGTTGATGATCGACTCGACCAACCCGAAATCCGTCGAACGGGCGCTGACGTATTGCCAGGGGAAAGCGATCATCAACTCGATCAACTTCGAGGATGGCGAGGAGAAATTTAACCACATCCTGCCGCTCGTGAAAAAATACGGCGCGGCGGTGATCATCGGCTCGATTGACGAGGACAAACAGCAGGCCCAAGCGATCACGCGCGAACGCAAGCTCGCCATCGCGCTCCGCGCCCACAAGTATTGTGTCGCGCGCGGGATCCCGGAAGAAGATTTGATTTTTGACACGCTCACGTTCCCGTGCGGGACCGGTGACGAAAACTACCTCGGCAGCGCCGGCGAGACCGTCGCGGCCATCCGGCTCATCAAGGAGCAGTTGCCGCGTTGCAAGACCGTGCTCGGCGTTAGCAACGTCAGTTTCGGCCTGCCGCCGGCCGCGCGCGAGGTGGTCAATTCCGTGATGCTCTACCACGCCACGAAAGCCGGGCTCGACCTGGCCATCGTCAACGCCGAGAAGCTGGAACGGTACGCCAGCATCCCGGAAGCGGAGAAGAAACTGGCCGAGGATTTGCTCTTTCATTCGCCCGACAAAGCCAGCTCGCAGCGCCACATCGCCGCGATCAGCGACCATTTCCGGGATGCCACCAGCCGGGTGAAGAAAAAGATTTCCGATTTACCGCTCGATGCCCGGCTCGCCAATTACATCATCGAAGGCACGAAGGAAGGGCTCATCCCGGATCTCAATCTGAAGTTGCAGGAAGCCGGCCCACTCGAAATCATCAACGGTCCGCTCATGGCCGGCATGAGCGAAGTCGGCCGACTGTTCAATGCCAATGAACTCATCGTTGCCGAAGTCTTGCAAAGCGCCGAGGCGATGAAGGCCGCTGTCGGCCACCTCGAACAGTTCCTGAAGCACACGGAAAGTTCGACCAAGGGCAAAATCGTCCTCGCCACCGTCAAAGGCGATGTCCACGACATCGGCAAGAACCTCGTCGAAATCATTTTGTCGAACAACGGTTTCAACGTCGTCAACCTCGGCATCAAAGTTCCGCCCGAACAGCTCATTGAAGCCTGTCACCGGGAAAAACCCGACGCCATCGGCTTGTCCGGTTTGCTGGTCAAAAGCGCCCAGCAAATGGTCGTCACCGCTGCTGACTTGAATACTGCCGGCATCACCGTGCCGCTGCTCGTCGGCGGAGCCGCGCTCAGCGAAAAATTCACCCGAGGTAAAATTGCCCCCGCGTACGAGAACATTGTCGCCTACTGCAAAGATGCCATGTCCGGCCTCGCGACGCTGAACAAGCTGATGAACCCCGCCGAGCGCGCGCAGCTTGTTTCTGAACAACCACCGGTCGGGCGCGCTGTCCCTAGCGCGCCATCCGAGATCGTTCCCGAATCCACCACCCGGTCTTCCCGTCTCCGCGTTCTCCCACCGTTCCCGGCGCCCTACTCCGACCGGAAAGTCATCCCGGTGCCGAATCTCACCGAGGTTTGGAGCTACATTAACCCGCAGATGTTGTTCGTCCGGCATCTCGGCTTCAAAAGCAATTTTGAGCGCGCGCTGGCCGCGCGTGATCCGAAAGCCCTGGAACTCCACCACGCCGTCGAGGAAGTCAAAACCGAAGCCGCGAAGTTCATGAAGGTCAAAGCCGTCTGGCAGTTTTTTGATGCCGTTGCCGAAGGTAATGCCATCAATCTTTTTGCCCCCCGATCACCAATCACCAATCACCAATCACCGCTTCAAACCTTCACCTTCCATCGCCAACGCCAGCCCGACGGCCTCTGTCTGGCCGACTACGTCATGCCGCCTCAACCCTCAACTCTCAACTCTCCGCCGCTTCACGACTCCCTCGCGATTCTCGTCGTCACCGCCGGCGCCGGCATCCTCGACTGCGCCAACGAATTCAAAGCGCGCGGCGAGTTCCTGAAATCGCACGCGCTCCAAGCGCTCGCGCTGGAAACCGCCGAGGCCACCGCCGAATGGCTGCATCGAAGAATCCGGGAAGACTGGGGTTTCCCCGACCCGACCGAAACAACGATGCTCGACCGGTTCCAAGCCCGGTACCGTGGCAAACGATACAGCTTCGGCTACCCGGCCTGTCCCGCACTCGAAGATCAAGCCGGTATCTTCAAGCTGCTTCGTCCGGAAGAAATTGGCGTGCAGTTGACCGAGGGGTTCATGATGGAGCCGGAAGCCAGCGTCAGCGCACTGGTGTTCCATCATCTGGATTGTGCGTACTTCGGCGTGGGTGAAGCGGGAGAATGATATGTCAACTCCTGTGCGTTTGTATGACAGGGCAGACGCATCTAATCTCCCAGTAAGCGGAGCAAATAGGCGTGGTCCCAACTCGCGTTGAGTTGTTTGCCTTTCATG
>Ga0316217_10007060_pt1 | contig 10861 bp, 9 predicted proteins | sample 1anoAmetaG_FD_203633 | JGI IMG/M metagenome (GOLD analysis project Ga0316217, IMG submission 203633) | Freshwater microbial communities from Trout Bog Lake, Wisconsin, USA - 1anoA | ecosystem: Environmental > Aquatic > Freshwater > Lake > Hypolimnion/Profundal zone | place: USA: Wisconsin... | reverse complement strand
AGCAACTGGGAACTCTCCGCCGCCCGCGCGCTGGCCGCCGTGCATTTTCTCACTGAAACGGCGGGCGTGGACCCGCGCCGCGTCGGGGCCGTCGGGTATGGTGAATACCGGCCCATCGCCGACAACGCCACGGCGGAGGGCCGCGCCCGGAACCGCCGCATTGCCATCACCATCCTGCCCGACGAACTCGCCGGGGCCGACACCGTGCCGGCCGTGAAAGCCAATGCCGCTGTGCTGCCGCCGGCCAAGCCAGAGCCGCCGGAGCCGCTGGTGAAATAAGTTCGGTGGCTAGCCGCCCCGACGGGGCTAGGTAAGCGACTACGCTGGGTGAACGGACAAAATGAAACAACTCTGAAGGAGTCGAAGCAATTTAACCGCGAAATACGCCAAACACGCGAACGGGAATCCGGTTTTTATTTTCGCGTGGTTCGCGTGGTTCTCAGTGAAAAGCGGTGGAGGGCCACCACAATCCAAGACTCTGGCGCGTTCACGATGGCGCTCGGTGGCGCGAAGCGTTTTGGAGTGCGCCAGCCCTCTGGCGCTTTGGGCGGCGGAATAGTGGCCGTGCGCAAGCACCAACGCCGTCAGCGTTGATGAATTGTGGGGACGGTTTCCCAGGGTAGGCGCTGGTGGCCCATCCGGCACGGATTGCCTGCCGGCGCGGATGCCAACCCTGGGCTGATGGATTTGAATCCCGTTGGGACAGCATGAATGACATGGCTTAGCCTTAGAAAACCCTCTCAAAAACCCATATTCGCATTGTATAATAAGGGTTTAATGCGCTTTTAGCCCAGCCTAACTCAATCCGCTAAAATCATCCTTAATGGGGTGTAAAAAATCGTTTTCGGCAACCGGTGGCAACCGCCTTGCCCTCAATTTTTTATTTTTGATCAATGATTGACCCCAAACTGCTTATTTCAGCGGGCAAAAGGGATAAGATGAACCTGTGGCGCTTTGACCAGCACGCCTACGGCTGCGCGCGGCTTCAATTTCATTTCGGCGGCGGCTTGCGGCGTAATCAGCGCCTTGAGCGGAAAACCGCAATCCAGTTCCACCCGTAACAGTGGCCCGTCACATTCCACCGCTACCACCGTGGCCGAAAACCGGTTGCGAGCGCTCGCCCCCAGTAACGCATCCGCCACCAGCATCACGTCGTCCGCGCGGATGCAGACGTGCACCTCCGTGGCGTCCGCTGGAAAATCAGCCAGCACCGCCACCAGCTTCACGTCGCCAACAGCCACGGTCACAATGCCATCCGCTACCTTCAGCACGCGGGCAGGCAAAACGGTTTCCGTTCCGGCAATATGCGCCACGGCTAGGTTGGCAGGGCGGTTGAACACCTCCGTCACCGGACCGGATTGCTGGTTGCGGCCATCGGCCATCACCACCATCTGGTCGCCGAGCGCGAACGCTTCAAACCGGTCATGCGTGACGAGGATGGTCGGGATGCCAAGCTGCCGGAGTAATTGCCGCAGTTCGCCGCGCAAGCGCAGCCGCGTCGGCGTGTCCAGCGCGGCGAGCGGTTCGTCGAGCAGCAACAATTTGGGGTGCCGCACCACCGCCCGCGCAAGCGCCACGCGCTGCTGCTGGCCACCAGACAATTCCTGCGGCAGCCTGTTTTCAAAACCGTCTAAGCCCAGCCAGCGCAAACTCTCGGCCACGCGCGCCGCGCGCTCGGCGGCGGACAAATCATTCAAGCCATAACCAACATTGCCGGTGACCGTCAGGTGTGGAAACAAAGCGTAATCTTGCGGCACAAAACCAATGTGCCGCCGTTGTGGTGGCGCAAAAATCTTTCCGCTTTTTTGAAACCAGATTTCATGGCCAAAGCAAATTTCACCAGCGTCGGGAATTTCCAGTCCGGCGAGACAACGCAAAATCGTCGTTTTGCCGGAGCCGGATTCGCCGAACAACACCGTGATGCCGCCGCCGAGGCGCAAGTCCTTCGCGACAATTTCTGGGCCGCCGGAAAATTGTTTATGGAAGGTTGCGGTGAGAATGGCGTCTGTCATTTGCGTCGCCTTTGAAGTTTTTCGCTGATGAACACCGCCGCGAAGGCGCTGACCGCCGACACGCCGGCCAGCGTCCAAGCGTGCGCATCCTCGCCATTTTCAACCGCCTGATAAATCGCCACCGGCAGCGTCGTCGTCCGGCCGGGAATGTTGCCCGCCACCATGATCGTCGCGCCGAATTCGCCCAGCGCGCGGGCAAACGCCAGCAGCGTGCCAGCCAGCACGCCGCGCCGAGCCAGCGGCAGTGTGATGGTGAAAAACACGCGCCATTCGCCAGCACCGAGCGTGCGCGCGAGTTGCTCGAATTTCACATCCACTTCTTCAAAAGCCGTCCGTGCCGCACGCACAAACAGCGGCAGCGACATTGCCGCCAGCGCAATCACCACCCCGCGCCAGGTGAAAACCACGTCTAAATTGAAAGTATTGTGCAGCCAGCTTCCCACCGACCCACGTCGGCCAAAAAGTTGGAGCAGCACCAAGCCAGTCACCACCGGCGGCAACACGAGCGGCAGGGAGACGAGCGTTTCCACCACGGCCTTGCCGCGCCATTCTTTGCGCGCCAGCCACCACGCCAGCGCGAGGCCGACAGGTAAAATCAGCAGCAGGCTGGCCAACGCCATCCGCAGCGAGAACCCGACCAGTTGCCACTCCACGCCGCTCATTTGGCCGGCGCGGATGGCAGCACTATAAAGCCAAATTGTTTGAACACAGTCGTGGCGGCATCCGAATCTAAATAGATTATGAAATTTTTTGCAGCTTCCGGCTGCGGCGCATCTTTCAGCAGCGCCAGTGGATAGGAAATCTTAGGTGCAACTCCCGCCGGCACTTCATAGGCCACCTTCACCTTTTTGGAAATCGCCGCGTCGGTTTTATAGACGAAGCCGGCATCCACGTTGCCGGATTCTACCGCAGCGAGCACGGCACGAACGCTTTCGCAGGGGACGACTTTGCTTTCGACCACCGGCCAGAGTTGCAATTTTTCAAGATAGACTTTTGCGTAAGTTCCACAGGGCACGGTTTTCAATTCACCAAGCGCGATGTGCTGGACAGTGGTGTTAGTGAGTTCGTTGGGTGAATTAATAACCGCCGCATCATTCGGGGTGACGATGACCAATGAATTACCCAGCAAGCTTGTCCGGGTGCCACTGACCAACAGCCCTTTTTTCTCCAGCGCGTCCGCCTTCGTCTCGTCGGCGGCGAAGAAAATGTCAGCCGGTGCGCCTGCCTCGATCTGCCGTGACAACGTGCCGGAGGCGGCGAAGTTGAAAACAATCTTGTCGCCGGAAGTTTTTTCATAATCGGCGGCGATTTGCTTGAGCGAATCCGTCAAGCTCGCGGCGGCAAAGACGGTGACTTGTGCGGCGTGAAGTTGAAGCGCGAACAGTGATGACAGGATGGTGACTAGGATTTTATTATTCATGATGTTTATTGGTTGGTGGTTGACTGCAAAAAACTCGCGGCACCGACCGGAAGAAAAAAACTGCGAGCCGGATGTTGTCCGGCTGCGCAGTATTTAAAGCTGATGGTGGAAATTAATCCACACCGACCAGCACGCTGGAAGCCTTGACAATGGCGTAGGCCTTCTGGCCTTTCTTGAGCTTTAAGCCGGCAGCAGATTCGCTGGTGATGCTGGAAACAATTTCGAGTCCCGGCGCAAGTTCCAGTGTGATAACCGAGCTGATCGGGCCTTTTTTGATGGTTTTGACTTTTCCGGACAGAATGTTTCGGGCGCTGATTTTCATAGTAGTTGCAATGGTTGACCTTGTTATTTGACGAACGTGAGGCGGGCAGTCTGAAACCATCCGGTTTCAGCTTTCCGCACGTCACTGGCAGCAACGATAATAGCATGGGTTATTGGTTTTGCAAAGCATCGCCGCTGGCGGTGGCCAGACCAACCTGCACGATGCTTAATTCTTGAATCACTCCCAGCACATCCACCACGGACTGATAGTTCGCGGTGTCCGTGCCTTCCACGATGACGGTGAAGCCCGGCTGCGCTGCCTTGCGCTGGGCCAGTGCGGTTTTTAATTCATCCCTGGTCATACTGCGGGAATCGAGTTGAATATGATTTCGCCCCGTGACCCGGATATGCGCCGGTTCAGCGGGCTTGGGCAAATCGGTTTTACCCGATGGTAGCGCCAGTTCCAGGTTGTTCATCAACTGCGGCGTAGTGATGATGAAAATCACCAGCAGCACAAACACCAAGTCGAGCAGCGGCGTGATGTTCAACTCCGCCAGCGTGGTGTGATGGGAGCGCAATGCGATTTTCATGGCGTCAGGGAATGTTTAACTCGGCGGATTGAACCACGTCAAAGCGCACCGTCAGCCGCGCGGGAAAACCGGCGGGTGGCGGCCGCTCCAGTTTTTTTGATTGCGCAATGGCTTCCATCACCGAGGCGTCCCAGCGGGCGTCGCCCGTTTTGCGTTTCCAACGCGGCGCACTGATGCGACCAACGGCGTCCACGGCGATTTCAACTTCCGCGACGTAATGGGCATCGGCAATGTCCGTTGGCCGGTTCCAGCGCGAGCGCAGGCAAAATTCCACGAAACTGCGGTAAAGCGCGGCCGGGTCTTTTTCCGTCTGCACCGTTTTGCCGCCGTCATCAAACGCGAGCGATGGCATTTCCGCCGGTGCGGGCGCGGCCACCGCCGGTGTGGTTTCCGGAACCGGAGTTGAACTTTTCACCGGCGCTGATGCGGAAATTTTTGGCGGCGCGGGTTCGGTGAACGGCGCGGGTTTTTCCTTCGGCAATTCCGGTTTTGGCTTTTCAGGAACCGGTGGTTTCTCCGGCGCGGGCGGCGGCATCAGGCGCACGGTGATTTGTTGCAGCGGCTGCCCCAACATTCCCTCGCGCGCCGCGAACCACGCGAGCAAGCCGATGACGACGACATGAAACACCAGCGAGATCAGCAACCCGCTGTTGAAAGTGCGACGGCGCGGCAGTTCTGGTAGGGGCGTTGGCATGGGCATCAAGGCGCGGCGGCATCCGTCGCCAGATCCACTTTCAAGACGTTGGCCTGTTGGCAAGCGGCCAGCACGGGGCGAATCCGGGCGTAAGACATTTGCGCATCGCCGCGCACAATGAGATTCAAATCGGGATCGACCACGCGCAAACCCACCAGCATTCCCTGAAGTTCGGCCAGGTTCACCGCGCGATTGTTGAGCCACATCGATCCGTCGTTTTTGAGCGTGATGAAATTCGCCTTGCGCGGCGGATCTTTGGGGTTCGACGCGGCCACGGGCAGTTTCACATCCAAATCGTTCACCGCCGGCGTGGTGGTGATGATGAAAATCACCAGCAACACAAATCCCAAATCCAGCAGCGGCGTGATGTTCAACGCCGTGAGCGAACGATGAGCGGAGCGGGAACATTTTTTCATGCGGCAGTGGCGCGCTCGACATACGTCAGGCTGACTTGCGCGGCGTAGCGGGTGGCGAAAGCATCCAGTTCCTGCGTGAGGTTGCGGATGGTGGTGACCATGAAATTGTAGGCGAACATCGCGGGGATGGCGACGAGCAGGCCGACCACCGTGGCGATGAGCGCGCCCGCCACGCCCGGAGCCATCGCGGTGAGTGTGGCGGCATTGGCGTGGGCAATGCCCGCGAATGTTTCCATCACGCCCCAAACCGTGCCGAGCAGACCGATAAAGGGCCCGCCGGCCACGGCGGTGGAAAGCACGATCATGCCGCGTTCCAGCGCGATGGCTTCCGCGCCCGCCGATTCCTCCAGCACCGCCTTGACCGCCTCGAATGCCGGCGTGCTCATGCGTCCCGGTTCGTTCACCGCCGGTGCAATCTTGATTAATCGCTCCACCTCGTTCGCCGCGCGGCGATATACTTGAAACGCCGGCACGCCATCAAAACCTCCGCCCGTGCGGGGGAATTCCAGCGGCTGGCTGGCAGTATCGAAAGCGGCAATAAACTTCCGCGTCAATTTGACGGCGAGATAAAGCTGGCGCGCTTTGGTCACGATGATCGTCCAACTGAAAAAGGACAGCACGACCAGCGCGGCGATGGTGAGCTTGCCTTCGGTGGTGGCCTTGTCGAACGCAAATTGCAGCGCGCCGGAGGCGAGCAGCGGATGGAATAGAATCAGGTGCATAAGTTTATTTTTCGGGCGGCAGCACGGTAACGCGACCACTGGAAACAAGTTTAGGCTTTTCGCCCTTGCCTTTGCTGTGTCCGTCTTCGTCGCCACTGGCATCTGCGAACGCGTCGCCGGCTTTGGTCGCCGCATCCGCCGACTCGCTTTGGCTGGCAGCGTTGGCAACCGTGATTGGCGCAAAACCGATTTGCGAACTGGTCACGTTGCCGCTGGCGGTGATGTTGTCCGAGAGCAACGCGGCTTCGATGGTGCCGCCGGTGACGTTGATGCCATCCATGCCGATCAGCGTGCCGGAGACGGTTTCGCCCGCGTTCACCGTGGCATCGCCACCGGCAAAAGCGGACACCGAGATGTTTTGCAGCGCGGAAAGGTTCAGGTTGTTCCGCGCGACGATGTTGCCTTTGATGTTGCCCGTGGCCTTGAGTGTCACATTTGCGCCGATGACGCCACCGCCGGTCACGTCAATGTTGCCAAGGTAAAGCGTGCTGCCGTTCGCGCCTTCCGTTCCGGCGACAAGCGTGACGCTGCCGGAATTCGCGCTGCTGCCGTTGAGCGGAATTTGCACGATGCCCGCCGAGGTGGAGGTGATATTGCCTTGCGGCGTTTCCACCAGAATGTCGCCGACCGTGTTTTGCGAAGTCGGAAACGCCGGGTCAAGCGACTTCGGAAACGTCGTCGCCAGAATGCCGCAGCCAGGAATGGTCACGGTGTAGGAAGAAATTTGACGCGTGGTGGGATTGACGTAAAATTCCTCCACGGCCGCCGAACCTTGGCCGCCGGTGCCGACATTGACATTGCCGTGCAGGGATTCAACGGTGACATCGCCGCCGTCATAAGCCGCAATGCGCGAGCCATTGATATTGATGTCGCCGCCCGCAACCACGGAAACCGAGCTGTCGCAAGTGCTGAAAATGCCGCGCGCAAAAGCGTCGTTGGCGGTAAAATAAGTTGATCCCAAATTAATATTCCCACCTGCTGCCACCGAAATGTTCCCGCCGTTGACGCAGGAAATCGTGGTGGAAAACATATTCAAATCACCACCCACTGAAACGTTGATGTCCGCGCCCCGCGTGAAGTAATTGGCCAGCGCGGCATTTTCCGCCGGGCCTTCGGAGACGAGTCCCGCCGTCGCACCCAGATCCAAGCTGCCGGCGGTGACGTTGAAAGTCCCGCCGCCGCCAAGCCGGAAGCCGCTGGTGGGATCACTCGGAATATTCTGGCTGGAGGTGTAAAGCGATTGCAGCACCGAGGCGCTGACGAATTGCGCCGGCTGCGTTACGGGATTGCCGTTGGCATCATAGACCGGCTGGCCGTTTGCGTCATAAACCGGCACCTGCAAATTCAGCAGCGCCTGATATTGGTCGGTGGTCATGCGGCCTTGGAACGTCAATGTCCCCGAAGCCGCGTCGTAATAAAACAGACTGGCGAGGTTCGCCACGTCGCCGGTCAGGGGCGGGTAGGCGTTGCCGAGCGCCGTGTAATTCGGTGAAGTGGTCAGGGTGACGCTGGTGAAATCGCTGCGATTTTGGATGGCTCCGGTGACGTTGATGGCGGTGACATCGCCCGGATGAAGGTTTTGCCCATCCACGCGGCAGTTGATCATGTTGCCACCCACGTTGACTTGTGCCTGTTCCGCCAACCCAAGATAAATTCCCGTCATGTCGCCGGCGATGCTCAATTCCACCGAGCGATTGTCGTTGATGTGAACGGGCGTCGCTGCGTGGTCGTTGAGGCCGAAATCGCCCGCCTGCAAATATTGGCTGCTACCACTGTCAGACAAAATTAACTGCGCCGGGTCCGAGCCGGGTTTGGAACTGGTTAAGCTGCCCGTCGTGGTGATGTCGAGCCAGCCCTGCGGCGATGGAAAAAGAATTACGTCGTTGCCGAGTGTTACGCCGCCCGCGCCGGCCGTGATTTCCAGCGTCGGCGGATAAATGCACGGCAGGCTGGCTTCAAACGAATCGTAATTGTAACGCGGCAGCGCCGTGCCCGCCAGCGTCACGCCATCGCCGGCGGTGAGCGTCACATAATCACTGGGAGCGTAATCAAAATATTGCCGCGTGCTGGCCGATGCGGTGCCGAGGTTGTTAAACACGCCGTTCGGGTTGCGAACTTCCTGGAGATAAATGTCGCTGCCCGCTGTGACGTTCCAGCCGCCGGCCACCAGGCTCAATGCCAGCGGTTTGGCCGCCGTGCCGGCATTGTTTATCGCGGTGATGGTGCCAACGCCATTGGCCACGACGTAATGGCCGGTGACATTTCGCCCGGCGGTCAAGGTCAGATTTCCCGGCGCGGCTCCGAAGCAGCCGGTGCCGGCGTCCGTCTCCACGCCGCCCGCCACCGGCAGATAGCTGATGATGTCCGTGCCGGCGGTGATGTTCACATTGCCGCCAGCGGCGGTGCTGATGCCGCCCAAATTCGGATCCACCACATAGCCCGTGCCAGCTGGGCGAAAATCATAACCGTTCGGATTGCTCCCGGAGTTGACGCTGCCGGAAACCGCCGTGACGGAAATATCGCCGCCATTGATTGTCCGCACATAGCCGCTGCTAACCGTGACATTGTTGCCCGCGAGCAAGGAGATTTCGCCGTCGCCAGTTTGCAAACCCGCTGTGCCGGAAAATAAAATTGAACCGGTGCCGGGAATTGCCGCGCCGGTGGAAAAATTCAGTCCCGCTTCCAGCGAGACCGACCAACCGTCTTCGGCGAGAATGGTGGAGCCGTTGCCCAGCGTGAGGTTGCCGCCGGCTTCAAGCTGCAAAATACTGCCCGTGTTGGCGGTCAAATCCCAAGTGGTGCCGGCTGCAAGCGTGATGTTGCCGGACGCTTGGAACAGGATTGATTGAAAGCCGGCAAACGGCGTGAGCGAATTGGCATTGAGTGTGAGATTGGCGGCGCGCGGATAAAAATATTTGCTGCCGGCGGTGTAGCCGGATTGCGCGGTGCCAACCAGTGTGGATTTGACTGCGGACGAAGCGGCATAAACCAAAACCCGGCCACCGTTGCCGCCGTTGGCACCGCCCTTGAATTCAACGCGTGAACCGGCGGTGTCCGCATACGTCCCGGCGGTTTGCAGCATGATTTGTCCGCCGCTGCTGCCGGCTGCGGAATTATCGCCGTTGGCGGTGATACGTGAATTTGCACCGAGCGTCAGCGACCCGGCGGCGTCGAGTTCGATGATGCCGCCGACATTTTGCACCGAGTTGGCCTCGACGAGTCCGTTTTGATTCACCACCTGTGCGCTGGCCAGAATCGTTCCGGCATCGGCGACCAGTTGGCCGCTGTTGTTCACCGAGCCGGTCGGCAATGTCACCTGCGCGCTCAAACCACGGCCATCCGCGCGTTCCGAAAGCAGCACGGTTTGGCCGGCGCACAGGCCGATGTTGCCGGCCGGCGCATTGATGCTGCCTTGATTATTGATGTTTGCGCCAATCAGATAAACAAAACCGCCGGCGTCGGCATTGATGCGGCCATAATTGATGATGCTCGCCGCCGGTGGCGGGCCGGTGAATTGCCAGCCCGCGCCGGTGGCTGATTCCATCGGCCCGCCCGGAGCCGTGGAGACGATGACACCGGCGGCTTTCACAAATGAATTCGCGCCAAAATAAAATCCGGACGAATTCATCAACACCACCACACCGTTGGCTTGCAGGCTGCCATAAATTTGCGACGCGCTGTTGCCGCCGATGGAATTCCAGACAATCGAACTGCTCGAAGGCTGCTGAAAAATGGTGGTTTCACCGCTGGCGATGTCAAAGCTTTGCCAGTTGAGTTGCGTGTTATTGGCCGCCGTGACCGTCAGTGTCGAACCGCTCGTCACGGTGCTGGCCGAACCGCTGGCCACCGTCATGCCGGCGGGGTTAGCGAAAATATGCAGCGTAGAAACCAGCAGCCACAGCAAACTGATTTTCACGAAAGCGGAATGGCAATTTGAATTCTTCAAAATTGTCCTCCGATGGAAAAACTGGCCCGCACTTCTTCCTGCACTGTGTTGGGGGTTGAAAGCAACGGCCACGCGACAGTCAGGCGCGCTTCGATGTGATTGTTGATATTGGCGGAAAGCCCGAAGCCCGCGCTCCACAGCCAAAAGCTCGAATTGGCTACGCCAGGTTCGAGCAAAAATCCCTGCCCGCAATCGGTGAACACACTCGCGCGCAGCCATGCCGGAACGAATTTGGAAACGCCCGCGACCGGCGCTTGAAAATACGGCGAGCGCAGTTCCAAGCTGCCCGTCCAGCCGCAGTCGCCGTATTGATCGCCTTCGTAATAACCGCGAACGCTGTTGATGCCGCCGAGCGCGAATTGTTCGTTGCTGATGAGCGCGCCGGTCGCCGCTTGGCCGCTGGCTCGCGCCATCAGCGAGCAGCCGGCGGGCAGTTTTTGTTCGCGGCTGGTCGTCAGCACCGCCTTGCCGTAAAGCGCCCGCGCGTTGGTGGCATAAGCTGACTTCGCAAAATCTGCATTGTCGCCCGTGAAGTTTCCGGCCAACGTCAGGTTTGCCATCGTTGCCCCGTGCGAGTCACTCTCCGAAAATTCCACGCCGAAGTTGACCGGCAAATAAACCACGCTGCTGCTTGTGCCCGGCTGCCCTTTGGAGGCCACCGACCGGTTCGTTTGCCCCCCAAACTGGTTCGTCGTGACCGTGGTGATGAAGAAATTGTTGGTGCTGTAACCGGACATTTCGGCCTGCTTGAAATCCGCGCCGACAAAACCCGTGAGCCGGGAATGTTCGCCGCTTACCAG
>Ga0316217_10007059_pt1 | contig 10863 bp, 10 predicted proteins | sample 1anoAmetaG_FD_203633 | JGI IMG/M metagenome (GOLD analysis project Ga0316217, IMG submission 203633) | Freshwater microbial communities from Trout Bog Lake, Wisconsin, USA - 1anoA | ecosystem: Environmental > Aquatic > Freshwater > Lake > Hypolimnion/Profundal zone | place: USA: Wisconsin... | reverse complement strand
AGGTGGAAGCGATTTGAAACAGGTAAATACCATCTTGAATTCAAGCTTGTATCTTTATGGCAACCATAATTTAATGGGTTATATCTCAGGTAACCAAGATAAGCCCAGGTTCATGGCGTATGCTTCCGGTGATTTGAAATTCGGTGAAGATTCCAAAGCCGCAGGATGGCAGCGTGAAATAGGAATTACCGATTCAACAGCCTACGATAAATTGTTGTTGATGCAGACCTTTAATATGACCATTCCCGGCATTCCTGTGATTTATTATGGTGATGAAATAGGATTGACAGGTGCGAATGATCCGGACTGCCGTAGAATGATGAAATTTGAAGGTTTGAATACACGGGAAGGTAATCTCCTGAAAAAGGTTTCAATATTGACTCATTTGCGAAAAAATAATCCGGTGCTAATTTATGGAGATTTTATGAATATTCAAACCGATAAAAACACTTGGGTGTATGTCCGTAAATACTTTGATAAAAATGCCATCGTTTTTATCAATAATTCACCTATAACTAAATCTTTTGAAATTAAATTACCCTCAGAGTTAAATACTGTAGGGCTTAAATCAACGTTTAATACTAAATTTGCAATTTCAAACAGGTTGATAAGAATTCAATTATCAGCTTACAGTTCAGAAATTATACTTTAAACCCTAAACTCTCTAAACTTTTCAAACATCAAACTTACAAACTTTACAAAAATGATTCAAATTAAAGACAGTGTTTTAGCAGAAGCTGCCGGAAAAGGCATGGATGAGTTTCTATTGGTTTTCATAAATGCTTACCTTGATGAAATAGGTGGTGAATTGACTGCTCAGAATATGCCAATGCTCAATGGCAATCAACATACCCTATTAGCGTTTCACTTTTTTACCAGGGAAATGAGTGAAGGAGGGTTCGTTCAACTCATTCAAAACGGGTACGGAGGATATATCTTTTCAAATCCTTTTGCCAAAGCAATAAAACAATTTGGTGCAGTAGAATTAGCAAAACTGATTTATAAGGCCAAGGAAATTTATGACCCAAACAAAGCAAAACTGGAAAAAGAAACGACAGATGAAGAATTTAATGCGTTGTACGTAGATTTTGAAGTGTTCGATGAACTGGAAGAAACCTACTTTGATATTGAAGAGAAGCAAACTGCCATAATTGCATCCTATGTTGATGAACATATTGCTGATTTTGCAGAAATACTGAAGTAGTCCGTATTTGTTGAAAAAATAAAACTCCTTGAAAAGCAAAAATACGCTTATTAAGGAGTTTTGTCTTTTAAAGGATCATTTCTTTTACCATTAATAAATCTTTAGGAGTATCAATCCCGATTGTCTCCGCTTCAGTAAATCCAACTTTAATACGATAGCCGTTTTCAAGCCATCTAAGCTGCTCCAGTGACTCGGCAATCTCAAGAGGGGATTGTTCCAGCAGTGTCAATTCTCTCAAGATATCGGCCCTGTACCCGTAAATTCCCACATGTTTTAAGTAGGTGTGATTGGAAATCCACTTTTCGGATTCAGCACCCCGTATGAATGGAATAACCGAACGGCTGAAATACATGGCTTCATTCTGTTTGTTGATGACAACTTTAGGATTATTTGGATTCTTCAGAACATCCATGCCATCTTTTTCCGTGATTCTTTTTACTAAAGTTGAAATTTGAGTATCCGGTTCATTGAAACATTGCATTATTTCAACGATTTGGTCAGGTTGTATAAACGGTTCATCACCCTGTATATTAATCACGACATCGAACCATTCCGACAGTTTCGAAAAAGCTTCATAACAACGATCCGTTCCACTTTTATGCTGATCGGAAGTCATGATGACTTTACCTCCAAATGCGACGACTGCCTCATAAATCCTGTTATCATCCGTTGCAACATATACATCTGCCAATACTTTTGATACTTGTTCATAAACTCGTTGTATCATGGTTTTCTCGCCAATATAGGCAAGTGGTTTACCGGGAAACCGGGTAGAGGCAAACCTGGCAGGTATTATTCCGACAAATCTTAACGGAATTGGAGCTTTTGGCAGTAATGAATTAGACATTGTGATAATTTTGATTTCTTGATAATCTCTTTTTGGTTTTGTGTATTTTTACTTTTGCTAATGCAAACCAACTTGTACTGCGCATCAACAACAAAACGATGAGTGGAAAAGCAGCAATGTTAAATGATTGCACTGAAAGTGCAAATGCAACTAATGCACTAATAAGCAATAAAATATTGAATATCTGATAGTAAAATAAAGCGATACTAAATCTTTTAAACCAGATCATTATGGCAATAATTAAATTAAGGGGGTTGAGCCAAAGGAGGTTTAAATTAAGTTTTACCAATGGATGCAAGGAGAAAAACATCAGGTAGAAAGCGATTATCCCTCCTATACCCGTAGCCACCAAAATGAACGTGTCAAAAAGTTTAAAGTGACGTTTCCCTTTTTTATTGTCCCAAATCGTCAAAATTACACCTAAAAAGAGTAACAAAATGGCAATGGCTGTTGGTTTAAATAACCAGGAATCCTCTTGTTCTTTCAGGTCCTTTTTATTAACCAGAATCTTTTTCTCGGTGACTAATTTTCTGGTCTGTCCTGACGGAGAAATAATTTGAGCCGATTGGAACTCAAACATAAGGGTTTCTGGCAGAAACATGCTTTCACTGACGTTGGCTACCCGATCGGCATCCATTCCAAAAATCAAATCAATGCCAAATTTAAGCCATGTATCTGTCCCCACATAATTACCCACCCATTGACGAAAAGTTTTTGGAGTAGAAGTCTGTTGATATTTTACATAGCCATCCAGGGATGCAAATATTTTATCCCGTGGGCGGGTTGAACAATTATCAAATACAAAGTTGTACCGATAGGTCCTGTTCTCTGGTTCGTAATTTTTTAATAATAATTTAATCAGATTCCTCTTTTCTACTGGGGTTAGATTTAAAATCTGCTCCCACACCATGGAGTTCCGTTCGGCATATTCGGGTAAAAAATACCTTGTATCATATATTCCCAACTGATAATCCGTTTCTCCTTTTATAAACTTGTAATAAAAGCTCTCTGTTTCAAAACTAAATATGCCGTAGTTAAAAACAAGATCATTTCCATTCTTTGAATCATTTAAACGAACGGCTGTATGACCGAATTTTGAATAAACTTCTGCTCCCGGTGAGCAGGTAATTAAGCTGATAACTGTAGAGTCGCTGAAAGAAATTTGCTGTGCTCTTAAATCTAATATGCCGAAAAATAGGAGAGAGAATAATATGATTTTTTTCATTTGAACTTACGTTTAGGATGTTGCAAAAGTAATTCTATTTATTTAAATTTTCAAAATAAAGTTGTGACTTTTAACTCTCTCAGACAAAATGATTCAATCAAAATCAGGATTGTAATCGGAATTATGACATATTAAATTCATTTATGCAATTATTTTTGTATTTATTTTTGAAGTTTGGCATTTATGTCTCAGAAAATTACTAAATTTGTGCTTTATAACATTGTTGTCAAACATATTTTCTACAAAAATTATATGGCAAAAAAACATCCTTCAGATCTTAAACCTTTGGAAGAGATTCTAACGGTTTGGGATGTTCTTACCCCTGATGAAAGACAATTTATTCGCAGTAATTACACGGTTCATTATTTTAAAAAGAATGAAATCATTCATTCTGAAGGTGAAGTGCCTACTCATATGATGATTCTTGCCAGTGGCAAGGTTAAAGTATACAAAGAAGGTGTTGGTAGTCGGTACCAAATAATTCGAATGCTCAAACCCGGGGAACATTTTGGTTACCGGGCTATTATTGCAAATGAAACCTATAATACTAATGTTACCGCATTTGAGGCTTCGACTGTTTACATGATCAAAGCTGATATATTTTTATCGATATTAAGACACAACAATGCCTTTTGTTATCGTTTTTTAGAAGAAATAGCGACTGATCTGGCTGCTTCGGATGCACGGACAGTGAATCTTACTCAAAAACATATCCGTGGAAGATTAGCTGAAGCACTCCTACTACTCAAAACAAATTACGGATTAGAAGAAGATGGTGCCACAATAAGCATTTATCTTTCCCGCGAAGATCTGGCTAATTTGTCTAACATGACAACTTCAAATGCCATACGTACCCTTTCCAATTTTGTAAATGAACATGTTATTGCCATGGATGGACGTAAATTGAAAATAATTGATGAGGAAAGACTTCGTAAAATCAGTAAAATAGGTTGAATAATAACTGAGGCATCTATTACTGCTAATAGTTCGTAAATAATTCTCAACAGTTAAACAAGTTTACTAAAAATTGGTTTTATATACATAATTTTCAATGTTATTTCATCACAATCTACCATTATGAATGCTGTTCAAATTCATGCTACTTATAAATCAGTATCTCATTTCCTGGTGACCGGACAGGTGAAAAATGCATTTGAAAAGACTAAGGTACTGGTAAATGAATTGCAAATAGGGGATTACTCCGATCGTCTGGTTGATTTACAGCAAAATTATCGTTTCCTGCTCCATTATTATGTTACAGGAGTAGACGATCCCCAACGAAAGACAGTCTATAATAAACTGATTGCGAAGATTTTTGTATTGAATTCCGAATTAAGGGAAGAACTCATATTGAGAAATTCATCCAATTACGAATATACTCAAAAACGGTATTATCCACATACCAAGAGATTTAGTTCAACAGTCGATTTGCTGAATGCCTTAAAGTATTATCACAGTCAATCTGAAATCCTGAAAAACAAAGATGAATTGCACATTGTTGAATTGAAAAGATTACGTTCCAATTATGAACACCTTATCCCTGAATTTTTCGGCTTATTCTGGCTGACCACTGTTATAGGCTCACAGGAAAAAACTCTTTTTAACCATGTGTTGAAAGCAGAGTATCCCGGTTGGATTGAAAAATCAATGATGGTTTCTGCCCTTACTCTGAATTTGTGGCGAATGTTTGATGAGAGTAAACTCATGTTGCTTTTTGATGCTTGCCAGGTAAACGAACAGCAAGTGAAACAACGTGCTTTGGTGGGTTTGTGCTTTGTATTGGCTAAATACAACAGGTTTCTACCTTTTTTTCCTTCCATTCGAAATCGGCTCGTACTTTTAGCAGATGACCATCATATTGTAGAAAATTTCCAAAATATCTTTATTCAACTTATTGCAACCGCTGAGACAGAAAAGATCACAAAGAAAATGCAGGAAGAAATACTTCCTGAGGTGATGAAAATAAGTCCGATGTTAAAAGACAAGATGGATACTGAAAGTCTGTTGAATGCAGAAGAATGGTAAGAAGAAAATCCGGAATGGCAAGAAATGCTTGAAAAAAGTGGTATCTCGGATAAATTGAAGGAACTGAGTGAACTACAGATGGAAGGTGCCGATGTCTACATGAGTACTTTTTCGTTACTGAAGAACTTCCCGTTTTTCTCGGAATTTACAAACTGGTTTATGCCATTCGATACACAAAATTCGGCCGTGAATGACCTTTTTAAGAGTGATGACAAGACATTAATTACGGCGTTTGTGAGCAATAATGTTATGTGTAATTCCGATAAATATTCTTTTTGCCTGAGCATCCTGCAAATGCCGGAATCACAACGGGGCATGTTAAAACAATCATTCAAAATGGAAGCCGAGCAATTGGATGAAATGTCAAAGGACGAAGCAATTCTAACTCCTAATGTCGTTTCTAAAAATATCTCCAGACTCTATATTCAGGATCTTTTTCGTTTTTTTAAATTAAATCCTCAACATGCTGATTTCTCGGATATGTTCTCTTTCTCTCTTTTAATGCATCGTTCATATTTGTTTGAAATTTTATCGGTGAACACCGATTTTAAGATCAGCATTGCTGAATACTACTTTTCAAAAAGCCAATATACGCAGGCACTGGAACTATTCGAAAAAATCCTGCATGAATTACCTCCAACAGCAGCCCTTTATCAAAAAATCGGTTACCTCTATCAACTGACTTCGCAGTTTCCTAAAGCGTTGGAAGCATACCTGAAATCCGATTTAATCCAAACAGATGATATCTGGACCATTCGGAAAATTGCTCTATGTTACCGTTTAACAGGTGATTTTAGTAATGCATTGGAATACTATCAACATGCCGATTATTTAAAACCTAATCAATTAAATGTTTTGATGCAGATTGGTCATTGCTACGTTGAATTAGGAAAATTCAAAGAAGCTCTGGCAGTTTATTTTAAATTAGATGCCCAGGGGGATGATAATGTGAAGGTATGGAGAGCCATTTCATGGTGTTCATTCATTTCCGGGAATATTGAACAAGCAGATTATTATTTAAAAAAACTCCTGGGAAATGAACCCACTGCCCACGATTATCTGAATGCAGGACACGTAGCCTGGTGTCAGCATAAATTGAATGATGCAATTGAGTTCTACCGTAAGAGTTTGAATTTACAACAAAATAGCTGGGAGATATTCCTGGAAGCATTCAATGAGGACAAACCTTACTTAGTGGCAAATGGAATAGATGCTGATGATATTCCCTTACTCTTGGATTCAATAACAAATTGACCCAATTCTTAAATACTTCTCATTGAACGTTCAATCTTCTATGCTTCCTGATTTTTGTTTACTTTTTTGTAAACCTATTTCAGGACTAGACACAGGACTTGCATTTCTCGTTTCTCGTTTCTCGTTTCTCGTTCCTCATTCCTCATTCCTCATTCCTAAAACCGGTATCCCAAACCCCACGCAATAAATTCTGCTTTTTCCAAATGTGTTTTCAATCCGCATGAAATAAAAAGCTGATTATTTAAGGCGTATTTTAAAGTTCCAATGGTATAAAACCAACCATCTTCATTCAAAATGTTATAGGGATAGATCAACGGTTTATTCTGTGTAGGCTTTACCAATTCACCGGTAGTCTTATCGACAGGTTCTAAATTCTTTAACGGATCATAAAGGTACAGGCCTAAATCCAAGCCGGCTGTTAAACGCCCAAGAATGAGCTCATGTTGCCACGAAACACCTGTTCTCAATTTGTTTTTTAATTCATCTGTAGTAATGTAGGTTCTTTTATAAAGGGAAGTTCCATCGTATACTCCATCATAAAATGCATCTATTCCGACCCCCATTTTGTAGAAATTCGTAATTGTTCTATGCAGACTAAAACTTAGGGAGGCAATTGGGTAGGTCCGGTTATCCAAATAATACAATTGCCGGTAACCTCCCGAGGCAATGATTTCAAAACTATAATTTCGTGGGATATCAATCAGGTTTTTTTTGATGGGAAGGGTATATTTCTGATAGTTTGGGAAGTATTTTACCCCTATAAATCCGTTTAATAAATTCAATCCTGAATTTGGAACAACGGTGCTGCCATCAGACACATGATTCCAGGTGTATTCAGCCATTAGGCTCAACCCTTTTGTAATGGGAATTTCAAGGCTTCCACCCCCCGATATATAAACATTGAAAGGTGATCCAACGGCTGAGTTCGTACTGTCGAATGGGATAATATTCCCGCGTGAATCGATATTTGTATTTTTGTAATTCTTCGTCAGGTAACTCATACCAATTCCAGCCTTTAAGCTGAGTTTAAAATATTTGCAACGTATCAATGGATAGCTGATATAAGGATAAATAGCAAATGCATTTCCCAGTAGGCGAGGATTCCCAAGATCAAGGCATACTGTACCCAGGCCAACTATTGGAAAACCATTAAATTGTTGCCAGGGTTTATCCCCCATGGTCTGAAATTCAACTGATAACTCGGCACCGGTAACCGGTTTTTCGATTAAGGGCTTTACATGTTGGTCCGTCGGGATAATATTACCGTAAATGCCTTCTAATTTGATACTATATTGTTCATTTGTTTGAGCTTGCAGGGTTGTTATCCAAAAACTGAAGAAGAGCATAAAAAGGGTATATTTCATAGTTTGATGAATTGTTGGTGTTCTTCCATTCGTTTTTTTTGGTTATCTTTGACACCGCAAATGTAATAAAAATCAATTGCAAAAACTGGCTGTTGAAAGTAAATAGTCATAATTAGAATTCGTAAATCAACTGTATACTCCATGTTTACAATTTTTAAAAAAGAATTGCGTACTTTTTTTAGTAATGCCACCGGTTATATTGTGATTTCAATTTTTTTGACCCTGACGGGATTATTTCTTTGGGTTATTCCGGGTGAGTATAATATCCTGGATTCGGGTTATGCCAATGTGGATGGACTTTTTTATTTAGCTCCGTGGCTGTTTTTGTTTCTCTGCCCTGCAGTCACTATGCGTCTTTTTGCTGAGGAAAAACAAACAGGTACCTGGGAATTGTTGGTAACAAAACCTGTCAGCAAGATGCAGATTGTATCAGGTAAATATTTTGCTGCCCTGACATTGGTTACCCTGGCTTTATTGCCGGTATTGTTGTATTACTTTTCGGTCTCTAACCTTGCCGAACCTATTGGGAATGTGGATGCCGGTGCATTTTGGGGCTCCTTTATCGGGCTCTTTTTCCTGGCAACTGTTTATGTGGCCATTGGTACATTTTCCTCTTCACTTTCAAACAATCAAATAATTTCATTTGTTGTGGCAGTGGTACTTTCGTTCTTTTTTTACTACGGTTTCGAGGTGCTGACAGGTTTTTTTACATCAGGGCAGTCCATACAATTGCTCGATACCCTCGGGATACATGCCCATTATAAATCAATGAGTCGTGGAGTCATTGATTCGCGCGACCTGCTTTATTTTATCATTCTCAGTTCTGTCTTTCTTTATTCGACAGCCTGGAAAATAAAAAAGATATAAATAGAATAAATTTGAACATAGAATACAAAACCAGATATATGAATAAACCGTTGATCTTAATTACCAATGATGATGGACATGATGCCCCGGGGATTGAAGTGTTGACCCGCCTGATGATGCAACTCGGAGATGTAGTGGTAGTGGCACCTGATGGAGCGCGTTCCGCTCAATCGAATGCACTGACCGTCACCCATCCCATTCGCTTTAAAAAAACGGAAGAGAAACAAGGTCTTCTTCGTTATGTGTGTACAGGTACTCCCACCGATTGTGTCAAATTGGCCTTGAATGAAATTGTCGACCACAGACCCGATTTAATCGTGGCAGGGATCAATCACGGCTCTAACTCTGCCATAAACGTACTTTATTCCGGTACTATGGGTGCCGTGCTCGAAGGATGTGAAAACGGGATATTATCCATTGGTTTTTCTATCAATAATCATTCGTTAGAGGTTGACTTTTCAATTTTTGAAAAGTATGTATTGCAAATAGCCAGGGAAGCTTTAAAAAATGGCTTGCCTCATGCTACCTGTCTGAATGTAAATGCCCCGGTGGGAACTATTGCCGGAATCCGTGTATCCCGCCAATGTGATGGCCGGTGGACAAAAGAATATGCCAAGCGTACCGACCCGCGTGGTGGATACTATTTCTGGCTTACGGGATATTTCGAAAACCATGAACCTGAAGCAGAAGATACCGATGAATGGGCGGTTGACCATGGGTATATCTCTATTGTCCCTACTAAGATCGATCTGACAGCCTATCAGGCAATGGATGCGGTGAGAAACTGGAATTTAGTTAGTAGTTTATAGTTTATAGTTAGTAGTTCATAGTCGGAAGTTGGTAGTTTAGATTCAACTATCTAATTAACCAATAACTTAATAACCAATAACTTAATAACTTAATAACCTAATAACAATCAACCAATCAACTTAATCAACTAATACAGTGAATCGATTCAATCATTTCTTGTATGGATTCATCCCCGGGCTAGTGCTTCCGGTGCTTTTTATGTGGGCATACCTTTCCCGGTTTTATCCGGGGGATACCTCATTTTTTGAAACTATAAAGCAACTTTATCCCGGAGTGATATTAGGCAAATTATTCCTGTTATCCATCATGCCCGATTTGATCTTTGTCTTTGTATTCTACAAATCCGACAGCTTTAAGATTGCCACAGGAATGATGTCAGGAGCCATGCCTTACCTGATTGCCAGTATTTTTATGCTGACGTGAAAGGAATGAGGAATGAGGAATGAGGAATGAGTGGTAGTTGGTAGTCGGTTAGTAGTATAGATACAATCATCTATTTAACCCAATAACCAATAACCAATAACCAATCAACCAATTAACCAATCAACCAATCAACCAATACACAATTAACCAAAAACTAATATCCATGAAATACTTTATAATAGCCGGAGAGGCTTCCGGTGATTTGCATGCATCGAATCTAATGCGTGAACTTCGGAAGGAAGATGCTCAGGCTGATTTTTGCTTCTTAGGGGGTGACTTGATGCAGGCCCAGGGAGGCAAGATGATCAAACACTACCGCCAGATGGCCTTTATGGGTTTCTGGGGAGTATTGAAAAATGCAAGGAAAGTGTTGAATAATATCAACCAATGCAAGAAAGCCATTGTGAATTATCAACCCGATGTGGTTATTTTAGTTGATTATCCGGGTTTCAACCTCCCTATGGCACGTTTCACAAAGGAAAAGTTGAATATCCCTGTATATTATTATATCTCCCCAAAAATATGGGCCTGGAAGGAACACCGCATTGAGGCCATTAAAAAATATGTCGATAAACTCTTTACTATTTTCCCTTTCGAGACCACCTTTTATGGCCACCATAATTATGAGGTGGAATATATCGGGAATCCATCGGTTGATTCCGTGGATAGCCGTCCGAACCAAGATCAGACCTACAAGGAATTCTGTACTAAGAACAATCTTCCCAACAAACCCATCATTGCCCTGTTGGCAGGAAGCCGCAAGCAGGAAATATCGGCTTGTATTCCCCGCATGATACGGGCTACCTTGCGTTTCCCCGAATACCAGGCAGTAATAGCAGGTGCA
>Ga0316217_10007058_pt1 | contig 10863 bp, 5 predicted proteins | sample 1anoAmetaG_FD_203633 | JGI IMG/M metagenome (GOLD analysis project Ga0316217, IMG submission 203633) | Freshwater microbial communities from Trout Bog Lake, Wisconsin, USA - 1anoA | ecosystem: Environmental > Aquatic > Freshwater > Lake > Hypolimnion/Profundal zone | place: USA: Wisconsin... | reverse complement strand
AGTCATTAATCACAGTGATATCAATATAGCTAATTAGATTGAAAAAGATATTGCTGATTAAAGCATTCAAGAGGTCAAACTACCTTAAACCTCATTTAAGTCTCCGAATAAACGGTAAAAAAATAGACTCAATTTCAAGCATCCTACTGAGCCTTATCCAAAACCTAATGCTCCCAGGCTGAAGCTGCCTAAAACTAAAGGACAATGTCCCTACTGGTAAAATTAATTTAGGTTTAACGATTAGGGAGACATGATAAGTATAAATTAGAAAAAAAAACAAAATCAAAGTGGAATTTTAGGTGATGTCCTTAAAAGCTTAGCCAAGAATTTTTTATCAGGCAAAAGTATACTTAATATATCTCTGCCCGTTAAAATCTTTTCAAATGAATCAAACCTCTCTCTTTTGTGTAAATCTTTGGCATATGCGCCTCTGCACTTAGAAAAGGCAGCCAAGGCCAAAAATCCAGTTTAAAGAATGAAATACGTTGTAGCCTTTGCTACTGGTTGCACTACAGCTTACATCCAAATGGACAAACCTTTCAACCCTATTTTAGGTGAAACTTTCCATTGTTTGATTGATGGGTGTCCTGTCTACGGCGAACAAATAAGTCATCATCCTCCAATAAGCGCTATGTTTATGAAAGGAAGAGGATACACCATATATGGATGTTTTGAGGCAAAAGTTAACATGGGATTAAATAGCGCAACTGGGTCTAATGAGGGTATATGCCATATCTCATTCGACGAGAAAGATTACAAAAGAAAAGTCGTCAAATACAACTACCAGCCTGGAGAAATCAGCGGTTTGGCTGGAGGTGATAGAATAATCCATGCAGTTGGTTCAAGCTGTTATCTTGATGAAGAGAACTATCTATTCCTTGAGCTCAAATTCGGAAAGAAAGGTGGTAAAAAAATCTCAGAGTATGGAAAGTATCATAATGGCATTGAAGGCTAACTGATCCAATTAGATCGTAGCACTGATATAACTAAGTTTCCTTCAATTAAAGTTAAATCAGATGCGGAAAAAATTGGGATTTTTGAAGGACGGTGGTCCAAGGAGATTTACTATGACGATGAAGTTATTTTCAATTCCTGGTAACAGTACCCTTATGAGTGCTAGGAATACCCCTTCCCTCTTTAGTCAGACGCTTTTTATCGCAAAGATCTGCTCCTCAAAATAGAAAATAAGTTGGAATAAGCTCAAGTTGCAAAGTAAGAACTCGAAAATATCCAAAGAAACGACAGAGCACTGAGAAAGAAGTACACAGGGAGCTCACATTGATTATAATCAGCTAATTCTATTGTAAATACTGCAAATGAATCAACTCAAACCCACCAACTAACAGGTCCCAAGCCTTACTCGTTTGCTTTTAACTATATCAAGTCAGACATCCTTTTTCCCTCGAATAGCCAATCTAAATTTCAACACCATTACCCACTTTTTCTATCCTGAATCGTACTTTTTAGCCGATTTTCCAGGCAAACGCTTTGTGTGTACCAAAAGGCAACATCCAACTTTCGTTATAAAAAGTTCCAGAGTGAAGACACTACGGTCGGATCCTTCCTTCAAGAATGCCAAAAAAGCTGACAATAATTCCATGCTGCTAGTCAAACTTTAAAACCTATCCTTAGAAATACTAATTAGGCACCAAGTTGAGGATTATGAGTTCAATCATAACAGTTACTAACATTTCTGCATCTTTTCTTAAGATAACATTGTCAATTATTTGTATGGACTTGACTTTGATACAAAGCCCCATTTTTGTGATTTTGTAAACGTACTTTTTGAGAACGATTTCTTTGACAGATTTGCCCAAATTGTGAGTATATTGCTAAGCTTTTACACAAAGCTCTTCTCTTATCTTATATGTAAGAAACATCAATTATAAAAGTAATTAAAATCCTTGACTCATAAACAAATCTTGATTGATTCCTAAATGAATTACATCTTCCAAAATAACAGAAATGTTACATATCATAAATTTTATTGGTTGAGCTCTCTTATCAGCTCTGTTAATCTCTTTTGATCGAATTTACTTTGGCCCTCAACAATCTTCTTCAATTTGGTTTTTACTCCTTTTTCCTGCTCAAATAGGGTTTTATACTTGTTCCATTAGACAACAATTTGCTTAATCCATTTCCAACCTATTTTTAATCTTTTCTTCACATTTAGTGCATCTTAGCCCTTGGCATTCTGAGCCTAAGGACTAAACCACTCAACCATCGATAAAAACTGAGTGATAAAGTTTGTGATTCGATTGGGGTATTTTACTATATAGTCTTGGATCATGTCTATCTTTTTAAACTCAGGAGAAGATTCCTGCTGATTTGCTACAGTCTTGCTTCTTTTTTCTTTTTTACTTGGCCTCTATGAACTGCCATCTGCAACAAACTCATTTACAGCTTTTTTCTGACCCAATTCACCAGACTCTTGCCTCAGTGAGCTATATTTTTTGTTTTACTTTTTTTAGTATTCATTGATTTTGTCTTACAACCGAATGACCAAATGCTTCAATTCGTTTATCTCCTCCAAATACTACCTGACATCAGCTTGCTGAACATTCTTCCTTTTTTAATGCTCCAATTAGGCTTGACATTTCTCAAATGCTTCAGTTAGTTGATTGTTGATTTCCTTCAAGTTGGCAATATAAAGCTCTTTGTTTTTAAGCCTTTCTTCTAAAATTCTATTTTTTTCTTTCTATCTATTCAGTTCAAAGACAACCAATGCCTCATACTCCTCTTCTTATAGTTTTCGACTATAGCCCATTGGGTAGTTGGAAGGGTTCAAAGTCGAATAGGCCGTCTGCCCAATCTAATTTCCTGCCCCGAACACGGTTTTGTCTTAAAAATTTGATTACTTTGGCCATTTTCTTATATCATTGCTTTACTAGTTATGTAGGGGCTTGCGATAAAAACCAGACCAAGTGTAATGATCTCTCGCCTTCTTTCTTTATTTTTAGTCATTTCTCTCCTATTCCTGCTTTGAAGGATGCTTTTCCAAGCTCATAACTTATGTTAGTTAACTTAAATCAATTATAACATCATTATATCAATTAAAACAATTCATGAACTTATTTTCTGTGCCATTCTTACCTTTCAATCTTTAAAAAAGGATTCCAAAAATAAATTTATTCATCTATGTGCTTAACGACGATTATGTTTATTCTTATGATTCAAAAATCTTAACATTCATAAAATCTCAATTGGTCATTTATAATACCCTATTTTAAGAAAATCTTTTGGACCAAATACTTTTCTAGCTGAGAGTTAAGGCTCATAAATTCCCAAAGCGCTGACGATTCTATTATTATTAATGCATTAATATCTCCTCTTTTTCTAAAGAAATGAACAACCATACACTCTTCACTCTCATTCTTCTGTTTCTAGTGTTAACTGCACTCATATCAGTAAGTCTTCTTAGTTAGGAGATTATCCTGGGCTACAGCGGGTTTACAATTTTTAACTCGAAAGATAATCTAATCTCGATAACTTCAAATTGCTCCAATAATTATTTCTTAGCCAAATACAACGCATAAACACTTGAAAAGACGATGAGAATCACGTTTATTTGTACTTTGGTTTTGCTTTTGGCTTCATTAGTGTCTATTTGCATTATGGTCCTGGCTGTGGACGCTGCTACTTAGAGGTAATCAGAACAAAGATAATAAACTGGGATCGAATAGCGAAATTTTGCATAACAATAGCCTAACAGCCAAAGAAAACTAATCTTTTACCTCAAAAAATATGAACAATTCCTCGTATTTTCTTCTATAACTTCAAGTATCCTTTGTTCCTTGGTCATTTTCAAGAAATACTTGTAATACCATCAGCAAAGCAATAGTGATATCTGCCCCATCACCATTTCGGCATCACATATCATACAAATCATTATTTTGAGCTGCATAGTCATGTCTTTCTCACTTATTACACTAGTCTTTTTTTTTATCATAATGTGTAACATTAATCGAATTCTTGAAGTTCAAAGCATTTAGAATCAAAACAAAAGCTTGAGTTTTAGACATCAAATTCAACAAATTATGAGAGAAGTTCCTTAGTCTTAGAGACAGTTGAGAAAAGTTAAAAGTGAAGGAGCAGGTAATCTGGAAAGATAGAGCCACGAATAAGAAAGACAAAATAACTAAAATGATAGCAAAGTAAAGGAAGGATAAGTCAAATAAGTTTTTATACCTGGAATGCAAAGAGTCTAATCGATTATATACAACACAAGTCCTTCCATGCTGCTTCAATCATCAGTTTGAAAAATACTTTTATTTAATCAATTCTTTTTATCTAAAAGAGCTCTCAGAATACTATTTCAAGTTTCTAGAGATAAAAAGGTCTTTTTTTGATCCCTTTTTAATTATTGATCCTATCAAAAGCATTTATTAGGAATTGACTTATAGATAATATTTAATTTTTCAGATAACCCATAAAAAAGATGGCAAGTCAGCCGATTATTAAGACCCCACTCGAACTTTAGCTGTAAAAAATAAATCTGTTTAAGTTCTAGCAGCAAAATAACTTGTCTCTTCTCTACGACCTCTTAAAAATGCTCCATCATATACTCAGCACTTTGCCCAATCTTGCAAATTCTAGCATTTTTCATACTCTTTACAAACAGTTATTAAAGAGCGAGTCAGGAGACATCATAAAAACTTTGCCTTTGTTCGAGGATTTAAGTTACTTACTTTGGAATAACTAAAATTTAAGCTTAGATGTGCGAGAAAAAACAAGTTTTTACAGAATAGTTTCCAACTGGATTATAAGCTTCGAGCTCCGAAGCGGGAATCTAGCGTCAATTTTCAACCAATTCTAACTACTCCTAGATTTCATCGTCAAATAAACTAAAACTCCATTAGAAAGGCTGATAATGATAAATGAAGTCTACTAAGATCTAAAGGAGCTGATCTCACCTTAGTTTTGGCAATAGCCTGAGGTGATAAAGGTGTAGTTTGCTCCTGAAAAATTTACACTCAATAAATCTACTTCGAACAAATAGTCCAAATAGTCAGAAAAATAAAGTCTGGACAGCTGCAGTCAATAACAATTAAAGACAGTAAACATAATATTAGAAATACTCTAAATTCTAGCAATTCCAGTATACTATAGAATACAGCAAAAAAGTACAATTTACAGAAACTGCACATATTCTCGTCTTTAGTTTACGAATGTTAAGGAGTTCATAAAGAAGTCAATTTACTACATTCTGAGGCAGGGGACAGTTCCCACTCATATTCAAACTCAACTCACAAAACTTGCCTTGATTTATTTAGAATCGTTATCAGTCTAGGAGTCAAAGGAAATCGTAAATTTGCTGAAGCATCTAATGTTAAAAACAAGTAAAGCAGTAAGATTTGCACTTGTTATCTAATATGTAGAATTTTACGATCATCTTTAAGAAAAGGGTTATGAAGAAGTAATTGAAGAGCTTTAGGAGATTATCTACTTCCGAGAGCTGATTATTGGTAAAAAGATAGTCTAGTAAAATATCAATGAAAGATGCAACACTCTAAAAAACATCAACATTTGCTACAACTAGGCCTACATAAAGGCAGGCACAAGCAAAAGGATATTCTTTTCGAATGAAAACAAAGAAGGAGTCTTAAAAGCCGAAGTTTTGGTTGAAGAAAATGATATCAACATGAAGATAATATACTTGGATAGCATAAAACTGGAGGAAAATGAACAAAACCAATCTAAGTATATCTTTGAGGCGATTCGTAAAATAAACTAGTATTAAGGCACAACTGTGAAGAATGAGAAAGTTTATTGGAGTTAGTAGAAAGCAACTAGCAAAAAGTTAGAGCTCAAACTTCAATACTTGGGCTTATATTGCTTGTAATTAGACAATAACTATTCTTGGCTCATCCCCAAAAACATCAAATATAGAATCTAACTGTATTGCCCTGCCTGATAATGATATTTAAACCAACTTCAATTAGCTTACTAATCAGCTCTTAAAGAAGATTAAGTTTTGGTTGTTGGAAAATGTTGAAATAATTACAGTAATCAAGAGTAAGTTGAGAGTCTGATATCGGATTCGCTCTCTAAAGGCTATATGTTGAGATTTTTTTAGTTTGCTAGATGCAAGAAGATAACAAGCATTTCCGCAGGAGCTAAAAGCTCTACGTATTAGCTTATTTGGATTGAAGATCGGCAAAGCAGCTTCTAGAATACTGCCTATTTGATCTATCTAATCTTGCTGATTCCAAAAGGATTATTCACTTCCTAAAACGTCGAATATTGTATTTAGCCCCCTTTTTGGCTGGCAATCTGGTCTTACTATTGAATTTTGGTTTAATGTTCATTTAATGAAGGCCGGTTGTGTATTTATAAGTGCGAATTGTTATCATTCAATGAAGCTGTTAAAAACATTGACTCTTTATTGGTTGCTTCTTAGTATGTTTGAGTATTTCTTGTTTTGGATATAAAGTCTCTCAGTTTTTTAGTCTTGTAGACTTATAGACAAGGATTTCTAAGTAATCGCAATTTTACATGGTTTTTGGCATGATGAATTTATCTTTCTTTATTACTTCGCTCTCATTTTGAAAAGAACTACTGTGTTTCATTGCAATAATCTCTTCTTTTTCCAAAAAATGATGGAATTAAAAATCGATTTAGGAACTATTTTCATTAGTTGCGGTTTTGGAAGCATTATTTTGCCTTCTACTTGGCTTTTTTTTATTCAATTTTGACTTTTTTGTTTAGATCTACCATGGGCCAGTTATGGTGAAAAATTAATCCCTCTCATCTTACTAGTTTTCCTCTGTCAAACTTCTTTTGAATGGCTCCTTGCAAGATAGAATTGACATTTAGCCTAATTTCTTACCACAATTTATGTTTGTTCTCTAACTATGATGATGAGAAGTCTGATGACGGCTTGCATGCGAAACAGGTGGATTAAAGACTTAAAAAAATGTATCTTCCTCGTCGATTTGAAGATAAGTTGTGGAACTAGAGCTATCTTTTTTGAAATATTAGAGAAATTATTACTAAAGATTGGTTTCCTATTTGCTCGGGGGAAAATGCTTTTCCTTAAATCTACTTATTTAAGGTACCATTTTCTGCTTTGATATTTGACTCAGCTTTCTGTACTAATTTTCAATCTCGCTTCTGATTACTTCATTAGTTTCCCGCATTAAATCGTGAGTTACTTCATTTTTGATTGGTTGGGACAGTTCAAGAGCAAGACCCAAATCAGGTCCTATCTCAATAGAAGATTAAATACCTCAAGAATGTTCAACATCAGTCCAGATAAAATATTTGAATCGATTCCTTTTGACTTCCGCCAAAAGAAATTGTCTTTGAAGAATACTCTTTTCTATTCGCTAAGGCTTATCTTTTAAATCTACTAGGTATGGGCATATTTTATTTCGTTGCTGGTTATCTTTATGCTTGCGCCTAGGGATCGAATTAAATCTTCGTTTGCATTTGGGCAATCTTTAGAACTTTATTTGCCATTTCCTTATTATTTATTGTCATCTTTTATTCTTGCCAGTTCTCCCGTAAGCTTATTAGAAGAAAGATAGAGGTTTTCCACTCGTTTATCGTATACATTCATTGAAGAGCCTAGCAATTAAGAGGCAAGTTTCCAAAACTTCATATTAATGCTCTCAGTGCATTTGGGATCAACCAATTTGATTGGGATTTCGAAGGCATTGCCTGGGCTAATTTTCTACCTAAAAATACATTTACTCCTTTTCTAGCAAGCTATAGTATCTCACGAACTATCTTTTATTATTCGTGGGTAATGAACAGTGAGTTAATTTCTTCCAAGAGCTACTAATCAATCTCCGATCCCTTTGCCGACTTAACATTAGTATTTTTTGTCTACCGATGTTTCTGTGTCGTTGGCTGCCATTAGCTCATAGGAGAATCAAATTTGGCCTAAATGGTTGTAACTAAGTCGCGATTGCGTCTGTAATAATTTTTATGCTTCGTGGATTGCCTGCCCTGAGACCTCTACATCAGACTTGAAGTGGCAAAAAGTTTATTCTATTAATAAGTCTGAGTAATAAATGAAATTTGAAGTAGGCTTTAAAATAATAGGAATTCTCAAATTAACTCAAAAGATCACGATCAGCGTAAAAGACACATAGAACAAAAACAAAGGGTATATTACTAAAGCCTTTCTGTTCTTTGAGTCTCTGATTAGGACGTCCATGAAGTTGCCTGCAGCGTAGGATGCCCAAAAAGCTGTTCCTAAGGCCACCAAAATTCCTAAACCTCCTTTTAGTGATACGAAAACTCCCATGAATCCAAGCAAAACCATTGGCAATAGACCATATCCCATAGTACTCATTATGCTGTAAAGAGGCACGATTTCAGTCTACATTAAGCAACTTCTACCTGCGAGATGAAGTTAAGAAGGAAGTAGATGAGCAAGTTCCCGAAAATAAACATGGCATATATGTCACCGAAATGTATTTTTCCAGTGAGCAGCAGCAGGAATCCCAAAGTCAAAGCAACAAGGATCGGACCAGACAGATCTGGATCATGTATGACATCGTAGCTGGGCTGTCCGAATTTAAGGATAAGCAAGATCCTTTCCTTTATCTTTTAGGGCTCGATTCCAATATCTAAGAATGACCACAATTTTACCATCAAGCAGAGGAGGATCACCGTTCTCGTCTAATTAGTACTATTTTGGGGGCTTTCGTTCCAGAGGGGGCTAATAGTGATTGTGGTCACTGGGTATAAATGCTTATTTAGGTTATTCTTTGTATTGGGGAGCTAGAACTCCAGGTTGGGTGACCGGAGGTGGGTTGTATCTAACTGGTTCTGGTTTTGGTTGTACTTTAATGGGTTATTATTTGGTGATTTCATAAGGATTGAAGGGGAGGGGAGAATGCACATTGTTTACGGAAGGGACGTACTTATTATGGCGATCAGTGGTTGGGATGCTCATTGGTTCAGCTTCTTAGTCAATCAGGTCAAATGGGTTTTTGAAGGCGATTTCTGGATTAAATAACAACTACGTTTGCTTTTCATGAGGTTATAAAATATATGAGCTGCTAAGGTTGACACGTTATAAAATTACAGAACATGCCAACTGCTGTAATTATTGTCAATTTACTGAACCACATAAAATTTTAAGCTCTTAAATAAAAGAGAAAATGATGGTCAAAAAGGGAAATCGTTGTAAGCTTAACTACCTTTATATCGACTTTTATAAAGATAAAGGAATGTTTAGAAATAAAGCAGAGGTAGCTTCATAAATTGTCAATCAATTTGATATCAATAGTTTATTTAAGCAAATAAGTAAATATTGAGCAAATAATAAATAAATCTCTAACCACAGTTTTTCAACAATCTGCCTCATTTTGTGCTGTTCTGCATGAGAAAGGTGATAAATATTGGGAAGTTGCTACTTTTTATAGTTATAAATAAGTTTAGTAGATGTTAGAGTCGTAAAAATTTGAGCAACTTCAGCTTGTGCTTTAATAAACTCCAACCCTCAAAAATATCCTCAGCCTTATTCGCAGTATTGTCGCCAAACACGATGATTTTTATTCTGAGTCATTCATCAATTCCCCGCACTACAGCTTTCTCGTAGAGGAAATCAACAAAATCAAAATATCGGAAATCACTTAAATAATGAACTAGATTATGCCTCCTCATTGCATTGTCGCACTGCCTATCAAACGATAACCCAAATTCACTCTATTCTATGTCATTGTTCCCAAAGGACAGAGGTTCGATTGGCACAGCCATCCCAAAATGAGTGGAATATCTAAGTGCATTTATGGACACCTTTCCATCTCCATCATTGATTTTCGGCATTTGAACAAAGTGTCTCCGAATCAATACACTTACCCTAGAAACCAAATCAAAATCGAAGACCTCAAAGCAACTGAAGCTAGAAACGTTTCAACCATCCAGCCTCACGGCCTGAACATTCACAGAATATAGGCGATAGAATTATCTGCCTTTTTTGACTTGTTACTGCCTGATTACCCGGACAACACCTGCCAGTTTTTAACGACAGAGTCGTAAAGTTAGCAAAGCATAGTTCTTCGTGAGCTTTATGAGCCAAGTTAGGTCATTGAAGGGTGGGATGTCTACCTGAAATAGCTAATAAATAGATAAAAGCACATCATTAAAAACGTTATTTTACAATGAGTGCTGCTGATTCTGATTAAAGTTATGTATAATCAATACATTTTATCACTTATTAGCCTTTTCCACTTTCCTGATAAACTATCTTAAAACTCCTATCTTCTCATTTTTGTGCTAATTGAAGTTAAATCCATACTTTTTTCCTTTCTTTATTTGTGACAGATAGTCGTCCAAGGTTTTTTTTGAAATTTTCACTTTTTTAGCCCCCTCTTCCAGGGGAATCTTCTGTTGCACTCCTATCCCAGCATAAAATTACCTCCACTGTAGAACCTCTATAAAGATATTTATACTTTTTCGATGACATGTTTGATTTTTCTTTACTTCAATCGACGGCATTTCTGATCTCCTTCCACCTAATCAACTGAATTGCTTTAACTTCCTGATTCTGAGTCGCTTTGATCCATGATTGCGTCTATATAGTCTCTACTAGAGAGTGCAGATAGCTTTATTTCAGAGGAATTAGCGTAGTCTAATTGGCTGATATTCATATTCATTTTGGGGCAGGTAAGCCAAATCTGTCCTTCTTCCAGAAAATACTTAACTTCTTTGTCTAACTAAAAGCAGGTGTACTCAAAAAGGAAAGGTTAAATGATTTTTAAAGAAGTTTCACTATCTTTTTAATGCTCAGCTCCCCTGTTTACTCAACTAAGCAATCTGTCAAATCCAAAGCTTCATAGAGTTATGTGAATTCATCGAATTTAATTGTAATGTCTTTGATCAGCCTTCTCTTCTCTTCATTAATAG
>Ga0316217_10007057_pt1 | contig 10865 bp, 9 predicted proteins | sample 1anoAmetaG_FD_203633 | JGI IMG/M metagenome (GOLD analysis project Ga0316217, IMG submission 203633) | Freshwater microbial communities from Trout Bog Lake, Wisconsin, USA - 1anoA | ecosystem: Environmental > Aquatic > Freshwater > Lake > Hypolimnion/Profundal zone | place: USA: Wisconsin... | reverse complement strand
GGAAATATCAAGGCGATGCCTACGCCGCCTATGCCTGGGCCGTCTATGTTGCGGAGGTCTCGGTCGTAGTGAATACGGGCGAAGTCGCGGTGCACGACTTCGTGGCCGTGCAGGAGGTCGGCAAGGCCATCAACCCGGCGCTCGCGGAAGGGCAGATCCAGGGAGGAGTCGCGCAGGGAATCGGATTTGCGCTGCAGGAGCAGGTGGTGTGGCGCGAAGGCCGCATGCTGAACGCGCAACTGGCGAATTACCTGGTGCCGACGGCGGCCGACCTGCCAACGATTCGCGTCTATTTTGAGGAAGTGCCCTATGATCGCGGGCCGGGTGGCGCGAAGGGAATTGGCGAACTGCCGCTGGACGGAACCGCTCCGGCGATTGCCAACGCCATCGCACACGCCACGGGCGCCGACATCCGGCGCATACCCATCACGCCGGAAGAACTGCTGAAGGCGATTGCGCGCAGCTGCTCTTAAGCGAGATTCCGCGGCGACGAAAAGAAGAACCCCGCCCCCGGTGATCCGGTGGCGGGGGGTCGCTTTACACGGTGATGCGGCCGGTAGCGGCTAGAGAGTGGCGTCGAGCGCCAGGCTCTCAACTGAGCGGTTCAACTGGGCCTGGGCCTGTTCGCGCTTGCGCTTCAGGTCGTTCATTTCGTTGCGCAGTGCCTGTACCCGGTCTTCCTGCTGGTTGAGCTGGCGGGTGTAACGCTGCGTCAGTTCCTTCTCCTCGGCGGTGCCCTTGAGCGACTTCAGGTTCTCCCGCACCCGCTCCTGGTCTTCGAAGATCGAGGAGACCTCGTTCTGCCGGGACTCGATCGCGGCCGCCAGCGCCGCCACCTCGCTCTTCTGCGTGATGATGCCGCGCAGCGCCTTCTCGGTCTCGCTGTTAACGGTGCCCTGCTGGACGAACAGGGCGATCTGGTCGGTGGTCAGATTGGTGAGCTGGTAGGTGACCACGGTGGGCTGCTGTTCTTCGACGGTCAACGAGGCCGTCTTCTTCGGCTCCACGTTCAGGCGGAAGCGGTAGGTCGAAGAGGTGGTCTCAGCGGGCGCCGGAGCGTCGGCGACCAGCTTCATCCCATCGCGCACAGGGTGCTCGATGATGACCGTACGGGCGTCGGCGTTCTCGTTGCGCACGGTATAGACGCGGCGCTCCCGCCACTCCGTGGTATGGGTCAGCACGCCGCGTACGATCTTTACTCTGGTGACGCGCTGGCGTTCGCGCTGCTGCTTGCTTTCCACCTGCACGCCCAGATCGGCGGCGTAGGAGAGGAAACGCTTTTCGCCCGCCTTGAGCGGCTCGATCAGACCCTCACCGGCGAAGGCTCCGCCTTCAAGGACATTGAAGGTGCCTCCGTCCAGCATCAGCCCGCTGGAGTTGGTCAGCCAGAGCGCCCGCAGCGGACGCTTTGCCGCCTGGGTCCACAGGGTGACGACTTCGGCATCGACGCGCGCCTGCAAGATGGGCACCAGCGCCGACTGATCTTTGCCGATGGTGACCGGCTCTTTGATCTGGTACTCGAACAGATCGCCGAGATCGCGGGTCTCGGCTGCCGACTGCTGAGACTCCAGCAATTCCGCCGAGAGATCGACGGGAGCGGCTTTCGATAGGAACGCACCGTTCAAAGTGCCACCCGAAGCGCCGGATGGAGCGCCAGGGCTTCTTTTCGCTGCCTTTTCCGCCATAACGGGACGATTGGCAGCCGCCGGCGGGGGAGGAGGCGCGGGAGCCGAGGCCATCGCGTCCAACTGGGAGCGCGCGCCATCGTTGAGCACGCGTTCGTGGGTTTGCGGCGCGGTCACGGCCGACTGCGGCAAGGCGATCACCGGGCGCCGCGCGTAGTAGGGCGTAGAAAGCGCCTGTATGAAGGACTGCGGTGCGCCGGCGACGAGCGACAGTTGTACGTCTTTCCAATCCTCGCCTACCGTGTTGTCGACGATGGCCCAGCCCTGCAGCAGCGCCTTAGTCTTTGCCGTGGTGGGCAGCACGATGCGGTAGGTGCTCTTCCAGACGGGCACTTCGCTGATGTAGCTGACCATGAGTTCGCGCGCGCCGGTGCCCGAGGTCGAGATCGTCATATGGCGAACGTCCTGCTCACGCGCGGAGGTGATCACGTTGAGGTAGCGATTCACGTCCTGATTCAGGTCCTGCTCCAGGATGCGGACGCTGGTTGTGGGCGCGAGTTCAAAAGAGCGGATCAGGCCGCCTTCAGCCACCAGCGTGAGCGTGTCGATGGTGGTGCGCGTCTCGTCCTTGCGGGTGACGGGGCGGGACTCGACGGCCAGTAACCGCCCGGTAACCGCGACGGCCCCGTTACGCACCTCAATGCGCGCGCCGCGCAGGGCGTTCAGGAACTCGGCCTGGCTGGTGGATTCTCCCAAAGGAAGCCGCAGGTTGCGCAGGCGCTGCTCCACGGGTGCGATGGAGTTGTAGCTGATGCCGGTTACCTTGCCGTTACCGCGATCCAGCACAGTCAAGGACTTCAATACATCATTGAGCTGCGAGGTGGTGAAGTTAACCTGCACCTGCTGCGAATCGACCACGCGGCCGCTGTGCTCGAAATATCCGATGCCCGCTTTGTAGAGAACCACCCGGCGCACCGGCAGTTTTACCTCTGCGGCAGGCTGGGACTGCGCCACCGCCAGCACGGAGATCGCGAGTCCAAATCCTAGAAGTATCCGTCGAGACCAATGCATAACGCCCTCCTGATCCAAGGAACGGGAACACCAGCAGAACTTGCGCTGCTTCTGCATGGTATTCGTGTCTTTGCCGAAGATGCCGGGTGGGGCGTGCGCGAGCGGAGCGAGGCTCCCCCTTTCGCCACGGCAAAAAGGGCGGAGGTCCTGCCGGGCTTCCGGCAAGACCTCCGCTGGACTGCTCTGCGGCTTGTGCTTACATCTTCAACAGGCGCTCGGCGTTGCCGTGCGCGATCTTCTCGCGGTCGGCGCTGCTGACCGGCAGATGCTCGAGGAACATACGGGCCTCCATCATCGAGGCATACGGATGGTCGCAAGAGAAGATGATCCGGTCGGCGCCGACTTCCATCAGCAGATCCAGGAAAGCTGCGGTGAAGTTGAAGCCGCTGAAAGTGTAGTGAAGGTTCTCGCGCAGATAGGCGCTCATGGGCCGCTTCAGTTTGGTGGCGCCGATGGGCAGGTTCCGGTCCATGCGCTGCAGCATGAAGGGCAGACCTTCTCCCAGGTGGCCGATCACGATCTGCAGCTTCGGGAAGCGGTCAAAAACGCCGCCCACCATCATGCGCACCACGTGTACCGCTGTCTCCATGTGCCAGCCAAAGCCGGCAGTCGAGAGCATATCCGTCACGTGCGGGGCAAAGCCTCCGTAATAAACGTCCACGATGGCCTTGGGCGGCGGCGTCGGATGCAGGTATATAGGAACGTTCAAGCTCTCGGCGCTCTCCAGGATGGGCCAGAAGAACTTGTCGTCGAGGTAGCGCCCGCGGCTATGGCCGTTGATGACGGCACCCTTGAATCCATGCTTGCTCACCATGCGCTCCAGTTCCTTGGCGGCCTCGTTGGGAGCCGAGGTGGGCATGGTGGCGAATCCGGCATAGCGCGTCGGATACTTCTTGACGTTCTCCAGCAGGTAATCGTTGGTCGCCTGTGCCATGGGCACGGCGATTGCTGGTTCGAGCTGCTCGACTCCGGGCGCGTTCGAGAGCACCTGCACGTCAATGCCGGCGTCATCCATCAGCTTGAGTCGCTTCTCGCTCAAGTCGCATACCTGCTCGAAGACCCGGTAGACGTGATCTTCCGGCTTGGCCTTCGCGGCTTGACTTTGCAGTACCTGTCCGGGACCCTTCAGGTATGCCGGGCTGAAGTAATGCTCTTCGAGCGTGATGGTCCGCATACGGGAGAATCTGTGCGGACGTTCGGGCCGGGCCGGGCCGGGAGCGGCGGGCGGAGCCGGGGCGTTGTTCTGGGCGATTTCGGTGGTGCCGGGAAGGTGGTCGCCGGCAATGGCGGTGGCGGCGCCAGCTGCGGTGGCAAGAATGGTGGCGGAAATAAAGTTGCGACGATCCATGTAGTCTCCTCTTTTTGTCTTCTTATCAACGAGTTCCAGGATCACAGCGACTGCACCCAATCGGGCCTGGACGGGGCGGGAGCAATCGGGCCGAAAAAATGCCCACGATCACTGTTCGTCCGCCAGCCAGGCGTTTGCATCTGCTGGGAAAGACGGGCGCAAGCATAACCACAAACCCGCGGGCGCGCAAGACCCTACAGCAAAAAGGGAAGTGCGCGGAGCCGGCCGGGGGCTCATTCATTTTCATTACAAACGTAACTGCGGAAGCGCTGTCTTTTGCCGAAAAACAAATCAATGCTGGCATGCTGAAGCTGGCTTGTAGAAGTAGCTCGGCAGCGAGCTGATTGGGAGGAATATATGAATCGCAATCTTTCGCATGAGGCTGTTCAATCGCGTGATGGTGGATTTGGTAACGCCTTGGGATTTTTGTTCAAACTAGGCGCGATCGCTGTCCTGATCTGGTTGATCGCCAACATGTCGGACAAGCCTTTCATGCGCTAAGCCGGGCACCGAGTGGTTGCCGGCCTTCGGCATGCGGTCTACGTTCCGCGTAACCCCAGCCTTTTGTCCTCCTTAAGCTGCCGGTAGCGAGCTATTTGCCGCGCAGTTTCTTGACAGCACAACCCGTTGGTTCGTATTCTTATGTATTCCTTGAGGCGTGATTGCGCGCTCGGGGCCCCTGCCCACAGGTTCGCCCGTCCCGTGCCAATGAAACCGGAGGCTGCTCTGCGGTGAGCAGGGCCGGGAATGGGATTGCAACAAGGCAAGGTAGGCGATGTTTATAGACATACATGATTTAGAAGATCAACGCCTGGAGTTCGACCAGGAGTTCCAGCCGGGTGTGATTGAACTGGGCGAGGAAGCAAAGCAGTTCCGGTTGCTTCGGGCCCGGGGCCACGCTGAAATTGTCAAAGAGCACCAGAGCGGGGCAAAACCGATCGAAGACATCCGTCTGGTGGCTGCTTTTACCACCGGTGTCGAAATCGCTTGTGCCCGCTGTCTGGAGCCGGTCCGCTACGATCTGGACCGGGATTTCGACCTGCTCTATCGGCCACAAGGGGTCGATGCCGGTCATGAGGAGCTTTCCGTTACCGACGCGGAGGCCGAAATCGGCTACTATAGCGGAGACGGAATACTGCTGGAAGATGTGCTGCGCGAACAGGTACTCTTGAGCCTGCCGCTGAAGGCTCTCTGCCAGGACCAATGCAAGGGATTGTGCCCGCAATGCGGGAAGAATTTGAACCAGGAGACCTGCTCGTGCGCGCTCAAGGTGGCCGATCCGCGCTGGCTGGCCCTGCAGGATCTTAAAAACAAGCTGCAGTAGAACGCGGCAACCCTTAAGGCGGCCAGTGCCGCCCGCCGGGAACAAGCCAGGGTGCTGGGCCGATGCCCGGTCCTGGTAATGACTGACCGAGGTTGGGATATTATGGCGAATCCAAAACGCAGACACTCCAAGCAACGCACGGCGCTTCGTCGCTCTCACGATCACCTTACGGCGCATTCCCTTTCCGAATGCCCGAACTGCCACGAGAAGAAAATGCCGCATCGCGCCTGTCCCAAGTGCGGCCAATACAAAGAACGCGAAGTCTTGGAAATCAAGTCAGAAAGCTAGCATCGACGATGGCTACTGTTATTGCCGTCGATGCAATGGGTACGGACCGGGCGCCCAAGCCGGAGATCGAAGGCGCCCTGCTCGCCGTGCGCAAGCACGACGTCGAGGTCCTGCTGGTAGGGCGTGAAGAGCAACTGCGCTCCGAATTAGGGCCTAATCCCGATCCCCGGATTCGCATTGCCAACGCCACCGAAGTCATCAGCATGGACGAGAAGGCCGCGGCGGCCGTAAAGTCCAAGCGCGACTCCTCAATGCGCGTCGGCCTGCGCCTGGTGCGCGATGGCGTGGCGCAGGGCTTTGTCAGCGCCGGCAACACCGGTGCGGCGATGGCCACCGCTAAGATTGTTCTGGGCGGCATACCGGGCGTGGACCGGCCCGCCCTGGCTGCGGTCTTTCCCACCGCCAAGGGCACCCCCTGCATCATGCTTGACGTGGGGGCCAACGTAGACTGCAAACCGCAGAACCTGGAACAGTTCGCCGTAATGGGCGAGATCTATTACCGGGCTACCTTCGGCAATGAACGTCCGCGGGTTGGCATTCTTTCGGTGGGCGAGGAAGAGAGCAAGGGCAACGAGCTTACCCGCGCCGCTTATCCGCTGCTGAAGCAGCTCTCGCTGAATTTCGTGGGTAACGTGGAAGGCCGCGATCTATACAACGGGCAGGTGGAAGTCATCGTCTGCGATGGCTTTATCGGCAACGTGGCCCTGAAGGTCTCCGAGGGACTCGTCTCCACCGTGACCACCATGCTGCGTAGCTATATTCAGGCCAACTGGACCCGCAAGCTGGGATACATCATGGCCCGGGGCGCATTCAAGGAATTCAAGAAGCGGCTGGATTATTCGGATATCGGCGGGGCGCCCCTGCTGGGAGTCAAGGGAGTCTGCATCATCGGCCACGGCTCTTCCAACGCATCGGCCATCAAGAACGCGATCCTGGTCGCAGCCGAGGCCGTGGAGCGGGGCGTGAATCACATCATTGAACAGGAACTGGCGGCGTTGCGCGCAGCCGGTTCGCATGCCTGAAAATCTCATTCGGGAGCGCGCCTGTGACGATGGCACGGTGCACCGCATTTCTTTTCCCAGGGCAAGGTTCGCAGCAGGTGGGGATGGGCCGGGAACTGGCCGCCCTCTACCCAGTGGCGCAACAGACCTTCGACGAGGCTGACCAGGCGCTCGGTTTCAGCCTTTCCCGGCTGTGCTTCGAAGGCCCTGAGGATCAACTTAAACTTACCGAGCATACCCAGCCGGCGATACTGACGGCATCGGTGGCGGCCATGCGGGTGCTGCGCGAGCAAGGCGTGCTCTGCCAGTTTGCCGCCGGCCACAGCCTGGGCGAATACTCGGCGCAGGTTGCCGCCGGTACGCTGGCCTTCGGCGACGCGGTGCGTGCCGTGCGCAATCGCGGTCGCTACATGCAGGAAGCTGTGCCCGTGGGACAAGGCGCGATGGCAGCCATCCTCGGATTGACGCCCGATGTGGTCGTGGCCGTGTGTGCTGAGGCCGCGCAGGGCGAAGTGGTGCAGGCAGCCAACATCAATTCTCCTGACCAGACGGTCATCAGCGGGACGCAGGCTGCCGTGACCCGCGCCGCTGAACTGGCCAAGCAGCGGGGTGCCAAGCGTGCCGTCATGCTTCCCGTAAGCGCTCCCTTCCATTGCGCGCTGATGCAGCCGGCGCAGGACCGCCTGGCGGCAGACCTCAAAGTCCTTATTTTCAATACGCCGGATTTTCCGGTGGTCTGCAACGTTGACGCCGAACTGGTTACTACCGCCGAAGCGGCCCGCGATGCACTCATACGCCAGGTGACCGGCGCGGTACAGTGGGAGCGCTCCATGCGCCTGCTGATTGCGCAGGGCGTCCAGCAGTTTGTAGAAGTCGGCGGTAAAGTGCTGACCGGACTGCTGCGCCAGATCGATCGCGCGCAAAATTGCGCCAACGTGGAAGACGAAGCCTCGCTGCGCAAGACGCTTTCCTTATTTGAACGCGCCCACGTTGAGCCGGGCGACTAGGACCGCCTAACCAGGCTGCGCTATGGAACAGCCCCGCATGAGGCGCGAAACCAGCCTCAGGCGGGGCGTTTCGCTCTTCACCGGCAATCTCCTGCTTCCAGATAGCCGTTGACTTTGCCGGGCAAGCAACTCACAATGCGCTCCATCTGAGGATGGCTCCGGCCAATTGAGTAATCCACCCGTGCGCTGAGGCGCGGTAATTTCGTGTGCCGAAGCCAATGGGCAGGCTCAACCAGGCTCCATCAGGTTCCATTTCTCGGAACTCAGTAAGTCGGAGAAGAAGATGACCAGAAGGAAGATCGCATCCGTATTGCTGGTTTCCACGTTGCTGTTCGGCGCAACGTTGTTGCTGGCCGAAGACAAGAAGACGACGCCGGAGAAATCAGCGCCTGCCAAGGCCGCGCCGGCCAAAGCCGCTCCCAAATCGGTGGAGAAGACCCCCACTGGCAAGGTGCTGAGCCAGACCGCCAACGGCACGCGCAGCGCGGGAAACACTTTTGATGGCCGCAAACAGAACGTAGCCGAACCGGTGAAGGGAAGCACTTCCACCGCCAATGCGCAGCAGATCGCTGCCAGGGAAAACGCGGCGGAAAAGAAGCGGGAGCAGGAACGAGCCAGGAAATCCCAGCTCGACAAGGGCAATGTGCCCGCGCCCAAATAGCCATTCGCCGGCGCCAGAGCCGGAGCACTGCTGAAGTGAGAGTATTGGTTTTCGGCCGGGGGAAGCGGTAAACCTCCGGCTTCTCTTTTGACGATTGCCTGGCTTGGAAAGCTCGGTCGAGTGCGCGAATGCCCGAGATCTTCAGTACTGCGAAAAGGTCAGCGTCTTGTCTTTCTTCTCCACCCAGAGCCGGGTTGGTTCCACGCGCCCGTTGATCCGCACCGCCACGATCACGCCGCTGCCCATGGCCGCCGAACCCGCAAGCTGGTGAGAGGAGATGACTCCCCACTCTCCGCCCGGACCCCAATCGCGGTAAAACTCGGAAAAGGGATAGTTTGGATATTTGTTCGCGTGCTGTTCCCATGCGGGGTCGTTCTGCCAGATGGCGTAGGCGGCCTTGAAGTCTTTCTTCTCCAGCACGTTGAAGAAGTTCTCGACGCGGTGCTCGTAGGGCCAGTTGCGGAAGGCGTAGCCGAGCGCCGCCAGAATTACCAGGATCGAGACGACGGCGATAATGCGCTGCCGCCGCCGCCGTTCCTTCTCGGGGTCGTATTCGCGAGCGGTGAAAATTGTAGTGGACATCGGGGCTCGGAAGCATTGTAGAACATTGCGGGAGGCAGGTTCGAGTGGACGGCCGGAAACGTCCCTGCCGTTGTCCCTACCGGACGTTTCTGCCTGCTGCCAGCGCCATGGTCAGGATCCCGAGCAAAGTCAGGACCAGATAGCCAGTGCCGAAGATGTAGTAAACGATCTTCAGCTTCGGCCAGAGCCGTATCGGCAACCGGTCGACAAACCGGTCTCCCCAGGTTTCGCCCATCCGCGGCGGTAGCGCGGCCTCGTCGGAGTCGGACTTCCAGCGCGCCGCAATCCAGGTGGCCCGGAGGTTCGACAGCAGCAGCACCGTCAAGACCAGCCGGAGCACGATCCCCGGATTCGCCCACAAGTAGGTATAGGCGACAAGGGCACACCCTTCCACGACGTAGGTTCCCAGCACGAGGGTCGCCGCATAGCGGCTGCGCTCGCGCACGCCGACACCCCCGAGATAGTAGAAGATCAGAACCAGCAGACCCAGCAGGGGATGGCCCGAAAACAGCATGAGGACAAAGGAGATCGCGGCGACGGCCGTGCATACCCAATAGCCTTGCGCTCCGAGGTAATCCACGTCGCTGCCGGTCTTGATTCCGGGCCAGAAAAGGCTCTTCAGCCGGCTCTCGCTGCGGGGCGTAGAGCCGGAAAGTCCTAGAGTTTGCATGGGCAGGATTAGAGCGCAGGCGAGCCCCTGCCGTCCAGAAAAAGTCGCGAACCCCCAGAAATAACCGAGGCTCGCGAGCTTGGCCGCGAGCCTTGGCGAACTGGCAGCGATCCTCAGCCGTTGACGGTTGCAAATGCCTCGCGTGCCGTGCCCACGGTGGTGGCTACATCGGCTTTCGTGTGCGCGGTCCCGAGGAACGCCGCTTCGAACTGCGAGGGCGGCAGATAGACGCCGGCTTCAAACATGGCGCGGAAATAGTTGCCGAAGGCGGTGGTGTCGCAGGTGGCGGCGCTATCCCAATCCGTTACCTGCTGTTCGGTGAAGAACCAGGTGAACATCGAACCGACGCGGTTGGCCGTCATTTTGATTCCGGCCGTGTGCGCCGCCTGAAGGACACCGGCGACGAGTTCGCCCGCGAGTTGATCGAGCGCCGGATAGACGTTGGCGCGGTGGTCGCGCAAGTAGCAGAGCGTAGCCAATCCGGCAGCCATGGCCAGCGGATTGCCACTCAGCGTTCCGGCCTGATAGACGGGGCCAAGCGGGGCGACCATGTCCATGATGTCGCGGCGTCCGCCGTAGGCTCCCACGGGCAGTCCTCCGCCGATGATCTTGCCGAGGGTGGTCAGATCGGGTCGAATTCCGTATAGCTCCTGCGCGCCGCCATACGCCAGCCGAAAGCCCGTCATAACCTCGTCGAAAATCAAAAGCGCCTGATGCCTCGTGGTGAGTTCGCGCAGGCCTTGGAGATAGCCAACTGCTGGCGGCACGCAGCCCATGTTGCCGACCACCGGTTCGACGATTACGGCCGCGATCTGGCCGCTGAACTTAGCGAAAGCGGCCTCGATCGCGCCGAGGTCGTTGTAGGGCAGCGCCAGCGTGAACTGTGCCAACTCCTCCAGCACGCCCGCCGATCCCGGTATGCCGAGCGTGGCGACGCCCGACCCGGCCTTTACCAGTAAGCTATCGGCATGGCCGTGGTAACAGCCGGCAAATTTCACGATGTACTTGCGCCGGGAAAAAGCGCGCGCCAGCCGGATCGCCGACATGGTTGCCTCGGTGCCGGAGCTGACAAAGCGCACCTTCTCCATGCTCGGCACCGCCTCGGTCACAGCCTCAGCCAGGTCAACCTCCGCGGGTGTCGAAGCTCCGAAGCTGGAACCGCGCCGCGCCGCCTGTAGCACCGCCTCCAGCACCGTCGGCTCGGCGTGGCCGAGGATCAGCGGTCCCCAGGAGCCGACGTAGTCGATGTATTCGTTGCCGTCGGCGTCCCAGATGCGCGCTCCCTGGC
>Ga0316217_10007056_pt1 | contig 10865 bp, 9 predicted proteins | sample 1anoAmetaG_FD_203633 | JGI IMG/M metagenome (GOLD analysis project Ga0316217, IMG submission 203633) | Freshwater microbial communities from Trout Bog Lake, Wisconsin, USA - 1anoA | ecosystem: Environmental > Aquatic > Freshwater > Lake > Hypolimnion/Profundal zone | place: USA: Wisconsin... | reverse complement strand
AGCTTATTTGCGACGTATTGCTGAGAACTAAGCCTGCAAAGCCACCTCTAAGCTTATGCCTCATCATATCCATGCCTCCATAAATAGGTCTTGTTTGAGGATGAGAATCATCTTGTGTCTCCCATCGAGTAAGGATAAAGCATGCAGGATGCTGCTGCTCTATTGGCCCCTCATCATTACCCAACATCTAGCTCATCTAGCTAAGTTTATACTTAAATTTTTCAAACTGCGGCACCACTTATATAAAACTTAGACCCCACATTAAGCAGGTTACTAATAGTAATGTTTGCCTGTGGCTAGCCCTTTAGTCCAGAGAGAAGCAAATATAGTTGCTTGGATTAACATCAGCAATCTAAAATATTAATTAACTTTAGCACTAGCGCACCACGTTATCAAATCTCATAACATGTACCTTAATGCATCCAATATTCAGTGAGTCGATAACCACTGCCTTTTATTTGAGATTAATTACTCGCCAAGATTTTGGCACAATCAAAGCGTAAAAGAAACCGAGAGAATATTGAAGATGATTTTTCGGAAGAGTGGGTTAGTGCTTGCCTATCAATGCTGTTTGAGTAGACCATCACTTTGGCTTGACCCAAAGCCGATAAATCTTGATATATAACTTATTAAGTTTTGAGAGAAACAAAAAGAAAGTCCAACCGTGCAGCAAGATATCAGTACCGCAAACACAAAGCCGATTCAAGAAGTGCATGCAGTGTGTAAACATATGATCAATAGCTTAGCTATTTATCAAACCCCTTTTGTATAGGTTATCATGAGACTCAGCATCAGAATTTTGCAGCCTGATTAGCGATGAAATTAAGCAGCCTCACCTTCCTAACAAGTTTAGCTAACCCTTATTATCCAATTTGTTATACCGTGTTTAGTTATAATAAAGAAAAGGTAAGCTATTTTAAAAATTAACGTCTATCTGAAGGCACAGTCAATTTTCTTCAGGAAAATGTTAGTAATAGCAAGAAATAAATTGTTAATAAGCATTGAAATTTTTAAATGTCTTCTCAGGCATTCCCGAAAACTCTGAGCCACAAACAACCCAAATATGGCTTTTTTTAAATTTAGCACTTAAAAGCACGCAATTGCTAGTTTCTTTCAGTAATTAAGTATGCTTAGTCTGCTTCGAGGGTGATCTTTTATAAATAATAATATTAGTAGATTAGAACATGCTAGCTTTTTCTTATTTGCTTCCTCTACTCATTGTTAGGCAAGTCAGCACTCAACAGCCGCTCTTAATTAGCCGCGATGCCAACAACTTCATCAGTTCTACTTTTGCAGTCAGTACGGATTTGTTCCAGAATAGTGCCTCAACATCTTTCCCAGCGACAGTCTTCAGCGTGACCTATGCCTCTGGTTTCGTCACTACAAGCAAACCTTTCATCTCATTCTCGCTGCAGTAGTTCACAAACCAGCCAGACTCGAGCTAGAATATTCCTCTCGTCAGCTTTGGAATTCAAAATATCACCGCATCCTCCACTGCCTTTTCATTCATCCGATACTCTCTCAGGCCCTACTACATAAGCAGCTTGAAGTATAATTACCTGGCCATATCCAGCAATAAATACCACTCTAGCAGCTTAGGTAGCTGTATTGCAACTCAAACTGTTAATAAGAATTTAAGCACGATGCTCAGTCCTTTTGCCTTTGACGCCAGCTGCATTCCAGATGGGTTCGACACAGGAGGAGGCATCAATAGCTTCATTAGTATTTTGGGATTCGAGGGGAAGCAACTGAATATCAATACTGCGATAATCGACATATAGCTGGATTACTCGCAGTTTAGTGGCAATATTGCAAGTTTTATACTTTACTCTCAGAAGAACTCAACTTATGTGAATCAGGTTATCTTCCAGTGGGTGTTCTACAACTCTTACTTCTTCACCAACCCTTCAGCCCTAACTGCCTTTCAAACCCAAAGCTTCGACAACTTTCAAAGGTTATCTGTGCCAACAAGCATCATCACCTGCATACCAGACCAGTTCCTGCAGTCCATCTATGCCTTTTATCTGGACAATGGCAGTAACATCAAGATCTATTTTACCAATAGCACACAAAATAATTCCTGCATCCTCATTTTCCACGACTAGCGCTCAACTAGCCAAGGCAGATACTCATTCCAGTACTTTCAAATCATCTCCAAGATATGTCCGCCCACCTACCCCAGCTTTAAGGCTGCAGATCAACTCTGCTATGCTGTTTGTCCAGAAAAGACCTACGCTGACTCCAGCGGAAACTGCCAGCCATGCAGATATGATTGCACGACGTGTAACCCATCCACTGTATGCCTCTCATGTGCTAGTAGCAGCTCTTTTAGGACTCTTAATGGTAGCAGATGCGTTCCGATGAGTGCATTCTACTAAAGCTATACTTATGTAGCCGCCGCATGTGAAACTGGGTGCCAAAACTGTTCGAATAGCACTTACTGTTACCAGTGCATGTCGGGGTACAGCATAGACGGGAATAACAGATGCTGGTTCATTATAACAACCTGCCCAAATGGTTGTATCAGCTGCACAAGTAATTACTGCATTTCTTGCTATTCCAATTTTTTTCTTAGAAACGATAGTCTATGCTACACCACCTGCCTTGACCCTTTCTATGCGGATAACACCACCCTCACCTGTAAAAACTGCACATTTAACTGCTCCTCTTGCGTTAATACCACTTATTGTAATTCCTGCTCCCCCGGATACTTCTTGAGAGACGACCACACATGCCAAAGCGACTGTGTTCCAAGGACTTATGCAGATAAAACTACTCTAACTTGCAAAAGCTGTCCCTATGATTGCTATACCTGTAACAGCAACGGTACCTGCATTAGCTGTAACTCCACAGTTGATCATCGGCAATTGAACCAGACAACGCTCAGATGCGATCCTCAAGATGGGTATTACGATAGCCAAAACCAGACAACGGTAAGTTTGAAATGCCTGCCTTGGTGTCCCACTTGCCAATCGATTAGCATCTGCACGTCTTGTAAGGCAGGATTCAAACTTGAAGCCAATCTAACCTGCACCAATTTATTGAACTGCAGTTCTCGAAGCATTTTGAATAGTCTGACACAATTCTGCCAAAAATGCCCCTATGACTGCTACTCCTGTTTCAACAACAATACATGCCAATCTTGCAGTATTGACGATAATAGGCAGTTTGACTTCGCTACTGGAAGATGTATCCCTTTATCGCAGTATTTTGACAACCAGACCACGGTCTGCGTACCTTGTCCTTCTAACTGCTTAATCTGTAAATCTCTTACTCTTTGTACTGTTTGCCTCAATGGGACCTATATGGGCACGAACCAACTGTGCTATGCTGTATGCCCTATAAGACAGTTTGCGAACAGCCAAACTAAACTTTGTCAAGCCTGCCCATATGACTGTGTAACTTGTAATACCCAAGCATATTGTCTGAGCTGTAACTCATCTGATAATCGTATGCTAGATCCAATAACTCGGCGGTGCATAGCTGCACCGAAATTCTTCTAAAGTCCAGACCTAGTTTGTCTTTCTTGTCCAACAGAGTGCTCCCTTTGTAAATCTTTGCTATTTTGCACTTCTTGTACCTCCGGCTTCTTTCTCACAATTGATAATAAATGCAATAATACTTGCTCTTTACGCTTTTTCGGCAATATACAGACTAAGTAGTGCCAACCATGCCCTTATGACTGCTTAACCTGCAACAGTGACGGATTATGCTTGACTTGCAGCGACTCAGATTATAGAAAGCTGGACAACGTCACTGCAAGATGTGCTCCAATTTCCAATTACTATGAAAGCTTTGTGCAGCAGGCAGCCCTCTGTCCTTCTAACTGTACTTCTTGTAAATCGGCCACTTTCTGCTTTGCCTGTGCTACTAACTTTTTCCTAACAACCAGTAACCTATGCTTAAATTGGTGTCCAGATAGATACTTCCCAAACCTCTAAACTCAAAGATGCCAGTCATGCCCTAGTGACTGCTTTAGATGCGACAGTAAAGGAAATTGCCTGGGGTGTGATTAGGCTAAAGATTTCCGATCTCTATCGAATGTAACCTTTAGATGTACTCCGCTAAAAGGATATTACGAAAACTTCACCCAGAGTTGCCCTTCATGTCCTTTACCTTGTAAGAGGTGTCCAACTGTAAATGCCTGCACTGCTTGTGTTGATAACTTTTTCTTGAAAAATTTTACCTGCTACTCGGGTTGTCCAGCTCTATATTTCGGCAATAACGTAACCTGGGAGTGCCAGCCATGTCCCTATGACTGCAATTTCTGTAACCAGTTTGGAAACTGTACTGCCTGTGACGAAAAAGGAGCTTTTAGAGTTTTGGATCCATCAACTTCTCGTTGTATCGCTAAACCAGGTTACTTTGACAATTTGATGACGATTTGTGTACCTTGCCCCACAAATTGCAGCGTTTGCAAGTCTCAATCTGTATGTACTATCTGTGTGAACAATACTATCCTCGATGTGAGTGGTTTATGTATAACTTCTTGCCCTCCAAGGTATTACACAAACCTAGTGCTCTTCATCTGCCAAGACTGTCCCTACGACTGCTACACTTGCGACGGCAATGGAAAATGTCTCAGCTGTAACGATACAATAGATAATAGAGTGCTGGATAGCTCAACTTCAAGATGTGTGCCAATCTAAGGATTTTATGACCCCATCACAACCGTTGTAGCTTCTAGGCTTCTCTTTGTAGGCAGGATTGTTTTTTCAATAAGAACTGGTAAGCCATGTCCGATTGGCTGTAAGTAATGTACTTCGCCTACTACTTGCACGATCTGCTTGAATAACTATTATTTCTTATTCAATGGAAGCACAGCACTCTGCTACTCGAGCTGTCCTGATGGGTTCTACAGCAACTTTGCCTACAAAATTTGTCAGCCCTGTCCTTATGACTGTCTCTATTGCGATTAGCGAGGCAACTGCTTGAAATGCGATAGTGAGAACCACAAAAGGAAGCTTTTTGGCGAAACTTCAAGATGTTTAGCGCTCCCTAGCTATTACGATAATGGGACTACAATCTGTCTTCAATGTCCTCTTGAATGCAGAATGTGCAAAAACGAGACAGTTTGCAGCTTATGTACAACAGGATACTACCTTAATATTAAAAGTAACTGCGTATCGATGTGCCAGTCAGGCTCCGTTATAGACACCTAGAACAAGAAGAGTTTTTCTTGCCACAAATGTCCATATGATTGCCAATATTGCACCGTCTAAGCGCAATGCATTTCTTGCTCAGACGATTCTAACCGTAGACTCAACTTTGATACTTATAGGTGTGTGCCTAAGGTGGGTTATTACGATGCTGGTTACTAGCAGGCTGCGAAATGTTCCGATAACTGTGGCAAATGCAACAGTGCTGATGTTTGCTTAAGATGTTCTGACGGCTACTTTTTGTTCAACTTGACAATTTGCTACGCTATGTGTCCAGTCAGGACTTATTTCGACAATATTACGCTAGCTTGCACCAGCTGTCCATACGATTGCTTGACCTGCGACTATAACCGAACTTGCTTGAGCTGCAGTCTTTCAGATAATCGAGTCTACTCGCCCGTTAAGTCGAGATGTCTGGCGAATATCGGTTATTACGATAACTTTACCATTGTGGCTGTTAAATGTCCTGCTGGCTGTGTATCTTGTTCTTCTATCACTGTCTGCACTTATTGCTAGCAAAACTACTATCTCGCTCCTAACAATCTCTGTCTCTTGTAGTGTCCAGATAGGTTTTACAAAGATCCGACTACCAGAAACTGCCAGAACTGTTCCTACGATTGCTTTACCTGTACAAACGGTTTGAACTGCACCAGTTGCAGCAAAACAGATTTCAGAATCCTTACATCCCTGGGTACATGTGTCCCTATACCTGGATACTATTAAAATTTTGTTGCAACTGCATCTCCCTGCTCAAAAGGCTGCTCCAACTGTATGTCTCCCCAAAAATGCAACTACTGCTTCATTGGTTTCTTTCTATTTAACAACGGATCCTGCATAACCGAATGTCCTCAAAGATACTACAGAGACCAGATTATAAACACCTGCCAGCGCTGCTCCTACGATTGCCTTACCTGCAGTGGCCTGTACGTTTGCGATAGCTGCAGCCCAGACGTCGATTTTCGACAGCTCGATAATGTCACACTTAAGTGTGTGCCTATCACGGGTTATTATGATATCAACTTGACAGTGTGCATCAAATGTCCTTCCAACTGCTTCTCCTGCCTCAACCCTAGTTACTGTACCCAGTGTAGCACTGGCTACTATCTCAATAACAACACTTGTATAGCAAACTGCCCTGCAAGGTTTTACACGGAAAACAACTCACTTACATGCCAGGGGTGTCCGATTGATTGTCTTTACTGCGATAAGAATAACAACTGCCTTGACTGCAGCCTTACTAATGATTATCGACTGATTTCCCCTAAATTGCAAAGATGTTCGGCAATTATTGGACGTTATGATGATTTCACTCAAATTGCCAAACCCTGTCCAACTGGCTGCTCAATGTGCACTGCTAAAAATTTCTGTACAGCCTGCTACAGCTCTTATTTCTTGGATGCCTTTCACAACTGTGTGACTAGCTGTCCTCCCAGAACTTTGGCCTAGACTCTGAGCCTGACTTGTCAACCCTGCCCTTACGACTGCTACACTTGCGATCAATATTATAATTGCCTCACCTGCAACTCAAGTGATAATCGAGTGCTGAATAAGATCACTCAACGTTGCATTCCTATGGACAGATACTACTAAAACTACATGCAGGTCTGCGCGAGTTGCTCCAATATGTGTATCAAATGCCTTTCATCACAGTTTTGCATCATCTGCCAACCCAACAGCTACTTGTTCAATCAATCTTGTTACTCTAGTTGTCCAGTGAAGAACTACGGCGATACCAACAGCTGGACCTGCCAGGCTTGCCCCTATGACTGCAGAACTTGCAACAGCGCAGGCAATTGCCTTGATTGTGATGGGTCAGAAAAGAGGATAATTTCAACAATAACTCCACGATGCGTAGCTCAGAACTCCTACTACGACAACAAAACTTTTGTTTGTCCTCGGTGTCCTGCCACATGCAGCCTTTGTAGCTTCGAGACTCTTTGCATGTCTTGCGTAAGTGGTTATTATCTGATGGACGGAAGCACCTGCTTGAATGCCTGTCCGCCTAGATACTTTTCTTAGTCTTTCGCGCAAACATGCCAAATATGCCCTATGGATTGCTTAACTTGTGATGTCTATGGGTATTGTCTTACCTGCTCTGAAGATAATGATCACAGAGTGCTCTAGCCCTAGCAAAAAAGATGCATAGCTAAGCAAGGGTATTTTGAAAACTGGACCCAAATCTGCCCAAGCTGCCCGAGTGTCTGTACAATATGTTCTAACTTGACTTTCTGCTCTGCCTGCATCACCAACTATTACCTCGGCTATGACAACTTCTGCTATATGCCCTGCCCCCAAAGATCTTACCCAGTTAATACAAACTACACCTGCAGTAGATGCAATTATGACTGCTATACGTGCCAATCATCCGGTCCCTGCTTGACTTGTAACGCAACAGTTGACTTTAGAACCTTTGATAATGCTACCAACCGCTGCTTCTGCCTTACTGGATACTTCGATAACACTACGCAGATATGTTACCAATGTCCTTATAACTGTAGTGCATGCACCTCTTCAACAATTTGCTCAGCATGTAACTACGGCTTTGGGTTATAAGGGAATATGTGTGTCAGCCAGTGCCAACCTAGGTACGTTAAAATTCGTGACACTGGTAATTGTTTGGCTTGCCCCTTCGATTGCTACACCTGTGATAATCTCACCAAATGTCTCACCTGCAACAACTCAGCTGATTTTAGAATCTATAACCCAACTTCCAAGAGATGTGTTCCCTTGGATGGATACTACGAGAACAATGTAACTATCGCAGCTTTATGTCCCACTAACTGTTCCTTATGCCAATCATTAACTTTTTGCCTAAACTGCTCAAAAGGCTATCTTGGACCGAACCAGCTTTGCGGAGACTGTCCGGAACGATATTTCTCCAATAACGTAACGAAAATATGCATCAGATGTCCTTATGATTGCTACACCTGCGATGGAAACAACAAATGCCTTTCTTGTGGTGCAAGTGATTTCAGAACTCTCACAGGTTCCAGATGCGTGGCTAACCAAGGTTACTACGACGATGGAGTCAACGCAATGAGCGTCAAATGTTCTCCAACTTGCTTTGCATGCAATTCATCGAACACTTGCACCCAATGCTATCAAAGTAGCTTTCTGGATCTAAGTAGCCAATGTGTTCAAAACTGTGGAGTGAGGTTTTTTATCAATACTACTATCTTAAAGTGCCAAAGCTGTCCATACGACTGCTATACTTGTGATAGTTCAGGACTTTTATGTTCAACTTGTAATTTCACAACTGATTTCAGGACAATAAATTTGACATCGATGAGATGTGTTCCTTCAGATGGCTTTTATGAAAGTAGTATCACAGTTTCTGCTCCCTGTCCGACTTGCTGCGCAACTTGCACCTCTTCAACACAGTGCACATCCTGCAAAACAAGCTGCTACCTGAATCTAAACTTTAGTTGCCTTACTTCATGCCCAAACCGGTTTTTCAAAGACAACTCTACATGGAGATGCGTGAGCTGTCCATATGATTGCTTAACCTGCGATGCCAATAGAAGTTGTCTTACTTGCAGTACTGATGATTATAGGACGCTTGTTGGCAATAGATGTATTCCTGTGCTTGGCTACTACGAAAACTCAGCACAGATAGCAGCTCAATGTTCAGCAATCTGCAGTAATTGTACAACTTTTACTTATTGTAATCTGTGTACTAATGGGTTTTTACTTCGAGATGATAACCGTTGCTACAGCACTTGCTTGTCTTCTTCCTACTCGGACAATGCTACTCTAAGCTGCAAAGCATGTCCATCCACCTGTGCCTTGTGCCAGAATTCTACCTACTGCACAGTTTGCACCATAGGAAACTACTTACGCCTCGATAATATGTGTGTTTCGACTTGCCCGTAGAGATACTATCCAAACACAAATAACCTGAGTTGCACCATCTGTCCCTATGATTGCTTAACCTGCAACAGCAATGGCTCATGCATCAATTGCAATGCTGCTACCGACCATCGGCAAATCAGCCAAGATCTTCAGCGCTGCGTGCCTCAGGCTGGGTTCTTCGACAACAACGTGACAGTCTGCCTAGCCTGCAATCCGATTTGTTCAACCTGCATATCTCTGACCAATTGCACTGGTTGCGTAAAAGGATTCTTCCTGAAAGTAGGCGGTTTTTGCGAAACTAGCTGTTAGGTACGATTTTATGCGAACTCGACAACTAATACTTGTTCGAATTGCTCCTACGACTGTTATAGTTGCAACAACAGCCTTGATTGTCTGAGTTGCGATAATAAGTCTGACCATAGATTGCTAAACCAGACGAGATGCGTTCCTTCTGATGGGTACTTTGAAAATGGGACTCGCATCAGTGCCAGCTGCCCAGCCACCTGTTACACTTGCCTCAATCTGACCTATTGCACTAAGTGCCAGACTGGAAACTACATGGATATTACCAATTCATGCAACTCTACCTGCCCTATAAGATACTATCCTAACACATCGGCTCTCATCTGCTCAATATGTAGGTACGATTGCTATACCTGTAATGATAATATAAGCTGTTTGACCTGCAACTCGACGAGTGATTTTAGGCAGCTAAACCTTTCTTCCAATCGATGTATTCCTATAAAAGGTTACTACTAGAGCAATGTGACCGTAAGTTTAGCCTGTCCTAGTGTTTGTGCCGTCTGCGTATCTCCAAAAAGCTGCAGCTAGTGTGCAAATGGTTCTTACTTTCGGACAGATACTAATTATTGCCAGTCTTAATGTCTGCCTGGATTTTACCCTGAAAATAAAACTTGGATCTGCAAAATCTGCCCCATGGGATGCGTTACATGCACAAGTTAGACTATATGCACTACTTGTGGCAAAAACTACTTTTTGAACTTAGACAAAACATGCCAAAAGATGTGTGCTGCTCGTTCTTACCTCAACACCACCAGCAGCACTTGCTTTCCATGCCCCTATTATTGTCTTACATGCAATAATCAAAGTAAGTGTCTCAGTTGTGATCAATAGAAGGATTACAGAATACTAGATAACGTTTCGATGAAATGCAAGCCCATCGACGGATTCTATGAGAACCTCACCAGTGTCAGTGCTCCCTGTCCTCCACAATGCATCACCTGCTTGAATCTTACTTACTGCATGAGTTGTTACCCTTAGTACTATCTCAGCAGAAACAATCTTTGTTTAGATTTGTGCCTGCCTAAGTTCACCACTTTGGGACGATACAAGGCATTCTGTCCCAACTGTCCCTACGATTGCTAGACCTGTGATAACTACGCTAACTGCCTGACCTGCAATGCTTCCGATAACCGATATCTGGATACTTATAGTCAGCGTTGTTTGCCAAAGAAAGGTTTTTACGATTCCTATAAGCTAAGTTGTACACGTTGCGTGGATCACTGCTTAAATTGCATGACTCCGACCTATTGTATTGAGTGCGAAAGTGGCTATTTTTTCGATTCTGGCCAATCTTCATGTGTTCGCACTCCATTGCTGTCTGAGACTTAAAAAACAGCAGTGATTACTATCGGAGTGGTGGTGGGAGTTGGCGCTCTGGGTGCTGGAGTCTATGCTATTTTGACAAAGCTGCAGATAATAAACAAGAAAATCGATCCCAGGAAAATAAGAATATTCAAAAAATACGGATGATTAATTATATTTATACTTTCCTCAATCATCAGATGGGTGCATAGATTATTAGCCTACATAAATTTTTGGGCTTTTTACTAT
>Ga0316217_10007055_pt1 | contig 10865 bp, 10 predicted proteins | sample 1anoAmetaG_FD_203633 | JGI IMG/M metagenome (GOLD analysis project Ga0316217, IMG submission 203633) | Freshwater microbial communities from Trout Bog Lake, Wisconsin, USA - 1anoA | ecosystem: Environmental > Aquatic > Freshwater > Lake > Hypolimnion/Profundal zone | place: USA: Wisconsin... | reverse complement strand
CTGGTTACAAAGGAGGGCGCACTCAACCTGGACTTTAATGACGATATCATCAGCGCCGCAACTGTCACACACGATAGCGATATTCGCCACAAGGGAACCCGGCAGGCGCTTGGGCTTCCCGTCGAAGGAGAAGCCAAATGACACCAGATATGTTCACGCACATCGCCATCTTACTCTTCGCAATTCTGATAGGCATGGAAGTGATCTCTCACGTACCCACCACCCTGCATACGCCGCTGATGTCGGCGACTAACGCCATTCACGGCATCGTAGTCGTCGGCGCGATCATAGCGACCGGTGCTGCGATATTTCCGCAAAACGGCCTCGGCTATTTCGGATCGTTCGCGGCCGTAACCCTGGGGGCGATCAACGTGTTCGGCGGATTTGTCGTCACGGAGCGCATGCTGCAAATGTTCAAGCCCAAGGCAAAGAAAGTCGAAGCAACCGGGGGTAAGAAGTAAATGGATAGCATCACTCCACCCATCGAATTCGCATACCTGCTTACGGCAATCCTCTTCTATGTCGCGCTCAAGTACATGAACTCGCCGGCGACTGCAAAGCTAGGCAACCGGGTCGCCATGGCCGGCATGCTCATAACGGTCATCGGCGTCTTCCTTGCGACCACCTCTGACGGCAGCAGCCTGGTGCAACTGAGGCCCATGCAACTCATGATTATCGTCGGCGGCCTGGTCGTTGGCGGACTGATCGGCGCCGGTTTCGCGATGAAGGTCCAAATGACCGCCATGCCGCAGATGGTCGCGATCTTTAACGGCGCTGGTGGCGCAACAGCCGCGCTGGTCGCCGTTTACGATCTTGCATCCCAGACACAAGGCATGCCGGTGCCTCCGGACGCGATCGCATCGATCTTCCTGAGCGTCATCATCGGCTGTCTGAGCTTCACCGGATCTCTGGTCGCGTTTGGCAAGCTGCAGGAGCTGATCCCCGGCCGGCCGATCACCTGGCCCGGTGCGAACATCATGAATATTGCCGGCTTCGTCGCCGTCATCGGCTGCATGATCGCCGCGTTCTTTAACTTGCCGAATTTCTCGCCGAAACTGGCATTCGAGATCGTCGCCTTCGTTTCGCTCTTGCTGGGATTCTTGTTCGTGCTGCCCATCGGCGGCGCTGACATGCCCGTGGTGATCTCCCTGCTAAATGCCTTCACGGGCATTGCCGTGGCGGCCGGCGGGTTCGCACTCGGAAACAACGCATTGGTCGTTGCAGGAGCCTTCGTAGGTTCGTCAGGTACCCTGCTAACCGTGCTGATGGGCAAGGCGATGAACCGGCCGATCACCAACGTTCTGTTTGGAGCGTTCGGCGCAGTTAAAACAGGCTCAGCCGCCTCAAGCAGCGCTGATATGATTATCCATCGAGCATCGGTTGACGATGTCGCCATGATGTTGGCTAGCGCCGACCAGGTGATTGTAGTTCCCGGTTACGGAATGGCTGTCGCCCAGGCGCAGCATGCCGTAAAGAATCTGGCCGACCAGCTTGAAGCGCGCAACGTAACGGTCAAGTACGCGATCCACCCGGTCGCAGGACGAATGCCAGGTCACATGAACGTTCTGCTTGCCGAAGCCGATGTTCCCTATTCGGCGCTCTTCGACATGGAAGACATCAACCCCGAGTTCGGCCAGGCGGATGTCGCTCTGGTCATCGGAGCCAATGACGTAACTAACCCGGCGGCCCGCAACGACAAGGACAGCCCGATCTATGGTATGCCCATCCTTGATGTCGACAAGGCGAGGAAAACCGTGGTTCTCAAGCGAAGTATGAACTCGGGCTTTGCCGGTATTCCCAACCCCTTATATGGACTTGACAACACCTTCATGCTTTTCGGTGACGCCAAGGAATCCGTAGTGCAACTCGGCGCGGCGGTCAAGGCGCTCTAGTTCAAGTCATACGTAATCTTGAGGATCGGACGACCAATTATGCTATAATTAAGAAGGTGTCCGCTACATCAACACCGACACGCGCACGGGTATAAGGAGACCGCCAGCATGTTCGAGATCGTCGAAGCAACATTTCTTAACGCAGACGTTAAGCTATTCCAAATACTCGCCCCGCGAATTGCGCGTAAGCAAAAAGCTGGACAGTTCGTTATTGTTAGGGTCAACGACCACGGTGAGCGCATCCCGCTCACAATCGGCGGATCGGACCCTCAGACTGGGACGATAACTGTAATTGTCCAGGGCATCGGCAAAACTACCAAGATGCTCAATTGTCTTGAAAAAGGCGATTTCATCCAGGACGTAGTCGGCCCCCTTGGCAAGCCGTCCGAAATCGAGAAGTATGGCAACGTGGTGGTTATCGGCGGAGGCGTCGGCACCGCGATCGCCTACCCAGTTGCCAGAGCATTGCGAGATGCCGGGAATCATGTTACAACGATTATCGGCGCTAGGACCAAGGATCTGGTCATCCTCGATACCGAAATGCGCGGCGTCAGCGACAGTTACTTTGTAACCACAGATGACGGTTCGCTCGGCGAAAAGGGTCTGGTTACCGATAAACTTCAAACAATCATCGCCTCCGAAGGCGGTGTGGACTACGTTCTGGCCATCGGCCCTATCCCCATGATGCGGGCAGTGGCCGAGACCACGCGCTCGCACAATATCAGAACTGTGGTGAGCTTGAACTCGATCATGGTGGACGGAACCGGTATGTGCGGCGGCTGCCGAGTGACTATTGATGGCAAGAGTGAGTTCGCATGTGTTGACGGCCCGGAATTCGATGCCCATCTGGTCGACTTCAAATCGCTGTCGCAACGTGGTGGAATGTACCGCGACCTGGAGCGGGCTTCCCATGACCGTTATCAGGCTGAGAAGGATCGTCCGGAAGAGGACCATAAGTGCCGCCTGATTTCGCAACTTGAATCACCATCGACTACGCTCCCAGCGCACAGTATCCAGAGTGCCAGAACGAACTAAGAACACGCAATCCCATGAACGACAACAATCCTATCCCGCCTAAAGAACGATACAATATTCCTCGACAGTCAATGAAGGAGCAAGCGGCCGCTGAGCGCGCTCGCAATTTCGGCGAAGTTAATCTCGGTTACGACGAAGTAAAGGCCGCCACGGAAGCGTCCCGGTGCCTGCAATGCGGAAAGCCCAGATGTGTCAATTGCTGCCCGGTCGGCGTCAAAGTCGCCGAGTTCGTCAGCCTTATCCTTGCTAAGGATTACCTGGGAGCCGCCGCCAAGATTCGTGAAGACAATATCCTACCCGCTGTTACAGGCCGAGTCTGCCCGCAGGAAGAGCAATGCGAAGGCGCATGTTTACTTTCAAGACGTCCCGGAGTGGAATCCTTAGGCATCGGATATCTGGAGCGGTTTGTCGCCGATTACGAGCAGACATCCGGAAAGACAGGCCTTCCTGTTTGCGCTCCGGCAACCGGAAAGAAGGTGGCTATCGCCGGCAGTGGTCCTTCGGGTTTGAGTTGCGCAGGCGACCTGGTGCAGCTTGGGCACGATGTCACTGTGTTTGAGGCGCTTCATGACATAGGCGGCGTCCTAATCTACGGCATTCCCGAATTCCGTCTCCCTAAAGAGATCGTCCGACACGAAGTGGACAACATGCGTGCGATGGGAGTGAAGTTCGAAACGAATGTGGTCATCGGAAAGACGGTCACCGTCGACGAGTTGCTCGACGAAGAAGGTTTTGACGCAGTTTTCATCGCTACCGGAGCGGGCTTGCCCGAATTCTTGGGGATACCCGGTGAGAACCTGTGTGCAGTGTACTCAGCCAATGAATTTCTGACCCGTGTCAACCTTATGAAGGCGTATCGGTTCCCGGAATACGACGAGCCGGTTTTCGACTGCAAGGATAAGATCGTTGGAGTTATCGGTGGCGGCAACACTGCGATGGACGCAGTCCGCACCTCCTTGCGGCTTGGGGCTCGCCAGGCGCACCTAATCTACCGCAGAGACGAGGCAGATATGCCGGCTCGTCTCGAAGAACTCAAGCATGCAAAACAAGAGGGCATCGACCTGATGACCTTGTGCGTTCCGCTCGAATACCTTGGCGACGATCGCGGTTATGTGAAGTCGGCGCGAATCCAGCGTATGGAAAAGGGTGAGCCGGACGCTTCCGGCCGATCGCGCCCGGTGCCGATTCCAGGCTCGGAATTCGAAATGCCGCTCGATATGGTTGTCGTGGCGGTGGGCAATCGAAGTAACCCGCTGGTACAGCAGACAACGCCAAATCTCGACACGGACGCCAAAGGTCGCATCATCGTCGACAGCAATGAGACGCTGAAAACATCCAGACGCGCCGTCTTCGCCGGCGGAGATATCGTCACGGGCGCCGCAACGGTCATTCTGGCCATGGGCGCAGGACGAAAGGCAGCCAGCGCGATCAATGAGTATCTCTTAACAGGCGAATGGTAGAGGATGTCTACGACATTACAATCATAGGCGCCGGTCCGGTGGGTCAATATGCCGCCTATTACGCCGGATTGCGCGAGATGCGCACTAAGGTAATCGACAGCCTTCCTGAGCTTGGTGGACAGCTCACAGCGATTTATCCCGAGAAGTACATTTACGATGTAGCGGGATTTCCCAAAATCTATGCTCGGGATCTCGTTAGTAACCTAACCGAACAAATGATGCAGTACAATCCCATTGTTGTGCTCGACATCAAGATAGAAACCCTCACATCCACGCCGGGCCTAGTTACCCTGACGACCGATCGCGGTGTGCAGCATCTCACCAAGACCGTCGTCATCACTGCTGGAGTCGGCGCGTTTGCCCCGCGCAAGCCCAACATTGATCGGATCGATAGGTTCGAAGGCAAAGGCGTTCACTATGCAGTCCGCAACAGAGAAGCCCTCGCCGGCAAGAAGCTAATGATCGCTGGTGGGGGCAACTCGGCGTTCGACTGGGTACTCAACCTGGCGGACGTAGCCGCGCAGATCACGCTCATCCATCGTTCGGACCGCTTCCGTGCACACGAAGCCAACGTCATCAAAGTGCTTGAGGGAGGCATATGCAATATAATGCCGTTCCACGAGCTAAAGGCGCTGCACGGCAACGACCGCTTGACAGGTATAACCACATTCGACAACCGCACGAAAGAAGATACTTTGCATGAAATCGATGACCTGTTGATCACGATGGGCTTTATTAGCGACCTTGGACCTATCAAGACTTGGGGGCTTGAGATTCAAGGCAATTCGATCGTCGTCAACTCCAAAATGGAGACCAACATACCAGGTGTTTACGGAGCGGGAGACGTCATTACATATCCCGGGAAACTCAAGCTGATTGCGACCGGCTTCGGCGATGCAGTCACAGCGGTCAACCACGCCAAGGTCTTCATCGATCCATCCGCGAAGACATTCCCCGGCCACTCGTCGGGCTAAAAACAATTGCGGGCGGGATTTCTCCCGCCCGCCATACGATTCATAGAGGAATTGGCAACTGCCTAACTGACAGCGACGCCAGTGGACGACAACTCCAAATTGTGCCCATCCAACCAAAAATGCGTAAACGGACAATTGCTAATAATCGACGCGTATATCGTAACGTGCTCCTGCAACCCGAGGGCCGAGCGAAATTCCATGGCCGTGTCGCCATCCGAGAAGCAGGCCAGGTAATCCACACCATCCTGGAGCAAGCAAATAAACTCGCCTGTCTCCAAATGCTGCAGAGCGTAAATGCGTTCCACACCCGAAACGGTAGGCTTCATTTACCTAACCCTCCTATTGTAATTCTTTACCACTAAACTCATAATATAAACAATGACGGATCGGTATCCGATCCACTAACTACCCAACCACTATCAATGTTAAGACACCCCTGATTGCTAAAAGGTTCCCAAATGCCCATCACCACCTACGTTTTTGACATGGACGGCGTCCTCTATCGAGGCGACGCCCCGATTGCGGATGCGGCTCGGACAGTCTCCCAGTTGCAGCACGAAGGTCGAAACGTCTATATGCTCACCAATAACTCGGGCAGCAGTCGTCAGCAGTATGTTCACAAGCTTTCCGAAATGGGAATCAACGTTCCAATCGGCAATATTTTCACATCGGCCTACGCCACGGCACTCTACCTCAAAGAACACGGCGCCGTCGGCAAGAATGCCTTCATCGTTGGTCAATCGGGAATTGTGAAGGAGTTATCGTCAGTGGGAATTATCACTCACACGGAGCCCGACCATTTTCCGTCCGACCAGATCGATTATGTTATAGTCGGGATCGATCGTGCATTCAGTTACAACAAGCTTCGATTTGCGCACGCGTGCATTTCCCAAGGTCATGCCAAGTTCATAGCGACGAACAGGGACCCCACCTATCCGGTAGAAAACGGCGCAATTCCCGGAGCCGGATCGATTGTTGCCAGCGTCGCGACGGCGACCGGGATTGAACCCCTTGTGATAGGTAAACCCGAACCACACGCGCTTGAGGCCATACTTGCCTATTCCGGCGCATCGCCGCAAGAAGCAGTCATGGTCGGCGACCGCCTCGATACGGATATTGCCGCCGGCAGGCGCCTGAATGTTTACACGGTGCTGGTTCTTACCGGCGTTACAACGCGCAAAGAGGCCGAGTCGGCGAAATCGGATCTCAAACCTGACAGGATTATTGACAGTCTGTCGGAACTTCTGGAGACTTAATTTGGGCTTTCTCACAGGAACTCTCATTGCGTGGCTCGGCCACTCCTGCTTCGTCATTACCACATTGACGGGCGCTAGCCTACTTATCGATCCTGTTAATCCAAGTGTTGGATTTCCAGTGCGGGCGCATTCCGTCGATGCCAGCGTCATATTCATCTCCGGCGTCCAACCCGAACACAATTGGACCGACATGGCCGTATCGGCAAATAATGTAGTTGAGCCTAAGACCAATCCCGGATATCAGGACGTCCGGCTCAATTACACCGTAAATGGGCAGATCGAAACCGTGAAGGCCAAACGAATTTTCGCCTACCACGACGACTTGGACGGCAAAGACCTTGGCTCAACCACGATCACGGTCATCGAAGTCGACAAGCTTCGCATTTGTCATCTTGGCGATCTTGGTCAGCATATGCTGACGTCGAAGCAGCTCTCTCTGATCGGCAAGATAGATGTTTTAATGATTCCTGTAGGAGGGAATTCTACAATCGACGGCAAACAAGCCGCCGCAATTACAAAGGCGCTGAATCCCAGGGTCATTTTTCCGATGGAATACCAAACCAGCGATTACCGGCCTGACCTTTATGCTAAACTCCGTCCCGTGAACGAATACCTTGACGCCATGGGAGATAAGGCGCTCATACTAAGCGGCGACGCCGACCGGTATCCGATCTCAGCGGATCGCCTTCCGCATAAGCCCATTATCGTATTGCTAAAGTCTTCCAATCGTGAATAACGCAATGCCCAAATACGATTACCTGGTCATTGGCAGCGGAGGCGCTGGGCTCACGTTTGCCCTTGAGGCGTGCCGCCACGGCAGCGTTGCACTTATTACAAAGAAGGAACGCACCGACTCCAACACCAATTGGGCTCAAGGCGGAATCGCGGGCGTTCTCGGACCTGACGATGCGCCGGATCTCCATGTTGGCGACACTCTGATTGCGGGCGCCGGATTGTGCGACGAGGCGGCGGTGCGTGTGCTCGTGGAAGAAGGTCCCGCCGCGATTCGAGCGCTTATCGCGCTAGGTGCGAGATTTTCGCTAGACAGCGAAGGCGAACTCTCATTGGGGCGCGAGGGTGGCCATTCCCGCCGCAGGATTGTTCGCAACGCGGATCGAACCGGCCGTGAAGTGGAGCGCAGTCTCGTCGACGAGGCCAAGCTTCAACCCAACATTCATGTCTTGGAACATCAGTGTGCAATCGATCTGATCATCACAGAAGCCGGAGGCCGCGATGAGCCTGCGTGTGCCGGGGTTTACGCTCTCGACGAGCAAACGGGCCGGATCGAAGCTTACCTGGCAAACGCGACCGTGTTGGCAACCGGAGGATGCGGTCAAGTTTATCAACACACGACCAATCCACTCATAGCGACCGGCGATGGAGTTGCAATGGCCTGGCGAGCGGGCTGTCAGATCGCCAACATGGAGTTCATCCAGTTTCACCCGACTTCGCTCTATGCGCCTGGCCCGGATAGCTTCTTGATCAGCGAAGCGGTCCGCGGCGAGGGCGGCGTGCTCCGTCGCAAGGACGGCTCGCCGTTCATGCCGGAATACGACGAGCGCGGCGATCTTGCTCCCCGAGATATCGTCGCCCGCGCGATCGACAACGAAATGAAGAAGGAGAGCGTCGGCTACGTCTACCTGGACATCACTCACAAGAAGCCTGACTGGCTCCATGAGCACTTCCCGACCATCTATGCGCACTGTTTGACATTCGGTATAGACATTGCCACCGACTGGATTCCGGTTGTGCCGGCGGCGCACTACTCCTGCGGCGGAGTCATTACAGACCTATGCGGTCTTACGAACATTCAGCGCCTCTACGCATGCGGGGAAGTGGCCTGTACTGGTGTCCACGGCGCAAATCGATTGGCATCCAACTCGCTTCTTGAAGCGCTGGTATTTGCCCGCCGAGCGGCTGGCGACGCATTCGAGCGCCGGTCGCAATGGCCAGTGATTCCCACGGTTCCCGACTTCGATATCGAGGTCCAGTCGCCAAGCCAGCACGCGGCTTCATCCGCCGAGTTGCGCCATCGCCTGCAGGCGATTATGCAGAGCTACGCCGGGATCGTCCGCAACAACTACCGATTGCTCGAAGCTCAGGCCGCAATCGAAATTTTGAGCAACAAATCGCCAGGTCTCTTCGACAATGGCGTTGTTACCAGCGATCGCATCGAATTACGCAACTTAATTCAAGTTGCACAGATTATCATCGCCTCGGCTCAGCGCCGAAAGGAATCCCGAGGCCTGCACTACACAACCGACTACCCCGACCCAATCGAGTCGCAGCGGCACAACACATTGTTAACGAAGGCTGATTTCGTACAGCACGTCTAGCTGGCCAGATCCCGTCGCGCAAAAATCCAAAGCCCCACAGCTAGCATGATCCCGCAGTAACCCAGTATCCACCAGAGGTCGAGCGCGCTCGCAGGCGGATCGGGCTTATCGCCAAAACGCATCAGCATAGCCAGCCGATTGAGCATAGGCTGGTCAAGAAGTCGTTCCACCCACCGGCTAAGAGGATTGAGAGGCGCAACATAGACCACGACATGCGCCATAACCCTGAGGGTCTCGACATCGAAAAGATGGGCGAAGAACTTGAGCATGCCCTCAGACCACGCCGTGCTTGCCACAATGAGTGGGAGGATCGTAGCCAGGAGCGTGCTTGTGAGTGTCGAGAAAAGCAACGTCAGCGCCGAGAAGACTGCGGGATAAAGCAAGATCACGGCATCGGCCCGCCACAGTCCGGGAACCGTATGTGCGACATGCTTAAATATGGCCCATTGCAGAATACCTGTCCATAAGAGGATGAACGGTGCGACAAAAAGGTTTACTCCGACCCATTTGCCAAGGTAGATCGAGGATCTCGTCACCGGCTTTGACACAATAACGGAAAGCACCCCCCGCTCGACTTCACCGCTCACTGCGCCCGCTGAAAGCGCTACGGCAAACAAAAAACCGAAGAACGCAATCATGGAAGACCCTCGGGAAGCCATAACCGCCGCTATCAACGGATTCATATCTTCATCGCTAAAAAACATGCCTGCATGCGGATGAATGGGTATGTAGGCGCCTATTACAAATAAGCCGCATATCAAAGCGCCGGCATATATGAACTTGCGCCGCACGGCTTCCAGAACCGTAAGGCCTGAAATTGAAATTAGAGCAGACAATTTATTTGTTTTCCCATTTTGACTTGCGAGGACTGTTGTCAAGTGGCCATGGCGAAACTTGACTTTCGCTGGCGGTTTCTGCCAAACTATAGCAAAATCGCTTCCGATTATGCAAGATTTGCGGGGAAATAATGTTAGCCCTAGTTACCGGCGGAGCGGGATTTATCGGAAGCTGCCTTGCCAGACGGCTTCTTGCCGAGGGTCACGAGGTCACCATTCTGGACAATTTCAGCCCGCAGGTCCACGGCGAATCTCATGCGCTTCCAACTGACCTGGCAAGCCGTGTTCGCCTTGTGACCGGAGATGTGCGGGATGCCGATGTGTTCGAATACGCTCTTGCCGATCAAGATGTCGTAGTGCATCTTGCCGCGGAGACCGGAACCGGACAATCGATGTACGAAGTCGTCCGGTACGAAGATGTAAACATGCACGGCATCGCGGTGCTCTTCGATATACTGGCCAACGGTCGCGCCAAGAGTGTCAAGAAGGTCGTGACCGCATCCTCAAGAGCGATCTACGGGGAAGGCGCGTACGAATGTCCTACGCATGGTCGCGTGTTCCCCTCGATGCGCACCTTTGAGTCTTTGAGCACCGGGCAGTTCGAACCAACCTGCCCAGCCTGTAAAGCCGTTTGTTCGTCGATTCCAACAGCCGAAGATTCACGTCTTGATCCATCCTCGTTTTACGGCATAACAAAGCTACTTCAGGAGCAAACCACTCTGATGTTCGCCAGAGCTCTCGGCATTTCTGGATTTGCTCTCCGATACCAGAATGTCTATGGCCCAGGCCAGTCACTCAAGAATCCGTACACGGGAATTCTAGCCATCTTTTCCAATCAAGCTCGAGATAACCAGCCGATCTACATCTTCGAGGATGGAAAGGAAAGCCGTGATTTTGTGTACATCGACGATGTCGTGGAAGCGACCTGGCGATGTATCCATCCTAGTATGAACGGAGTTCATGCGCTCAATGTGGGTAGCGGTCAACGCACTACTGTCAGCGAAGTAGTCAGCGAAATCCTTGCATTCTTCGGAAGCTCGTCAACGGTTCTCACCAACGGTGCATTTCGTGCAGGC
>Ga0316217_10007054_pt1 | contig 10865 bp, 7 predicted proteins | sample 1anoAmetaG_FD_203633 | JGI IMG/M metagenome (GOLD analysis project Ga0316217, IMG submission 203633) | Freshwater microbial communities from Trout Bog Lake, Wisconsin, USA - 1anoA | ecosystem: Environmental > Aquatic > Freshwater > Lake > Hypolimnion/Profundal zone | place: USA: Wisconsin... | reverse complement strand
AAGTCCTTCAGGTCCACATCCTTCAAATTCACCGAAATCGGCTCACCAGTGTACTTGCTGGTGGGGGGAGGCGGTGGAAACGCTCCGGTGGCTGAGGACTGCTGCATTGAGGGAGGAAGCGAACGAGCGTCTGCCACGATGGACTGACCGAGCTTTGGCATAGCGGCCGGAGAAACCTCGGCATTCGCTTTGGGTGCAGTCGTCGATGACGCGGCGACGACAGGCGCAACCGGGCCGACTGCAACGGGTGTAGCCACAGGCGCCGCGGTTGGCGCGGCTGGAACGGCTGGAACGGCTGCAACAGTTGTGGTGGCGGCTGGGGCGACGGACGGCGCTGCGGCAGGAACAGGGGCCGGTGGAGCTATGCGGGCGGTCTCGACAACGGGGGGCGCGGGCTTTGGTGTAACCGCCGCGGTAGCCACACTCTGGGCTTTGGGCGCGACTGGCGCAGGCGCAGGTACAGTACTGACGGCTACCGGCGTAGCAACGGACGCAGCGATAGGCGTGGCAAGTGGCGTGTCAACAGATGCGGCTGCAGGCTTGACCGTGACTGCGGGCGATGCGGCAGCGACCGTAGGCTTACTTACCGGAGCAGCAGGAGCAACAGCGGCGCTGGGAAGCGCTGTGCGCAGGTTCTGGCTGGCGACAGCGGGAACCGGTTGCACTTCGACTATATGCAGTTCGGAAGAAGGTGGGGCGGTAACGCGCGGCGCGGACACGACTGCCTCGCCGACCTTGACCCGGACGGTCACACGATGATCCGAAGGCACAACGTCATAAGCATACGGGCCACTAAGGTCAATCACGATTCGTGCGACGGGAGGCGCGGCCTGGAAGCGGCCTACGCGAACCTCGCGCACTTCCCTGGTGTGCACAGCAATATTTTTGACGGATGGCTTGAGCACCGTGTTGGGGAAATCCAACACCAGGCGATCAGGATCCTTGAGGAGGAATGGACGAGCTGAACTTGGGCCTTCGATCACGACGTCGAGCGTGCCTTGCTCACGGCTTACGCTGATGTTGCGAATGGTGGCGGGAGCAGACGAACTGCCAGCTGCTTTGGGCTCCGCCAGATGCGCCGGGGGAAGCACGGCGTGGGCGACGGGAGCAACGGGTTGAGCAGCTTGCGGCACCGGAGCATTGTGAGCAACGGGCGTGGAAGTGGCCGGAAGCGGATGCGCGGGCGGCGTCGGCTTGGGCGCGGCGGCTGAGCTTGGGATGGTTGCGATTGGGCTTGGCGCTGAACTCGCAGCCGAAGCAGACGGCAGAGGGCCGGCAGGAGAAGATACCGACACAGCCTGGCCGCCCGTCAACTGAATCTTCAAGCCATAAGTCTCATCAGTAACCTTGGCGGCTACGCCCTCAGCCAGCGTTAGCTCGAGGCGGGTGACCTGACTGCCCGACGCACTGGTGTAGCTGGAGAGCCGATAGCCCTTAAACACGTCTGAGTTCAACGTGGCCGCGCGAGGCGCGGATTCATCGGCGGTAACGCCGGTGAGGTCCACGAGCAACAAGTGCCCGTCCGGCCTGTACTCCTTGTGAGCGTAAGAACCGGTTGTGCGCAGGTCAATTGTCGCGGAGTTTGCGGTCGTGGTCACCTGCACCGCATTCAGTTGTGAAGCCGCTGTCGCCGTGCCGGCGCAGAACAGCGCCATGAGTCCCACCGTCAGCAGTCGCTTAAAGCTCATCGTAGCTCTCCCCGCGATGCCTGCTGCCAGGCCTCGCGCGTCCCTGCCCGTCAATTGCAATTCTGTTACCGGGTTCATCTTCACAATCGCTTTCCCTGACCGAGAATCCGCTTAGTCCGCGGGCGCTCCGATCTTTCTTGTAACTTCGCGCGTCAGCGGCCGGCCCAAAGTATCCGACGATCGCTCACGCAAAATGATTGCGTCGCTATTAATGCGCTCCACTATTCCGTTGGCAAGGGGGTCGTTGGCGCGCAGAAAATAAGTATGATCGCCATTCACCACAACCGCGATATTGCCGCTGGGAGCTCGGACTACGCCACGTAAACTGATCTCGCCGACGAGCAGGCACTGCCTGCCGGTGCCGGTGCAATTGGCGGCCTGACGACCGCGCTCCACGACCGGACTGACGAAGGGATCGCGTCGCAACGGTCTGCCTGGTTCCCGCTTGTCATTGACAGCAGCAGCCGCTTTAGCCGTGTGCGGCTCGACTGTTCTCCCCCGGCGGCTGTGTGGTCTGACCGGAGATTGCGTCACAGGCGCAGGGACCGGGGCAGCGTGAGTTGAAGAACGAGGAGCGGCAATCCTGGTGGACGATTGAGCCTGGTTGTCTGGAGACGGCTTTCTCTGCACCCTGACGTTCCGAGCTTCCGCCGGCGGAGCTGATGCCTTTGCACCGTTGGACGGAGCAGAGGTCTTTGGCGATGGTGCAGAGGGGGCTGCGGCCGCCACATGGAGCTTCACCGCAGCAGGCGAGTCCGCCTGCGGTTTCTGCGGCAACGCCAGTGCGCATGCGCTTGCTCCAAGCCACAATGCCAAAATCAACTTGCTGCTCTTCATCGACCCTCCTACTTCTTTACAGCGGCGGGCGGCGTTCCGCCTTTGGCGGCGGGCTGCGTTCCGCTTTTGGCGGTGCTGTAGAACGTTGTCAACATACAGCTGGCCGCGACGGTTTCATTGGGCGACCACCTATAGGAGCGCTTTACCGTCATCTTTCCACCCTTCAGCGCGGCCACACTAAGGTGGCTGACATTCACAATGCGTTCCAATTTCTGAATTCGGTCATAGAAATTCAAGACTGCGTAAAAGGGCCCATCCAAATCGACCTCAAAAGGAACCTCTGTGTAGTACTCCTTAGCCGCTGTTTCCTTTGGAGTGTACCGGCGCACTTCGACTCCGGCTGCGGCGGACTCCCGCACCACCAGGGTGATAAAGCTTGGAACCTCTTTTTCCTCAGGCACTATCTTTCGCTGCTCTTCCATCTTCGCCTTCAAGGATTCAGTCTGAGCATTGAGCTCTGCCAGCTTGGCCTTGAATGGGGTCAACTGCGCGACTTCAGCCTGTTTGACCCTGAGTACGAGTTCGTCCGTGTGGTTAGCCTTGGCTAATGGTTGAAGTGAGTAAAAATAGGTTCCAGCCGCCAGCAAAAGGATGACCAGCGCCACAATTCCGATTTGTGCCACATAGGGCAGTTGCTTAAAGTTCACCATGACTTTTAAGCCTTCGCCTTCTCGCAAACCAAACTGAAACTGAACGTTTGCATCTTCTGGCTCTCTTCCTGAACCGTGTCGCGCAACTCAATATTCTTGAAGTAGCCTGAGCCTCGCAGATTGGTCATCAGCCTGGCGACGGCGTCCGGCCCCAACGCTACTCCCTCCATTGAGACGCTTGCTCCATCATCCTTCATGGTCAACAGCCAGACTCCTTCGGTTCTATTCACGGTTTGGCTGACACTTGCGAGTAGTGGAACCGGACCGATCTGAGAGGCGCGAAGCTGATCGATTACGTCAAAGCGCCGTTTGTAAGCGTCATATTCCTTTTGCCGTTCGAGATAGGCGGCCTTGACCTTGGCCATTGACGCGATTGACTTGCTGGCCTCCGTAATCTGGCTCTGCAACTTCTCATGCGTCGCCTGCAGTCGCAGGTAATACAGGTAGAGACCCGCCCCAACCACCACGAGAATCGCCAGGCCTGCAATCAAAGGAGAAGGGCCTTCCGTTGTAAGCTGCGGCATGGCAAAGAAGCGCCGTTTGGCTTTTTTCTTCGGCTTGGTGGCTAATAGATTGATCCGGATCATAATTTTGGAAAGCTCCTGAGGGCCAACCCCACGGCCACCGCCAACTGCAACGAATTCCGTTCGATCAGATCTGCACCTTCACCGATGGGCGGCACAATCTTCAGGAACGGATTCAAGGGATCGACGGGAATCGAAAATTCCTGCCGCAGAGCCTCAACTAATCCGGGGATCTGCGCCGAGCCGCCGGAAACGTAAATTCGTTCGATGTGTTCGCCGCTGGCGGTTGCGCGGAAGAAATCAAAGGTTTTTTGAATCTCCAGCACGATGATTTCACTAACCTGCTGCAGAATCGGCAGCTTTGCGTCTTCGCTGACGGTTCCAACTTTCTTGCCCAGCTTCAGCGCTTCGGCGTCATCAAAACTCAGATCCAGTTCCTTCTGCAATGAATCGGTGTACTGATTGCCACCGACGCTTACGTCGCGGGTGAAGAGTGGAACGGCGCCCCGGACGATGTTGATGTTCATTACGCTGGCGCCGATGTTGAGCAAAGCGGTGGTTGAGTTGGGAGCCGGGGCGTAGTTGTACTCGAAACAGTTCTGCAAAGCGAAAGCGTCAATATCAACGATTGCCGGTTGCCGCCCGGAGAGTTGCAGGGCGTTGGTGTAATTGAGAATCTTGTCTTTCTTTACGGCGACTAGCAGCACGTCGATGGTTGGCCCATCCAGGCTTGGGCTGAGGACCTGATAATCCACGTTGACATCGCTCATGTCGAAGGGAATGTACTGGGCGGCCTCGTTGCGTACGGCATCGCCAAGTTCGGGTTCGTCCATGGTCTGCATGGAAATCTTCTTGACGATGACGGAATGGCCGCTGACGGAGGTTGCCACGTTCTTGGCCTTGAACGCATGCTCGGCGAAGAGCTTGCTGACGGCACTGGCCACGCTGCCGCTATCGACGATCATGGAATCGACGACGATGTCGCTGGCGAGAGGCTCGATGCCAAGATGGCTGACCATGATCTCGCCGCGAGAGCGCTCCAGTTCAACCGCCTTGATTGAGTTGGAGCCGATGTCCAGGCCGACGATCGATTTGTTGGAACCGAAACTTAATCCGAACATAAGCGGACGCCCTCGTTACCCCACCGCACTCGTACGAACCGTTCGCGGCTTCTTTTTCAGTGTGCCTTCACCACCGCTGCTCTTGCTTTCCATCCAGCGATCCAGCAAAGCTTTCTTGAACTTCCAGCGGTTGCCCAGCTTGAAGGCTGGAATTTTTTCTTCGGACACGTATTTGTATAGCGTGTCCGGGCTCACGCCTAAGTACTGGGACGCTTGCCGAATGTTCATCACCTCAGGCGAATCGGACATAAACCTTTGCCCTTTCAGAACTCAGCCTCAACCCAGGATCGACTTTCTGGCCTGCGGCCCAAGCCGCCGGACGATCACTACGCCTGGAAGACCTAGGCGCGCTATTGCCTGCGAGGAGGATTCCTCAGCTTCTCGGGGGGAATGCCACGCGCTGGTTATAGCAGAGTTCAGGGCGGCCAAGTCAACCATAACTTCCGGTGAAATCCGGAAGATATCCGGTATCATCAGCCTATTTCGGCACTAATTCAGTCGTAACTCGCCATACTTTGTATCCAAAGCGAACATACACCACAAGATGCTGGGGTAGTGATACAAAGGATGCCGGACTGTCCCAAGACGGATTACGAAGGGCCCTAATCTTCTGGAAGACAGCCATAGGGCTGGAGCACCACTGGCTAGCTACATCGTTGTGCAAGGGCATCACCTTCCGTTCCGTGCACTGTGATAAATCACAAAAAAGCCCGCCTTCGGAAGGGCGGGCTCTCTGGGATTGGTGCTTGTGAAAACTGTGAGCTTCGCAGCCGGGTACGCGGCAAATACCGCCGCTCCGGCCGCAGGCGCTCGGCTAGTAATTCATGTCGAACTTCTCCTGATGGAGCTGGGCATCGCTTTTCACCAGGACGGGGTGGCCGATTAACTCTTCCATTTCCTGTAGCCATTTTCCGTTGCCGCTCTTGAGTTCCTTGGCGACTTCGGGGTTGACGCGGAGAATGACTTCCTTGGCCTCCACGTGGCGACGCACCTTGCGCATCTCAACGTAAATTTCGTTGCAGATCGTCTGCACGGACTTCACGAAGCCGGTGGAGTCGCAGTACGGGCAGGGCGTACCGAGGGTCCGCTCAAGCGATTGCTTGACACGCTTGCGGGTGATGGCGACGAGGCCGAAATCGTTGAACTGAAGAATCTTGGAAGGCGCGCGATCGGACTTCATCGCCTCTTCAAGTGCCTGCATCACCTTCTGGCGATTCTTGCGTTCATCCATATCAATGAAGTCAACGACGATGATGCCACCAAGATCGCGCAGCCGAATCTGGCGGACGATCTCTTTGACGGCGTCACAGTTGGTCTTGACGATGGTGTCTTCGAGGCGTGCCGTCTTGCCGACGTACTTGCCGGTGTTTATATCAATGGCCACCAGCGCCTCGGTTTGATTGATGACGATGTAGCCGCCGCTCTTCAACCACACCTTGGACTTGAGACTCTTGTTGATTTCTTCATTGATGCCGAACTGCTCGTAGAGCGGCGTGTCTTTGGTGTAGAGCTTGATGCGACGCACGAGGTTGGGCTGGAAGCGCGAGGCAAAGCGCACGACACGCTCGTACTCGCTTTCGTTATCGACCCAGATCTGCGAGAAGTCGCTGGTGACCTGATCGCGCAGGATGCGCTCGACCAGATTGAGATCGTGGTAGATCAACGCCGGGCTCTTGCTGGATTCGCCTCGGGTGCGGATTTCGGTCCAGAGATGCTTGAGGAAACGAATATCGGCGCGTAGCTCATCTTCTTTGATGTTGGCGGCGGCGGTGCGTACGATGAAGCCACCGTGGCCGTTCTCACGCTCGCTGGAGACGATGCGCTTGAGGCGCTGACGCTCTTCGTCGCTGCTGATCTTGCGCGAGACACCGATGTGATTCACGGTGGGCATGTAGACAAGGAAGCGGCCGGGAAGCGCGATGTGGCTAGTGATGCGAGCGCCCTTCTTGCCGATGGGTTCCTTGGCAATCTGGACGAGTATCTCCTGCCCTTCTTTCAGCAGTTCGCTGATGAGGGGCACAGCGCGCGACTGCTGGCGGGAACGGGTGCGAGGACCGCCACGCTGCGGGGGAGCTCCACGACGTCCACGGCGATCACGGCGATCGAAGCGGTCGGGCCGCTGGCGTCCGGGCGCGGGGGCGGTTGCGACTTCGGATTCCTCGCTCTCGCCCGGTTCGCCGGCTTCCTCTTCTTCTTCGACAGAAGGGTCGGCAAGCAACTCGGATTCCTCGAACTCCTCACCGCCGAAGTCGTACTCGTCATCCTCTAATTCGTTTTCTTCTTCAGTCTCACGAACCGCGGTGCCGAATTGAGAACCATTTCCGTCCTCGAGCTCGTCTTCTATCTCAGTTTCTTGATAGCGGTCGCGGTGCGCGGCTAGAGCCGGCATCTCCGTCTCTTCGTCGTCGAATTCTTCGTGCTCGACGTGACCGCCTTCGATGACAAAGCTTCCGAGCTGGCTTCCGTAGGGGTCCGGAGTCTTCGCTGTTGGAGTTTTCTCGACCGGAGTTTTCTCGACCGGAGCCTTTTCTACCGGAGCCTTCTCCGCTAACGAGACCGGCTCGACCGGAGCTGGCTGCTCTACTTGCGGCTCGGCGTGGGAACCGCCAAACATCTTTGAAACACGGTCACGCCAGGAACGGCGGGCAGGGGTACGCTCGGCGGGTTTGACTTCGACCGGCTCGTGCACGCTGGGCTTGCTTTCAGGCTGCTTGGATTCGACATGAGCCTGCTCGGCGTGAACCGCTTCGGGTTGTGCGATCTGCGCGGGCTCGGGTTCGGGCTGCGCCGGCGGCACGGCTTTGGTGACCGGAGGCGCGACGCGTCTCTCGACGGGCGAAGTCTCCGCGATTGGCTGCGCAACCTCGGGCACTACATCCTGCGTAGCTTCATGATGCGTAAATTTATGCGCGGGTTCAGGGTGTGCGGTTTCAGGCTCTTTCACCTCAGCTTCAACTTCTGGGACAGATTCGGCTTCGACTTCCGCTACAGAATCCGAGACGGAGCCTGCAACCCAGCGCTGGGTGAGGGAGGGCAGAGTGCTAACGCCTGAATAGCTGGCGCTCGATAATGGCTCATCCGTACTGGGCTCAGAGTGACTTGGCGGGGCGGTCTCGACCGGCTCGACTGGAGCAACGGCTTCGACGGCAGCGACAAACTCGACTGGAGCAACGGCTTCGACGGCGGCGATCGGCTCGGCTGGGGCTGCGGCTTCGACCGAGGTAACCGACTCGACTGGGGCTGAGGCTTCCAAGGGTTCCGAAACGGAGGTTGGCTCGACACCGCGATACTTCGAGATGGATTCGCCTGGTAGGAGAATCGGGGTGTAGTTCTCGGGCAGGACAAAGCTCTCATGCTCGCGCGGTTCACGCGGCTCGCGTTCGCGGTCGCGTCCACGACCTCGATCGCGGTCACGACCGCCGCTGCGCCCACCTCTGCCACGGTCACGATCGCCACGGTCACGGCTGCGGCCATAGCTAGTGTCAGATTCTTCGGAGGCGCTAAGATCAGCAAGAGGCGCTGGCGCCGGAGGCTCACCTTCGGCGCGATTGTATTTTGAAATCGATTCACCGGGAAGGAGCATCGGCGTGAAAGTGACCGCCTCCGGCGCAGCGGGCTTTTCTTCCACTGCTACTTCTTCGGGAGCTTCTTCGACTTCATCGAGGAGCTCAGGCTCAGATTCTTCCGACTCATCAACGCTGCGAGACAGACCGTGAACCACCAGGCCACGCGGTTCGAAGCCACGGAGTTCGCGGCGCTTCGGCTCACGTGGAGCTTCGGCATCCGCATCTTGTTCGGAGGTTGCTTCAGCGAAATCAGGGGAGTTTGCGGACTCGGCTGCGGGCCCCTCGGAATCCGGGCCTGCGGGCTGGGCGTCGAGTTCGCCGGGTGCACGTTCGCGCCCGCCACGACGGCCGCGACGGCGGCGGCGCCCACGCCAGCGCGGAGTGCTGGAATCTGGTGCACTGCCGACATCCTTTGTTTCGATCTGGGCGTCCTCGGCTTCGGCGACTGGTTCATCAGGTAGTTGGACTGCATCTTCTTCTTCGACGGGGAGCGGCTCGGCAAGTATCATGCCGTTGGCTTGAGCCAGTGTCGCTCCGGTGATTTTTACATCGCCGAATTCGCCGTCGTCATCCTCGTCCTGAAGTTCCAGAAAGTCCGATACATAGAGAAAGGCATCACGATCCAATCCGATATCGACAAAGGCCGACTGCATTCCGGGGAGGACGCGGGTGACGCGCCCCTTGTAGATGGAACCCGCCAGTGTGTATTCGTTCTCGCGCTCGAAATAGATTTCGGCGAGTTGATCGTCTTCTACCAGCGCCACCTTGGTTTCATGAGGCGTGGTTGAAACGTAGAGTTCTTTGTTCATTTTCGCTCCCGGCTTGCTCGCATTGAGCAGCCTGTTGTAGCCGGAGGCACGAAGGCAGGTAGTCAGTTTTGAAGATCAATGCGCCGAGCCGCGTGCTGGCCGACGGCCAAGACGCGGAGCGAAGTTCGCCCGCTCAATTGAATTGAGAGGATCATGCTGCGGATTCCGCCGTGGCGCGTAGCGCCATTCAGGGTTCCGGCTGCGTTTGATGTGAACCTATGCACCGATTCGGTACTCCCCGAGTCAATTGACCCGGTCCGGTTGCGCCGCGCCTGGGTTTTGTGGCCACCTCACTCCCGCATTCCTGAAATCTGCATCGTTTAGGAATGGAGGATGGGGCCGTTCCCCGCCCTTGCACCGCAGCGCAATTCTTCAATTCTGACCGGCCTGATTGCCTTGCTAGCCGGCTGTGCCCTCCCACTGAGGGCTTCATCTCGTGTAAGCGGCTGGGAATTCCCTGCCGAAAGCCCCGGCGTTCACCGCCGAAGACCCATTCGCTCCGCCTGATTCCGGCGGCCCTCCTGGGATTTTGCAAAAGATTGTGTTCCGCGAGCCTCGCTTGTCATCAAGGCATTGCGCGGACGCCGCAGAGTGCTTCCGTGGTTCCGGAGCCTCCAGGCGCTTTACCCGCCATCTTAGTTCACAAACCGGCGCATACGGACATTCATCACTATGCCCAGAGCCAGGAACGTAAATAGAATGGACGATCCTCCATAGCTCATCAATGGAAGCGGAATGCCCGTCACGGGCATAAATCCCACCACCATGCCCACGTTCACCAAAACGTGGAACGCCAATACCGCGACCACTCCCATGATCAGGAAGACTCCAGCCCGGTCCGGCGCCGTTTGAGCGTCTTCAATCAGACGCATCAACACCCCAAAGTATAGCAGTAAAACGAGCAACGCGCCGACAAAGCCATGCTCCTCGCTCCAGGCCGCAAAGATGAAATCGGTGTGGGGAACGGGAAGGAACTGCCCCTGGGTCTGAGTTCCCTTGGCTACGCCTTTGCCCCAGACACCACCTGAACCAACGGCAACCAGCGACTGAATCACCTGATAACCCGAGCCACGCGCATCGGCTTCCGGAGCGACAAAGGTGGAGAGCCGCTCTTTCTGGTATGGCTTTAGTCCCCACTTCCACATGGCCGGCATCAATATGGCCGCTATCAAGATCAGGATGACTCCGTGCTTGAGCCTCATACCGCCGAGGACCAACGCCATCAACGCAATTGGGATGTAAGTGAGGGCGGTGCCGAGGTCAGGCTGCTTTAACACGAGCAGCATGGGAAAGAGTACAACCAGGCCTGCTTTGACTAGTTCGCGGGCGGGCAAATCGTTGTCCCTGTACTCGGCGAAATACTTTGCCATGGTCAAAATGAGGATGAGCTTGACCCACTCGGAGGGCTGGAAGTGGAAGAAATGGAAATCGATCCAGCGCTTTGCGCCGAGGTAGCGGCGGCCAAAGAGCAGCACCGAAACCAGGGAGATAAGGCTAAAGCCATAAAGGTAGGGCACCAATTCCAGCAGCGCCTGATAGTTGATGACACTGACCAGAAACATCAGGATCACACCGGCGGCGATCCAGTAAACCTGCCGGATGTGCATCCCCTGAAACTTGGTGTGCAAGGTCGCAGAGTAGATTTCCGAGACACCAAGGGCGCAGATGAG
>Ga0316217_10007052_pt1 | contig 10868 bp, 6 predicted proteins | sample 1anoAmetaG_FD_203633 | JGI IMG/M metagenome (GOLD analysis project Ga0316217, IMG submission 203633) | Freshwater microbial communities from Trout Bog Lake, Wisconsin, USA - 1anoA | ecosystem: Environmental > Aquatic > Freshwater > Lake > Hypolimnion/Profundal zone | place: USA: Wisconsin... | reverse complement strand
GGCGCAGCGAGCGCTCGCGGATATCCGGCCGGAGGCGGTGCGCACGCCCTATTTCTGCTCGGGCTGCCCGCACAACCGCTCGACCGTGATCCCCGAGGGCGCGCGCGCCTATGCCGGGATCGGCTGCCATTATATGGCGCAATTCATGGACAGGCGCACCGACGGCTTCACCCAGATGGGCGGCGAGGGCGCCAATTGGGTCGGAGAGGCGCGGTTCTCGAAGCGAGGGCATGTCTTCCAGAACCTGGGCGACGGCACCTACAACCATTCGGGGGCGCTCGCCTTGCGCTGGGCGATCGATTCCAAAGTCAATGTCACCTACAAGATCCTGTTCAACGACGCCGTCGCCATGACCGGCGGCCAGCGCCACGAAGGCGGCCTGACCGTGCCGCAGATCGCGCGGCAGGTCTCGGCCGATGGGGCCAGGCAGGTGGTCGTCGTCACCGACGAGCCCGACAAATATCCCCCCGACGTGGGCTTTCCCGCCGGCGTCACGATCCGGCATCGCGATGAACTGCTGACGGTCGAAACCGAACTCAGCGCCATTCCGGGCGCGACGGTGTTGATCTACGACCAGACCTGCGCGGCGGAGAAGCGGCGGCGGCGCAAACGCGGCGAGTTCCCGGATCCGGACAAGCGCGTCATCATCAATGAACTCGTCTGCGAGGGCTGCGGCGATTGCGGCGTGAAATCGAACTGCGTTTCGATCCAGCCGCTCGAGACCGAATTCGGGCGTAAACGCGCGATCGATCAATCGAGCTGCAACAAGGATTTCTCCTGCGCCGACGGCTTCTGCCCCTCCTTCGTCACGGTGCATGGCGCCAGGCCGCGCAAGGCGAGCCGCCATCTCGCCGCGCCGCCGCCGAGCCCCGAGCCGGAAAAACGCGAGCTCTCCAATCGGCCCTATTCGATCATCGTCACCGGCATCGGCGGCACGGGCGTGGTCACCATCGCCGCGATCCTCGGCATGGCGGCGCATCTGGAAGACAAGGCCTGCGCCATGATCGACATGGCGGGACTGGCGCAGAAGGGCGGCGAGGTCTTCAGTCACGTCAAGCTCGCCCGCAAGCCCGAGGACATCAAGGCGATCCGCGTCGCCGCGGGCGACGCCGATCTCGTGCTGGGCTGCGATCTCGTCGTGTCCGGCGCGCGTACGGTGCTGGCCGGCATGAAGGGCGCGGCGACCGGCGTCATCGTCAACGCCGCGGAAGTCTTCCCCGGCGATTTCACCCGCAACGCCGATTTCACGCTGCCGACGGAGCGGCTGAAACGCTCGATCCAGGCCGCCAGCGGCGGCGGGGCGCGTTTCGTCGACGCCACCGCCATTGCGACGGCCCTGCTGGGCAATTCCATCGGCGCCAACATGTTCGTGCTGGGTTACGCCTATCAATCCGGCCTGGTTCCACTCTCGGCGGCGGCGATCCGCCGCGCCATCGAGATGAACGGCGAAGCCGTCGCGATGAATCTCGCCGCCTTCGACTGGGGCCGCGCAGCCTGCGCCGATCCGGCGAGCGTCGCCGCGCACGTCAGGCCCGCGGCGCCGGCTCGCGAACCCGAATTGGCGGACCTCGTCGCGCGCCGCGTCGAGTTCCTCGCCGCCTATCAGAACGCCGCCTATGGCGCCCGCTACCGCGCGCTGGTCGAGGACGTCGACAGGGCCGAGCGGGAGCGCGCGCCCGGCAAGACCGGGTTGGCGCTCGCGGTCGCCCGTTATCTCTTCAAGCTGATGGCCTACAAGGACGAATACGAGGTGGCGCGGCTTTATACCGACGGCGCCTTCCAGCGGCAGGTGGAGCGAACCTTCGAGGGCGAGTTGCGCTACGAGTTCCATCTGGCGCCGCCGCTGCTCGCGCGACGCGATCCCGCCACGGGCCAAGTGAAGAAGATGCGCTTCGGACCTTGGCTGCTGCCGGCGCTGCGCGTCCTCGCCCGGCTGAAAGGCCTGCGCGGCACGCGGCTCGACCCGTTCGGCCATACGCAGGAGCGGCGCGACGAGCGCGCGCTGATCGCCGATTACGAGGGGCTTTGCCGCGAATTGACGTCCGGTCTGACGCCGCAGACTCACGCTCTGGCGGTTACATTGGCGAGCGTGCCGGACAAGATCCGCGGCTTCGGCCACGTCAAGGCGGCCAGTCTGGTCAAGGCCCGCCAGGACTGGGCGCAGGGCCTGGCGGCCTGGCGCAACCCGTCGCCGCAGCGACGGGCCGCCGAGTAAGCGCTATCGCCCGCGCGTCTCGGGCATGGTCCAGATCGCGACAAAGCTGATCAGCGCCGCCGCGCTGACGTAATAGCCGACCCAGGCCAAGCCGCCCCACGCCTGGAGCTGGACGGCGACATAGGGCGCCAGCGAGGCGCCGAGAATTCCGCCGAGGCTGTAGGCGATCGAGGCGCCGGAATAGGCGACGTTGGTGGGGAACAGTTCGGGAAGCTGCGCGCCCAAAGGCGCGAAGGTCAGACCCATCGTCCCGAGCGCGAGGCAGGCGAAGACCAGCGTCGGCAGGGGGCCGCCGGCGATGAGATAGGGAAGCGCAAAGCCGACCAGCACCGCAAGCGCGCTGGCGGCCAGGAGAACCGGGCGCCGCCCCAGCCGATCCGCCAGCCACGAAGCGACCGGCGACGCCAGCGCCATGCAGACCGCCGCGACGCAGAGCAGTTCGAGATAGGTCGTGCGCGGAATATGATTCTGGCTGACGCCGTAACCCAGCGCGAACACCGTCGTGATGTAGAACAGGGCGTAGCAAACCACGATGGCGAGCGAGCCCTGCAGCAGCGGCCGCCCGTGATGGGCCAGAACATAGAAGAAGGGCACGGCGACGCGTTCGTTGCGCGCCATCGCGGCCTCGAAGGCCGGAGTTTCGGCGATCGAGACCCGGAGATAGAGCCCGATCGCCACCAGCGCGGCGCTGATCAGGAACGGCACGCGCCACGCCCAGGCGACGAAAGTCGCCTCGCCCAGGCTCAAAATGAGGATCAGGAACAGGCCGTTGGCGAGGAGAAACCCGATCGGCGGCCCGAGCTGGGGGAACATGCCGAACCACGCGCGCCGGTTCGCGGGCGCATTTTCGGTGGCGATGAGCGCCGCCCCGCCCCATTCGCCGCCGAGGCCCACGCCCTGGCCGAAACGCAGCAGGCAGAGCAGCCAGGGCGCGACGACGCCGACGTCATTGTAGCCGGGCAGGACGCCGATCAAGGTGGTCGATACGCCCATGACGAGCATCGAGGCGACCAGCGTCGCTTTGCGGCCGATGCGGTCGCCGAAATGGCCGAACAGCATCGAACCGATGGGTCGCGCGATGAAGGCGATGCCGAAGGTCAGGAACGCGTTGAGCGCCTGGGTTTCCGGCGCGCTCTTGGGGAAGAACATGCCGCCGATGACCAGCGCCGCCGCAATGCCATAGATGTAGAAATCGTAGAATTCGATCGTCGTGCCGACCAGACTTGCGAGCACAATTCGGCCTACAGGCGGCGATGCCGCCGCGCGCCCCAGACTTCCCCCCATGTTGTCTTGTCCCTTGTCTTGTTGAAATTTAAGGTCTCAGGCCGCGAGATCCGCGACGATCGTATCCAGCAACGGGGCCCCGACGGCGGTCACCCGCAGACGCCCGTCGGCATCCTCGGCGATGAAACCCTCGGCGGCGAGGTCATCGATCTGACGCCGCTGCAGCTTTCGCCCGCTCATGGCCTCGTAGCGCGCGACATCGATGCCTTCGCGCAGCCGCAGACCCATCAGCAGGAATTCGTCGCTCTGCTCTTCGCGCGACAGCGGCGCATCCTCGATGAGGCCATGCCCCTCGCTCTCCACCTGGGCGAGCCACATCTCCGGATGCCGCTCGGTCGCCTGCGCCCGGCGGGCGTCGCCGACGCCGACGCGGCCATGCGCGCCGGGACCGACGCCGACATATTCGCCGTGGCGCCAGTAGACCAGATTGTGCCGGCTCTCTGCGCCCGGACGGGCGTGATTCGAAACCTCGTAGGCGGGCAGGCCATGCGCCAGCGTCAGCTCCTGGGTGACGTCGAACAACGCCCGCCCCAGGTCTTCGTCCGGGGTTTCCAACTTGCCCGCCCGCCAGAGTCGTTCGTAGATCGTGTCGGGTTCGATGGTGAGTTGATAGAGCGAGAGGTGCTCGCCCGCCATCGCCAGCCCCTCGCGCAATTCATCGCGCCAAGCCGCCTCGGTCTGTCCGGGTCGGGCGTAGATGAGATCGAAGGAATAGCGCGGGAAGATCGTCGCGGCGGTTTTCACCGCCTCGATAGCCTCGGCGACGCTGTGGCGCCGCCCGAGCGCTTTCAGGTCGGGCTCGACAAGGGACTGCACGCCGATCGACACACGGTTGACGCCCGCCGCCCGGTAGCCGCGAAAACGGCTGGCCTCGACGCTGGTGGGATTGGCTTCCAACGTGATTTCGATGTCGGGCTCGAGCGTCCAGTGACGCGCGACCGCGTCGATCACCGCCTGAACGGTCTGCGGGCGCATGAGCGAGGGGGTGCCGCCGCCGAAAAAGATCGACCGCGCCTTGCGGCCCGGCGTCTGTTCGGCGCGCTGCGCCAGTTCGGTGCGGAACGCCGCGACAAAGCGGTCCTCGTCGATGGGCTCGCTGCGCACATGCGAATTGAAATCGCAATAGGGGCACTTGGCCAGGCAGAAGGGCCAATGCACATAAACGCCGAAGCCGGGATCGCCGAGCGCGGCGGCGTCCGCATGCGCGGCGGGAGTTTCGATCTTGCTCATGGCCGTGTTATGCCAGTTCGCGCAAGCGCGCGCTACATGCCGCGACCTCGCCGTTTACGTCGGAAGCTTCCCCATGACCTCATCTCTGCCCCCCACGCATGCGCCCTGGCGCGAATCGCCGGGTCATCGCCGCTGGCTCGAAAACGAAGCCGATGGGCTTTTTCGTTTCTTCGAAGCCGACTCGATCGACCCCGCCGGGGGATTTTTCACCCTCGACCTCAGGGGTCGGCCGGTAGCCGCCGAGACGGGTCGACAATTGCACGCGACGACGCGGATGGTCCATTGCAGCGTGATCGCGCTTCTCCTGGGCAGGCCCGGCGCGGCCGATTTCATCGACCACGGCATGGAGGCGATCTGGAACCGGCATCGGGACACTCGTAACGGCGGGTATTTCTGGTCCTTCGACGCGCAGGGGCCGATGGAGCGGGACAAGCTCGCCTATGGCCACGCCTTCGTTCTGCTGGCCGCGAGCAGCGCCAGGGTCGTCGGGCATCCCCATGCCGACCGGATGCTGGCGGACATCTCGGAAATTCTCGAGACGCGATTCTGGGAACCGCATCCGGGCGCGACCGCCGAGGAGTTTCGCGAGGACTGGTCCGCCTTCAGCGATTATCGCGGCCAGAACTCGAACATGCACCTCACCGAAGCGCTGATGGCGGCGTTCGAGGCGACGGCAGAACGCTCCTATCTCGAAAAGGCCGAGAGCATCGCCAGGCTTATCCTGGGGCGCTTCGCGGCGGCGGCGGACTGGCGCGTGCCGGAGCATTACCGGCGCGACTGGAGCGTGGACAGCGAGTCCAGCGGTTCGGAAGTCTTCCGGCCCTTCGGCTACACGCCGGGCCATGCGCTGGAATGGGCTCGGCTATCGCTGCAACTCTTCGCCTTGGGCGGGCGCAAGGAGGAATGGTTGCCGGACGCGGCGCGCCGGCTGTTTGCGCAGGCGCTCGCGCAAGGCTGGGACCCCGAACGCGGCGGCCTCTACTACACCACCGAATATGACGGCACGCCGCGCGTGCGCGACCGGCTCTGGTGGCCGATGTGCGAGGGCGTCGGCGCCGCGCATTTCCTCGCCTCGCTCGACGGCGACGCTTTCCACGAGGCCAGCTACCGGCAGCTGTGGGACTTTATATCGCGACGCCTGATCGATCGCGAAAACGGCGGCTGGCACCCGCAGCTCGACGACGAGCTCAAGCCCAAGACGGGCTATTTCGTCGGCAAGCCGGATATCTATCATGCGCTGCAGGCGTGCCTGATCCCGCTCTATCCCGCCACCGGCAGCCTGACGCACGAAATCCTCGCCGCCGGCCGCCGATAGGCGCGTGCAAGCCCCGCGCCGTGCGGGGTTCGGGATTACAGCCCCTCGAAAAGAGCCGTCGAGAGATAGCGCTCGCCGAACGAGGGGATGATGACCACGATATTCTGGCCCTTGTTCTCCGGACGACGGCCGATGTCGATCGCGGCGGCGAGCGCCGCGCCGGAAGAAATGCCCACAGGCACGCCCTCGAGACGAGCCGTCAGCCGCGCCGTGTCGAACGCCGTCTGGTTTCCCACCGTCACGATTTCGTCGATGACGCCCCGGTCGAGGATCGCCGGCGCGAAGCCTGCGCCAATGCCCTGGATCTTGTGCGGCCCCGGCGCGCCGCCGGACAGAACCGGCGAATCCTCGGGTTCGACCGCTACGACGCGCAGGCCCGGCTTGCGCGCCTTCAGCACCTGGCCGACGCCGGTGATCGTCCCGCCCGTGCCGACGCCGGCGACGAGAATATCGACCGTCCCCTGGGTGTCGTTCCAGATTTCCTCGGCGGTCGTGCGGCGATGGATCTCGGGATTGGCGGGATTCTCGAACTGCTGAGGCATGACCGCGCCCGGCGTCGCAGCGACGATCTCCTGCGCCTTGGCGATGGCGCCTTTCATGCCGAGCGGCGCCGGGGTCAGCACGAGTTCCGCGCCAAGCAGCGCCAGCATCTTGCGTCGCTCGATCGACATCGATTCCGGCATGACCAGAATCAGCTTGTGACCGCGGGCGGCCGCCACGAAGGCAAGGGCGATGCCGGTGTTGCCGGATGTCGGTTCGACCAGAATGCCCCGCCCCGGCGCGATGCGGCCAGACGCTTCGAGCTCGTCGATCATCGACACGCCGATGCGGTCCTTGACGCTGGACATGGGGTTGAAAAATTCGAGCTTGGCGAGAAGGTTCGCGTGCACGCCCTTCTCCTTGGCCAACCGGTTCAAGCGAACGATGGGCGTATCGCCGATGGTCTGGGTGATGGAGTCATAGACCCGACCCCGACCCGGCGCGCGTTCCCTGGAAATTCCCGTCATTTTTTGGCTCCACTGCCGCGTTGGCGAGATACGCCAGCGCGGCAGACGCCATCTTACCCAGTTTGGACAAGATTCGTACAGAGGATATTGGATTTGGCGAAATCAGATCGCAAAATCGGCGCTGGTCTTTTCTTCCTCGAGGACATGCGCCTTTTCGGCCGCCTCGCAGAGATCTTCCACGGTGATCGCGTCGAGGTTGGCGAGGAAAGGCTCGCCCGCCTTGCGCACGGTGGGATCGATCACCTTTTCGAGCAGCCGCGAACGGGCGCCCAGATCCTCGGGATCCGCCGTGCTGAGATTAACAGCGGTGCGAACGATTTCGCCGACCGTCACACGACGGCGCTCACGCGCCAGCTCGTAACCGCCGCGCGGACCGCGCACGCCCTTCAGGATCTTCGCATGCACGAGCCCCTGCAACAGAGTCTCGAGGTGCCGCGGCGGCAGCTTGTGCCTGGACGCGAGCGCCTTCGCGGCGACAGGCGACGGACGCGAGTGCAAGGCGATATCTACTACGGCAGCGATGGCAAGCACGCTGCGGCGTGACAACAAGTTCATTACACGTCTCCTTCAATCGACCGGCCCGTCGACCCAAATCCCCTTGGACCCCGGGCGGTTTCTGCAAGTTCTTCGCTGGAAATCAGAGAAAAACGCTCAACCTTACTAACCACGATCTGCGCGATACGGGCCCCACGTTCGACCCGAAACGGTCGTGACCCGTGATTGATCAAAATTACCCCGATCTCTCCGCGATAATCCGCATCGATGGTCCCGGGGCTATTTAAAACCGTCACTCCTTCTTTCAACGCGAGCCCCGACCTCGGCCGCACCTGCGCTTCAAACCCGCTCGGAATTTGCAATCGCAGACCTGTCGGCACCAATACCCGCCCGCCCGGAGCAATTTCCAAGGGTTCGCCCTCCGAAACCGCAGCCAGTAGATCCATTCCGGCGGCATCTTCACTCTGAAATTTTGGCAATGGCAAGCCAAAAGCATGCGGCAACTGCTGAAATAACACTGTTATCATAGGTTTCTCGCATCGACGGAAGCCAGTCGTTCTACCAGTTTTATCGCTACGTCAGTCTTGGACATTTTTGGCCAATCCTCGACCCCGTCGCGCGAAACGAGATGGACGGTATTAAATTCGCCGCCGAAAACGCCGGCCTCGGGCGACACGTCGTTCGCAACGATCACGTCACATTGCTTGCGAAAAAGCTTGGCCCGCGCATTTTCGACCACACGTTCGGTTTCAGCTGCGAAGCCCACGACCAGCGACGGTCGAAGCGTCATTTCACGTGCAATTTCAGATAGAATGTCCGGATTCTCGACCAGCGTCAGCGTCGGTGGCCCGTCCATGCCTTTCTTGTATTTTTGCGTACCTACGTTCTCGACGCGCCAATCCGCGACTGCCGCTGCGGCAATAAAAATATCCGCCGGCAAAGCCGCGCGAACAGCCGCGAGCATGTCCCGCGCGCTTTCCACGCGCACGAGGCGGACGCCCTTCGGCGCTGCGAGATCTACCGGGCCGCTGACCAACGTCACAGTTGCGCCGGCCGCTTTGGCCGCCTGCGCGATGGCATATCCTTGCAACCCGGATGAACGGTTTCCGATATATCGTACAGGGTCAATCGGCTCGTGCGTGGGCCCGGCCGTTATCAAAACGTGCTTTCCTGCGAGCGGCCCGACCGCAGAATTCGGCAGCTCGATTCGGTTGTCCTTCGCCAGCTGCGCCTCGACAGCCGCGACGATCGCCATAGGTTCCGCCATGCGTCCGGGGCCGAATTCGCCGCAGGCCATGTCCCCTTCGTCCGGACCGACGAACACCACGCCGTGGTCGCGAAGGGTCGCCACATTCCGTTGCGTGGCGGGATGCCACCACATGCGGACATTCATCGCCGGCGCGGCCAGAACGCGCTTGTCGGTCGCCAGCAAGGTCGTGGAGGCGAGATCGTTGGCGTGGCCCTGCGCCATTTTCGCCATGAGATCAGCGGTCGCCGGCGCCACGAGCAGCAGATCCGCCCAGCGCGACAGCTCGATATGGCCCATGCCGGCTTCGTCGACGAGGCTGAAAAGGTCTTCCCGCACCGGGGCGCCGCTCAGCGCCGCAGCAGTAAGCGGCGAGACGAAATGCTTCGCCGCGGCGGTCATGATCACCTGAACCTCGGCGCCGCGCTCACGCAGCCGACGGATCAGCTCCAGCGACTTATAGGCGGATACGCCGCCGCCGATAACAAGTAGAAGTCGGGCTTTCGAAAATACTGACATTACGTAAGCCTACGGCGGTGAGAATTCCAACGGGCTAGCTCGCCCGACAGGTGGGCTATAACATTATCACATTTAAAATTTGGAAGAGAAATGGCGTTAACGGAAAAACGTAATCTTAATGGCGATCCAGACCATCGCTGCGGCGATCCACCACATCGCCGCGCCGGGGCGATTCCGGGGCGCCGGCGGCGCCGATTCCGCCCAGCTGTCTATCCATCGGCCGAGCTTGTCGAGCCGCTCCGGCGCCTCGCCGAGCTGCCGCGCCCACAGCGACGCCGCCCGCCCGAAATCCTCCAGCTTGCCCTTTGGGCCCAGATTTTCGGCGATCCAGGCGCCGACCACCGGTTCCGCCGTCGCCCACATGTCGAGATGGGGATCGAGCTTCCGCGCGACGCCCTCGACGACCACCATCGTCTTCTGCAGCATGACGAGCTCCAGCCGCGTGGTCATTTCGAACAACGAGGTCACCTCGAACAGGAGGGTCAGAAGTTTCGCCATGGAAATCTGATCGGCGGGACGGGCGTGAATGGGCTCCCCGATCGCGCGGATCGCCTGGGCGAAATCCTCGACCCGGTAGGCGCGGGGCACATAGCCCGCTTCGAAATGCACTTCGGCGACCCGCAGATAATCCTTGCGGATGAAGCCGAACAGGATCTCCGCCAGAAACCGCCGTTCCTTCAGCCCGAGCCGGCCCATGATGCCGAAATCGAGCACGACAATACGTCCGGCGTCGTCGACCAGAAAATTGCCCGGATGCATGTCGGCATGAAAGAAGCCGTCGTATAGCGCATGGCGCAGAAACGCCTGGATCAGCCGGCGGCCGATCGCGGGCGGATCGAAGCCGCGCCTTTTCAGATCTTCGGGATCGTTGGCCGGACGCCCGTCGATCCACTCCATGGTCAGGATTTCGCGCGTCGTCCGGTCCCAGTCGATCCTGGGCGCGCGGATTTCCGGATCGTCGGCGACGTTCTGCGCGAATTCGGCCGCGGCGGCGGCCTCGAGCCGAAAGTCCATCTCCATCCGCACCGAACGCTCGAGCGTCTCGACGACGCCGACAAGCCGAAGCCGCCGCAGATCCGGCGCCCAGCTTTCGGCCAATCGCGCGGCGAAGAACATGTCGGCAAGATCGCGGGCGAAACGCCACTCGACGCCCGGACGTAGCACCTTGACGGCGACGTCGCGCTCGCCCGCGCCGTCGCGCACCCGGGCCTTGTGCACCTGCGCCACCGAAGCCGCCGCGACCGCGTCGCCGAATTCGGAAAAGACGCTGTCCCATTTGGCCTCGAACGCCGCCTCGACGCGCTCGATCGCGAATTGCCGCGTCGCCGGCGCCATTCGGTCCTGCAACCGTTCAAGTTCGCCCGCGATTCTGGCCCCGACGATGTCCGGCCGCGTCGCCAGAAACTGGCCGAGCTTCACGTAGGACGGACCGAGCCTGTCGATCGCCCCGGACAGCGCCGCCTGGCGCGAAACGCCGCCGCGCGCCATGAGATTCGCCAGCGCCAGCGCGGGACGAGCCATCGGCGGCAAGCCGCGCGGATCGACATGGAGAAACGC
>Ga0316217_10007051_pt1 | contig 10868 bp, 9 predicted proteins | sample 1anoAmetaG_FD_203633 | JGI IMG/M metagenome (GOLD analysis project Ga0316217, IMG submission 203633) | Freshwater microbial communities from Trout Bog Lake, Wisconsin, USA - 1anoA | ecosystem: Environmental > Aquatic > Freshwater > Lake > Hypolimnion/Profundal zone | place: USA: Wisconsin... | reverse complement strand
TAGGAAAAAACCGAACGCCCTCCGGCGGGCCGAAGGGCGTTCACTGGGACGGCGCCGACAAGAGCGCCGCATTGTCTTTCGCTCAAATCAGCCCGCCGCCGCGACGGCGCGCTTGGCCATCACGCCGATGAGATGCGCACGATAGTCCGAATCCGCGTGCATGTCGCTGTTGAGGCCGGCGGCGGGAACCGTGACGCCATCGAGCGCCGAAGGCGCGAAATGGGCGCTCAGCGCGCTCTCCATCGCCGCGACGCGGAACACGCCGTTCTGGCCGGCGCCCGTCACGGCGACGCGCACGCCGCCCGAGGCCTTGGCGACGAACACGCCGACCAGCGCATAGCGCGAGGCCGGATTCGGGAACTTCATGTAGGCCGCCTTCTGCGGGATCGGGAAGCTGATCGCGGTGATGAGCTCGCCCGGCTCCAGCGCGGTCTCGAACATGCCGGTGAAATAGGCGTCGGCGGCGATGCTGCGCTTGTTGGTGACGATGGTCGCGTTCAACGCCAGCGCTCCAGCGGGATAGTCTGCGGCCGGATCGTTGTTGGTGAGCGAGCCGCCGATGGTGCCGCGATTGCGCACGGCGGGGTCGCCGATGCCGGCGGCGAGCGAGGCCAGCGCCGGAATCGCCGACTTGACGATGTCGCTGGTGGCGACATCGACATGGCGGGTCATGGCGCCGATGACGATGTGGTCGCCCTCGCGCTTGATGCCGGCTAGCGCGGCGACCTTGTTCAGGTCGACCAGGGCGGCCGGCGAGGCGAGCCGCTGCTTCATGGTGGGCAGCAAGGTCATGCCGCCGGCGAGCGCCTTGGCGTCGTCCTTGGCCAGATCGTGCAGCGCCGTGGTGACGTCATGCGGATGAAAATATTCGAAAGCGTACATGGAAAATCTCCGGAATTGGGGGGTGAGCGGGGCGGCGCGGCGATGGCCGCCGCGCCGGTTCGCATCATTCCGCGGCGCGCTTCATCATCGCCTGCTGGGCGGCGCGCCAGACGACCTGCGGGGTCGCCGGCATGGTGACGTTCTCGTGCCCGACGGCGTCGGTGATCGCATTGATCACCGCCGGGGGCGCCGCGATGGCGCCAGCCTCGCCGCAGCCCTTCATGCCGAGCGGGTTCGACGGGCAGAGGGTCTCGATCGTGTCGATGTCGAACGAGGGAAGGTCGTCGGCGCGCGGCATGGCGTAATCCATGTAGCTGGCGGTCATCAGCTGACCGTCGCTGTTGTAGACCGCGCCCTCGAGCAATGCCTGGCCTATGCCCTGCGCAATGCCGCCATGCACCTGGCCATGCACGATCATCGGGTTGATGAGCCTCCCGAAGTCATCGACGGCCGTGTACCGCTCGATCTTGGTCACGCCGGTTTCCGGATCGATCTCGACCTCACAGATATGCACGCCCGCCGGGAAGGTGAAGTTGGTCGGATCCCAGAACGCGCCCTCCTTCAGGCCGGGCTCGATTTCCTGGCCGTTGAACTTATGCGCGACATAGGCGTTGAAGGCCACGGCGCCGAAGTCGATCGACTTGTCGGTGCCCTTGACCGTGAACTTGCCGTCCTTGAACTCGATATCCTGTTCAGAGGCTTCGAGAACCTGTCCGGCAATCTTTCGCGCCTTGGCCTCGACCTTGTCGAGCGCCTTGAAGATGGCGGACATGCCGACGGAGCCCGATCGCGACCCGTAAGTGCCCATGCCAAACTGAACCTTGTCCGTGTCGCCGTGTACGATGGCGACATTTTCGATCGGGATGCCGAGGCGTTCCGACACGAGCTGCGCCATGGTCGTCTCGTGGCCCTGGCCATGGCTGTGCGAGCCGGTGAGAACCTCCACGGTTCCAACGGGATTGACCCGGACCTCGGCGGATTCCCAAAGCCCGACGCCGCATCCCAGCGAACCCACCACCTGCGAAGGGGCGATGCCGCAGGCCTCGATGAAGGCGGAGAAGCCAACGCCGCGCAGCTTGCCCTTGGCCGCCGAGGCGGCCTTGCGCTTGGCGACGCCGGCATAATCGGCGGCCGCCAAAGCCTTGTCGAGCGCCAGCACGTAATCGCCGGCGTCGTAGCAAAGCGCGACCGGCGTTTGATGCGGGAAGCTCTTGATGAAGTTGTGGCGACGCAGTTCCGCAGGATCGCGTCCGGTTTCGCGAGCCGCCACTTCCAGCAGACGTTCGACGATGAAGGTCGCTTCCGGTCGTCCGGCGCCGCGATAGGCGTCCACCGGCGCGGTGTTCGTGAACACCGCATCCAGCTCATAATAGATGTTCGGGATCGCATACTGGCCCGAGAGCAGGATGGCGTGCAGGAACGTCGGGGTCACGGTGCCGAACAACGAGCCATAGCCGCCGAGGTTCGCGATCGTATGCCCGCGCAGACCCGTAATCGTCCCGGAAGCGTCGAGCGCGAGTTCAACGTGCGACACGTGATCGCGCCCGTGCGCATCGGAAAGGAAGGACTCCGTTCGATCGGCGGCCCATTTGACCGGCCTGTTGATCTTCTTGGCCGCCCACACGCAGACGGTCTCCTCGACATATTGATAGATCTTCGATCCGAAGCCGCCTCCGACATCCGGCGCGACGACCCGCAGCTTGTGTTCCGGCGCGACGCCGGCGAAAGCCGAGAGCACGAGGCGGGCGACATGGGGGTTCTGACTGGTCGTGTACAGCGTCTGGACGTCGGTGCCCTCATCGTAGTCGGCAACCGCCGCGCGAGGCTCCATCGCGTTCGGAATCAAGCGGTTGTTGACAAGGTCGATCTTCGTGACATGCGCGGCGGCGGCGAAGGCCGCATCGGTGGCGCCCTTTTCGCCGATGGCGAAATTGAAGCAGGTGTTGTTGGGAACGGTTTCATGCAGCAGCGGCGCCGACGGCCCCGCGGTCGTGCGCGGGTCGACGGACGCAGGCAGGACGCCGTAATTGACGACGATCTTTTCCGCAGCTTCGCGCGCCTGGGCATAGGTGTCGGCTATCACCACCGCCACCTGATCGCCGACATAAAACACCTTGCCGACCGCAAGCGCGGGCGTCGGCGGCGTCTTCATCACCGAGCCGTCTTTGGAGTGGATCGTCCACCCAACGAAATGGGCGCCGAGCTTGTCCGCGCTGGTGTCGGCGCCTGTGTACACGGCGACGACGCCCGGCGAAGCCTTGGCTGCAGAGACGTCGATGCTGTCGATGGTGGCGTGCGCGTGCGGCGAGCGCACGAAATAGGCGTGCGCCTGGCCCGGACGATTGATGTCGTCGGTGTAGCGGCCCTTGCCGGTGATGAAACGGATGTCTTCCCTACGCTTGACGGAGGCGCCAATGCCGGTCGCGCTCATGTGTCTCTCCCTGAGATGGATTTATGGCGTGCAAATGCTGCGCGCGCCCGGATTGCGGGCGCGTCGCGGGATTTACTCTGCGGCCTTGGCGTGGTTGTGGGCGCCCATGTCGTGCGCGCCCTGCTTCACGGACTTCACGATGTTGTGGTAGCCCGTGCACCGGCAGATGTTGCCTTCGAGATTGTGGCGGATCGTGGCCTCGTCGAGATCCGTGCCGAGGCGGTTCACCATGTCCACCGAGGTCATGATCATGCCGGGCGTGCAAAAGCCGCACTGAAGGCCGTGATTGTCCTGGAACGCCTGCTGCATCGGATGCAGATGGCCGTCGTGGGCGAGGCCCTCGATCGTCGTGACATGCGCGCCCTGGCAGGAGGCGGCCAGCGTAGTGCAGGACTTGAGGGCGCGCCCGTCGACATGAACGACGCAGGCGCCGCACTGCGACGTGTCGCAGCCGACATGGGTGCCGGTCAGGCGAAGATTCTCGCGCAGGAACTGCACCAGCAAGGTGCGGGGATCGACGTGCGCCGAAACCGCCTTGCCGTTGACCGTCATGGAGACATGAATCATTTTCTTCCTCCTCGCGCCGCAGTCGCCCATATGGCGCCGCCGCTCGCAATTTCCGCCCGTGCCTTGCTCTTGGAACCGCTGCCGGAACGACGTGCCGACGACCGGCGCAGCTTCGCAGAGCCTGGATCCCGGCTCGCACGGCAGGGTGACGAAGGAAGCCTTCGTCGTCAAGCGCCGTCGACTAGTTCCAAAGTCGCCTTTTCGCAGCCGGACGGCGCTTTCCGCGCGACTTGCGCGGGTTCGCGGGATTTGCTCGGAAATGCCGCATTTGGCCGCAGGTTCCGCATTTTGTTGCACGCGCCGGCCGGACGGCCGGATTTTTTCGATTTCCGTTGTGCGCAACCCGTCCGGCGAGCCGCCGCAGGGCCCCCAATCGCCGGGGCCAACTTGACAAACTTGCTTTTTCCGCCAATTCGGACGGTACTGACGGCGCCCAGGCTCTGGGCGCCGTCCGTGCAAACGGATGAAAAGCAAGGCGCCCGCGAAGGCGCCAACCAGCCGGGAGAAGACAGGAAGCTGACCGCAGGGTTGGCGCAGATCCTGCATGAGGGACGAAAACAAGGGGCGGATGTAGAAATGGACAATTTCATCCAGCAGCTCATCAACGGCATCACGTTGGGCTCCATTTATGGGCTCATCGCGATCGGCTACACGATGGTCTTCGGCATCATCGGCATGGTGAACTTCGCGCACGGCGACGTGTTCATGCTCTCGGCCTTCATCGCCTTGCTGGCGTTTCTCTTCATCACCAAGGTGATCGGCCTAGCTTATCTCCCCGTCGCCTTCATCGTCGTGCTGGTGCTCGGCATGACCCTGACCTCGGTCTGGAACTGGACCATCGAGCGGCTGGCCTATCGGCCGCTGCGCGGCTCGTTCCGCCTCGCCCCGCTCATTTCCGCCATCGGCATGTCGACCTTCCTGTCCAATTTCGTCCAGGTGGCGCAGGGTCCGCGCAACAAGCCGGTGCCGCCGCTGTTCACCGACATCATTCATCTCGGCGGCGCCGGGCACGACATCACGCTGCAATACCGGCAGATCGTGATCGTGGTCATCACCGGCCTGCTGCTCGGCGGCTTCTGGTGGCTGGTGCAGAAAACCAATCTGGGCCGCGCGCAGCGCGCCTGCGAGCAGGACCGCAAGATGGCGGCGCTGATCGGCGTCGACGTCGACCGCACGATCTCCATCACCTTCATCATCGGCGCGGCGCTCGCGGCCGTCGCGGGCGCGCTGTACATGCTCTACTACGGCGTCGTGAACTTCTCCGACGGCTTCCTGCCCGGCGTGAAGGCGTTCACCGCCGCCGTTCTCGGCGGCATCGGCTCGCTGCCCGGCGCGGTGCTGGGCGGATTGATGATCGGCCTGATCGAAGTCATGTGGGCGGCCTATTTTTCCTCCGACTACAAGGACGTAGCCGCGTTCTCGATCCTCGCGATCACGCTGATCTTCATGCCTTCCGGCATCCTTGGCCGCCCTGAAATCGAGAAGGTGTGACGATGAGCGTTGCGACCCCGACGAACCCGGACGACGCCGGCATGGGCCAACGGCTGAAGGACTCCGTCCTGGCCGCGCTCCTCACCCTGGTGCTCTGCATTCCGATCATCCTGCTGCATGCCGAAGCCGACAACGACGGCGCGCTTTATCTCATCTATCGGCCGATCACGGTCGCGGTGCTGATGGCGATCGCCTTCGTCGGACGCTTCGCCATCCTCACCTATGCGGCGGCGCCCAAGCGCGACAAGGTCGCGGCGGCCCCGAGGGCGGCCAGTTCGGTCCTGACCGCCGTGCTGACCTATGGCGGCCTCGCCTTCCTGCTGGTGTTTCCCCCGGTCGTCGTCATGGCCTTCGGCGCCGGCGGCGCGCTGAAATGGATCGACAGCTACGGCATCCAGATCCTGATCTATGTCATGCTCGGCTGGGGCCTCAACATCGTCGTCGGCCTCGCCGGCCTGCTCGATCTCGGCTACGTCGCCTTCTATGCGGTGGGAGCCTATTCCTACACATTGCTGGCGACGACCTTCGGCCTGTCCTTCTGGATCTGCCTGCCGATCGCCGGCGTGCTGGCGGCGCTGTGGGGCATGATCCTCGGCTTTCCCGTGCTGCGCCTGCGCGGCGACTATCTCGCCATCGTCACGCTCGCCTTCGGCGAAATCATCCGCACCGTGCTGATCAACTGGCGCGATTTCTCCGGCGGCAGCGCCGGCATCTCGTCGATCCCGAAGATCACCTTCTTCGGCCTCGTATTCGCCGACCGTCCCGGCGGCTTCGACGATTTCTTCGGCATGGACTATTCGCCCATCCACGGCAAGATCTTCCTCTATTACATCATCCTGGCGCTGGCGCTGCTCACCAATCTCGTGACCATCCGCCTGCGCCGCCTGCCGATCGGGCGCGCCTGGGAGGCGCTGCGCGAGGACGAGATCGCCTGCCGTTCGCTGGGCATCAACACGACCAACACCAAGCTCACCGCCTTCGCGCTCGGCGCCTTCTTCGGCGGCCTCGCCGGATCGTTCTTCGCGGTGCGCCAGGGCTTCATCAGCCCGGAGAGCTTCACCTTCAACGAATCCGCCACCATCCTGGCGATCGTCGTTCTCGGCGGCATGGGCTCGCAGATCGGCGTCGCCATGGCGGCGGTGTTCCTGATCGGCGGCTTCGAACTGCTGCGCGAACTGGGCTGGCTCAAGGCCTTCATGGCGACCTACGCCGGCATGCCGGACTTCGATCCCGCGCAATATCGCGGCTTGCTGTTCGGCCTTGCGATGGTGGTGATGATGGTGCTGAGGCCACGCGGCTTCGTGTCAACGCGCATGCCCTCGATATTCCTGCTGGAACGCAAGTCCGTTTCGGGCGATCTCGTCAAAGAGGGTCACGGCTGATGCGCTGGAAAACCAATCCCCTCCTGGTCGTCGAACATCTCACCATGCGGTTCGGCGGACTGGTCGCCGTCAACAATCTGTCGTTCGAGGTCGGGCGCGGCGACATCACCGCGCTGATCGGCCCCAACGGCGCGGGCAAGACCACGGTGTTCAACTGCGTGACCGGCTTCTACAAGCCGACGGAAGGGCGCCTCGCGCTGGCGCGCGAGGGCATCGCCGCGCAGGCCGACGTCGAGACGCTGACGCGCTCCGCCGGCCGTCGCATGACGGGGGCCTCGGGCGAACTCTATCTGCTGGAGCGCATGGCCGGCAACGAGATCGCCTGGAAGGCCAAGGTCGCCCGCACCTTCCAGAACATCCGGCTGTTCCAGGGCATGACCGTCCTCGAGAACCTGATGGTGGCGCATCACAACCGCCTCATGCTGGCCAGCGGCTTCACCGTTCTGGGCCTGCTGGGGCTGCGCAGCTATCGCGTCGCCGAATCGGAAGCCGTGGAGCGCGCCAAATACTGGCTCGACAAGATCGGCCTTATGGACCGCGCCGACGACCCCGCCGGCGAACTGCCCTATGGCGCGCAACGTCGCCTCGAGATCGCGCGCGCCATGTGCACCGATCCGGTGCTGCTGTGCCTCGACGAACCGGCCGCCGGCCTCAACCCGCGCGAATCGCTGGAGCTGAACGTTCTGCTCAACTCGATTCGCGACGACCACAAAACCTCGATCCTGCTGATCGAGCATGACATGTCGGTGGTCATGCAGATTTCCGACCACGTCGTCGTGCTCGACTACGGCACCAAGATTTCCGACGGCACGCCGACGGAAGTGCGCAACGATCCCAAGGTCATCGCCGCCTATCTGGGCGTGGCCGACGACGAAGAACTGGCCGACGCGGAAGCGGAGATCGGAGCATGACGCAGTCCCAGGCCCCCTCCGCCGCGCCCATGGCCGCGACCGCGCCCAAGCCGTTGCTGACGATGCGCGGCATCGAAACCTTCTACGGCAAGATCCAGGCGCTGAAGGGCATCGACATCGACGTGAACGAGGGCGAGATCGTCACGCTGATCGGCGCCAACGGCGCCGGCAAGTCGACGACCATGATGACGATTTTCGGATCGCCGCGCGCGCGCAAGGGCGCGATCACCTTCGCCGGCCAGGACATCACCAGCATGCCGCCGCATTTGATCGCGCGCATGTCCATCGCCCAATCGCCGGAAGGGCGCCGCATCTTCCCGCGCATGACGGTCTACGAGAACCTGCAGATGGGCGCCTCCATCGACAAGTTCGCGCATTTCGACGAAGACCTCGAGCGGGCCTTCACGATGTTCCCGCGCCTCAAGGAGCGCGCGCAGCAACGCGGCGGCACGCTGTCGGGCGGCGAGCAGCAGATGCTCGCCATCGCCCGCGCGCTGATGAGCCGTCCTCGTCTGCTGCTGTTGGACGAGCCTTCGCTCGGACTGGCGCCGCTGATCGTCAAGCTGATCTTCAACGCCATCTCGGATCTCAACAAGACGCAGGGGCTGTCCGTGTTCCTCGTCGAGCAGAACGCGTTCCACGCGCTCAAGCTCGCCCATCGCGGCTATGTCATGGTCAACGGCGCGATCACGATGAGCGGCACGGGTCAGGAGCTTCTGGCCCGACCGGAAGTGCGCGCCGCCTATCTCGAGGGAGGCCACTGATGAATGGCTGGCTTTGGTTCAATTCGGATTACGGTTGGCTCGCCTTCTTCGTGCTGACGGGGCTGGGCGCGGCGGCCGCGGTCGCCACCGGCCGTTCGCTCGCGACCTCGTGGAGCCCGCAATGGCTGATCGCGCCCTCGATCCTGGCGCTGGCGGCGGGCGTTCACTTCCTGCATTTCGCGCTGTTCCAGGAAGATCTGGGTTCGCTGTACTATTATCTCGTAACGTTCATCATCCTTCTCATCGCCGCCGGCATAGGCTATCGAGCCAAGCGTGCGCGTCAGATGTCGACGCAATATTCCTGGGCATTCGTCAGTTCCGGACTGGGCTGGAGAGCCCGCTGAATTTACGTCGGGCCAAGCCTAAGATTTGAGTTCGGAGCCCACCTTTCGGGGGTGACACACGCCTGAAAACAGGCTTTTATCCCCGACAAGGCGGAGTTCGTTCCGTCGAAGACGCCGGTAGCGTCTTCAAAACTAGGGAGTGTCGTATGAAGAAAATCTGGTTGTCGGGTCTCGTGCTTGCCGCGGGCCTGGCTTTCGCCGGCGTGGCGAATGCACAAGTCAAGATCGGCGTCGCCGGTCCGATCACCGGCCCGAACGCCTCGTTCGGCGCGCAGCTGGTTCAGGGCGTCTCGCAGGCCGCGGAAGATTTCAACGCCGCCGGCGGCATCCTCGGCCAGAAGATCGAAGTCGAGCAGGGTGACGACGTTTCCGATCCCAAGCAGGGCGTTTCGGTCGCCAACAAGTTCGTCGGCGACGGCGTCAAGCTGGTGGTCGGCCACTTCAACTCCGGCGTGACCATCCCGGCTTCGGAAGTCTACGCCGACAACGGCGTGCTGTTCGTCACCCCCTCGGCGACCAACCCGAAGGTGACCGACCGCAACCTCTGGGACGCGTTCCGCACCTGCGGCCGCGACGACCAGCAGGGCAAGCTCTGGGCTGACCTCGCCCTGAGCCCGGCCTACAAGGACAAGAAGATCGCCATCGTTCACGACAAGACCCCCTACGGCCAAGGCCTCGCCGACGCCGCCAAGGGCTTCATGAACGCCGGCGGCAAGAAGGAAGTCCTCTACGAAGGCGTGAACGTCGGCGAAAAGGACTATTCGGCCATCGTCTCGAAGATCAAGGCTTCGGGCGCCGACTTCCTGATGTGGGGCGGTCTGCACACCGAAGGCGGCCTGATCATCCGTCAGATGCGCGATCAGGGCATGAAGACGGTCATGATCTCCGGCGACGGCATCACCGACAACGAGTTCGCCTCGATCGGCGGCCCCGGCGTCGAAGGCACGCTGATGTCGTTCGGCCCCGAGCCGCGCAACAACCCGAACGCCAAGGACATCGTCGCGAAGTTCAAGGCCAAGGGCTTCGAGCCGGAAGGCTACACCCTGTACTCCTACGCCGCGATGCAGATCTTGAAGACGGCCGCCGAGAAGGCCAAGTCGCTCGACTCGAAGAAGCTCGCCGAAGTCATGCATTCCGGCATGGCCTTCCACACGGTCATCGGCGATATCTCCTACGACAAGAAGGGCGACCGCACGAACGTCGACTACGTCTGGTACGTCTGGAAGAAGGGCGCCGACGGCAAGATCACCTACGTGCAGCAGTAAGCTGCTGGCGGCGGGCCTCGCGCCCGCCCTCATCGACAGAGGCCCGCCGGCGACGGCGGGCCTTTTTTATGGGCCGCGCACTTGCGTCAGTAGCGGATCAGCCAAGCGCCGACGCCGACCGTGCCGGGCGGCGGCGGCGGAAAGGGCGAGGAGGCGCCGACGGCGTCGAACGCCGCTGCATCCATTTCCGGCGCTCCGGAACTCTCGGAAATCCACCGGTTGATCAATCGCCCGGAGGCGTCGATCGTGAAGGCGACCGTGCCGCGCACGCGCCGGGGCGCCAGGCCCGCCGGCACATGAACATGCTTGCGGAACAGGCCGACAAGAATGGCGGTGTAGGTCGCGCGCGAATTGCCGCCGGCGACCGGCGCGGCCATGTTGGCGCCGCCGAAATCGAGATCGGGCGCGCTGTCGAACAGCGGCGTCGGCTTGCCGGCGGCGGGCCGGGCGTTGGGCGTCGCCGAAGGCGCGGGGGCCGGGTTCGAGGGCGAGGGCTTCGGCGGCGCCGGCTGGGCCGCCGCTTTGGGCGGCGGCGCCTCGCCCTGTTCGGAAAGCGGCGCGGGCGGCGTTTCCGGGCTCGGCGCGTCGGGCAGGCGGGACGGCGCCGGCGCGGCGGGCGCGGGGCTCGGCGAGGCCAACGGCTGCGGCAGCCCGGAAACCCGCTGCGCCGTGACGTCCTCGGCCGGCGGCGCCGGCGGCGGCTTGTGGTCGCTGTCGGCGGCGGCGCTGTCGACCGTTTTCTGCTCGCTCTCCTTGGGCGCGTCATAGGCGGGCGCAATATCGAGCGGCTTCGGCGGCGCGCTCGGCTGGGGCTGGGGCGGCGTTGGCGTC
>Ga0316217_10007050_pt1 | contig 10869 bp, 10 predicted proteins | sample 1anoAmetaG_FD_203633 | JGI IMG/M metagenome (GOLD analysis project Ga0316217, IMG submission 203633) | Freshwater microbial communities from Trout Bog Lake, Wisconsin, USA - 1anoA | ecosystem: Environmental > Aquatic > Freshwater > Lake > Hypolimnion/Profundal zone | place: USA: Wisconsin... | reverse complement strand
CATCTATATCTCTACGGGAACAGCAAGGGAGCCGTCAAATCCACCACAGAAGCACCGTGCCCCATCCATGGCGCGTCTTTGTCCTTGCGCCATGGGTGGGAAAGCACGAACCCAACCGGCCCCGCTTCCAGAATTCCTCAGTGCACCACGCCCGCGTCCCGCGCCGGCCAGTAGACGAACACCGCCTTGCCGTAGATCAGGTCGCGGTCCACCGGGCCGAACTCCCGGCTGTCGGAGGAGATCGAGCGGTGGTCGCCCATCATGAAGTAGCTGTCCTGGGGAACCACCATCTCCGCCATCGAGCGGCTGTCCGCGAATTCCTCGGGAACGTAGCTCTCGATCAGCCGCTTCCCGTTAACCCAGACCTGGCCGCGATCGATGCGCAACCGGTCGCCGGGCAGGGCGATCACCCGCTTGATGTAGCTTTTCTCCGGATCGCGCGGATAGCGGAAGACCACCACATCGCCCCGCTCGATGGCCGCGACACGATAGACGAACTTGTTGATGAAGAGCCGGTCGCGATCTTCCAGCCGCGGCAACATGCTGGTGCCTTCCACGCGCACCGGTTGGTAAAGGAAGGTGATAATCAGCACCGAGGTTGCGGCGGAAATCAGCAGATCGCGCACCCATAGCCCAATGCCCCCGGACTTGCGAGGCGGGGCGGGTGCGGGGTTCAATGCCGGTTGGTCAGGCTCCGCCCCTGGAGCGGCAGTCGGAGGAGGGGCTGGGGGAAGGTTATGGGGAAACGTATCCATCTCTCTTCTAGATTACTCGCAACCGAGTCCTCCGGGTGGACACAACATTCCCGCGGGTCTCGGTTTTTCCATCCGCCGCGGTTGATTGGCCGCGGGAACCAAAACGGGTGCGCTCCCCGGCTGGCCGATGCCGCCCAGGTTCTCTTCCTCCAGCACCAGCGGACGTTGCAGAATCATCTCCACCTGGGTCCCGCTCTCGATGTTCACATCGGCCCCGCGGGTGAAAAGAGAAGCCAGCCCAGCGGCGGCAAGCCCGGCCCCAATGCCGGCAACGCCTCCGGCAATCGGATGACCTGAAGCAAGACCGCCGATCGAGCCGATAGTTCCCCCCGTGGGGATGGCGATCTTGGCCACCTCGCCGGCATTGCGCCCCTTGTCGCCCTCCTGCTCGATGGTCCCTTCGCCGTCATCCTTCACTTGCTGTTTTCTGGCGCCCGGCAAGCTGTTTACGATGCCCGGAATCTCCACCACCGTCCCGTTGGGGAAGATAATCGACGTGAAGTGCATGTCGAGTTGGGCCTTGCCCTTGATATGCCCCGCGCGCACCACCCGGTCCACCGTGCCCTGCACGTAGACCCCCGCGGGAATCAGCACCCGGCTCCCCACCACCACCGGAAAGGTCGAGGCAAGATAAACTCCGTCTCCCGGCTTGGCGCTCTTGGTGTTGATGGCGCTGCGCAACTGAAGCAGCACCTTGGTCCCCGCGGGAACGGTGTAGGACTTCCTGACAGCGGCAGAGTTTGCGTTGTCTGCCGGGGAATCGGAAGGCTCCCCTGCGGCTGGAGGAGTGGCAGACGATGGCGCATGCGCGCCCTCCTGGGCCAGCGCCAGAGTCGAAGCCGCGCCCATTAGGCCCAGTGCCAGTGCAGCCGTCAACGATCCTTGCAGCAGACGCATCAAACCCTCCGCGGTGGTTGCTCCTCGATAGACGAGCGATTCTTCACCAAGGATAGCCGCACGGAGGCGGAAAACGGCGATCGGACGCCTTTTCCCCGAATCTTTGGCGCTACGATGCTAATCAGCGATGAATTCCCAATTCGACTTTGCCTCCGCCTACCGTGTGCTTTCCCAAGCCATCTCCGCTCGCGCTTTCCCCGGTTGCGCCTTCGGCGTCCTGGCTGGGGGCGAGGTCGTGCTTCAGGATGCGCTGGGGGCCTTCACCTACGACGAGGGCGCACCCGCCGTCTTGCCAGACACGGTCTTCGACGTAGCCAGCATTACCAAAGTAATGGCCACTACAGCCGCCGCTATGCTGCTCAGCCAGCGCGGCCTGCTCGATCTGGAGATGCCCCTGGGCGACCTGCTGCCCGGATTTATCGTGGGCCGCACGCCCGGCGACAACGCCCGCAAAGTGCAGCTTCGCCATCTGCTGGCGCACAACTCCGGCCTTCCCGGCTACGTCGAGTTCTTCCGCACCGTCACCACGGCATCGGCTCTCTGCCGCACACTGCTCGAACTGCCCCTGGAAGCTGCTCCGGGCGAACGCGCCGAGTACTCCGACCCCGGATTCATGCTCCTGGGCAAGGCAATTGAGGCTTGTACGGGCGAAACCCTCGCCCGTTGGGTGCACCGCGAGGTCTTTGCGCCCCTGGGGATGACGGCCACCGGCTTCTGCCCGCCACCCGCCGCCAGGCCGACGATTCCGGCTACTGAAGAAGACACCCAGTTGCGCAAACGTCGCATCCAGGGCGAGGTCCAGGACGAAAACGCCTGGCTGCTCGGGGGCGTGGCCGGTCACGCGGGCCTCTTCTCCAATGTGCCCGACCTGCTGCGCTTCGCCGCCGAAATTCTCCTTGCCTGTTCGGAAACGGGAACGCCCCGCCTGTTCGACGCGCCCACCGTCGCTCGTTTTGCCCAACGGCAGGGTCCGGCGGGCAGCTCAAGAGCCTTGGGCTGGGACACCCCCTCCGGAAATTCCTCCTCGGGCCGTCGTTTTTCTCCGCGCTCGATTGGCCATCTGGGCTTTAGCGGCTGCTCGCTGTGGATTGACCTGGAGGCCCATGTCGCCATCGCCCTGCTCACCAACCGCACTTGGCCCGATCGAGGGAACCAACTGATCCGCGCTGTCCGCCCGCCCTTCCACAATGCCGTGCGGGAGGTCCTGTAACCATCCTGCAACGTGTACTTTCCACTACAATCTGCCGATTAGATTTTCGCGGGGGTTGCGCAGTTTCCATATAGAATCGGAAAGTGGGGACAGATGCGATGCTAACCAGCTCGACGACGCAGGGAACGGCCAATGCCCAAAAAGAGGACTCCAAGAGAGATCAGGCCGCCTTGCTTCAAGTATTGATTACTGAGAGCCAAAACGAGGCTTCTCAAGGCTTTGACACAAAATCCGCGCTGGAGATCGCGCGCATTATCAACCATGAGGACGTAAAAGTCCCGGCGGCGGTCAAGAAGACCATCGCAGAGGTCGCCCAGGTCATCGACATGGTCGCCCGCGCCCTGCGCGACGGCGGCCGGCTGATCTACATCGGCGCGGGCTCCAGCGGACGCATTGCGGCCCTGGATGCCTCCGAATGCCCGCCCACCTACTCGACCGCCCCCGGACAGGTGCAGTACATCATGGCCGGCGGCCCCAAGGCGCTGGCTTCGGCCGTCGAGGTCAACGAAGACTCCGAAGAACTGGGCCAGCGGGATATCGCCCGCCGCCGCCCCACCCGCAAGGATGTGGTGGTAGGCGTCTCAGCCTCCGGCCGCACCCCCTACGTGGTAGCTGCCGTGGCCTATGCCCGTGCCCGCGGAGCGCACACCGCCGCGGTCACCTGCAACCACGACACGCCCTTGGCCGCCGCCGCCGACATCGCCATCGTGGCCGACGTGGGCCCCGAGGTGGTCTCTGGCTCCACGCGCATGAAGGCCGGCTCCGCCCAGAAGATGGTTCTCAACATGATCACCACCGGCGCCATGACCCGGCTGGGCTACGTGTACGAGAATCTGATGGTCAACGTGCACATGCAGAACTCCAAACTGGTCGAGCGCGGCATCCGCATCCTGATGTCGGCCTGCAAGATCGATCGCGAGACCGCCGTGCAGACCATCAAGAGCGCCGGGCGCAGCGTCCCCGTAGCCCTGGTGATGCTCAAGGCCAAAGTCGACAAGCCCGAAGCCGTCCGCCGCCTGGCAAAGAGCGACGGCAACGTCCGCCTGGCCATCGAGGACAATGTCCTGGAGCTGTAAAGAAGCGGCGCATAGACCAACTGGATCGGCTAACCTTCAGTCCCGCCGTAAATGGAGAGATTCTCTGCGGGACTGAAGGTTAGCGGCCAAAGCAAAAACAGGTAGCGCTGGCCTCCTGGCCGGCTGTAGCGTGGACCTCCGGGTCCACGCTCACTCTCTACACCTTCAGGACAACTGCTCCACGCCGTAGCCTGTCTAGCCGCCGTTCCGGATACGGGCGGTTTCCCGGTTCCCTGCTGCCTCCCATCCGCCCCGTTCCGCGCTCATCAGCCGATGGGCGTAGGGTTATTCGGATCGCGAATCTCGCTCTTCATGCGCTGCCGCGCGTTCCATTGCAGAAACTTGGCGAAGAGCAGAGGCGGGCAGATTGTGATCGCGAAGGCCACGGTACTCTTCCAGCCACCGCTGAAATCCGGGAACTGCTCTTTCAGGTAGGGATCGACCTGGGCGAAAAAGAACACGGTCAACGCCAGCACCGCCGCGCCGCAAGCGTAGACCGAAAGCACCTGTCCCAGATGCGGCCGGCGTTTTTCCAGGACAACGTAGAACTTCTTGGTGAAGAATCCGCCCGAGATGTCCTTCTTCGTCGCGTCCGGAACCACCCGAACCGAGCGAATGGGAAAGACCGGCAGGTAGAGCAAGCAGAAGAAAGTCGTCGTCAAGTAGGACCCATCTGGACGAAAATCTCTCTGGCCGAGAAACTTGGTTCCAAACCCGTTGTTGATGCTGGGCATGAGGCTTCTCCCGGTGGACTCTGTTTCATCTCTTCAAGTCCAATTGGCGTTCCAGATTTATTGCGATGATTGTTCTTATACTGCGGAACCGGCGATCGTCAATCGTGAAGTTTGCCCTGCGGTGCGATGGTGCGCTGCCCGCCTCGGCTGCCCAATCGTATCGGCATCGGTTCCCATCGGCGAGCCGGCCAAGGCAACGCCCGCATTTACACTAGAAGGCTAGGAGCGGCGGAATACTCATGGATAAGTTTGTCATTCGCGGGGGGAATCCGCTGGTGGGTACCATTCGCGCCTCGGGCGCCAAGAACTCGGCGCTGCCTTGCATGGCCGCGGCCATTCTCACCGAGGACGAGGTCGTCCTCGAAAATATCCCCCAGGTCCGCGACATCGAGACCGAGCGCCGCCTGCTGGCCTCCATGGGCGCGGAGATCCGCTTGGGCGAGCACACCACGACCATCCGTTGCCAGACGCTTTCCGACCCCGTGGCAAAATACGAGATTGTGAAGACCATGCGCGCCAGTTCCCTGGTGCTCGGGCCCCTGGTGGCGCGCGCGGGCATGGCGCGAGTGGCCATGCCCGGCGGTTGCGCCATCGGCGGCCGGCCCATCGATCTGCACATCAGGGGCCTGGAAAAGATGGGAGCGGTCATCACCCAGGCGCACGGCTATCTGGAAGCGCGGGTGGAGCGGCTCCGGGGCGCGCACCTGGTCTTCGACAAGGTCACCGTCACCGGCACCGAGGACCTGCTGATGGCCGCAGTGCTGGCTGAGGGCGAGACCCTGATGGAAAATTGCGCACGCGAGCCGGAGGTTGCCGATCTGGCCGCGCTGCTCACCGCCATGGGCGCAAAGATCGAAGGCGCGGGCACCCCCACCATCCGCGTTCAGGGCGTCGCCCGGCTCCATGGCGCTCGCTATCGCATCAATCCCGACCGCATCGAGGCTGGAACCTTTCTGGTGGCCGGCGCCATCACAGGCGGCGACCTGATTGTGGCCAACTGCAACCCGGCGCACCTGGGCGCGGTGATCGGCAAGCTGGAAGAAGCCGGCGTGCGCGTGGATATTCTCGGCCCCGATGCGGTGCGCGTCCGATCCGGCGGCCCGCTGTGCGCAGCGGACATCTCCACCGAAGAGTATCCCGGCTTCCCCACCGACATGCAGGCGCAGTACATGGCGCTAGCCACTCAATCCCAGGGCACGAGCATCGTCAAGGAGAACATCTTCGAGAACCGCTTCATGCACGTGCAGGAGCTGGTGCGCATGGGGGCCACCATTAAAGTAGATGGCCGCACCGCCACGGTACAGGGCCCCAGCCAGCTTTCCGCGGCCGCCGTCATGTGCTCCGACCTGCGCGCTTCCGCATCGCTGGTGCTGGCGGCGCTGGTGGCCGATGGAGAGTCCATCCTGGACCGCGTCTACCACATGGATCGCGGCTATGAGCGGATCGAGGAGAAGCTGGCCGGCGTCGGCGCCCAAATCCAGCGCATGGGAAACGTTTTTGCCCCCAAATAGGCGGGCAACGCCGGCCTCACCGCCAACTGACCGCCAGATGCCAGTGCAATTCGCGTTCGGCGGTCTTGCGCAGCACGCGCTCGTATTCGCGCAGTTCGTAGAGGGCTGGCTGGGTGTCGGAACCCAGGGCAGCCGGGGTCGCTGCCAGAAAATCGATGAGCGCACGCACGGTCCGCAGCCCGTCCGGTGCGTTGAACCATTGCGGTTCGGGAAGATGCTGAGCCCAGTCGGGGTTGCCCGCGCCCTGTTCCAGCAGCAAGGCCATGGAATTCTCGTCGGCGGAAAAGAACTCCAACAGAGGGCTCACCTTCAACCGCTCGGCCAATTGCTCCAGCGCGTCTTCATTGCGGGCCAACGCCTGGCCGTTCACAAAGATGTCGAACCCAGGGTCCTCTCCTTCAACGACAATGTACATGCTGGCGGCCATCGGTTTGAGTCTAATCGAGGCCGAAGGGAAACTGCGGGAAAAATCCGCGCGGTCACCCAATCGATTACGGGCTGGATTTCAACAGCACATTACCGAAGTTCTAGCCTAAACTGAAATCTACAACTTATTGGTGACCGTAGCGACCGCCCGATAGCCGATTCTAATAGGAGCGGTTTTTTGAATTGAGGTGTGCGTGCTGGCTTGGAGCGAACTCCCGGATTTCTGCGCGGTTGCGCTCCTGGTGTGCGCGTTTGCCTCCGTCGCGCGGCAAAGTCACGCTCCTGTCTCCAAGATCTGGCTTACCGCATGGGGCATGATTGTCTTGCACTTCGGCGCCTCGATCTTCGACCCGCTCCCTGGCATCTGGGGACATCTCGCAGACCTGCTTGCGCTCCTTTCCTTGATCTGGGCCGGCTCGCTCTTCATGTGGGCCTCGGTCCCCTACCGCCAGGAGAAATCCAGCCCCTGGATGGCCGCCTCCATGGCCGGCGCCACCACCCTGTACATGGGACTGATCGATATTGGACCCACCCCGGCATGGGCACTAATTCTGGCAGCTAGCCTCATTGGGGCCGCGCCGCTGGCCATCGCCCTGACCATGGCCCGCAAGTTCGATCACCCCTTGCGCTGGGCGGTCGTCCTCCTTTACACCTCGCTCTCGGCCTTCCTTCTCCTCTTCCAGTTCCGCCCCGGCAACGGCCCCGATTTGGCCGTCAACGCCGTGCTCTTCTCCATTTACCTGGGTTGCTGTTTCCATTTTTGGTTCGCCTTTCGCCGCGCCACGGCCGGCGCCTTCGTCACCATTGCCGGGTTTCTTGCCTGGGCCTCGGTTTTCTGCGTCGCTCCATTGATGTACGCCTATTGGCCAAACGTGCACATCGAAAGCGAAGTCTGGAACCTGCCCAAGTTTGTGGTGGCCGTCGGCATGATCTTGCTGCTCCTGGAAGACCAGATCGAGCACAACAAGTATCTGGCGCTCCACGACAAATCGGACTGCCCAACCGCCGGCTCTTTCAGGACCGGCTGGCCAGCGCCCTGGAACGCGCCCGCCGCAGCGGGGCCCATGCCGCGCTGCTCCTGATCGATCTCGACCGATTCAAGCAGGTCAACGATACCCTCGGCCATCATGCCGGCGACCTGCTCCTTCAGCACGTTGCCTCCACCTTTGCAGGAAGGGTCCGCCGTTCCGACACTGTGGCTCGAACCGGCGGCGACGAGTTCTGCGTCATTCTCGAAGAACCCATCAGCCGCGCAGACGCGACCCTGGTCGCTGAATCCTTGATTCAGATGCTCAAGCAGCCCATGCCCTTGGGCGATCTCGATGTGCGGGTGGGCGGCAGCGTCGGCGTTGCGCTCTTCCCGGAGGATGCAATCACAGCGGAGTCCCTGTGCATCGCTGCCGATTTGCGGATGTACGAAGACAAGTCGGGCGCGAGAGAACTCGATAAGCCACTCCGCCTCGCCGCTCGCGATACCGGTGCGACAACGATCCAGTCCGGCTTGCCGGTCGCGCGATAGCTTTCTTCCCAGCAGAACCATTGGTTCTCCCGGTCCCGTCATGAAGACAGTCATTTGGGGATAGGCGCCCGGAACCGGCGCGCAAACCCGCGATCCGCGCACCACGCACAAAAGGAAGGCCCGGACGCATCGCCCGGGCCTTCCCTCTTTGCTACCGATGATTGAAGCCGACTAGGCCTGACCGCCGCCAGGTCCGCGCCCGCCGCCACCGCCGCCCGGACGGCGACGACGCCTGCGGCGATTGCTGTTGGCGCCTGCGGCCGGGGGACGTCCCGCACCCGCTGGCTGGCCGGCAACTACCGGCGCGCCATCGACGCGATTGAAGTTCGGCTCCGTCTCTTCGTCGAACTCCTCACCCTCGCCCTCTTCCTCGTCAAATTCGTCGCCGCCTTCGATGAGAATAGTGCTCTGGTTGGACTTCGGCTGACGCTCATCGAACTCGTGGCGCGGCTTGACCGGAGCGGCCGGCGCCTCGGATGCCTCGATCTCGACTTCCTCCGGCTCGGCTGCCACGGCAGCAGGAGCCAGCTTGGCCTTCTGCTCCTTGATCAGCGCCTTGCGGCTGAGCTTGATGCGATTGCCTTCGATGGCCAGAACCTTCACCATCACCTGATCGCCCTCGCGCAGCTCGTCCTTCACTTCCTTCACGCGGTGTTCCGCGATCTCGGAGATGTGCAGCAGGCCGTCGGTGCCGGGGAAAAGCTCGACAAATGCGCCGAACTCCGCCAGGCGAACCACCTTGCCCAGGTAGATCTTGCCAACTTCGGGCACGGCGGTGATGTTGCCGATCAGCTCCAGCGCCTTCTTCAGGCCGTCCGCGTCGCAAGAAGCAACGTTGACGCGGCCGGTGTCGTCCACATCGATTTTGGCGCCGGTCTGCTCGATGATGCTGCGGATGGTCGCTCCGCCCTTGCCGATCAGATCGCGGATCTTGTCGGTGGGAATCATCACGGTTTCAATGCGGGGCGCATAGGCCGAGCGCTCCGTGCGAGGTCCGTCCAGCACCGCATCCATCTTGTCCAGCAGGAAGATGCGGCCCTGGCGCGCCTGTTCCATCGCCTTTTCAAGAATCTCGCGGGTCAATCCGCCGATCTTGATGTCCATTTGCAGCGCGGTGATGCCCTTGCGGGTGCCGGCTACCTTGAAGTCCATGTCGCCGTAGTGATCTTCCGCGCCGGCGATGTCGGTCAGGATGGCGTAGTCGTCGCCCTCCTTGACCAGGCCCATGGCCACACCGGCCACGGCGCCCTTGAGCTGGATGCCCGCGTCAAACAGCGCCAGGCTGGTGCCGCAGACCGTAGCCATCGACGAAGAGCCGTTGGATTCCAGGATGTCGCTGACGATGCGGATGGTGTAAGGCGACTCCTCGGCGCTGGGCAGAACCGAGCTGATCGCCCGCTCCGCCAGTGCTCCGTGGCCGATCTCGCGCCGTCCCGTGCCGCCCATGCGGCCCGTCTCGCCCACGCAGAAGGGCGGGAAGTTGTAGTGCAGCATGAAGGGCTTCTTCTTTTCGCCCTCGTAGCTCTCCAACCGCTGTCCTTCGTCGGCCGTGCCCAGCGTGGCGGTCACCAGCGCTTGCGTCTCGCCGCGGGTAAACAGCGCCGAGCCGTGGGTGCGGGGCAGAACGCTGGTCTCGATGGTGATCTGGCGAATCTGATCGAACGCGCGGCGATCGGGACGGATGCGGTCCTTGGTCACCTGCTCGCGGAAGATCCTCTCGCGCAGCTTCTCGTAGTAGTGAGCCAGCTTCTTCTTGGCGCTCGGATCGTCGGCGGGCAACGCGGCCACCAGCTCGTCCTTGATCGCCTTGACCAGCGTCTGGCTTTCCAGCTTCTCGTGCGTCTTGGTATCCAGAGCGTCCTTGAGCTTGTCTTCGACCTTGGCCTTCAGCTCGGCGAAGTAGGCTTCGTCGAACTCCGGCGCGGTGAAGGCCCGCTTGGGCTTGCCGGCCACGGCGACCAGCTCGTCGATGGCGGCAACAATCTTCTTGATCTCCGTGTGGCCAAATTCGATGGCCGCCAGAATCGTCTCTTCGGTCTCTTCCTTGGCGCCCGACTCGATCATCACAATGCCGTCCTTGTGGCCGACGACCATGATGTTCACCGTGGTGGCGGCGCGCTCGGAGTAGGTGGGGTTGATGACGAATTCGCCATCCACGCGGCCTACCCGGACGGCGCCCACCGTGGCGCTGAAGGGAATGTCGGAGAGCGCCAGGGCGCAAGCGGCGGCGTTGATGCCCACCACGTCGGGGTCATTCTCCTTGTCGGCGGAGAAAACCAGCGCAATCACCTGGGTCTCGTTGCGGAAACCATCGGGGAACAAGGGGCGGATGGGGCGGTCGATCTGGCGGCAGGTAAGAACTTCCTTCTCGCTGGGACGGCCTTCGCGCTTGATGAATCCGCCGGGAATGCGTCCGCCGGCGTAGGTGTATTCACGGTAGTCCACGGTGAGGGGGAAGAAGTCGATACCTTCCCTGGGGTCGGGAGAGGCCACCGCAGTGGCCAGAACTACGGTTTCGCCGGTGGTCACCAGGGCGGCGCCTGAGGCTTGCTTGGCCATGCGGCCGGTCTCAAAAACCAGCCGCTTGCCGCCGGCAAGCTCGACCGCTACTTCATGCTTAGACATAGAGTCCTCGTTTCGTTTTGTTCGCTTGGGAAACTTGTATTGGGAAGGCGCCGGGGAGGGTGGGAATCTGGCGAAGGGCCTGACAGGGGAGCAGGACGCGCGCAAAAGAGTGGGAG
>Ga0316217_10007049_pt1 | contig 10869 bp, 10 predicted proteins | sample 1anoAmetaG_FD_203633 | JGI IMG/M metagenome (GOLD analysis project Ga0316217, IMG submission 203633) | Freshwater microbial communities from Trout Bog Lake, Wisconsin, USA - 1anoA | ecosystem: Environmental > Aquatic > Freshwater > Lake > Hypolimnion/Profundal zone | place: USA: Wisconsin... | reverse complement strand
TCACTCTTGCCGCAACCGGAACCAGGGTCAGCTCAGGCATGGCAGGATCGCCCTCAGCGGAAGTTGCGGCTCATGGCTGGCCAGATCGGCGCAAAAGCACGGCACGTCGGGCCGCAATCCGGCGACCCAGCTTCTGGCCGCTGCCAACTGCTCGCTGGTCGCAACCGCTGCCTTGGTGATGATCGCGGCATCGGCCGCCCGAAGGTGCGCTTCCATCAGCGGCTCCAGCACCGCCACGAGTTCTTCCAGGCGCAGGGGATCGACGAGGGTCAGCCAACTCACCTCGATTGGGGCCTGCTTAACGTGGCGCAGCCCACTCTTGACCGCATCCGGAAGGCTGGCGCCGGAGGGCTCCATCAGGACAATATCGGGGTTGTACTCGGTCGCAAGCATCTCGAGCGTTGTCGACAGCGTGCCCGCCAGCGTGCAACAGATGCAGCCACCCAGCAACTCCCAGACGTTGGCACCGGCCTGCTGCAGCACCACATTGTCGATGCCGATCTCTCCGATTTCGTTGACGATCAGGGCTACCTTCCGCTTTGCCTGCGTCAACTCCCGGGCGAAACACAACATCGCCGTGGTCTTACCCGAGCCAAGAAATCCGGAGATAACGACAAGGCGCATGATGGGTGAGCCGTCCTGGGCTTCCAGATTGTAACCGGGATGGCCTATCCGCAAATGCAGCCGTGGGTGAAGGTAAGGATTCTCCACCCACGGCCGCTCTATTGCCGGCAACTCTGGGGAAGCGCCGCGGGCGCTTGCTTCTACCGGCCAGCTTCTGGTGGCTTCACGTAAGTCCCGTATTCATGCGTCGCGGCGACAAATGCCTGCGCATTCTCCTTCGGCGTGTTGTATGGCATGTCGCAACCTGAGTTCATGATCAGGCCCCTCGGACCCAGGTCGCGGATCAATTCGCGGACGTATTGGTAAACATCGTCGGGCGTTCCGGCGGCCAGGATCGAGGCGGGCACATCACCCAGGAATGCCATGTGGTCGCCCAGAATTTCCTTCGCCCGCCGAATGTCGGTCGCGCCGTCCGGAGAAAATACACAGCCCTTGGGAAAGTCGAGGAAACGAGCGATATCGCGGTCCCAGTTCTGGTCGAAGTGGAGTACGCAGAGAATGCCCTTCTCGTGGAACTTCTGGACCATCTCGTAGTAATAGGGGTAGACCAGCTTGTCCCAGATTTTCGGCGACACCATGGCACTGGCGGCGCGCCAACCGCCGACCCAGGTGCCCGGCACCCCGGTCGCCGTCGTTACCGCGATCCCAAGATTGATGTAGAACGGCAGGGCCACGTCCATCGCCGCCTTCACCTTGTCGGGCATGCGGTAGCAATCGAAGAAGAACTTCTCCATCGACCGCGCTCCGCAGAACGGCTCAAACGGAATGGTCGTGTTCATCGAGGTCAGAATGGCGTAACCGCGCTCACGATAACGCTGCGGCGTCCTGGCCAGGTTGGCCGCCATCCAGGCGTTGTTCTTTGCGAACAGGTCCATCTTGTGGACCTTGGGAATGATGGTGCCCAGAAAGGCTTCGTATCCCTTGTTGATAATCAGGTCGTAGTCTTCGACCTTCATCACCTCTTCTTCGCGCACCTGCCAGAGTTCATCGGGCGGAAGTTCAATGCCCGGCACGGCGATCTTTGACAGCCAGAGGCTGCTCAGCAGGCAGGGCCAGTAGCCGGACACCATGTTGTTGATGCCTTCGATGTCGCCCATGGCGTCCAGCGCGTCCAGCGTGGAATTGACCGCCGTGTCGGCATCCAGGCAGAACTTCGAAAGGGGCACGCCTACGGAACGAGGGCCATAGGCGGGCCCAAGAAAAGTGAACGGAATGCGGTCCACCGGCTCGTAGTTGACCGCTTTTCGCAGCAACTCCTGGCGTTGTTTAGCCAGTTCCAGTTTGTTCTCAGGCATTGGCGCCTCCTGTCCACTGCTTGGCCAGGCGGACGGCCTTCACCGGGTCGGTGCCCCAGTCGTCGGCGCCCACCTTCCGGCAGACGTCGCCGTTCACCGTGCCCCCGCCGATCATGATCTTCACCTTTTCTCTCATCCCGGCCGCTGCCACCGCCTCGATCGTCAGCTTCATCGAGTCGTAGGCCAGCGTCAGCAGTCCCGACAATCCCAGCACCGTCGCTCCGCTCTCCTTCAAGGCTTCGACGAACTTCGCCGGCGGCACGTCGATCCCCAGGTCCACCACGTCCAAATTGGCCGAGCGCAGCATGCTGATCACAATGTCCTTGCCGATGTTGTGGATGTCGCCCTGCACCGTGCCGAACACCACCTTGCCGCCCGCCACCGCGTCGCCCGTCTTCAGCATCGGACCCACGATATCGGTAATCTGGCGCAGAATTTCGCCCGTCATCATCAGTTCGGAGATGAAGTACTGCTTCAACTCAAATCTCCGCCCCACCTCTTCCACGCCCTGCTGGCACGCCAGCAGTATCTCCGTGGCGGGCACGTTGGCAGCCACCGCCGCCTTCACCGCTGCGATGGCCTGATCTTCCTCTACCTCACCCAGAGCTGTCCGAATCGCTTCCAGTTTGTCCACACGCACCTCGATGGTATTCAGCCGGGAATTTGCCCGGTGTATCTATGAACGCAGGCTCAATCATTAAATACCACAACGAGCGAGAACACCACTGCCTGCTTCGGCGGTCAGCCTATGCGACCGGAGACGCAGGTGTCAAGGGCATTCCCGCAACGCGCGGGGAAGGCAGGCGCCGCCTTTACGCGATGGCCTGCCACTGCGAAGAGAGCACAATGTGCTCGGGAGCGATGACCGGGGAAGATTCCGCCAGGATCGCGGCCCGCTCCATCACGTGGCGCAGTTCGCGCACGTTTCCGGGCCAGCTGTGGTGGGCGAGTTTTTCCAGCGTGGCGTGGCTGAGCTTTGCCGCCGTGGCCCCGAACTCCTTCAGAAAGTGCTCGGCCAATACCCGCAGATCGCCGCTGCGGCGGTTCAAGGGCGGCAGAGCAATCGGAAATACCGAGAGGCGGAAGTAGAGGTCTTCGCGGAACTCGCCGGCCCGTGCCCGGCGCTCCAAATCAATGTTGCTCGCCGCGATGACCCTGACATCCACGCGGAAGACATCGGCGCTACCGAGGCGCTGCACCTCTCCATTTTCCAGAAAACGCAGCAGCTTGGATTGCAGGTTCAGCGGCATATCGCCAATCTCATCGAGAAAGAGCGTGCCGTTGTGGGCCGCGTGGATGCGCCCGATGCGCGACTGCACCGCCCCGGTGAACGCTCCCCGCAGGAAGCCGAACAACTCGGATTCCAGCAGCGACTCCGGTATGGCCGCGCAATTGATCGTGACCATGGGCTTGCCGGCGCGGCTGCTGAGCTGATGGATGGAGCGGGCAATCAACTCCTTTCCCGTTCCCGTCGCGCCGGTAATCAGCACCGGAGTAGGGCGGGGCGCCACCAGGCGCGTCATGTGGTAGACGCGCGCCATCTCCGGACTGGCGCCGATCATGCCCGGCAGCAGTTCGGCGCGGGAAGACGGCAGGGCGTGACGGCCATCGGCGTTGGTCACCGGCACCCGCGGGGGCAGAGTCAGGGATTCGCCCGCGGTCTTCTCTCGCGCGAACTCCTCATCCCGTGGCGTCAAGAGCCTTACCAGTTCCTGCGCGGCGCAGCCGGTGTTCTCCTCCGTCGCACAGGGACGGCGATCGGCGGGGTTGAGCAGCACCACCGACAGTCCCGGATAGCGGCCGCGGGCCAGCGCCGCCACCTCTTCGCTCTCCAAATCGGGCAGGACTCCGTCCAGCAGCAGCACCTGGCAGCCACTCTCTTCCAACCGGCTCAGAGCCTCGGCTCCGCTGTCCACCACCAGCGTGCGCCATTGCGCATCGGTTAGAGTCGTCACAATTTCCGACCTCAGCTCCCGCTGCGCGCTGACGATCAGCGCCGCCGGCCTTGCGTCGCAATAGGATAAAGCCGCCTGGCTTGCCATGGATTCACCCGCCCCTGTTTCACAATTTGCTTCGCGCCGGAGCGCGACTTGAAGACCTGTTGCCGCCTAAACGCCTGCCACCTGGTAGCCGACCCCGCGCACGGTCTGGATCAGCTTCGGACCGAATGTGTCATCGATCTTTTTACGCAGGTAGTTGATATACACATCCACCAGGTTGGTATTTGCTTCTAGTCCGAAGTTCCATACGTGCTGCAAAATGGCAGCGCGCGGCAACGGAGCCCCGGGATTGCACATCAGGAACTCCAGGAGCGCAAATTCTTTCGGCGTCAGTTCGATGGCGCGCCCGCGGCGCTTCACCCGGCGCTCCAGGCGATCCAGTTGCAGGTCCGCCACCCGCAGCACCGCCCGCGCCGGATGGCCCAAACGGCGGCCCAGCGCCCGCAGGCGGGCACATAGTTCCTGCACCGAAATCGGTTTCATCAGGCAATCGTCGGCTCCCGCGTCCAGTACGGCGATGCGGTCCGAGGTCTGACGGCTCGAGGTAAGCGCCACGACACCGCCGAACGGCCTGACCGCCCGCGCCAGGCGCGGCAGGTCGAACCCGCGATCTTCCAGGTCGGTGTCAATGATGACAACCTCGTATTCCACCTCGGCCATCGCCCGTTTGGCTGCTGCCAGGTCCCTCTCGTCGTGAATCGCATGGCCTTCGGCTTCCAGGATCTGCCGCAATAAACCCGCCAGCGATTCGTCACCTTCAATCATCAGGATTCTCATTGCAAGACCGCCAAGTTGCGATTCTGCATGTCGGCTGGAGACAAAGGAAGTCCGGCCGGGTGGATTTCACCGGGCGGACTCCGCATTCGGAAGGAGTTCGTTTTTGGGAAGCGCGGAAGTGGAAGGGGCGGAGGAGTGCTCTGGCGCGCTATTTCTGCCGGTACCAGTGGGAGTTACCCACTTGGCTTCGCTCAAAATTGTCGTCCAGATTTAACGTCGTTTCCGCCGATCCCAGGATGAGGTACCCATCCCGCCGCATCGCCCGGCGAACCTGCCCCAGAATGCGGGTCTTCACCGGCACGTCGAAATAGATCAGCACATTGCGCAGGAAGGCCACGTCAACACCAGAAACCTCGGACCAACCATCCGACGCCAGATTCATGGGCCGGAAGGTAACCAACCTGCGCAAATCCGGACTGATCTCCCACTCGCCGCCTTTTGCACTGAAGTAGCGGGCAAGCAGGCGGGCGGGCAAGCCCCGGTTGATCTCCAGCTGGCTGAACCTCCCCGCGCGCGCCCGCTCCAGGATGCGACTGGAGATATCCGTCGCTATCAGTTTCAGATCCCACGTCAGCAGCTGCGGGAAGTGCTCGCGGATGAGCATGGCGATGCTGTAGATCTCCTGCCCGCTCGAGCAGGCAGCGCTCCAGATGGTCAGGCGGCGCTCGGTGGCCCGCTTCGTCATCAACTCCGGCAGGATCCCCGTCCGCAAGCTGTCAAACGGCGTCAGGTCGCGAAAGAACCAGGTTTCATTGTTGGTCATCGCGTCCAGAATCTTGCGATGCAGGCTGCCGGGCGAGTCGCGCCGGGCAGACTCAAGCAACTGCTGCACCGAAGAAAACCCGGAGCTGGGCAGCAGCGGTGTCAGTCGGCACTCGGCGAGGTAGTGCTTGTCCGCATCCAGGATGATCGCGGCATAATCGCGCAGGAATCCCCGCAGGTACTCAAACTCCATGGCCATGATCATCGTTGCGCCCCCGCCGCACGGCTGTGGGTTCCATCCTGGACAGCCACCCGGCGCAGGATCTCAGGCGCAATCTGCGGCAACGGCAGGACAGCATCGGCAAGCCCTTCGCGGGCAATGTAGCCGGGCATCCCCCAGACCACGGATGTGGCTTCGTCTTGAACCATGATTTCGGCCCCCGCCTGGCGCAGCTTGCGCGCGCCCTGCAACCCGTCCTGCCCCATCCCCGTCAGCACGAGTGCCAATACATTTCTGCCATATACCTCGGCCACGGAGCGGAACAGCACATCAACGGAGGGACGGCACGAGTTCTCCGGCGGTTGCTGCGTCATTCTCAGCCGCACCTGCGTTCCCTCGCGGACCAGTGCCAGGTGGTAGTCGCCGCGGGCAATCCAGGCCTCGCCGGGAAGCAGCACGGCGCCCTCGGTGGCCTCCCTCACCGGGAAGGCACACTTGGACGCCAGCCGTTCCGCCAGGAAATGCGTGAAGACCGGCGGCATATGCTGCACGATGAGCAGCGGCGCGCTGATATTAGCGGGGATGCAGGAGAGTACCGAGGTCAAAGCGTTGGGACCGCCGGTCGAACTGCCGATCACTACCACCTCCGCGCGGCGCCGGGCGGTCGTGATCGACACCGGAGTGCGCCGTGCGACCCAGTTTCCTCCCGAGGGCACGACGCGGGCGGCGCAAAGCGCCTTGATGCGGGGGACCAGTTCGCTGCGGATTACCTCCGGGGCTCTGGCGGCAGTCGTGCTGGCCGGCTTGGTGACATAGTCGTTGGCACCCAGGGCCAGCGCGTCCAGCGTCGCTTCAGCTCCGCGCTCGGTCAGCGTGCTGAACATGATCACCGGCAGCCGCGGCCAGCGGCGTCGGATTTGCGCCAGCGCCTCCAGCCCGTTCATCTCCGGCATTTCGATGTCCAGCGTGACCAGTTCCGGCGCCAGGCGAGGGATCATTTCGAGGGCCAGCACCCCGTTGGCAGCTGTGCCGACCACTTCCACCGCCGGATCGCCCGTCAGGCCTTCGCGCACCAGCCGGCGCATCACCGCTGAATCATCCACTACCAGTACCCTGTGCTTTGCCATTTGGCCACTCAGAACCCGAGCATTCGCAGCTTATCCAGAACCACTTCCTTGTTGAACGGCTTCATCATGTATTCGTCGGCACCGCATTCGAGCACCCGCTGGACTTCTTCCAACTCGGCCTGGGCGGTCACCATCATGATGCGCATCTGGTCGTACCTGCCGTCGGCCCGCACGGTGCGCACAAAATCGAAGCCGCTCATGCGCGGCATATTCCAGTCCACCAGCGCCAGCTCTGCCGCGCCTTCCCTCTGCAACGTCTCCCAGCCGGCCTGGCCATCGCCGGCCTCCAGGGTTTCAAATCCCGCCTGCTTCAAGTGCATCCTCAAAAGGCTGCGCATGGTGCTGGAATCATCCACAATCAGCGCTCGCATACTCACCTTCTTGTGTTGCCGCCGGCCGGGCGAACTGCGTTGCGGCGGGTCTCATCTCGTCTATGCCGCGCCCGGCAGTTCGATCGCCTTTTCCATGCGCAGCACCAGCAACAACCGGTCCTTCAGCTTGTAGACCCCGCTGGTCATCTGCCGCGCCAATTCCGACAGGGTGTCCGGCGGCAGCTCGAAACTGCTTTCGTCCACCTCCACCACGTCGCCGATTTCATCCACCAGCAGACTGACGGCGCCCTCGGCGGTGCGCACCACTACGTTCATGGGATCGCTGCCCGCAGGCCGGGGAGGCATCTCCATCCGGCGGCGCAAGTCGATGGCAGTCACAATCTGGCCGCGCAGATTCAACAAACCGCCGACCGTCGCGGGTGCCAGCGGAACCGGCGTCGTCTGCTGCCAGCGCAGCACTTCCTGCACTTTGTGTACTTCGACTCCGTAGGCCGCGCCGTCCAGGAAGAAGGTGCAATATTGCTGTCGTGCTGCCATAGTTTCAGCTCCTCGCCTCCAGCATCGCTTCCGGCAAGCTACCCGCAACCAGCGCGGGCAGGTCCAGCATGTCCGTTACGCGCTGCCGGATTACGGCCGAGCCCAGGATGCCCGGGCGCAGAGTACTGCTCCCCACTAACAATCCCTGCTCAACCACGTCGAGAATGCGGTCCACCACCAGGCCCACACTGTGCGCACCCCGCGTATAAACAATCACCTGTAACGCCTCCTCGCCATCGCTATTGCGCTCCACTCCCAGCGCGTCGGAGAGGCGCAGGAGCGGCATAATCTGGCCACGGTACTGCACCACCTCTTCCCGCGCCGTGCGTTCAATGCTCCTGGCGGAAAACTCCTCGAGCCGCGAGACCAGCGCCAGCGGCACCGCCATCTGCCCCTGTTGGCCAACCTGGAAGACTAGCCAGCTCTGCCGGAGCTCCTGCTTGCCATCGCCGACCACGCCGGCGTCGGTCAGGGTGCGCTCCTGCTTTTCGGTCACCAGCGCCGCCTGCTGCGCCAGACCGATCACATCCAGGATCAGCGCGACCCGGCCGTCGCCCATGATGGTCGCGCCGGCAAAGGCGCTGATGCCCTTCAACTGCTTGCCCAACGGCTTCACCACGATCTCCTCGGTGTCGTTGATTTCATCCACCACCAGCCCGAACTGACGATCCCCAGCTTGCAACACCACGATATTCGCAGCCTCGCCGGCATCCCGCTCTCCGCTGGCCCGATAGAGCTGCTGGCGCAGGAAGACCAGCGGCAGCAACCGTCCCCGCAGCCGGTACACCGGGGCGCCGTGGATACGCTCGATGCGGTCCGCCAGGTCCCCGTCGAGCCGCACCAGCTCCAGCAGGCTGACCTGGGGAATGGCGAAGCGCTCGCCGCAGGTAGAGACAATCAGCGCCGGGATGATGGCCAGCGTCAGCGGTATCTTGATCTTCAGCGTGGTGCCCTGCCCGGCGGTCGTGTATATGTCCACCGCCCCGCCGATCCGCTCGATGTTCGTCCGCACGACGTCCATGCCGACGCCGCGGCCCGAAACGTTCGTCACTTTTTCCGTCGTGGAGAACCCGGGACGGAAGATCAGGTGCGTCAACTCGCGGTCCGACATGCGCCCGACCTGCTCGGCGCTTACCAGCCGGGCTTTCACTGCCTTTTGGCGCACCTTCTCGAGGTCGATTCCGCCGCCGTCGTCGCTGATCTCGATGTTGACCTGCCCGCCTTCATGGAAGGCCCGCAGCACGAGCTTCCCTTCCGCTGGCTTGCCGGCGGCGCGCCGCCGCTCAGGACTCTCCAACCCGTGATCGACCGAGTTGCGGACAATGTGCATCAGCGGGTCTTTGACGGCTTCGATGATCGTCTTGTCCAGTTCCGTCTCGCTGCCTTCCAGCTCCAGGCGCACCTGCTTGCCCACCGAAAGGGCGAGGTCGCGAACGATGCGCGGGAATTTGTTCCACACGTTGCCGATCGGCTGCATCCGGGTCTTCATCACCGCTTCCTGCAGTTCAGTCGTAATCAGGTTCAGCCGCTGTGCCGTGTTTACGAAAGCCGCTTCGCTGCGCGCCTGCGTGAACTGCAATACCTGGTTCCGCGCCAGGACCAGTTCGCCCACCAGGTCCATCACCTTGTCCAGCAACCCGACATCGACGCGGACATTATTGGCAGCCTGCGCCATCCGGGCTTCTTCCGGCGCCGCTCCCCCGGCAATCGGCGCAACCGCGGACGATGGCATCGCAACTGCCCCTGGGGGAACTGCCTCCGGCTCGTGCACCGCCTCGTCGCCGCTCTCCGCATTCTGCGAATGAATGGGCGCCGCCACCGCAGCCTTGATGCCGGGCGGCGCATTGTGATCAGGCACGGCGGCCTTGGGGGCCGTGGCTGCATTGCCAGCGGTTGGCATTGACTCAGCGGGATTGAGCAGGTTGGCGAGAAGCTCTTTGACTTCCTGAAAATCGCGTTCACTCTCCTGTCCGGCAGTCTCGATCTGCTTCAGGTACCAGCGCAGCGCATCGGCCATGGCCAGCAGCGCGCTGGTGATCTGCGGACTTAACTTCAGCTTGCCGTCGCGCATGCGGCTCAACAGACTTTCTCCACGGTGCGCCACCGCCTCGACGCGCGGAAATCCCAGCACGCCGCCCGTACCTTTGATGGTGTGCACCGCGCGGAAAATACTCGCCAGCAGCGGCGCTGATTCCGGATCCTTCTCCAGTTCCACCAGGCTGCGATCCAGCTGGTCCAGCAGTTCGTTACTCTCCACCAGAAATTCGCGGATTATGTCTTCCATCCCGTCGCTCATAGCGGGCATATCGGCGGATTCCGCCTCCAGCTTTGCCGCTTCTGCCTCTGCCCTGCCGGCGCTTTCCCAAAACGGCACATCGCGCTGTGGCCGAGCCGATGATTCCCATTGCTGGAAGCGCAGGATTCTAACGACAATAGGTGATCTTTTTTCAATCAGTTAGATCGCTGCGCTCAACTCGCGCTGTCGTTCGTTCCGCGTCCCAAAGGGTCGAGCAAAGGGAGGTACCGTCTTCATGAGCACCACTGGAGTCAGCCGCGTCCCCGCGGCTCCCGCCGAAATCAAGTCGGGATTCAAGTTCACCCGCGTCCATGGCCTGATCGCTTCCTTCGTGGTCGCACTCATCGTGCAGTTCAGCTTCAGCGGAATTCCGGCCAACACCCATCGCGCCTTGACGATCACCGTGTTGACCATGGCGCTCTGGATTTGCGACGTCTTCCCCATGGAGATGACGGCCATCCTCTATTCGGTCCTGCTGGTGGGATTCAACGTGCTGCCGGTTGCCAAGGCCTTCGGCGGATACAGCGATCCCACGCCCTGGTTCATCCTCTCCGTTCTCGTATTCGGCATTGCCGTCAACGAATCGGGTCTGGGCAAGCGCCTGGCCTTGAATCTCAGCCGGGCCTTCGGCGCCAGTTTCTGGGGCATGATGGCCGCGCTGCTGCTTTCCGGACTGATCCTCGGCTTCTTCACGCCGATGGGCATGGAACGCATGCTGATCCTCTATCCTCTCGCCTTGGGCATCGGCACCGCTTTGCTCGGACCGGAGAAGATGGTGGGCAGCAACATCACCAAGTTGGCCATGTCCGGCACCTTCATTGCCGGCAACCAGTTCGGCTTCGGAATTCTGACCGGTACGGCCGTGAACATGGTCGCCGTCGGCGTCATCAAGCAGGTCACCGGCATGACCATCCTCTGGAGGCAGTGGTTCGCCTGGTTCTTCCTGCCCGTCATCCTGA
>Ga0316217_10007048_pt1 | contig 10871 bp, 10 predicted proteins | sample 1anoAmetaG_FD_203633 | JGI IMG/M metagenome (GOLD analysis project Ga0316217, IMG submission 203633) | Freshwater microbial communities from Trout Bog Lake, Wisconsin, USA - 1anoA | ecosystem: Environmental > Aquatic > Freshwater > Lake > Hypolimnion/Profundal zone | place: USA: Wisconsin... | reverse complement strand
GGCGGATTTTCTTCCGCGCGATAATCAACCACCCGCACCTTTTCGAGCGTCACCAAGCCGCCCTTCATCATTTCATCCAGCACGGGCAGGAAGGCGTTGATTTTTTCCTCGGCATCCACGATTTCAATGACCAGCGGCAAATCCATGGAGAGCCGGAGGATTTGCGCGGTGTGGACCCGGCTGGTTTTACCAAAGCCCATCGGCCCGCGCAGCACCGTCGCGCCGGCCAGGTGGATTTCCCGCGCCTTCATCACGATGGCCTCGTAGAGCGGTTGATGGTGCCAGCGGTCGCTTTCGCCGATGAATATCCGCAGCAGCGTGGCGTCATGGGGGAGTTGCATCTTCGTTTCCTTTCAGTGAATTCATAACCGCAGAATATCATGCTGGATTAGCCGGCTCAATGGCAAATAGCCTGCGCAAAACCGCAAAGGCGCGGCGGGGATGACCGTTGGCGGCGGTCATCAAGGCCCAGAAGGCGTCCCGATTTATAGCTTCATCCACCGGGCCGGACCATTTGCAGTAATTCAAGCGCCGATGGATGATTTCGATAGCGGCGCCATCCAGTCCGTCGCAAGACAAGTCCGGCCGGCCTGCGGGCGCGAAAAGTTCTTTTATTCCGAAAAAACTTGGCTGATTATCTGGAAGCATGCTGAACCAAATCCGCCGGTGGTCGGCGGCACATCCGCAATGGACCCTCATCCTGCTGGCCTGTGCCGTGCTCGGGCCGTTCCTGGCCAAGCCCTTCAACCTGGATGATCCTCTGTTCATCTGGCTGGCGCAGCAGATCCAGGCGCACCCGTTGAACCCATTTGGTTTTAGCGTCAATTGGTACACCTCGGCCTGGCCCATGTGGGCCGTGACCGAAAACCCACCGCTGGCTGGATATTATTTTGCGCTGGCCGGAAGCCTCTCCGGCTGGAGCGAACTCAGCCTGCACCTGGCCGGCCTGCCGGCGGCGATCGCCGTGCTCTTGGGAACCTACCGGCTCGCCCGCCGCTGCTGCGGACAGCCGCTGCTCGCGGCCGGCGCCGTGCTCTTCACGCCTTTGTTCCTGGTGTCGGCCAATACCGTGATGTGCGACGTGCTGATGCTGGCCTTCTGGATCTGGGCGGTCGTCTTTTGGGTGGAAGGCTTGGAGGACAATGCGCTTCCGAAAATAATCGCGGCGGGGGTGCTGGTGGGGCTGGCGCTGCTGACCAAGTACTATGCCGTGGCGCTCGTGCCGTTGCTGGCCGTCCACGGGGCCCTGCTCAAGCGCCGGGTCGGCCCGTGGATGATCGGCTTGCTCGTCCCGTTGGCGGCGCTCGGCGCGTATCAATGGGCCACGCTGCGATGGTATGGCCGGCCGCTTTTCTCGGCCGCCGCCAATTATGCCGCGTCCGCGCAGGACGATTTGGGATTCACCAAATTGGCGGGCCTGGTCATTGCCTTCGCCTTCCTGGGGGGTGGCGCGGCCAGCGCTCTGTTCCTGGCGCCGGCCCTCTGGCGCCGGCGGACGCTGGCCCTGACCGCAGGCAGCGCCGTGATGGTGGGCGGCGCGCTTTGTGCCAGCGGAATGTTTCTGCAAAAGTACTCCGCACTGAACACGACCGCCGCGCGGGTGGAAGTCTCCGCGCAGTTCATTCTCTGGGCGATGGGAGGGGGAGTGGTGCTCCTGTTGGTGGTGGCGGAAATCCTCAAAAATCCGCGCGCGGCCCTGTCCTGGTTGCTGGCGCTCTGGGTGGTGGGGACCTTCTTCTTCGCCGGATTCGTCAATTGGACCGTGAACGGACGCTCCCTGTTGCCGCTGCTGCCGGCCGTCGGAATTCTGCTGGCGCGACGCTGGGAATCCGTCCGCGGCCAGCGCCCGCTTGCCTGGCAAGCGGGGCTGGCGCTCAGCGCCCTCTTATCGCTGCTCGTGGCGCAAGCAGATTTCCAGCTCGCCGTCGCGGTGCGCCGCAGTGCGGAGGAAGCTTGTGCCCGCTATCGTCAAAGCGGAAAAATGGTTTGGTTTGAGGGGCATTGGGGCTTTCAATATTACATGCAAAAACTGGGCGCCGACATCGTGGATTTTAAACATCCCCGGCAGCGTCCCGGCGATGTGCTCCTCTTGCCGCAACATAACACCGATGTCTCGGCGCCGGCGGCCGAGATCATTGCGAACCGCGACCTCTTGAGCGTTCCCAACCCATCCCTGCTGGCGACTTGGCAAACCGTGGTCGGGGCGGGATTTTATTCGTCCGTAATCGGCCCCTTGCCGTTCGCGCTCGGGAATTCACCGCCGGAGGTGGTATATCTATTCGAACTGAAGGCCGCCAACCCCCAACCGCCGCTTGAAGAAAGCCCAACGCGGCAAGCGCCGCTGGCTCCCGACCACGCTCGGTGAATCCAAGGGAAGCCAATTCTGGTTTGGGGAACTGACTTATAACCCCCTGGGTGGATGGCGCGTAGATAGGCATAATCCATTGTCATGCACCGTGTTGAGAGTGGGGTTCGAGTTCTCCGCAATTTTTTCAGACCTTCTGCGCGGCCATGGGGCATTCCAACGAGGCGACTTGGCGCCGCCGCACTCCGCGTCTCCGCGTGAGAGGCTGGAAGCATTTTGATTTTCATGGTTCTGATGGCCGTGGGTTCACCGTTTAACACCGGTGTCACCACAATTGGAGGTTCACGGCCGCGGAACCAGAAAATCTGGCAACGGGCCGACCCCACCACCTTCTGCGGCTTATGGTAAAGATATTTGCAACTTATTTTAAGGCTTCAGGAGAACGACAACCACCGAGGCTGCGGGTTTCCACCCCTCCCCAGACCGGGTGAACCACAGAGCCACTGAGACACCGAGACCAACCGAACACAACAGGTGACAATTCGCCGGGTGTGAGATAAAGATCTTCTGCCCGGTCCAAAGCTTGAACGAGCTGCCCATCTGGCGGAGCGTGACTGTGTCGGAGACCTTCAAGGGGTCGTCAAGGGGTCGTCAAGGGGTCGGTCCAACATAAACGCAAGTTTTCATTCCAGCTCTGGTCTGGCTGGCGGCGGGAGCTTTCTGGGGTTGGGCCGCTTTAACGGGCCCATCAGCGCAGATCAGTGCAGATTAGTGGTTCATTTTTTGCGTTCTCGTTGTCCTTTGTGGAAGGGGCCTATGAAAATGACATTGGTAGAGACAAAACTCTTCCGCCCGGTCCAAAGCTTGAACGAGCTACTGATCTAGCGGAGCGCGACTGGGCCGGAGACCAGTCGCAGGCAACGTAGCCATGCCAAACGCATTAAATCTGCGTACAAGTGTTCTCCATGAGCTGAAACCCCCCGCTCCCCGCTTCCATTACCGGGGAGCAGAAAGCCGAAAGGCATTGGAGACCATTTCGTATTGGACTGCGATGTGTGTTTTCATGGTGTGTATTGCCGGGGAACTGCTCGTCCGGCACATCGTGGACAATGCGTCCTCCGGCGTCCGGTTTGGCGAACTGCTCCAGGTTTTGCCGGCGCTGAGTCAATTCCAGGTCAATCACTTGTTGCGCGAATTGAAACGCGACGGCCGGATTCGCGTAGCCGGCAACCGCAAAGCCGGTCTTTGGTTCCCGGCTCAATCCTCATGGTCCGCTAACCCCCAGAAGTCGCCTATAACCATCATTGTCACCCCTGAAAATCAACGGCTTCCATGGCCCAGTACCTTGTTTTTGGCTTTAATCATTGCCCATAACCGATGACCCAATACCCAAAACGAATCATCGCAGTGGATATGAAATATCCGGCTTATGGTGAACCCTGAACACGCCAATCCGCTGGAGGCGTTCCCGCTTTCGCTGTTGAACGATTTCCTCTGCTGCCCGTGTCGGGCGGCGGATTCAATGCCCCAACTCGGCGCGCAAATCGCGTGCGCCGTGCAACACGCGCAACAGACGCATACGATCAGGCAGTGTTTCGTAAAAAATCAGGTGTTTGCGGAAACCCTTCACCCGCCACGACCGCGTCTCGGGCGTTCCCAGGTCTGGTCGGACGCGGCCGATGTCCGGCATTCGTGCCAGAAGGTCCACGCTGGCTTTGAAGGCTTCAACGAAGCGGACGGCTGCGGCCGGATTGTGCGGTCGTATCCGGCGCACAATGTCCAGAATGTCGCACGGGATGAAGTCGCTTTCCTCAACGGGCAGTTTCATCGGCGGCAGCGATCAGAGCATCGTAGGCGTGCGGGTCGTAGGGGCGGAATTTTCCCCGGCGCGCGGCGTCCAGCTTTTCGCGCAACTGCGGCGGGTCGGCTTCAAATTCCTCCTCCTCCATCCAGCGCAGGAACGCCTGCCGCGTCACTTCGCTGGCGTTGGTGTAACCTTTGGCCAACTGTTGCGCTATGAATTCCTCAATCGGCTTTGTCACCGTAACTTCCATGCGCCTAATTTGGCACAGGTCGGCGGAACAGACAATGCTCAAATCCGCCATCGCCCGACCCGGCTTATGGTGAACCCTGAACGCGCCAATCCGGAACTGCTCCCGTTGAGCCTGCTCAACGATTTCCTCTACTGCCCGCGCCGGGCCGCCTTGAAAACTGTCGAGGGCTGGCGTTCGGCCAACCAGCACACGGCGCGCGGCGACATCGTCCATGAGCACGCCGATTTGCCCGGCTACGAAGTCGCCATGAAGGGGTCCAACAGAACGTACATTTCCATTCGAGCTCAATTCTGGCTGGCGGCAAGAGCTTTCTGGACCTGGGCCGACTTGCCGGACCCATTAGCGTAAATCCGCGCAGATCAGCGGTTCATTTTTTGCGTCCTTTGCGCCCTTTTGCGGCAAATGTGCGGTTTCAGCCTTTGACTCAGCCTCCGCCTGTCGGGCATAGCTTCGGAGCGAAGCCCGGTGGTTCACGTGCTCCGCCGATTTGGAATCTGTGTTCATCTGTGCAAATCTGTGGCTAAAGCAGTTCCCGGATTTCCTCCGCAGATTCACACCGATTTTTTCCGGCGTGAAAATAAGACCTTTGCAATCAAGCGACGGGCTGCCGAGGTTGAGCCGCAAGGCGCGTCGCAAAGCGACGCTGGAAATTAGCCAGCCATGCCAGCGCCTGGAATCCGCCCCCCCCATTTTCAATTCGTCCTGGAGGGACGACGGAAAGCGTCACGATCCAAATGTCCCCTTGTACCCACAACTGGTGACATGCAGGGGACAGGAATTGGTGTATGCTATTTTCAGTTGTTCGGGGCGGGAATAGAAAAATTTTAAAAAGTGTTGTTGTAAGAGGCCGGAGTAGTGTCCGGCCTCTTTCTTTTTTAGCGGAGAACTTCGTTGGTGCTCCCGCGGCGATAGCCCAACAAATCCAGCGTCACATGCGCGTAGCCGATCTGCTTGAGCGCCTCCGCCACGGCCGCGAGCTTGCCATTGCCCAGCAAGGCCGGTATTTCGGCCGGGGCCAGCTCGATGCGCGCCAGATGCGTCACCGCGCTTCCATTCGCAACTTTGCCTCCGGTCAGCGGCCCGGGGTCGCCCGCCGGGCGCATTTCGTGGTGCCGCACGCGGACATCGCGGAAACCGAGATCGCGCAGCACGTACTCCGCCGCCTCGATCATCCGGAGTTTGGCGGGCGTGACCATCTCGCCATAGGGCACCCGCGAGCTGAGGCAAGCCATTTGGGGCTTGTCGGCCGTGGGCAGTCCCAGTTGGGCGGACAGTTCGCGAATCTCCGCCTTGGTCAACCCGGCTTCCTTGAGGGGGGCGCGCACCTGGAATTCCGCCGCCGCTTGGGCGCCCGGACGGAAATCCCCGACATCGCTGGCGTTCTCGCCATAGGCAATGACCGCGAACTTTTCCGCCCGCGCCAGCGGCGTCAGTTCCTCAAACAACTCGTGCTTGCAAAAATAGCACCGGTTGGCCGGATTGGCCGTGTAGTTTTCATTGGCAAATTCCTGCGTCTGGAGGACGCGGACGGGAAATGCGAACCGGGCCGCCAGCTCGAGCGCTTCCTGCAATTCCCGGCGCGGCAGGCTCGGGGAATCGGCGATGGCCGCCAGGGTGCGGTCCCCCAGAACCGCGTGCGCCACGTGCGCCAGAAACACGGAATCCACGCCCCCTGAATACGCCACGAGACATGACCCGTAGCTTTTCAGCAACGCCCGCAATTGCTCCAACTTTTTAACGGCTTCGCTCATTTCAATTTGGATGCTTTGGCCACCGCGGCATAAACCTGCTTGACCGGCAGGCCCGCCTGGGCCGCCAGCTTCCGGGCCGACTCGTATTCCGGCGCCGCCTGCACTACCTTACCACCAAGCCGGCCGATTTTCACCCGCACTTTTCCCGGGCCGATGCCGGCCTCGGTGAATTCACGCCGCAGTTTCCGGCGCTCGGCCAGGGTCTTGCGCACGCCAAACGCGGTCGTTTCACGCAACATCAACTCGGCGAATTTGTCCGCGTCGCCCTCGGCGCACAACACCGTGAGCAAAATGCCCGGCCGGTTCTTCTTCATCTGGATGGGCGTGTGGAACACGTCCAGCGCGCCCGCCGCCAGGGCGGTTTCGACAAACGCGCCCAGGATTTCGCCGGGACAATCATCCAAATTGGTTTCCAGGACGGCGATGCGGTCGGTTTCCCAGTCCAAACCTGAAGCGTGCGGCTGGCTGCCCGCTGCGGCGGCCATCGCCCCGCGCTGCCGTTCGCCGGTCGCTTGACGCGGGCCACTCGCGGCGGAGCTTTCTCCCAAGACGGCCCGCAGGACATTGGGCCGGGTCTTGTTTTCGCGCGTGCCCAGGCCAAAGCCAATTTTCCCGGCCACCAGATTCTCCATGGCGCCAAAGCCCTCTACGAACTCCGCCAGGAGCGCGGCGCCGGTGGGCGTGACCAGTTCGTGCGACTCCTCACATTGCGTGATGCCGATGCCGCGCGCGCCCAGAATCGCCAGCGTGGCCGGCGCCGGCACGGGAAAGCGCCCGTGCGCGCATTGAATCCAGCCGGTCCCCTCCACCACCGGCGAGGCCAACACGCGCGGCTTGCCCAGCAATTCCAAGGCAATCGCCGCCCCGACGATGTCCACAATCGAGTCCACCGCGCCCACTTCATGAAAATGCACCTCGTTGGGCGGCATCCCGTGAATCTGGCCCTCGGCCTCGGCAATGCGCTGAAACACCGCGATGGATTTTTGCTTCACCCAGCCGGAAAGCTTGCTGCGGGCGATCAACCGTTTGATATCCGCGAAATTACGCTCATGTTCGTGCGGCGCCTCGTGCGCGGCGTGCGGCGCGTGGTCGTGAATGTGGATGCCGCAGGCGCTTTCGTGCGGGTGACCATGCTCGTGGTCATGAGAATGCCCGTGGTCATGCGCATGGTCATGCCCGTGGTCATGATCGTGGTCGTGGTGATGACCCGCTTCGTGACCTGGGTGGGCCGCCAGATGGACATCAAATTTCACGCCGGCGATGGAAGCATTCTGCCGGCGCGAAACGTGCAGGTGATAGCCGTCGAGCTTGAGTTTCTTCAGCTCGCGCTCCAGGCGCCGTGGATCCACCCCCAAATCCAGCAGGGCCGCAATGAACATGTCCCCGGCAATGCCGCTGATCAGGTCGAGATACAGAGTCTTCATGTTTTACAAAGCAACGGTCGGCAACCGCCGCCGTCTTTTCCGGCTCGTTTTCCCGGATTGGTCATCATGCCGTTGGGGGCGGTCACCGTCCGCTGCGATAACGGCATTGATCTGGCTCGCCGCATAGCCGGCGCCGAAACCATTGTCAATGTTCACCACCGTCACGCCGCTGGCGCAACTATTCAGCATGGCCAGGAGCGCCGCGATGCCGCCGAAACTCGCCCCGTAACCAATGCTGGTGGGGACGGCGATGACCGGTTTGGAAACCAACCCGGCCAGCACGCTCGGCAGCGCGCCCTCCATGCCGGCGACCGCCACGATGACATTCGCGCTTTGCAGCAGGTCCATCCGCGCCAGCATCCGGTGCAACCCGGCCACGCCAATATCGCACACGCGCTCCACCCGGTTGCCCATGATTTCCGCCGTCACGGCCGCTTCCTCGGCCACGGGCAAATCGCTCGTGCCGGCGCACACCACCGCGATGAACCCCGCCCGCTTGGGCAGCGGCTTTTTCTCGATGGTCACACAGCGGGCCGAAGGATGATGCACCGCGGCCGCAAATTTCCTTTTCAAGGCGCGGGCGTGTTCGTGGGTGATGCGCGTCACCAGCACCGGCTGACTGAGCGCCTGCAACCGGGCCGCGATCTTGACCACCTGTTCCGGGGTTTTGCCCGCGCCAAAGATCACTTCCGGGAAATTCTTGCGCAGGGCGCGATGCGTGTCCACCTGGGCAAATCCCAAGTCCGCCACCGGCGCGGCCTGAAAGGCCTGCAACACCTTCGCGCGCGTAATTCTTCCGGCGCGAAAATGATCCAGCAAGCGGGCCGCCTCGTCGGTTGTCATGTCAGGACAATGCCTTACGAACGGCGCCCTGTCACGCGGGAAAAGGGGTGTTTGCGGGGCAAAATGCGGATTAATGCTCCGGTGACGACGCAGATGACGCTGTTTGCCGGTGTTTGCTTTTAAGAGAATGAACCGGCTGAAAGCAGGTGTTCGGTGGTGCCGGAACGCGACTGTGCTGAAAGCCAGTCGCAGCCACGCCCTGCCTTCAATGGGCTTGAACCGCTCGACTGACCTTCTGGCTGACCATGTTGCTGCGACTGGTCTCCCGACACAGTCGCGCTCCGCCAGCGGGGGGCGACCATTCGAGCTTTGGGCAGGGCAGACGAATTTTGTCTCACCCCCCAAGCCGGAATCGAGTCGGCGAAAAATCTTTACAGCCGTGAATAAACGTAGGAGATATACACCATGAAGAAGCTGTTCCTGATCCTCGCGGTCCTGGCCGCAATCGGGGGAATTGTTTACTTGGTCAAAGCCAGTCCCGGCGCGTCAACACCGACGCCCACCCAAACCCCGGCCAAATATCCGCCCCCGCCGGGCGTGGGCATCGCCCAGACGCTGACCACCATTACCGGCGTGGCCATTTCCCCCCTGCTGGGCGTCAGCGCCGTGGGCTGCTACCAGTATTGCAACGCCGCTCCGGAGCAGCGCGATAAACTGCCTTGGTTCGCCAGTCCGGTGTTCTGGGTGCCAGCCTTTCTCTTGCTGGCCGCCTGTTTCGTCAAGGATACCGTCGGCACCGCCCTCCCCCCGGGAGTCAAAAAGCCATTTGACGCCATCGAAACCGTCGAACACAAAATCTCCGGCTTGGTGGCCACCGGCGCCTTTGTGCCCATCATGGTGAGCATGATCCACGAGGCCAACTCCACCGGCGGTCAGCCCACGTTGTCCCTGGCTTCCCTCGGACTGGCCACGGTGACCTTCCCCAACTGGCTCTACGACCTCCTGGTGACGCCGGTGGCAATGCTGCTTTTCTTCCTTGTCTTCCTGGCCTCCAACGCCATTAACATCCTCATTCTGCTGAGTCCTTTGCCGATCATTGACACCACGCTCAAGGCCTTCCGCACGTCCATCCTGGCCAGCGTGCTGGGCAGCTCGTTTTTGGGGCAGTGGACGGGCCATCCCTGGGTCGGTGCGCTCTGGTCGCTGGTGATCATTGCCATTTCCTATTTCATCGCCGGGTGGTCGTTCCGGCTCTCGCACTTCGGACTGGTGTTCGTCTGGAAGTTCTTCACCGGCGGCCGCTACCGTTTCAAACCGGACCCCAAGGAAAACCACCTGTTCCTGGGCCGCAAGACGGAGAAGGTGCCCACGCGCACTTACGGGGCGCTGTCCCGCAACGACCAAGGCGAACTGGTTTTCCACTACCATCCGTGGCTGGTGCTGCCGCCGCGCACGCTGGTGCTGCCGCCCGGAAATTATGAAGCCGGCCGCGGCCTCTTCTACTCCGAAATCATGAAGGTGGAAGGCAATTCCGCGCGCACCGTGTTCCTGCTGCCGCCGCATTATTGCGGTCATGAGGCGGAAATCGCCAAAATTTACAACTTAGCCGGCACCCGCGATGTGGGCGTGCGCGCCGCTTGGGCGTGGCTCAAAAGCCTGTTCAACCGCCAGCCGGCGCCGGCGTAAAACCAGCTTAAGGATTCTGGAGCCGGAAAAACGAGTTGCCGGCAGGATTGGGAACGGTCAGGTAATTCGTGCCATTGGAGGTAGTCCAACTGCTATTGAGCGACCAGCCTGTGGTCACGGCTAAATTGTTGTTCTGGTGCAGGCTCCACCCGGTGACCGCCTGCCAGTACACCGTCACGGAATTGCCGGAATGGCTGACGTAGAGTGTCGGCGCACCGGGCGTTTGGAGCACCGAAATCAAGGCCCAAAAACCGCCCGTCAGCGAATAATTGCCGCCGGTCATCGCGCCGCTGGCGTCGGGCTGGCCGATGGTTCCGGTCACGGCATAGGTCCCCCCGGTGCTAGTGCCGCCGCCGCCGGCAATTTTATACCAATCAATGGAATAGCTTTGGGCCCGCGCCGCGGGGCTGAGGGCGCCGAACAAGACAATAAGGCTGGTGAGAACCGTGAGTTGGCTGATTGTTTTCATGGTCTGGTTTCTATTTGTTTTTGACCGCACCATCTGCTCTGAGGCAACTCTACGCCGCGTCCTTGATTCTGGCAACACTTAGTTTTCTGAATTGAGAATTACATTTCTAATAATAATTGATGCCGGACACGCAAACCCGGGTGGCCGCCCCGCCACGGCGGTTTATCTGGACTTGAAAAACCCTCACCTGCTAACCTCGGCTCATGCAATCGAAGGTTCTCGTCACCGGCGCCGCCGGGTTTATCGGCTCCCACGTGGCGGCCCATTTATTGAAACAAAACCGCTTCGTGGTGGGGTTGGACGATTTGAGCGGCGGCTTCGAGGACCACGTGCCCCGCGGCACGCACTTCGTGCGGGGCTCGGTCAACGACGAGGCGCTGGTCAACCGCCTCTTCGCCG
>Ga0316217_10007047_pt1 | contig 10872 bp, 4 predicted proteins | sample 1anoAmetaG_FD_203633 | JGI IMG/M metagenome (GOLD analysis project Ga0316217, IMG submission 203633) | Freshwater microbial communities from Trout Bog Lake, Wisconsin, USA - 1anoA | ecosystem: Environmental > Aquatic > Freshwater > Lake > Hypolimnion/Profundal zone | place: USA: Wisconsin... | reverse complement strand
GAAAGCTATTTAATTATTCATTCATTTGTGATGAAGGTTTTATGAAAATGAACATTAGTGGAAAGAACTTAGAGATGCCTTTCCAGAAGATAATGTTGCTAGCCAAAAAGAACACACAAAATTACTAATAGCTGGAGAATCGAGGGTTTTTTAAATACTCAGAAGATAACAATCATGAAAACGAAAGAATTCAGGCATAAAACCTCAGTGAAATATAGACTAAGTCTGAAGCAATCAAAACTGATGACTCTTCAGAAATAGAGTGTAAGAATTCTATAAAGACCTTAAGTCAAAAGAATTTTTCTGAAAACAAGAAAGGTTTTCAAAGATAAGATGGCCTATTGCAACAGTTAAAAAAGTTGTTAAAAGAGCGCAAAAATGATCAAATACGATACTTCAAAGAGAAAACAATAATTTCCTTTATTCTTTGCAATGAATTTAAGCTAACTTACAAACTGTTTTCAACTTTATGCCGTTCTTTGGAAGAAAACACCTCTTTGTAATAATAAAACTATTTAGTGACTAGTATTTCTTTAAAATTCTAGTTTAAAGCACAATTAGAGACCTAGTTAAAGCAATTTAATCTTATTTGAAAGCGGAATTCAAAATCAATTTTTAGCCTTTGTCGAAATCCGCATTCACATTCTTGTATTCAGTCTTAATAAACCCAAGACAAAAGCTTTCTGAAGAAAATTGCGAAACTTTAGTTCAATTCGCCAGAAAAGAACTTGTTGTTAAGCCTTTTACCATTTAGCCTTTTTCTGTGGTTCACTTATACCATGCCCTTTCAAAAATTGCATACAAATCCAGGATTTTTAGGCAGAAAGATTAAGTTACAATCCAAAAAAGTTTGAAAAGTCCGAAAAAGGCTTAAATCATCACAAAAAGCCACAAAGAAAGACTAATAGGAGAAGGAGTGGTGAAAATTAACCAATAATGGAATTAAATTTATGAAAAGCATTTGATAGCCACATACAAAGAAAATCAGTCTTTTACACTTATAAAAGAAAACTTTTGTAAAGTTTTTCCCAATTAAAACAAAATGTGGTAAAAAGATGCCCTAAAAGCCAGGTTTTTTAGAATAATTCGTAAAATTTTAAGAGAGTTGCGTGTAAGACTGAATCAGCTAAAGTGCAAAGATCTGCCTAATTTAATGCCTCTGCAAAGTCATATGATACAGCTAATTTTGAGGAGATAAAGATACCGCAACTTAAGAATAGCTCTACTCCGTTTGAACGATGATTAATTGAACTAAGATGAGATGATGAATTTGGTTAGAGCCCTAAACAAATACAATGCCAGTTAGACACAAATTTTTAACGCCAAAAAGGGTGTGAAAGAATAAGAAGAAAAGAACGAAAAATGATTTGTGAATCAAGTTTTATCATTCATTTTATTAAAGAGAAGCATCTTATTTCATTCCTGTTTGAATGTGGGACTATACCCAAAGATCTAAAGATTGTTCAAGAAGAGCCTCTTGTAAATGAGCTTTGATATTATCTCGTAAACCCCTGTTTATCCCTGAAAAGTATTTTAACATCAAAAGCTTATCTCTTACCTGTATATTATTAATATCATCTTGTTATTTCATAGGAAAATTTAGATCTCAACTCAAATCTAACCTGATTTCTTATAATTAAGCTTGGTTTCCAATAGAAATGATTAAGATATCATCGTCAAAGAATAATTTCACTTTTACCAAACCAAAGTCAAGTTCATGAATCACGTTTTCTAGTTTAAAAAAGTTCTTTTCTATGAATACAACTTTGTCGCTAAAGCTTTAAATTGCATTTTTTCAGAGAATGTGATTTTAAGCTGCTTGTTGGCAAATACGATTTCTATGCATTTTTTTCAATTAAGACAAAAAAATCATTCAAACTCCTTTCAAGAAGGAGAATTTAAGAGCTTGTCGTCATAAAACTAGACTATTTAAATATAAAATAAAACATAAGTAATTATAAATTTATAAAAGAGATAAGTATAAAAATTATAAAGTGCTTAAGCATGAAAGTTTAGTTCTCTTTCTTTTTTTAACGAAATACTGCGTCATTAGCAATTTATTTGAAAAAATTCTGACTGTTTGTAATAATCTATTGAGAGAAAGTCCTCAAACTTATTGTAATTCTATAGGAACAAATATCAAAAATTTACATTTCCAACTGCATTTGAGAGTAAGTTAGTATTTGGCGGTAGCTTTCAGGAAAAAAATAAAACCAAAAGTTGCTATTCCTCTAATTCCAAGTATTGGCAAAATGTGGAAAGATGCTTCTTCCTCCGAGTGATTTACGCCAAATTTCATAAGTAAAGCTCTGATGGGCTTTCTCGGATTTTAAAAATCGTATTTTCACTTAATCTTGCTTTTTATTGTCTAATTATCATTAATCCTTTATAATATTAAATTACAGCACAAGTTCTAAATCGATCCAAGATGAATTTTTCATACGAAATCATCCCTTTTTAGGAAAGAATCAAGCAAATACCTGTTCTAAATAAAGTGGCATAGCCAAAAATTGCCCAGCAGTAGTTCCCTCTGATTTAAGAGGAAGAATCAAGCAAGAGCAGACTAAGACTCCGCAGGCATGAGAAGCCTATTTGGACGGAAGCTGAGTCGAAGCGCTATGTCAAGTTTTTAATGAAGTAACACAAAATCTTTGAACTGAGTACTGAACAAAAGAGGCGCCTTAAAGTTAATGTCAAGATGAGCAAAGCAGTCAAAACTAGGACTGCAACCCAATGCCATTCTCACCATCAAAAAATGCTGAAAAAGTATGGATCTCTACTCGGAATAATCGATTCTCTGAAAGAGCTGGTTGGGCCGAAAGAATTCTCTGCCAAGAACAAGTAAGAAAAAGAGCTGATACCCATCGAAAACGCTGACTAATAATAGGACCAAAATCCTTAAAACGTGGACATTTGCCTTTAGCTTGGATTGGGAGAGAACAATGGAAATAACTTTTTGAACCTGTTCGACTTGATGAGTCAATTCGAGCTTTAGTAGTGATAATTACATCTCATTTTGCTATTTTTTTATCTTATCGAACAGCCTTTGAAGATTGTCATTCGTTTTATCTCAGTTTTTCTCCTTTTGCTCAAGGCAGCTGTTAAAAACACAATCGCAGAGTTTACAAAAGATTTTAATGAAACTCCGGATTCTGATTGTGGAGGTTCTATAAAACAAATAATGAAAGTTTCAGTAATTGATCTTTGAATTTTTTAAGATTCTATGTTTTTTAGCTCTTTTTCCAAAAAAGAATATGTTATATAATTTGACCAAAGAGATAGTTATGAGAGAATTCAGAATAAAAATCCTCACTATGCTCTTATTTTCAAGCCAAATGCATGAAGAGATAATTGGTAACAAAAATCGAACTATTGAACTTTTGTTAATATTATTATCTTCATAGTGCTTGATAATGCTTATATGATGGATTCAAGCAAAAAACATATCCAAGTAATCCATGAAAAGACTAAATCTGAAGATTATTGCGTAGACTGGATACAAAGCATTTTAGAATTCAAATTGAGTAAAAATACCAATTAAACTACTCATTCTTGATGATAAGAACGAATGGTCCTCCATCTGTTAAATCTTTAGTGATTAATTATTATACAAAACAAAGATCAGAATATCATATTTTAAAAACTTCTTTTGTCCTTTTTAAATGCATATTTCTACTGGATAAAGCTTCGATTTACACATTTTTGCTTCAAATTAGCTCAAATCTTCCATTCCAGCATCGAGAGTAAATAAGGTCTTTTTATTTTTATTTTTTGACTATTAGCTCTAATTTAATTTCAATTCATCTAAAGTATTTTTTCTTTTGATTGTTTAGTCTGATCCACAACATAAAGGTAAAGGAGAATAAATCATCTTTCGCAAATGAAGAAAAACTACAATTCAGATGAAGAATGATCTTTAGTTAGCTAGTTTAGGTTTAACTTTATCTTTGCTAAACACATTTAGTGAGTCTAGGCAGTCATCGAGACGCCATAAACACTATCCACTGATGTCATTTTGGTCGAGTTTCTCTTTTTCCTTGGCTTATTGAGGATCAGAGATTATGGCAAGCGCAAATTTAGTATGCTTCCTTACAGCCAACAAAGAATATCTCAATAATCAACAAAAATGTTGATACCCTCGAATATTTTCTTGTGAGATTTGTACCACGCTGTAGTAGCATTTTGTTTGTCTTAGTTGATACTCTTCATCTGTAACTTTTCTCTTCTAGCATGAATGCACGAATTGAGAATTTTTGATTAGATTCATTCGAGCGTTAGTATTAAATAACTTATAAAGTAATTCTAATAATTAATCAACACAAACATTCTTGCTAATAAATGAGATTTCAAGGCTTAAGCTCTATCTATTATTTGAACGAATTGAAATCTTGAACATTGTATGATTAGATACAAATGATGAACTTTAGCACTGTTTGAATACACTCTAGAAATTTTTGCTTCGTTTTTGAAGAAAGATAACCATTTGAACTTAGAAATAAGAATTTCGAATATTTGAAACATAAGCAAAGCATTAATGGGTCAATTTAGTGTTAAATATCGATAAATTCCATATTGCTCCTACTTTTTGTTTGCTGTGACCTAAAAATAATTTCTTTTTTCTCTCAATCTTCAATTTATTGCACTTAAACCCCTTTTCCGTTATTTTAAGGATTCATTATTAAAAGGAATTCAACTATAGGCTTTTGATGGGAGTAAAATAAGTGCTGAGAAGCAAAATAAAGTCGATTGATTTGATCTCTATCCCACCAAGTCTTCGGGTGAGAGGAGATTCAAGCGTCTAAACAGTTTTTGGTGGTGGTTTATCTCTGGTAATAATCGTTGCTCTTTCAGTCATTTTCTTCCAGTCTCTGGTCTCTGTAGCCAAAAAAATAAACATTTCCTACTCACAGCAATTCCAAGATGATCCTGACTCAGAAGTTGACATAACCACACTTCAGTTTGCTGTCGGAATCGACAGTCAAGACTTCAGTGCTGCGCCTTTAAAGTTCCAAGTAAACCTCATACAAAATTCATTTAGCATTTAAGGAAATGGACCACCTACCCAAACCCAAACACCCATTTTCCTCTCAAGTTGTAATGTTTCTGATTGGAAAAACGTCGGAACCCACTTTTAAGACCAATTTAACGGCTTTGGGATGGATAAGATGTTTTGCTTGAACCCAAGCCAAGCAGTATCTCTATACGGATACGACGGAAGCTTTCCCTACCGCTTCCTAACTTTGTAAATCAGGATGTGCAACATTACCGTACCTGGATGCGATTCGATCTAAAACGTCGTACAGATGATGGGAACTCACATAGAATCAAGTAGCCTATATAGGGTAAGACTGTTCATAGTCAACACTTTGTTCAGTCCAGCAAATTAAGTACCCACTTCCAAAGTTATCTAAAAGAACTTGCTCCTATCTTTCACTTCCACTACTGCCACAGTTGGGTACATTTATATTGGAGACTACACGATTGATACAGACCAAAGTGTCTTTCCGGTGGCCCAATATCAGTAGGTTACTGGCAGCTACATTGATACTTCGACCAGTACGACTATTCCTATCACTGGTACTTCCAATTTCTTGATCAATTTTAACTTTTACAAATCGACGAAAAGTCTGACTGTGAGCCGCAGTTTTGGGAAAATCGATGACCTTTTGTCCTACATTGGAGGCTTGTTCAGTCTTATCATTTCGGTAATATCGATCTTATTTTCTTCATATAATAGCAACTGCTACGAATTGGCGGTCGCCTAATCCAGCTTTATTCTGGACAAAAAAGGTCGAAAATATCGTGAAAAAGACTTCACCTTCCTGACACACATCAAATTCACAGTCTATGAATGGTTCAGCTGTTTTGGGTGCCGTTTTGACTGGTAAAATATGGAATAAATTGCTGAACTCAAAGAAGAAGTACAGAACTAACTCGATATCAACATCATTCTAAGACGAATCAGGCATCTGGAAGCAGTTAGTAAGATCTTGATGAAATAACACAAATACATCAGCCTTTATTTGGCTAACCCTCCAACTTTGGAGTAATACAGGCTAATGAAGGAAATGATCACCTATTATGATCAACTACTTGAAAGATTAGAAGCAAATGAGCCATAATAGGAGTTCCCTAGGTTATCTTTAAAGCAAATAGCTAGTGAAAAGAGCCAAAATGGAATATAAGACTTCGATCTTGGAAACATAGGAATGTAGAAAGCTAAATCAAGCATCTTCAATAACAGTGACACCGATAGACTATTTCTGTCGGCTTTGGTCAAGCTTAGGAGTGACAAAGACTATAAACTTGTAAAATAGCTCATCCTAAAGCAAGCCTTGGAGCAAATGCCCCCCCAACTGACTGAACTTGTCCGAATCGAAGAGTAAAATGGTACTCAGTTCAGTTCAGGGCTATTTTAGAAGAATTAGCTGATAGACCAAAGCCTATAAATGTGAAGTTTTATTTTGAAAGCAAATATTATATTAGAAAATTATTTTTACCTTTTTATTGTTTATTAGAACCTATCTCTTTTATCATTCTAAGCCGCCTGTGAAATAAAATAATTTACTCAAATAAAACTTTAAAGCCCATATTCCTGCATTTATTAGCTTATTTCGGGTGTTTATCTGTAACCCAAACTTGTTTTTTTCATAGGCGATATTAAAAACAAATATTATTTTCCTTTAATTTTTTCAAGAAAAATAATACTAACAATCAATAATGAAATGCCTTGAGATCAGTACTCTCCGAGAGATAGAAGACGGGTTAAAAAATTGGAAATACAAAAGATGGTCAAAAGTGGTGGTAATATCAAAAATGTTGAATAAAAACAAACAGCCGAATTTCGACGAACGCAGACGGAGATTTAGAAGGATTTCTTTTATTTGCTCATCATTTCTGTATCGGCTTCAATAGTAACAGCTCAAAAGAAGTATTTCTGGATTTGTCTGATGACCCCGACAATCCCAAAATTAATCATTTTGCGACAAAAACATGGAATTCCAGTGAGAATGCTTTATCTATACTTTGTGCTTGAAATGGAGTCTTTTATTGATTACTCGAAGTAACTTAAAATAAGTCCAGATAAGGAAAAAGGAGGTAGCTGCAATGCAAACGAGCAAATCCCTTTTTTTACCCTAGAAACACAAACAGACATGAAACGAAGACTTGGTTGTTAAAAATATTTATTTTTGTGATTTTTGGTAAACACTTATCCCCAATAATAAAAACAAAATATCAACCAGAAAAAATAGCTGAAAAGAAATTCCATACAGACCCAGGTTTCTGAATCACCCTTGGCTATCGGTCCGTTGATTTTTGTAGATTTTTGCTATCATTTTCCAGTTGATCTTCAAATAGCTTGAATTTTTACAGAGTTATAATTTTATTCATTAGAGTCACCTATGAACTTTTACTTGGAAATCATACCCTTTGAAGAAAGAGGCCGCTCTATACCCACACCTACACCTGTCAAGTAAGAAAGTTCTTACCTTTGCAACTCTAGAGAGGAATCTTAAAATTTTATTCTATCCGAAAAAAAAGCAAGACGCCGTAGAAACCAATGGAAAAGCTTTGAGCAGTACAGGTACGCCAAGTTCCTGTAAAAGCACAGGAATATCTTCATTAGTTTAACTCGTGAATAAAAGAAGAACGTGAGATGCAACGTGATGATGAGCAAAGCCGTCCAGACAAGGACTGCGATTCAATGCCACTCGCACCACCAAAAGATGATGATAAAATACCACTCCATCGATTAGATCATCAGGAGATTTGGGAATATCAAGGGGAAAGGCGCCAAAAGTCCATCAGGATCTCAGCTTGAATCTCTTACACCTGATAATGACATCAAGGTAGTCAAAACAGAAGACGATAAGCCTTCAGAATTAATCTAGATCAAATAAGTTGATCCACTCGAATGCGGCTTGTATTAGCCTGAGGATAAGGAAGATGTTTGGCTGGAGCTGCTTGAACTTTGATTGTTTGACAAATTAGTCAATTATCTTTTAATTTTACTTTCCTTCAAAAATTCAGGTATGAATAAACAATGCTATAGATTGATTCAAAGAAAAACCTTGGTTAAGTTATTGAATTTCAATTCTTCTTAGTGTATCTCAATCTTGCCTAATTTTTTTTGCCGGGTTTTCTTCAAAATGAAATTATAAGCACAAGCGTTGAAGAAATGAGGCGAATAGACATTATTTGAGAACCGATTTGTGTGGATAAGCTCGAAATTTTATAAATTAGGTTTGGTTAAAAAGTTTATAAATTGGAATCGAACCTAATCAAACCAAAACCATATAGTTTTGATAAAAGAGAAAATTACCAAAACTGAGAATTCACTAAAGTTTTAAAATTAGAGCATCGAAAGAAAAAGATGGCTCATATGCTATCAAATAATAAAATCTAATATCTTTCATCTTTAATTTTGATGTTTATTGATTGTCATGAAGTTAAATCAATCATCCTCAGTAACAGTAAAACTGGTAGACTATTTTTGCCGGGTATACTCAAACTTACAGGCGGCAATAACTACAAGCGTGGGAAATAACCCATCTAAAGCAAACCTTGAAACCTATGTCCAACTGGCTCAGTTCGTAAGAATCAAAGAGTAAAATGGCAGCTAGGTCATCTCGGCTACTTTACAAGATTTAACTAATTGTTCAAAAAACAATTGATAAGGCAGTGAATATCATTATAATTATTACTTTCACTATCCTTTTTATTATACATTTTTTATTTTTACCCGAACTAATGTTATTAAAGTATCTTAAGCAGGCCATCTCAAAATATTCACTAGAGTTGAGCCAAAATTTGCATCTTAATGATTTGTATTCATAACTCTCCGATTTCAAGCCCTTATCTGAGATCAAGGCCTGTTTTTAGCAAACTTGCAAAAATAACAATTATATCCATCTCTTATGTTGCGAAAAATAAAACTTACAGATTATTATGAAAACACTTGAAAAAGCACTCATTAGAGATGGAAGTTTAGCTAACGTTATGTATGCAAAGTGGGTTAAAAGAAAACTTCGTTTTTAGAAAACTTATAAGTAAAATAAGCAAAGTCAGCTTAACTAAGACTGGAACACAGTAAATAAGTTTTTTCATTCTGCAACTATTGTTGTAGCAGCTTCGTTCTTAGTCATCAAAAAAAGCTAAGTTGATTTGTTTGATGTTCTCAACAACCCAAAAGTTACAACACTTTCAGCTAAATCATGTAATCCTTGTCATTATTATCTTTTTTAACGACATTTCTATAGAAATAAGCCTTTTTTCAAGATTCTTCTATATCCCTGAGAATGAAGTTTCGATAAAGATTAAGATGGTTCCTTAATCAGGCCCATTCTCAGGTTTTTTCGCTACGTCCATCAGCACTGAGCTGAGAAAAACATTTTGTTTACAAAAATAAGCGTTTTTGCTATCTTTACATATTAGATATTTTATTTATACTAACATAACCAAAAAGTAAATATCGACCGGAACAATTAGCTAAAAACAAATAATGTGCTTACTAATATTCAAGGAACAACCTTGGCTACCTCTATGCTCATTTTTGTTCATTTATTACATTAGGATGTAATTGATCTTTAAAAAGTTTTGAACTTGCAAGAGTTATAATTTTATTAAACAGAGTCAACTATGAATTTTTGCTTTGAAATCATACCTTATGAATAGAGAGGTATCATCTACCCTAGAAATTCTAAGTACCAGGCTTCTCAGCTGAAAGACGTAAGCTAGGATTCCTAAAATTTTGATTTCCCTTAAAAACTAACAAGATATAGAAGGAATCAATGGCAAAGTTTTGAGCAGATCAGGTATGTCAAATTCTTGGAAAAGCATAGAAAGACCTTCACTAACTTAACTCTTTAGCAGAGGAGGAGCGTGAGATGCAATGTAATGATGAGTAAGGCTGTCCAAAGCAGGACCCCAATGCAATGCCACTCCCACCATCAAAAAATGATGATAAGACATGGCTCTATTGATATGATTATCTAGAGACTCAGGCCTGCAAATAGCAAAAGTATCAAAAGTACCAAAACTTCCAAAACACCTCAACTTGAATCACTTATACCAGAAAAAGACATTCAACCGAAAAAAGCAGAAGTTGATCAGTAATTGCTATAAATATCTTTGAAATAAGTTGACTCCTTCGAATGCTGCTTCCGTTTGGAGGATAACAACTGGAAGAACCTAACTAAACGATGATTATATGATAATTAAGATTATAGTCCTTCATATTTCCTTTATTAAAATTTTATAGAAATGACAAACTCAGCCTGGATAATGATCCAAGAATGGCGTTGGATTCAAGTTATAGCCTTCTTTTCTTCCCAATCTCTCCCTTTCATTTTTTTGATAGCTTATTAGCAGCTGAATTCTAAATATGGATAATATGAAGCCCATAACCATTATTTTGGGAAGAAACCGATTCGAAGAGTCTTGAAAATTTATGAGATAAATAGAAAAAAGTTTATAAGATGGAATCATACGTTTCTAAGCCGAAATGGTGCGTGAAATTTACAAATTATGATTTTACTACAACTTAAGAAGCTATTAATCGATTATCATTACTTGTTTTCATATTTTACTTACCCTCTGCAGAAAATCTCTACAGAAAAACTGAAAATTTGGCGATTTTTTTTAGCCCAGAATGACAAAAGATGATAAGCTTTAATAGTTGAAGTAACTAAAATCCAATTTCTTTCACCCCCAAAATTAATATCTCAACATTTCCTGGACTTAACTCTTCTGCATATAGAGTCTTTTAAGATATAAAATCCGTTAATTGATCAGTTATTATGAAGACTTTGGCCTTTTTGGGCAAGATAGCCTACCCCAACCACGAAAACACTCTCAATAAAAAACAGAGAT
>Ga0316217_10007046_pt1 | contig 10872 bp, 7 predicted proteins | sample 1anoAmetaG_FD_203633 | JGI IMG/M metagenome (GOLD analysis project Ga0316217, IMG submission 203633) | Freshwater microbial communities from Trout Bog Lake, Wisconsin, USA - 1anoA | ecosystem: Environmental > Aquatic > Freshwater > Lake > Hypolimnion/Profundal zone | place: USA: Wisconsin... | reverse complement strand
GTTTGGCCGAGTATAGAGGCCCCGACACGAGCGTGGCCGCGAAGGCGGGTTTTCCCGAAGCGTTGCAACGGGTTGCGCGAGGTTCGCAGGGGCGCAAACCGGCACGCGCAGTTTTTACCCCCTGACGCGGGTTTTGCCGCACGCAAGCTCAGCGGCTGAGACAGGGATGTGCGAGCCAACGCTTCCATGCGCGAAGGTGTGGCCGGTGTCGGCGGCAACGTCAACGTGGCGGCGTATATGTGTCATTGACCTATGCGCCGTTGGCATATACATTCCATCCATGACTAACTTGCAGACCGTGGTAGAGCTGCCCGAGTTTCTGCGACGGGCCAAGGCGATCATGTCCGATGAGGAGCGCGCCGCGCTGGTGGATTATGTTGCCGCCAATCCGGAAGCAGGCGTTTCGCTGGGCGGGGGTTTGCGCAAGGTCCGTATCGCTCGCGAGGGCGGCGGCAAGAGCGGCGGCTACCGGACCATCCATGTGTTCGGGGGCGCGGCGATGCCGATCTTCCTCGTCACCGTGTTCGCCAAGAACGAGAAGGACAACTTGAGCAGAGCCGAACAGGCGGAGCTGATCGCCCTCGGCAAGGTTCTGCTCGCGCATTATGGAGACCGATCATGAGTGCTTTTGAGAGCATCAAGCAGGGCCTGACCGAGGCCCTGGCCTTCGCGGAAGGCGGCGAGACCGGCGCCATTGTTCACCAGGTGGAAGTGCCCGCCGTCGATGTCGCCGTGATCCGCGCCAGCACCGGCCTGTCGCAAGGGGCCTTCGCGCGCAGCATTGGCGTTGCCAAGGGCACGCTGCTCAACTGGGAGCATGGTCGCCGTCGCCCGACCGGCCCCGCCCAGGTGCTGCTCGCCTTGATCGCCAGGAAGCCCTCGCTGGTGAGCGAGCTGCTGCGCTGACGGCTAGCAAAGCAGCGCCTCGATGCTGACGCATCGGGGCGCGATGGGGATAGCATCCTCATGCGGCGCGTGGATTGGTGGGCGGTGGTGGTGTGGAGGGGTGGAGGAAGTACCTGATTGGGGGGTACACCCAACACGGTAATCCGTAAGGCTTTTTGGCGCTTATCATATTGATTTAACGCCAAGGTTTTCCAGAAGTAGAACTGCAACCAAATGGTTGCGCTCCTAAAAACAGGTGCAACCATTTGATTGCACCCTGCGTCATGGCATTGATATCCTTGGGCTAATTTTGAGCATTCGAGGCTTTTGGGGGTGCAACCATTTGGTTGCACCGGCACCTGGCAGCGCCTGCGACCACGACCGCGTAAACCCGTCCCTCAGGCATCGTCTTTCCATGCATCCTCACCCTCGGCATCGAGCGCGGCGAGAAGGGCGTCGGCGCCCTCGCCGATGATGCCCGTGGATGCGGTGCCGGCGTGGGCGGCGAGCCTGCTGCGGATCGGCTTGGCGGGATGGGTGGCGGTGTGGACGGCTTTGAGCGCCTTGATGCTGACCTGGGTGTAGATCTCGGTGGTCTTGAGATCGGCGTGGCCGAGCATGGCCTGGATGAACCGGATGTCGGCCCCGTTCTCCAGCATCAGCGTGGCCATGGTGTGGCGGAACATGTGGCACGAGCCGCGCTTGCCGATGCCGCTATCGTTGACCGCCTCGCGCACGATTTCCGCAACGCGCTCCAACCCCAGCGCTTGCCCGAAGCTGGAGAGGAACAGCGTGCCCCCATTGCCACCCACAGCGTCCGCCCCGCTGGCAAGGTCAGGGCGCACATCGGCCAGATACTTGTCGATCCAGGCGAGCGCGCGGGTGCCGATCGGCACCACCCGGTCCTTCTTGCCCTTGCCCTCGCGCACCATCACCACGCCGCGTGTCCGGTCGATGTCATAGAGGTTGAGGTTCACCAGCTCGGCCCGCCGGATGCCGGTGGAGTAGAGCACCTCCAGCATCGCCCGGTCGCGCACCCCCATCGCGAGGGTGAGGTTGGGTTGGCTCAGCACCCGCTCGGCCTCGGCGATCGTCATCACATGCCTTGGCAGGCGCTTGCCGATGCGCGGCAGGTCGAGGTCCGAGGCCGGATTGTAGAGGATGTGGTTTTCCCGCGCGAGCCAGCGGAAGAAGGCCTTCAGGGGATGGATATGGGCAAGCTGGCTCCTGACCGCCAGCGGCTCGCCGTCAGCCTTGCGGTAGAGGAACAGGTGCCGCTGCCAGCGCTCCAGGATCGGGCGGGTGATCTCCTGCACCCGGATGAGGCCCCGCTCGGCGCCCCAGGCCGCGAACACCCGCAGCGTGCGCTCGCGCGCCTCAATGGTGTGGGCCGAGTAGTGGCGCGCCGCCTGCCACTGCGTGAAGCGGCGCATATAGTTCCAGATGCTTTCCGGATCGTGGGCACCCACCGCCTGTTCGGGGGGATGATAGAGCCCCTTGTGGGGCTTCCTGCCCTTCTTGGTGCCTTTCCCACGCTTCCTCGGCATATGTCATGCGCTCGCCGGCACGATGGCGGCTGAGAGGGCGTTGTCGGCTGCCACCTGCATGTAGGGTGCGACGCTGCCGTTTTTCTCCAGGAGGTGCGTTTTCGGCGCTTTTGGCTCAGGAGTGCGAGAAGGGATGGATTTGCGCCCCTCAGCCGCTGTTTTTCTATCCCGACCACCCCCCGACCAAGGGGCGACCGAGGCCCGACCAAAGGCCGATCGATCCCGCTTGGACTCCGACCGAACCGGATCATAGGCGCGGGTTTCCCCGTCATGATCCGCCTCAAGGGCACGACGCCCGACGCTCTGGCCGACGCTCAGCCCCATCAGGAACGGCGCGCCGGCGTCGCCATCGCCGTCACTGGCGCCATCATAGAGCAGTTCGTAATGGAAGCCGCCAACCCCGCCTGTGGGGCCGGGCGCGCCGCGATGGGCGATGAGATATTCCAGCTCGACCAGGCGGCCGAGGTGAACCTTGAGCTGGGTATCGCCCCAGCCTGTCACCGCCCTCACTTCGCGGCGGCTGAACCGGAACTCATGGCGACGGACCGCCTGGGCGGCGCATTCATCCCGGACCCAGCGGTGCACCATGCCGAGCAGGCGGCGGGTTTGCGGCGGCAGTTCATCGAGCGTCCGGCCCAGCACCTCGGCGGCAAGCCGGTTGGCGAGCGCAATGTCGCCCTCCACCACCTCGATATAGCGCACGGGCTTGCCCCGGTGCTGGACCTCATGGGTGGGCCGCTGACGCTGGTGCAAGAGCGCGATCGCCTGGATCAGGGTCAGGTATTTCATATGATCGCGCCTTGTGCGGGTCTTGTCGTCGAGGAAGGTGAGGTCATCGGCAAACGGGTTCACCACGTGCATCGGCTCCAGCAGGCTTTGCGCGTTGCGGTGGAGCGCCAGGGTGGCGGCGCGGTCCTCGGATGCCAGCAGCCCGGCCAGCGTCTGGCGGCGGCGCTGCGCCGCATGGATCGCGCGGGTCTGCTCGCGGCTTTCATCGACCGAGAGCACCAGGCAGCGGTTCATCAGCTCCTCGTCGATGTCGATCGCGGTGGTGGTGAGGAACAGCATCACCGGCCCTTCGACGCGGTATTCCTGGGTGACGAGATTGCCGGTCGCCGCATCCTTGCCGGTGCTGGCGATCGTCACCTCGCCCTCGGATTGCAGCAGCTTGAGCGCATAGCTGGCTTGGCAAGCGCCTTCCTCCTCGGCGATGGCCAGGATACGGTGCTTGAGGTTGGTCTCGCCCATGTAGAACAGGCTCTGGCCGGTCATGGCGCTGTAGCGCACCTGGGCGGTGGGTGGCATCAGGCCCAGCACCGCGTCCATCAGCGAGCTCTTCCCCGCCGCTGATGAGGACTGGATAATGAGCGCCAGCGGGCGGTCGAGGAGCCGCGAGACGCAGGCCAGATAGCCGGTCAGCGCGTTGGTCTCCTCGCCCACCACCCCACAGGCGGCGAAGTCGGCGGCGATGCGCTCGATGAGGTCGGGCGCGGTCAAGAGCGCCATCGCCTCGGCATAATCCGCAGGCGACAGGCCGGGGCGCTCGTCATGGCGAAGCGCGCCTGCCAGCTCGGCATCCTGCAACGCCTCGATCTTCAAGAGGATGCGCCCGAGGTCGTGCTTGAGCTTGTCTTCGGCTTCGCCCAGCTCCAGTCCCGCCGCCTTGGCAAAGGCCGCCCGCGCCTTGGCGGCATAGAGGTCGAGCGTATCGACGTGGAAGCGCCCGTCACCATCGGCCTCGTCCCGATCGGCATGGGTGACCAGTAGGTTGACCTTGAGGCTTTCGGGATTGAGCGGCCTCTTCCAGCCCCGGATGCGATAGCGACGCTGATCTCCTCCGGCACCCAGCACCATCACCAACTCGTGCTCGCTCTGGCTTGCGACCGGGTCGGGGACGGGCGCCGGCGGCATCGCCGCGGCCCCAGCTTCAGGCAGTGCTTCGGGGATGGGCGTGGGATCAGCAGCTGAGGGGGAACGGGAAGCAACCACCACCCGTGCCGGCGACACGGCGCCAGCGGTTGGCTCGGTTTTGGCGGCTGAGGAAGAATGGGAGGCGGGCTCCGGCGCATCATCACGGGCCCCGCGCGTGACGGTCCCGATGGCAGCCAGCGCCAGCGGGTCGGCGACGCTGGTGATGGCGGGGGCGCGGCCCCCCAGGGCGGAGCCCGGCAACGAACCATTGCCCAGCCACCGCGCCTTGCGGATCAGCACCCCCAGCGATTTGGGCGCAGGGGTGACGGCCAGCGCATAGGCGTTGGCGTCCATGCCCTTGGGGAAGACAATACGGAACGCCGCGATCCCCGCCGCCATCAGCCGCTCGGCCACGCCTTGCGCGCCCTTGTCGCCCGCCTCGTCGCGATCGAAGGCGATCAGCACCCGCTCCACCCCATAGCGGGCGAACGCCGCCAGATGATCCTCGGTGAACCCGCCCGCGCCATAGGCGGCGGTGACGTTGCGGTAGCCCGCCGACCAGAAGGTCATCGCATCGATCAGGCTCTCGGCCAGGATCACCTCGCCGCCCGATCCCGCTACCCCCTCCACGTTCCACACCCCCGCATGCGGCCCGGGCAAGTAGAGGTGCAAGGGCGTGCCGGGGCGCAGCCCTGAGTTGATCTTGCGGCCATAGACCTCGCGGATTGCCCCCGCCTCGTCGATCACCGGCACCACCAGGCTGCCGGTAAAATGCTCATGGCCCGAGGCCCGATAGATGCCGATGCGTTCCAGGCGCCCCCTGATCTCGGCGCCGGCCTTGCGGGTCTTCTCCGGCAGCCTCAAGCCCAGCGTGCGATTGGCAAAGCCAAGCCGGAACCGCTCGACCAGCGCCCCGTCCAGACCGCGCGCCGCCAGATAGGCCAGCGCCTCGGGCGAGGCCTTGAGCGTCTCGTGGTAGTAATCCACCACTTGGGCCAGCAGCGCCGCGTCGTCGGCGTCCATGCGCACCGGGGAGGGGCGCAGCAGCGCAGTCCGTCCGGGGGACGGACGAGCAGCGAGCCGACGGCCCGATGCACGCGGACGAGCATTCTCCGGCCCCGGCGCCACGGGCGCGCCCTCAGGAGCATCGGCGCGCAGCCATTCCACCGCGTGAGCAAAGCTCATCCCCTCGGCCCGCATCACCCAGTCGATCACCCCGCCCGCCGCACCACAGCCGAAGCAGTGGAACAGGTTCTTCGACACCGATACCGACAGCGACGGGGTGCCATCCTCGTGGAACGGGCAGCAGCCCAGCAGCTCGTCCCCGGAACGTCCAGCGCCCCGCCGCGCCAGCGCCACCCCCGATGCCTCCACCAACCGCACCAGGCTCACCTCGGCCTTGATTCGTTCAACCTCGCTGTCGGGGATACGGGCCATAAACCGGGGTGCTCCAAAACCCTGTCAAGATCAATATAGATTGTTTTTATATATCTCATATGATATGTTCTGGCAAGCCCGCAAAAAGGAGGTGCTACATGGCCATGCTCTCAACATCCGAACTGATCGCCATGCACTTTCCCGAACGCCTCACTGCCCTGCGCAAACAGAAAGGTCTCACCCAGACCCAGCTTGCCGAACGCGTCGGTGTAGCTGTCCTCCAGATACGTCGCTACGAGGCAGGCTCCTCGCAGCCCACGCTCGACGTCATCCGGCGGCTCGCCGTCGCGCTTGCGGTCAGCTCCGATATGCTGATTTTTGATAAAGACGAACGCGCGCCCGCTAACGGCTTGCTCTACCAGTTCGAGGCCATCAACCAGCTTACCCAGGATGAACAGGCCATCGTCCGCGAGGTGCTAGAAGGCCTCATCATCAAATATCAGGCCAGACGGTGGGATAGCGCCAGGCCGCCGCTCACACCCAGGCAAGCAGGACAGGAGATGCCCGCCTCCTGATCCTTCTCAGCCGCTCTCGCGCAGCCTGCCCCGGCGCAAGGCCGAGGGCATGGCAGCGCAGAGCAACATCACGGGCCGGCACACCACGCCGCGCCCGAGGGCAAAGCCTATTGCCGCTCTCTACAAAGGATCAGGATCGGCGCGGCGACCAGGGCAGCCCTTCCATTTCCAGATAAAGCCGGAACAGCCTCTCTTCGTAACGTGCCGCCACCAACCCCGCCGCGCCGCCGACAGCCACAGCCGAGACCCCCGCCCAACTCGGCCCAAACCGCTAACCCAAACAAACACCGCTTCCTCACCGCTCCCCCACCCCGCACAAGGGTGGGCATGTGGGGGGGATGGAGCTTTGAGTTAGGGGCGGGGATCGGGGGTGCTAGAAAGGATGCGGGGGCAGAAGGGGGGGCGACGTTTAAGGGATCGTGCAAACTGTCACCGCAATCAATTACGGTGGAGAATTATCGGTCAGAAAGCCACGCTTTTTCAACCTTTTCGACCTCAATGATTGGCGACAACACCATAATTCCAAACAGCTTTTGCCGGACGTACCTAACGCGGCCCGTACACTTGCAATGGATCGCTTTGCCGATCGCTTCATCTTTTTTCCCATAATACAAATAATTATATAGCTCTATAAAATTATCACCGCCATCATCACGAGATCTAAATATTAAAGCGAACTGGGCATCTGGGCATTTGCTATCAGTCAGGTAGAGTTTGTTCATATCTTCTATTTTAAATATGACCCCCTCCACGGAAACCATTTTCCCAGAGAATTTATTTTTTGCCTTTGCGATCTCACATAGAGATGATGGGATGGTTGTGGTCATCGTGGGTTCCGAAAGCACGGGGGTGGCTTGCAGGGTTATAGTGCCCACTAACATCAATAGCGCCTTGTTCGGGTTCATCTACTTCATCCACGCAGGAACTGAATAGGGTCCGATCAGATTCGGATAGCTATTGTGCAATTGTGTTTGAACAATTTTAACGGAACCCTCCGCCACTTGATTGGCGGTGGCAGGTGTTAGCACAACGCCCAGCTGTCCATTTACCAGGTTATACGCTTGGGTATATCCCATCGCCTGATCGAAAATTGCCTGTGTTCCGTAGGCGTTTATCTCGGTTCGCCGGTCTAGGGAGACGATGTTCGCAAGTCCGCCACTCGTAGCAGAACCGCTGGGGCCGTTAGGCTCATGGTAGAAAACGGCGTCCAGCCCATGCTGCCCCTCATGCACAAGAGTGGAGGCAACTGCCAGATAATCCGGTGATCCGTCGGGGTTGAAATAGCCCGGTTGCGTCACATCTATATTGATCGTGTCGTGGTAGTTTTTAATAGATGCATTCCCGGCAGCACCTGGATCGTTTAAATTTGACGTGAAATTGACAGTGACCTGACCACCGCTCAGGAAACTATAATCTCTCTGCAGCCGAGCTTGTTGGTCCGCAGTGATGTTGCTGCTAGTCGTAGCTTGGGCAATATCCTGCATCGCCGTCGATTGTCCGTTCACCAGAAGATCGCGAGCGCTGACATTGCTGGACTGGTATAAAACATCACCGCCCTGACCATTGTTTGCGGTATCATCCCAAACGTAATAATCGACTTTAAGTTGAGATGGAGCGCCCGTATTTGCCCAGCTCGTCGGTGTGTAATCAACCCAATCGACAACCTGCCCATTGGGTAGGGTAATCGGACTGCTTTGCCCTCCTCCACCGCCATTTGATCCGCCTGCTTGAGGTGCCGCCTGGGCCTGCCCGTTGCTTCCCCCGCCGTTATCGTTGGAGATCCCCTGGGCCACGGCGTTGCCGATGGTTTGGCCGATGGCGTTGGGCAGGGCGTTGAGGAGGTTGCTACCGAAGTCGGTGTGGGAGAGCAAGCTTGTCGTTGCCGCCCCGGCAAAGCCGCCGGCAAGGTTGCTTGCCAAGCTATCGCCCACCGGGCCCAGGCTTCGGCCAAAGCTGCTGCCCGCCACCCCCGCGCTGACACCCGCCGCGATAGACGACTCGGCGATGCCGGCCCAATTGAACTGACTAGGGCTTTCAAGCCCAGTGACCACGCCGATGTCGTTGGTGATGAAACCGCCGATTGCGTTGCGTGCAAAGGCCTGCTCTGCGCCTGCAAAGCCAGAGCCACCGCTGAGGCCCGGAATTTGCCCAACGCCGAAGTTTACCGCGCCGCCAATCGCCGCGAGGCCAACCTGCCCCCAGTTGAAACTGCTCTGCTGGCCGATGGCGATGCCCAGGCCCTGGCTGGCGATCGAGCCGGCCGCGCCGCCGACAGCGCCGGCAGCCACAGCAAAGACCCCCGCCCAACTCATACCTGAACCCTGCGAGCCACTGTCTTACTCAGCGCCGGGCAGGTTCAGTGAGGCGCGCCTGACCGGGCAAGCGTCAGCTCGCACATGCCCAGGAACGTGTGAGGGCGGGGGGCGAGAGAGGTAATGGCGCGCGATCAACGGAATCTGGCTGTGCCGTCCATGAATGCCATAGCTTCTTCGATGTTCCGAACGATCCTCTGCCGATCATGTTCTAGGATCGGATCGTTTTCGTAAGGCGGCTGCCACCTTGCCGTTCGCCAACCAGGGTCGAAAGAGAAGCCAAATGACGCATGGCCGAGATTGGCATACATGTCTTCGCCCTCAAGGCGCAGAACATGATCGGATTCAACATATTCAAAGGCAAACCGACCGCCGCTTCTTAGCACGTATCCCTCACTACTTTCCACACTCTGCTTGGTCTTCCATACGAACGACATACCGTTTATCTTTCTAGCTGAGATACGTGAATCACATGCCAATGTGTATTTCGGTTAGGTTGACGGCAGGATTACTTGTAAGGATAGGCTTCTCGATCGTCGTGTAAATACCATCTAGGGATGGATTGTTGAGAACAGCAGTTACATCTCCGGATGCCCCAGAGGCGTATTGCCGGGAGGCGTAAGTCCATATCTCCCTGGCTTCTGCACGGCTGACTGGTGAACTTTCCTCGAATAACTTCAATGAATCGAGGTAAGCACCTCCTTCGGTGGATTCAATGGTCACTAGACCCTGCTCTGCTGCAAGTGATTGGGCGGCACTTCCAGCTCCTGAACCAGAATAGAACACGGCTGCATTGGGCGCGCTGGAGAAACTCATGCTCTGTGCTTGCGCCATGATCTGTTCGAATGGCGTTGCCGCTTCGGCTCCTCCGCTGCTAAGGCTGGCGATCACGCCGCCGCCCATCAGCGCCACCGGTGCAAACATAATGCCCAATCCGATGCCCGCCGCTACATCAACCTGATGGTCAGCGGATTGCAACATGGCTGTGCGGGTTTGATCCTGGACTTCCGTTTCGGTTGTGCCGTCTGTGCTTAGTTCAAGATAATCAATCGATTGGTTCCTTGAGTTGAAAAAATACGGGTTGCCGCCGACTGGGTTAAGGTTGGTTTGACCGGCATACATACCTGTTAAAATCTTTGCACCAATTCCGTCAGGCCCGTCGGTTGATGCCGCCGCTGGCGACGAAGGATTATATGTCATCTGATTAATGGCATATATTTGAGCATTCGACAGCCCAATCGGTGCAGTCTCCCAAGTAAAACCTGCTCCGTTAGGCGCATAATCGACGTTGGAATTGTAACCGTACATGTAATTTGAGAGTTCAGCGACCAATGTGGGGTTGGTCCCCAACCCCGCCAGATTAACCGAGTCCATGGACAACGAAGCCGATGATCCGGAATCCGCCGCTACATTAGCCCAATTGACCGAGATGTTATTGATGGCACCTGCCTGCGGGGCATTGCTGGGGGATGCCTGTGACGCGCTGCTCCCACCGCTGATCTGGCTCGCCACGGCATTCCCTACTGTTTGGCCGATGGCGTTGGGCAGGGCGTTGAGAAGGTTGCTACCAAAGTCGGTGTGGGAGAGCAAGCTTGTCGTTGCCGCCCCGGCAAAGCCGCCGGCAAGGTTGGAGAGCAAGTTATCACCGACCGGGCCCAGGCTTTTGCCAAAGCTGCTGCCCGCCACCGCGCTGCCAACCCCGGCGCTTAGCCCCGCCGCCGCGACCCCCGCCCAGCTAAAATTGCTCTGTAGGCCCGTCGCCACGTCGATGCCCTGGGTAAGCGCGCTGGTGGCGGCGCCTTGCGCAACATCATCGAGAAAGCCGCTTTTGAACACATTGTCGAAAGTGCCCGACTCGGAAATGCCGCCGCCAACCGCGCCGCCAATCGCCGCGAGGCCAACCTGCCCCCAGTTGAAACTGTTTTGAAGCCCTGTCGCCAAACCAATGCCCTGGCTGACGATAGAGCCGGCGGCACCTGCTATACCGCCGCCCACAATCGCCGCGCCTGTCGATCCTAGCGCTGCTGTCAGTCCGGTTGCGCCAGCGCCCGTTACCGCATTCGCTTCAACCCCGATCAATTCCGGTGCCACAATCGCCGTTACCGCGACGGCAATCACCGCCAGGACCAGCACTCCAATCCCCCCACATCCATCACCGCCGCTGGTTTGGACGGGCGGGGGCGCGGGCTCGGGGGGCAGGGTGGGCAGGGTGTCGCCGATCGCCTCGCCGGGGTTATAGGGCTGGAAGGTGCCGGTGGTGTTGTG
>Ga0316217_10007045_pt1 | contig 10872 bp, 11 predicted proteins | sample 1anoAmetaG_FD_203633 | JGI IMG/M metagenome (GOLD analysis project Ga0316217, IMG submission 203633) | Freshwater microbial communities from Trout Bog Lake, Wisconsin, USA - 1anoA | ecosystem: Environmental > Aquatic > Freshwater > Lake > Hypolimnion/Profundal zone | place: USA: Wisconsin... | reverse complement strand
CAGAAGCAGGCCTACCGCCTGGGCATCCGCGAGCGGCTGTTCGAGGGCAAGCGCAAGCACTACCCGGTGGACGACTCCAGCGAGTCCGTGGTGCGCACCCCCGAGAAGTGCATCCTCTGCGGCCGCTGCGTGCGGGTCTGCGAAGAGGTCCAGGGCGTGCACAACCTGAGCCAGCACGGCCGCGGCTTCGAGACCGTGGTCGGCCCGGCCAACCTCTCCTCCATGGACGACTCCGCCTGCATCATGTGCGGGCAGTGCATCAACGTCTGCCCCACCGCCGCCTTCCTGGAGAAGGACCACACCGAGCGGGTCTGGGAAGCGCTCTCGCTGCCCCGCGGGGTCAAGCACATCGTCGTCCAGCCGGCGCCCTCGATCCGGGCCGCCATCGGCGAGTGCTTCGGCATGCCGATCGGCACCCCGGTCACCGGCAAGCTGATCACCGCCCTCCGGCGGCTCGGCTTCGACGCGGTGTTCGACACCAACTTCGGCGCCGACCTGACCATCATCGAGGAGGCCACCGAGTTCCTCAGCCGGGTCAAGAACGGCGGCCCGCTGCCGCTGATCACCTCCTGCTCGCCGGGCTGGGTGAACTTCCTGGAGAAGTTCTACCCGGAGATGATCCCCTACACGTCCAGCTGCAAGTCGCCCATGAGCATGCTCTCCACCCTCTCCAAGACCTTCTATGCGGAGAAGAAGGGGCTCAAGCCGGAAGAGATCTACATGGTCGGGATCATGCCCTGCGTGGCCAAGAAGTACGAGGCCTCCCGGCCCGAGCACGCCATGGCCGACGGCACCCCGTACACCGACGCCGTGCTAACCACCCGTGAGCTGGCCTGGATGATCAAGTCCTACGGCATCGATTTCGTCAACCTGCCGGACGGCGAGTTCGACCGCCCGCTGGGCATCTCCTCCGGCGCGGCCGACATCTTCGGCGCCACCGGCGGCGTGATGGAAGCCGCCCTCCGCACCGCGGCGGTCAAGCTGACCGGCGAGGAGCTGGGTCCGCTGGTGTTCGACGACGTCCGCGGCGTCACCGGGCTGAAGGAAGCCACCATCCGGGTGGCCGGGATGGACGTCAACATCGCCGTCTCCAACGGCCTGACCAACGCCAAGGAGATCCTGGCGAAGGTCAAGTCCGGCGAGAAGCAGTACCACCTGATCGAGATCATGGCCTGCCCCGGCGGCTGCGTCGCCGGCGGCGGCCAGCCCTACCCGCCCATGGACATGGACGTGCTCGACCCGAGCCTGCCGCTGCTGCGCGCCAAGGCCCTCTACAAGATCGATTCCGACAAGCAGCTGAGGCGTTCCCACGAGAACCCGGCCATCGAGCACCTCTACCAGGAATTCCTGGGCGAGCCCAACGGCGAGAAGGCCCATCACCTGCTCCACACCCACTACCACGCCAGCATGCCCAGGGGGATCCGGTGAGCGCGCCCATGACGACCGACAACTGGACTGAAATCAAAGCAGCCTGTGAAGCCGCCCTGCCTCCCGAGGTGGTGGCCTTCATCGAGGGCAACAAGGGGATGGCCCACTCCGAGAGCCAGCTGATCGCCACCCTGCACCTGGTGCAGGCCTCGACCGGCTACCTCTCCAAGGAGCAGATGCACGCGGTGGCCCAGCTGGCCCAGATCCCGCTGGCCAAGGTCACCGGGGTGGCCACCTTCTACCACTACTTCCGGCTCACCCCCCGCGGCAAGCACATGATCAACGTCTGCCTGGGCACCGCCTGCTACGTCAAGGGCGCCGACAAGCTGTCCCAGCGGCTCATGAGCGACCTCGGCATCGGCTTCGGCGAGACCACCAAGGACGGCCTGTTCTCCCTGGAGTCCACCCGCTGCCTGGGCACCTGCGGCCTGGCCCCGGTGATCATGATCGACGACCAGATCCACGGGCCGGTCACCCCCGGGGACGTCTCCATCATCCTCGACAAGTACACCAAGAAGGAAAAGAGCCCCAAGGCTCCCGTCACCGTCTAGACCGTCTAGACCGTCTAGACCGCCCTGCCCGGCGTCCCGCCTCCGACCGAGGCAGGCCGCCGGGCTTTCCGGTCTATGCTGGAACCGGAGAGCCGCGTCCATGTGCCTGATCGTCCTCGCCTGGCAGGTCCACCCGGACTACCCGCTGGCGGTGGCCGCCAACCGGGACGAGTTCTACGCCCGGCCCAGCGCCGCCGCCGGGCCCTGGCCGGAGGACCCGCGGGTGCTGGGCGGGCGCGACCTGGAAGCCGGCGGCAGCTGGCTCGGGCTGCGCACCGACGGCCGCTTCGCGGCGGTCACCAACGTGCGGGAACCCGGCGCCCCCCGGGGCCCCCGCTCCCGCGGGGAGCTGGTCCGGGACTTCCTCCTGGGCGAACGAGCGCCCGTAGAAGCGGCCGCGGCCGTGGACGGCGCCGCCTACTCCGGATTCAACCTGCTGCTGGCCGACCGGCGCGAGCTCTGGTACCGCAGCAACCGGGACGGCGCCGCCCGGCGGCTGGAGCCGGGGCTCTACGGGCTGTCCAACCTCCGGCTGGACACCCCCTGGCCCAAGCTGGTGGCCGCCCGCACCCGGTTCGGCGCCGCCCTGCCCCGGCTGCCCGGGTTCGAGCCCGCCTTCGCCATCCTGGCCGACCCCGGGCTGGTTCCGGACCCCGACCTGCCCGCCACCGGCCTGGCGCTCGACTGGGAACGCCGGCTGTCGGCCATCTTCGTCCAGTCCGAGACCTACGGCACCCGGGCCAGCACCGTCCTGACCCGCCACCGGGACGGCGGGATCCGGCTGGAGGAACGCCGGTTCGGCCCCCGCGGCCAGCCCCTGGGAAGCCCGCTATCCTTGGAGGGGGCGGGACCGTCATGAAGATCTACGCGCGCAGCAACCACATCGGCTGGATCCACCTCTGGCGCACCCGGGCCGCCCAGGAGGCCGGCGAGGCCTCGGAGCACTTCTTCAACCCGGCCATCGACCCCCGTTGGCAGGAGTTGGTCCTGGGCGAGGAGGAGCGCCGGGTCCTGGCGGCCGGCGGGCTGGTGGAGCTGGAGGACCCGGGCTACCTGGATGAAGAGGACGGGGCCTGGCCATGACCCAACCCCCCGGCTGGAACCGCTTCCTCGCCCGCCTGCGCCGGCTGCCCCTGCGCCTGCGCAAGGTGCTGCGCGGCGGCACCGAGGGGCTGCACCCGAGCCGGATCAAGGGCGCCGGCCTGACCTTCGTGGAGAACCGCCCCTATGTGCCGGGGGACGACCCCCGGGCGATCAACTGGCCGCTCACCGCCCGCACCGGCGAACCCATCGTCAAGTGCTTCGAGGCCAGCCGCGAGCTGATCCTCTGGCTGGTGGTGGATCCCTCCCCCTCCATGTTCCTGGGCGATCCGGTGAGCCCGCTGCGCTGGGCCATGGAGATCTGCGGCGCGGCCCAGGCCACCACCGGCGCCGGCAAGGACCGCCTGGGCCTTTTGGTGCCCGGGGATGACCGCACCCCGCCCCTGCGCCTGGCCCCGCGCCGTGGCCGGGTGCCGGGCCTGCACCTGCTGGAGGCCCTGGCCGGCCTCGGCCCGGCCCGGCCCACCGCCGCCGCCTGGCAGGACGCCCTGGGCCACTGGGGCGACCACGGCCGCGGGCACCGGCTCTGGATCCTGAGCAACGGCGCCGGCCTGCAGGGCCTGGCCGGTCCGCTGAAGGCGATCGCCGCCCGGCACCGGGTGGTCTGGTTCCGGCCCGAGGCGCCCCACCTCAAGCACACCCCCAACTGGCCGGACCCCGGGTTCCCCGCCGGGGTGGAGCGCCAGACCTGGAACATCCTGGAGGATCCGGTCACCCGGCTGGGCATCTGGCTGAAGGCGGGCGGCGCATGAGCGGAACTCCGGCCCCCGGCCCGGTCTGGAAGCTCGAGGGCGAGCTGGCGGTGGGCCGGCTGGGCACGCTCCAGCTGCGCCAGGACGACCCCGCCCAGCCGCCGCCGCCCCGCCCGGGCGAGGAACGGCTCGGCACCCTGGCGGTGCGCGGGGTGGAGGCCCTGCGCGACGGCCGCGGCTGGCGGATCACCGTGGAACCGCTGGCCCCGGGGCTCACGCTGGTGCCGCCGCTGGACCTGGGCGAGGGCCGCAGCACCCCGGAGCTGCGGGTCCTGGTGCCGCGCACGGTGCCCTACGGCGCCCCCTGGCTGGCGGTGGGCGGCGGCGCCCAGGACCGGCTGCCGCCGGTGCCGTTTCCCTGGGCCTGGACCCTGGTCCTGCTGCTGCCGCTCGGCCTGCTGGGCTGGCTCGCGGCCCGGGGGTTCCGCCGCGGGGCGCCGGCCCGGCAGCGCCGGCGCGCCCGGCACGCCTTCAGCCGGCACTGGCCGCCGCAGAGCGGCGAGCGGGCCGAGCTGGACGCCGCCCACGCCGCCGGCCGGACCCTGCTGGCCGCCCACTTCGGCCCCGAAGCCCTCAGCTGGGGGCCCGCGGCCCTGCGCGAACACGGGCTGGATCCCTGGGCGGCCTGGAGCAGCAGCCTGGACAGCGCCCGGTTCGCCGGGGCCGCGCCGGCCTTCCCGCCCCTGGCGGCCCTGCTGGCCCCGCTGGAGCGGCGATGAGCTACGCCCTGCGCTACCCCCTCCTGCTGCTGCTCCTGGCCCCGGGGCTCTGGCTCGCCCTGCGCGCCAACTACCGGTGGGGCATCCCCAGTTCCCGGCCCTCCAGCTTCCTGGCCCACTGGTCGGCCCGGCTGCTTCCCACCCTGGTCATGACCGCGCTGATCCTCGCCGCCGCCGGGCCGGAGCGCCGGCGCACCGTCAAGGGGCTGGCCCCGGTGGTGGATTTCGCCGTGGTGCTGGACGGCTCCAGTTCCATGAAGGCCCTCGACGACGGCCAGGAGAGCCGCTGGAACGCGGCCCGGCGGCTGATCCTGCGGTTCATCGCCGGCCGCCCCGACGACCGCTTCGCGCTCATCCTGTTCAGCGCCCATCCGGTCACCCTCTGCCCGCTCACCGCCGACCACCCGCGGCTCTGGAACCTGCTGGACCACCTCAAGCTGGACAGCCCCGACGACGGCACCGCCATCGGCAGCGCGCTGATGACCGCGGTGCGCCGGCTGCAGGACAGCCCGGCCCGGAGCCGGGTCATCCTGCTGCTCACCGACGGCGCCCAGAACCGGGGCCGGGTGCTGCCGCTGGAGGCCGCCGAGGCGGCCCGCGGCCAGGGCATCCGGGTGCACACGGTGGCCCTGGGCGGCACCGGCGACAGCCTCTATCCGCTGGACGGCGGGGGCTTCGCCCGGCTGAAGGTGGCCACCGACCCGGCGACCCTGCGCCAGATCGCCCAGGCCACCGGCGGCGAAGCCTTCCAGGCCGACGACCCGGCCGGGCTGGCCCGGAGCATGGCCGCCATCAGCGGCATGGAGCGGACCGCGCTGCCGGTCGATCCCCCCACTGAAGGCCAGCCCCTGGCTCGCTGGCTGCTGGCGGCCGCCGCCCTGCTGGCCCTGCCCCTGGCCCTGGACCTGGCCCGCAAGCGCGGCCGGCCCAGGCCCGCCTGGCTGGCCGAGCCATGACCCTGCCGCCGGCCCTCTCCGCGCTGCCGTTCAGCCAGCCCCGGCTGCTCTGGCCGGCGGCGGCCCTGGCCCTGCTGGCCCTGGCCCTGGGCCTGCGGGCCCAGCTGCGGCCGGGGCTGGGGGTGCGGGTGGTGGGCCAGCGCCCGCTGCTCCAGGGCCTGGGTCTGGCCCTGCTCCTGGGCGGAGCCGGCCTGGGGCTGGCCGAACCCCGCTGGGGCGGGCCGGAGGTGCCGCGGCTCACCGTCCACGTCGTGCTCGACGCCAGCCGTTCCATGCTGGTGCCCGACCAGCCCGGCGGCGCCAGTCGCTGGCAGGCGGCGGTGACGGTCCTGGACCGGCTCTGGTCCCGGCCCAACCCCGGGGTGCGCTACGGCCTCGACCTGCTCACCGGCGACAGCGTCCCGGTGCTGCCGCCCGGGGAGGACCAGCGGCTGCTCCAGGACGCGCTCCGGGCGGTGCAGCCGGGGGCCCTGGGCTCGCCCGGCACCGCCCTGGGCTGGGGCCTGGCCCAGGCCGGCGCCCTGGCCGAGCCGGGCCAGCCGGCCGTGCTGCTCCTGTTGAGCGACGGCGAGGAGACCGTGGAGGCGCCGGAGGCGGCCCTGGACCGGGCCGGCGGCTTCCTCAAGGGCGCCGGCCTGCCGCTCTACGCCATCCCCTTCGGCGAGCCCCGGAGCCAGCCGGTGCCCGGCTCGGGCGGCCAGGCCCCGGCCCTGTACAGCACCGCCCGGCCGGACCTGCTCCGGCGCCTGGCTGAACGGACCGGCGGCCGGCTGCTGGCGCCGGGGGAGGACCCGGCCCAGCTCTGCCAGAATCTGGCCCAGGGCCGGGAGCCGATGCCCCTGGCCCGTTCCCTGGCCCCGGCCCATCCCGAATGGGGCGCCTGGCTGGCCCTGGCCGGGCTCGCCCTCTGGCTGCTGGCGGCCGGCAAGCCGATGCGGGCCTGGCGCCCCTTCCTCCTCCTGGCCCTGGTGCTCGGCCCGGGCCGGCCGGGCCGGGCCGGGCTGCCGGTGCCCCAGAGCATCCGCGCCTGGGCCGCGCAGTCGGCCCTGGAGCGGGACGACCTGGCCGGGGCCCAGCGCTGGCGGCCCCGGGGCGACGCCCCGGCGCACCGGCTCCTGGCCGCCCAGATCGATCTCCGGGCCGGCGCCTACCAGGGCGCCCTGGCCACCCTGGAGCCCCTGACCGGCCAGGGCGCCCCCCGGCCGCTGCCGCCCTGGCGGGCCCCGGCCCTGCTCATGGCGGCCCGGGCCCTGCTGGCGCTGGACCGCCCGGAGGAGGCCCGGGCCCTGCTGGAGCACCTGCTGCTCGAGCAGCCCGGGCAGCCGGAAGCCATCCACAACCTGCAGAGCCTGCTGAAGGACCCGGCCCATCCCCCGCCGCCGCCCCGGCAGCCGCCCCCGCCGCCGCCCGACCCCAGCCAGGGGGCGCGCCAGGACGAGCTGGAGGGGCTCAAGCAGCGCCTGCCCAGCCCGAACCGGCCGGGTGGCGGGATCAAGGATCTCTAGGCCTCTTCCATAAAACATTTCTCCCGTGGAGGATTGCATCCCCCACGATTCTGATTATTTTATTTATTGTTAATTTTTTTCAAGCTCCCGCAGCCCCATTCGTGAGAATTTCATGAATTTTGCATTCAAGCTTGCCCGGGCCCTGGCCACCCTCGTCGTCGTCAGCAGCCCCGCCCTGGCGGCCGACGAGGAACCCCAGGACGAACCGCTCCACTTCGGGATCCAGCTCCTGGCCGCCCTGCCCAGCCAGGACCTCAAGGCCGCCAACCGCAATGCCGGGATCGGCCTGGGCGTGTTCGCCGAAGCCGAGGTGGGGCCGGGCACCATCGCCCAGACCCGGCTCGACTTCATCCGCTATCCCCAGACCAACCGCCCGGGCGCGGGGGTGCTGCCGGACTACGTCCCCGCCGGGGCGCTCACCCTGTCCGGCAGTTCGGCCGCCCTCGGGGTGGACTTCCGGCACGCCCTGCCCCAGCCGGCCCTGGAGGGGGCCTTCCTCCTGGCCGGGGTCATGGGGATCCGCTACGAGTTCCAGACCTCGGACGCCGAGGTGGCGGCCGGGCCGAACGGCGAGCCGGTGACCCGCATCGTCCGGACCAAGCAGAACACCTCCACCCGGCTCGGCCTAGCGCTCGGGGCCGGCTACAGCTTCACCCCGCACTGGACGCTGACCCTGCGCTACACCTACCTGGGGGTCGACAGCACCAGCCTGGCCACCCTGGAAACCGGATTGAGCTACCGCTATTAGAATCTCGCGACCAGGCCCACCCCGGTGCCGGTCCGGTCCAGGGCGATGTCGACGTCCTTGTTGACCGAGTTCCGGGGCACCTTGAAGTGCTCGCCGTCGGTGAACACCCGCACTCCCAGCCAGGAGATCGGGAAGAACCGCAGGTCCGCCCCGGGGTGCCGGTAGGTGGCCCCCTTGTAGCTGAGGAAATGGTAGTAGGCCCGGCCGGCCAGGCGGTCGTCGAAGGCGGTGAAGCCCAGGGCGGGGCCCAGCTGGGGCACCGGCAGGGTGGCCTTGTAGTGGGACTGGGCGGTCACGCCGCTGAACGGCTCCAGGCCGCTGGCGGTGAGCTCCAGCTGGGTGGCCCGGATGCCCAGGTCCAGCCCCAGCCAGAACTGGGGCCGCGCCAGGCAGCGGATGGTCCAGTTGAGGGTGTTGTTGGTGGCCTTCAGGGAGGAATGGACCAGGGCGCCGGCGGAGAAGGTCTGGTCGTTGACCGTGATCTGCCGGTTCACCACGTTGGCGCCCGCGTAGTCCTCCTCGTCCCGGGACAGTTCGAGCCCGAACCGGGGCCCCTGGTACTCGAGGCTGAAGCCGAGCTTGGTCTTGTCCTTGCCGAGGGCCAGATCCTTCACCAGGTCAACGTCGACCGGGTTGTCGGTCCTGAAATCCTGGAGGTGCCCCTCGAAGGTCGGGGTGAACCGGTGGATGTCCACGTACCAATGCCGTTCAGGACCCTGGCAGAGGGCCGGCAGGGCCGCGGCCAGGACAAGGGGTGCCAACATGGGTCGCATACCGTCTCCTAGAATCCGTTCGTGTGCGCGCTGACTGCCGGCGGCCCCGCCGGGCCTCAGTTCCCGCCCAGGCCGAGCCTGGCCCCGTTGAGGGTGGCCTGGCCGCAGGTGGGGCCGAATTTCACGGTGGCGGTGACCACCGGGGTGGTGTTCAGGCTCAGGACCAGGGTGCCGGCGTTGGGATAGCTGGGGCATTCCGCGGGGGTCCAGACCAGGGGCTGCTGGGTCAGGTCGCAGGAAATGAGCTTGGCATCGGCCACGGGCAGGGTCTGGGCGAACAGGTAGGTGCCGTTCAGGGTCACGCTGGTGGGCGGGTTGGCCCCGACCCAGCTCTCGGTAAGGCTCGGGGTGAAGGTGTAGGTCTTGTTGTTGGCGGGAACGGCGGTGTCGACCAGGGTCAAGGTGAGCGGCTGGCCCGTGGTGGCCAGGGCGAACCCGGCCAGGGCGCCGGTCACCGTCACCAGCTGCTGGCCGGTGTAGCTCCAGGTCTGGGCGGGGGCATCGCTGGCGACTACCGACAGGTGGAAGTCCTCGGTGTAGGCGGTGCCGCCGGTGACCGGCGCGGCGGTGATGTCCACGTAGCCGCCCAGGCTGCCGGCGTTGGCCGCCTTGACCACGGTGCTGTCGCAGCTGTAGCGGGTGACCCCGCCGCCCAGGGACGCGCTGGTGACCCCGGCGGGCAGGCTGGAGGCGGAGGCCAGCATGTCCGGCCGGATCGCCTCCAGGTCCATGAACTGGAGGGTGGCGACCCCGGCGGGCGCGTTGCGGATGGAGGCGGCGTCGGTGCCGCCCACATCGGTGCTGCCGCTGGCGCAGCCGAGCAGGCCGAGCATCGTCATGGCAAGGCAGCTGGGACCAAGTCTCATGGGTTCCTCCCGGAGGATGCCGCTCCCGGGGGAGCGGCGCTTGGAGTTCGATTCGGGCATGGCCTGGGCCACCCAGATCCATCGGCATCCCGGTCCCGGTCCATTATAAAATTCAAGTCCGGCCGCCCGGGCGGAACGGACGCCCAAAGTCCCATTGCCCCGCCCGCGGCCCTCGCGCACCATGGGGGAGAGGACGTCGCCCCATGGCCCTATCAAGCACCACCTCCATCCGGGTCCGCTATGCCGAGACCGACGCCATGGGCATCGTCCACCATGCCGTCTACCCGGTCTGGATGGAACTGGGCCGGTCGGATCTGCTCCGGCTCCTGGGGGAGAGCTACTCGGCCTGGGAGGCCCAGGGGGTCTTCCTGGCGGTGGGGGAGCTGCGGGTGCGCTACCGCGCGCCCGCCCGCTATGACGAGCTGGTGCAGGTACGCACCTGGGTGCGCCAGGCCGGCCGGCGCAAGGTGGTGTTCGGCTACGAGATCCTCCGGGACGCGGCCCGCCTGGTGGAAGGCGAGACCAGCCACCTGGTCGTGGGCCGCGACGGCAGCAGCCGGGTCCTGCCGGAGGCCATGCTGGCCCTGGTCCAGCGCGCCCTGTAGGACCTTTATAGGATCGACCTTGGCCGGGTTTGGTGATTAGCTTTAAGCATGAGCCTGCGCCCGATCTCCCTGCACAATACCCTCACCCGCACGGTGGACCCGGTGGTCCCCCTGGTCCCGGGGGTGATCTCGCTTTACACCTGCGGCCCAACCGTCTACAACTTCGCCCACATCGGCAACCTGAAGACCTACCTGTTCCAGGACCTGCTCAAGCGGACCTTCCTGGCCGCCGGCTACGACGTCCGCCATTGCATGAACATCACCGACGTCGAGGACAAGATCATCCGGGATTCCCAGAAGGACGTGGCCGCCGACGCCGACAACGGCGAACGCCACGCGGCCATGAAGGCGCTCACCGACCGCTACACCGAAGCCTTCCTGCAGGACCTGGGCGAGCTGGGCATCCTGCCGCCCAGCTACACCCCCCGGGCCACCGCCTACATCCCGCAGATGATCAAGCTGATCCAGGACCTGGAGGGCCGGGGCCTGGCCTATGAACGGGACGGCAGCGTCTACTACCGGATCGCCGGCCTGCCCCAGTACGGGCGCCTGGCCCGGCTGGACCGGGCGGGCATGAAGGCCGGCGTGTCGGTGGACGCTGACGAGTACGAGCGCGACTCCATGCAGGATTTCGTCCTCTGGAAGGCGGCCAAGCCCGGCGAGCCCTGGTGGGACAGCCCCTGGGGCCCCGGCCGGCCCGGCTGGCACATCGAGTGCTCGGCCATGGGCATGGAGCTGCTGGGCGAGCGCATGGACATCCACAGCGGCGGGGTGGACCTGATCTTCCCCCACCACGAGAACGAGATCGCCCAGTCCGAGGGCTGCCTGGGCCACACCTGGGTCAACACCTGGGTCCACGGCGAATTCC
>Ga0316217_10007044_pt1 | contig 10873 bp, 9 predicted proteins | sample 1anoAmetaG_FD_203633 | JGI IMG/M metagenome (GOLD analysis project Ga0316217, IMG submission 203633) | Freshwater microbial communities from Trout Bog Lake, Wisconsin, USA - 1anoA | ecosystem: Environmental > Aquatic > Freshwater > Lake > Hypolimnion/Profundal zone | place: USA: Wisconsin... | reverse complement strand
GAGGGTCCTTCCAATCAATTCCGTCGCTTTCTTGTCCACGAGCTTCTCAAAGGCAGGATTAACCTCGGAGTATCGATAATCAACTGGATTACCATCTTGATCTGATACTACCTCGTACAGTGAGTTTACAGAGTCGGTGCTATTGAACAATAGGTGGAATCGCTCTTCGCTTTCTCTCAACGCTTGTTCGGTTGCCTCTTTTTCATTCAGGAATCGAGCCTGCTGAACATTTTGGTATGCCAGTGTGGATAGCTGGTTCGCCAGCCTGAATAGTGTATTGGCTATTTGCTTAAATTTTTCATGTTTCATCGCTGGGACTTCTCGGAATGCCTCCAAGAAACTGATCTCATCAGCACCTATTTCACTGCAGTACTGCAACATTATTTCTTCAGTCTGTGTTTCGTCCCGCACCTGACCAATAAGCCAATTGGCAATATGTTTGCCTCCGACGGATATTCCAGCTCCGGCATCCCATAGGCCACCGCTCATGCAGGTTCGTATTGTTGGTCCTTTTGATTTAAATCGCCCTAAAGCGGTATCTGATTTCAAGCAATTTGCCTTGCCAGCCTTGTTTTTCCTGATAATATCCGTGCACAATTTACAGAAATTACTTGGAGCCGTTATAGGAGTTCCATCGATTTGAGTTATTACAGAAGCGACCCCAGTTGCTGTTGAAAAATCATCTTGCAGTTTTTGTATTTCATCAATCTTGAAAAGATCAGAAAATGAAATAGTATCGCTGTCGTCCAAAGGAGAGGTAAGCACAGCAATCCTGTTTTCAAGTGATTGCTCATTTTGCTTTCGTTCGGTAATGTTTTTTATTGATGCAATAAGAAATGGCTCGGCATCAATATCAATGCAATTAGCTGACATCAGCCCAACGAGAATTGTACCGTCTTTCCTTCGAAATTCTGTTTCGAAATTCCCGATTTCTCCTTTGTCTTTCAATTCTTGAACAAGGTTGATTCTATCTTCAGGGTTTACCCAGATATCAAGATCATGCGGCAACGCTGAATGGCCGATTACCTCTCTCCTTTCATACCCTAGCATTTGGGTAAACCCTTCATTTACATCGACATATGTTCCATCGACTAGACGGCTTCTGGACATCGAATCAGGATTGACGTGGAATATCTTTGAAAACATTGCCTCGGATATCGATAGTTGATGGTTCGTCTTTTCAAGTGAAGCGAGGCTTGCCTGAAGCCTTTCGTTTGTCTGCTCCATTTCCATGCTGTTCAAATCCAACTGCCTGCTAGCGGCGAAAAGCTTGAACGCCATTTTTATCGAAGCATCGAGAACCGTGAATGAAGAGGCTTTTACAACGTATCCATAGTTTGTGATTTCTTCGGTCTTATGGACTACTTCCGGCTCTGTATGCGAGGAGAGGAAAAGAATGGGTATTTCGTTTGCCCTAAGAATTTGTTCAGCCGCTTGCGTTCCATCAATACCTTTGCCAAGGTCTATATCCATGAGGATGAGGTCGATCACGCTTGGATTTGCGCTTACAATCTCAACGGCTTTCTCGCCAGTAAGAGAGTGGATAACTTGGTATCCGGCCTTTTCAAGTTGATTAGTCTCTAAAAGGGCTATGAGCGCCTCATCCTCCACGAGGAGGATAGTTTTCTTGTATTCAGAACCCACAGTTATCTCGCTTCTGAAAATAGACTTGAATCATGCTGGACATTAGCATGAGAAAAGGACTAGGCCCCACTTAAAAGTGAGGAATCTCCAAAATCCCACTATCCAGTATAAGTACCCAGAACCAAATCACAAGAAGCCTCAACGCGCAGTTATACGATCTTTTTACCTTGTGTGGGGAGATAATAAAAAGGAGGACAAAATAGATCAAATTGAGTATATTATATTCAAGACGACAGGTTTCTCTGACAAAGGAGCCCAAAATGGTCTATGCCTACACCCGGATTAGCACCGACAAGCAGGATTCCGCTCGCCAAGTCGAGGAGATCGTCGCCTATTGCCAGACCCATTCCCTCGGCAACCCCGTCATTGTCCAAGAAACGGCTTCCGGGGCTGGGGAGCGGCCACAACTCGAAGCGACCATAGAAAACCTCGCTACAGGCGATTCTCTGGCCGTATGGGAGCTTTCTCGGCTGACCCGAGGCGGCGTCTCGGCTTTGTTCCACATCATCGAGAGGATCAGGGCCAAGGGGGCCCAGACCATTGAGACGAAATCTGGGACGGTGATTGATAGCACGGTTACAGGGGAAACCTATGTCTTCGCATTGGGGCTAGCCAGCCGAATCGAACGGGACCTGATCTCTGAAAGGACCAAGTCGGCCCTGAGGGCTCGGGCGGCATCGGGGGTCAAGTTGGGCCGTCCTGCGGGGAAGTCAAAGCTGGATGGCAGGAAGGATGAAATTGAGAAGTACCAGAAGCTCGGTTTGAACATGACCTCGATTGCAAAGCTCCTTGGCTGTTCTCGGGGGGCGTTGGCAAACTGGATGAAAGGCCACAAACTGACAGGGAAGGCCCCACTTCAGGCATAGTCCTGTCCAACGGGACGGGGGAGTACCGGGCGCACTGATTTTTTCGTATCCCTCAACGATCTTGCGGCGGCGCGATCTTACCAGCACGGTGACGGTCCCTGCTCACTACTAAGTACTCGTCCACACCAATCGTGCTTTTGTCCCAACCCTGCCATTCGCGATTGAGAACGTTCCTCCGATCTGTCCCGCAAGCCCAGTTATGAGCTTTATACCCATTCCAGAACTATGCTCGATACCAAACCCAACAGGTAAGCCGATCCCATCATCCTCAATCTCAAGGATTTTCTCCGATCCATTCTGCCGCAATGAGACCGTAACCTTGCCTTTCCTGCCATCGGGGAAAGCGTATTTTATAGCATTGGTAACAAGCTCTGTGAGAATCAATCCGATAGGAGCGGCTTCCCGAGCCTGAATTGTGACCTTTTCCAATCTTGTGTCTGCCGCGACATTTGGCTTCAATCCCATCAGCGAGGAAATAACCTTCAACCCATACTCATCAAGCCGCACTTCGGAAAAAGAACCAGAGGAATAGAGCATAGAGTATAGCTCTGCGATTGACCTTACCCTGTTGTCGAGTTCCTGAAGGATCGGAATTGCCTGCTCAGGAGCCTCTCCCATAACGGCTAAGCCAATCATGCTTGAGATCATGTTGAAGCTGTTCTTGGCTCGATGTTGGATTTCATGGAGGAGGTTTTGGTTATCATGAAGGGCGGCTTGAAGTTCTGTTTCGGAATGCTTTCTATCACTGATGTCTCGAATCATCCAAATGGAACCTTCTTCAGGCTTATCCTTGTCAATGTATTTCCCAGTCAGACTGCACCAGAAGAGTTCCCCGTTCTTCTTTTTCATGAGCCTCTCGGCTACAAATGCCTTTCCTGTAGCAAGTTGTGGATATGCTTCCTCACCAAGTAAATCGAAGGACTCTCTGTTAGGATATAGAGCCGAAGTCTCTAACCCTATAGTCTCTCCGACTTCATAACCAAATGTCGAGTCATGGGCAGGATTTGCCCATACAGTTCTTCTATTCTTGACCCTGCTTACCCCGGCGGTGACCGTCGAAAGAATAGCACTTACCTCAAGTGACTTCTGATGGATTTCAAGTTCAGTATTCTTTCTTTCAGAGATGTCCTCGAAAATAGTCGCGAATCGTCCTGCCTGTGGCCTGAATGACTTGATCCAAAAATGGCGGTTGTAGGTCTTCGAGTAATACTCAAACGAGAGTGGTTCACCAGTTAATGCAACATGACCATACGCTTCTATCTGAGACTTCTCCGCATTTGGTATGACTTCAAGCATGGTCTTCCCGATAATGTCGCTCGGCTTTTGCCCTGTATACCGTTCATAAGATGGGTTTGCATCGATGAAGCGGAAATCTACGGGTTTGCCCTGTTCATCAGTAATGATCTCCTGAAGCGCGAAGCCTTCGAGCATGTTGTCAAAGAGAAGACGATATTTCTCCTCACTGTCCTTGAGTTTGCGTTCTGCCGCGAGTCGGTAACTTATGTCCCGCGAGGCGGCAATGACAACTTCATTCCCGCCTATAATTGCCACAGCCTTCGATATTTCAACAGGTACGACTGATCCATCCTTCCGGGTTATATAGCGTAGGGGCACAAAAGTGTCATTTGAGTTGAGAGCTTTCAGCATCAGTTCGGGTTCTGGTGTATTCTTGCTGAGAAGATGTCCGACAAGCTCATCCCTGCTACACCCGTGCATAGCCAGCGTAGAGGCATTGCAGTCAATAATGACACCCGTCTTCCTGTCAGCGATGACGATCGAATCCGTTTCCGCATCGAATATTGCACGGAGCTTCTCTTGACTCTCCTTTACTGCTCTGGCGGCTTTTTCCTTCTCTGAAATGTCTCGAAGAATGACAAGCACATGCCTTTTTTCTTCAAGCTGATAGGATGAGAGGTCAACTTCCATCTCAAACGTAGTGCCATCTTTCCGAAGTCCTTTGGTGATATAGCATAAAGGCGCTTCTTCACTGGTCATTCTCTTCCTCACATACTCTGCAACCTTGCTCCTCTCATTTGGATCAAGGACATTGACTATTGGCTTGCCCAACAGATCATCTTCGGAATCCACGCCGAACATTTTTACGGCCGCAGGATTGCAGATCTCCCAGACTCCGTCGAGGTGGACTCCGATTGCGTCTTGTGAGTTTTTTAGAATTGCCAAAAGCTTAGTCTCGCTCCGCTTCAGCTTTCCTTCTGCCTCAACTCTATCCGAAATGTCATGAACGATGGAATGAAGGATTTTTTTGCCGTGAACATCCAAAGGGCTTGAATAGACTTCAACATCCCTGATGCTTCCATCAGACAACTTGTGCTTGAAGATGAAGTAGGACTGCCTTTTCGCTTGAGCCTTAAACATTTCATTGCGAACCTGAGCTTCCGGCAATGTGTTTATCTCGTCTATGTTCATCGACCTTAGTTTCTCAATAGAATATCCATAGAATTCAGAAGCCGCCCCATTGGCATCACTGATGGCTCCAGTATCTTGATCAATCAGCAAACTCATTGCCGCATTGGTGTGAAACGAGGCCCTGAAAAGCTCTGCCTCATCATCCTTTTTCGCCCTATCTCTTGCCTTTTCCGTAATGTCTTGGACAATGCCTGTAAGATAGTCAGGTTCGCCATCCTCGCCAAGAACAAGTTCTCCGGCCTCGCCCCAAACGGTATGTATTGATCCATCCGCCCAAATGATCCTGTATTCAAGAGGAATGGGGCTCTTTCCATCAGCCGAGGACTTATTGGACGCATTCACCTTTTCGCGATCTTCAGGATGAATGGCTTTCTCAATGACATCAGGCAGAAACCCAGTGAAGTGCTCCCAGTCGATCCCGAAAATCCGGTACATCTCATCAGACCACTTAAGCCGGTTCGACTTGATGAACCATTGCCAGCTTCCGACATGTGCGACGGCTTGCGCCTTCCTGAGGCGCGATTCTGATGCCTTCAGCTCGGCCTCCTGCGCCTTTTGATATGAGACATCGATGATCTGCGCGATGAAATTCAAAGGTTTCCCGACAGAATCACGCATAATAGCCATGCTGATGTCCGCCCATACCGTATGACCATCCTTGTGGATGTACCTTTTCTCGAACCGGACGGTTTCGTACTCGCCATCATGAAGTTTCTTTGTATGTTCGAGGCTCATGGCCACGTCATCAGGATGCGTGATTGCTATGAAGGTGGTTTTGTTTATCTCCTCCATCGAATAGCCCAGCATATTGCAATACGCTTGGTTTACTGAGGACAGCCTTCCATCAAACTCGGTAAGGGAAATTCCGATAGGGGCATTCGAGAAAGCTGTTCTGAACCTGTGTTCACTTTCTTTCAGAGCATTTTCAGTGTCTCTCCTGCGAGTGATATCACGGCAGTAGGCCGTAAAATGGCGAAATGAAGGCATCCATGATGTGGAAACTTCAATGGTTCTCTCATGTCCGTCTTTCCTGCGAATTCGGGACTCAAAATGCTCGAAGCCCGAGTGGACTATTGCTTCTAGTCGGGGGATGACTGGTTCCCGATCTGTTTCCGGCTTGATGTCAAAAATGGAAAGCAGTAGTATTTCTTCCCGAGAGAAGCCAGTGATTTCGCAATATGCCAGATTGGCTTCTAAAAACTTGCCATGCTCATCAAGGACATAGTATCCGTCTTGTGTCGTATTGATGACGGTCTCAAGGTATCTTTCCCGCTCTCGCGCCTCGATCTCTCTTTTCTTGAGACCAGAATTGGCTTGGAAGAGTTTGAAGGCCATTTTTATTGAGGCGTCGAGGACTGTGAAACTAGAGTTTTTCACGACATAGCCGTAGTTCGTGATCTTCTCGGTCTTTTCAACACTTTTTTTTTCTGTATGGGAAGACAGGAACAACACCGGGACATCATGGTCTTTCAGAATGATTTCAGCGGCTTCGGTTCCATCCATCCCAGAACCAAGGTCGATGTCCATGAGGACGAGATCGATCCTGGGCTCCTTGGACATAACCTCGATGGCGTTCTCCCCCGAGTATGCCTGAATGACCTTGTAGCCTTCGTTCTCAATTTGTCGCGTCTCGGTCATGGCGAGAAGAAACTCGTCTTCAACCAAGAGCAGTGTCTTCTGACCGCTCATGAGCCGACCTCTTTACACCTATTTCCCTTCGTACACGAACAAAAGGCAATGGTAAGTGCATCTCTGATTGTAAAGCCTATGCACTTGAGGAACAACGGTCGCGTCCAAGTCTGTCATAGAGGCATTGAGATAGGGCATCTAGTGTCACAAAAGCACACCTTCATGACGCGCAAGAATCGGTGTCAGAAAATCTGCTTGACGATTTCCTGACAGCGCATTATTCTTAAACAAGATTCCTGACACATTGAAGGAAGGCAAATGATGCCAAAAATCGGCTATGTGCGCGTAAGCTCCTCCTCCCAGACCACAGCCCGGCAAGACGACTCGATGGCCGAGCTTGGAGTGGATAGGGTCTTCATCGAGAAGATCAGCGGTAAAAACGCCAATCGCCCTGAGCTAAAGAAGATGCTGGAATACGTCAGGGAAGGGGATACCGTCGTAGTCCACGATATCTCCCGGCTCGCCCGCTCCACCCGCGATCTTCTTGCGATTGTGGATGCTCTTGCCCAGAAGAGGGTCGGGTTCATCTCGTTGAAGGAATCGATTGACACCACAAGCCCGCAAGGCAGGTTCATCCTCACTCTTTTCGGGGCTCTCGCAGAGCTTGAGCGGGAGAACATCCTAAGCCGACAGAAGGAAGGGATCGAGGCCGCAAAAGCACGAGGTAAGAAGCTGGGACGGCCTGCGATGGAGTTTCCGAAGGGGTGGGTGGGAGCCTATTCAAGCTGGAAAGCAGGTGAGACATCCCCAACCGAGGCCGCGAAGGAACTGAAGCTCAAGCGCCCGACCTTCTACTTGATGGTGAAGAGATGGGAGGCTTCGCATAATGAGCTTGTTGAAGGGACTTGATATCGGAGTTGTTAGATGGGAACCTATGAAATTGAAGGCAGAGGTACATAATGGGTTAATACTTGTGCTACCGGTAAGGGAGACATATCAATTATGATCCCACCCCTCGACACTCAAGCGATCCCCTCGACTCTTCCGGATTCCATCCCCTACAAAAGAATGGCAAAGCATTGGTGCTTCTCATTGATCGGGTTCATTATTCTTGCTCTGGTCGGTCTTGGCTTTGGCAGTGACATTGGGAAGTTTCTCGCCGTCATCGCGATCACTCTTGCCGTCCTTGCCTTCATCAAGTTTATCGAAGCCAGAGGCAAGGCAAAATCATCTGAAGCTCTCCTTCATGATGTTGGTGCACTCGCCCATTGGAACTTCACGTCTACGGAGTGGATGACGATCTTGGAGCGCAAGGGCACAGGTTCTGGTTCACGTCTGAATCGCGCCCCGCCCGCATTGATCCTTGGATTCGATAGCTTGCTCATGGGGCGGGAGCTTATTCCATTCTCGCGGCCTGACTCTGTGGAGATTGAGGAGGACGGCGATTTTCACATCCACATTGCCTATTGGAGCAGTGGCCGAAATCCGGTGCGGCATCACCTTTGCATCCCCGTCCCCTATGACCGGCTGGAAGAGGCACGGGCACTCTTGCCACGCTTGAGGGCGGGGAAGTGAGAACCGCCTCATTCGCCTTTGGATTGACTTCCTGCCTCGCTGGGAATAGCCTGTCGGGAGGATAATGCTACCTACAGGAGTTCAGAATGCGGAGCGTCATAAGACCATCTATATTTCCTATAATGCTCGCCTTGGTATGCCTTGCTCCATTGCACGCTCAATTCAGGCACCTTGACCCACTCAATGAAGGGAATCCTGAACTAAGAAAAATCGGGCTTGGTTTCACGATTCAAAGCTTGGAGGATGATGAATATAAATCAAACTGGGCAAGTTCGTATTTGCCCGCAGATGGCAAAGCTCCACAAGTCCCCGATTATGATAAATATGACAGTGCTTTAGATGCGGGCGATGATGCCACATTCGAGAGTGAGCAAACTGTTATTGATGCCTACAACGCTTGGAAAACAATGTATTCGCCTTCTCGCGCTTCAGATGGCGACAGTGCCACATGTTGGGCAGTCAGCGGGAAAGGAATCGGCGAGGTTCTGATTGTAAAGCTCGATTCAAGGAAGAGCGCTTTTATTGCTTCGGGTTTCCAGAAATCGCTGGATTTGTTCAAGAAGAACTCCCGCCCCCATATGGTAAGGGTTTGGGTGCTTGAAGCCTTGCATGAAGAAGCGAATCAATTCGCTGTGGTCGAGTCAGAAGTAAAAGCCATTGCGTCCCTCGATGTAGAGCTAAAAGATGCCTTTGGCAAGCAACCGCTTCCAATCCCCTCTTATACGCCTACCCTCATTTCTACTCATCCTGACGGGTCGCCAAATGATGAACCAGTTTACGCAAGCTTCCTCGCTCTCCAGATTCTATCTGTCTATCCCGGGTCAAAGTATCTGGACACCTGTATTTCAGAAGTTTCCAATTGAAGTTTCATCAAGGTGGAGAGGGAATACATGCGACCACGGTACTTGGGTTTTGATGAAGGCAAGTTGCTCGCCGCCGCCAAAGAACTGACAGCGATTGGACTAAGGCCCCCAGAAGTCTATGCCGCCATGAATCTCGCAGGAGCCAAGTGGAGGGCTGTCCAAGTTAAAGAAGGCCGAAGCCAAGAGGCCCACGTAGAACGGGATAGTCTCGTTTTCCAAAAAGCCAGCAAATACATTTTGCAAACAACGATGACTACGACCATCCAATTGGGGAAACTTGGGCACGCCGTGGAAGGCGAACGATTCATGTTCATAGCTATCAGCGCCACGTTCAACATGCTTCTCACGCGGGGCCCAAGGTCGATCAGGGAATGGCTGGAGGAGGGAGACACAGAGGCTCGAAAGTTCATTCTTCCTTTTGCGGTGGGTTCATTCATCCTTCTGGAATCCGATGGCATAGACTTCTTCTTTGACCGCATGGTCAGGTTCAGGTATGGATTTCCATTTGACGCGGGGAAAGACGTCACTGCGCCAGTTCTCGGTGTGATTGGGAGCCTTGGAAAGGCAGGATATGGAATCCTCAAGCCTATTACAGATTCGATAGACTGAGGAGGATTGCTTTCTGTTCGCATGACGGAATGCTATCTTTTCCCGCTCCTTATTTCACCCCATAGACCCGGAAAAGAGCCCTTCCCTCAAGCCAATTCCCAATGGTCTTGTAGGTAAACTCAATTGACTTGATGTGCCTCTTCCCGCCTTCGAGCTTGATATACCTTGACCTCGAGCCTTCCTTGAAAACCAAGCGAGTCTTAATTCTTTCCCGCTCTCCGTTCCCATAAATGATTACCATATTGGAGACTTCGACATCGCTTCTGTCCACTTGAAAGTAGACGGCCCGGTAGAAGGCATCAGAATCACCAACGTTAATAATTGCGCTCTCGCCCTTGTAGGGGATGTACTGTTCCCCTAGGGTGACCCTGTTGGGGTTGAACGTCATGCAGGAACTGAGCGCGAAAGTGAGTCCTATCAAAACAAGTGTTCTCTTCATCTCAAGCCTCCCCGAATGAACTTCTATGCACTATGGAGTTATTTTACTCATAAAATAGAGCAAAGGGTATCGGTTGGCATTGGATGGATTCCTAGGTTGATTCGCTGGCAGGATATTAGTTTGATATCCGGTATGCATTTGGAGATGCGGTCTGAAAACCTGTTTCTCCATTGAGTGGTATAATCGTTGCTAGAGGAGAGGTGAGGATGATAATTGAACAGAAAGATGTGCGTCGTGTGCAGTCAATCCTACTGGGTATCCTTTCGTTCCTATGGGTGATTCTCATCCTCGGGGTATGGCATTCAAGCGCGCGAAGCGGATTTGATGCGCTCTTCATCCTCATTTCAACCCTTGTGGTCGCAGGAATCGTTCTTTTCCTGCTTGCGAGGAAATGGGAAGGCGTGGTCATGAGCCAAAGCGAGAAGATAGAGTATCTAAAGAACCCAGATTCCGTGGATGATAGGGTCGATGTTCATTTCGCAAACATTCGACTGGCGTCGGGCCGCATGAAGAGAGTTCGGCTCGGATCAAATACAGAGGTTCTTGAACGGCTCAATGTAAAGACTGGAGATAAACTCGTAAAGTATAGGTGGGCGCTCTTTTGTGTCGTTGAGAAGCAATAAAGAATGGTAGAATGCATCAATTTGGAGGAACGCAATGCCCGACAGTCCCTTGAAGACAATCATGAAACTCGATCCAAAACTCATCGAGAACCTCAACGCGACTGAAGAGTTTGTCTACGCCGATGGAGCCCTTCCCAAGAAGTTCAAGCTCCTCATGGGCATAGCCTTCGATGCATCCCACGGGGCAATTGGCGGGGT
>Ga0316217_10007042_pt1 | contig 10874 bp, 11 predicted proteins | sample 1anoAmetaG_FD_203633 | JGI IMG/M metagenome (GOLD analysis project Ga0316217, IMG submission 203633) | Freshwater microbial communities from Trout Bog Lake, Wisconsin, USA - 1anoA | ecosystem: Environmental > Aquatic > Freshwater > Lake > Hypolimnion/Profundal zone | place: USA: Wisconsin... | reverse complement strand
TGGCCTCCCAGATGGTGGTGCAGGACTAGCCGGATTGCGGCCCGCCCTTCCAGCCGGCGGCGACTTGCCCTAGACTGGAAGGCGCCGCCGGCGTGGCGAAATGGCAGACGCGACAGACTCAAAATCTCTGTCTGGCCCTTGGCATGATTGCACTTAGGGTTTCCACCCCCTCTCAATCACACAATAATCACACAAACTTTCCAGACATGGGAAACCCCCCATTGCTGGGGGGTTTTGGTAGCCCTCTTCGGACTCGAACCGAAATGCCCATAGGGCGAAGCATTTTGAGTGCTTTGTGTCTGCCATTCCACCAGAGGGCCTAGCAATGGTCAGGGTAGCACAGGTGGTGATCCCCTTCAATAATAAGTAGTCAATACTGATTCTCAATAAACCCTGTTACTGGCTTGAGTTTTTAGCTTAACGATTATTTCCAATCAAATTTGCGTTCTAAGGCTATCGTCCGTTTCAAAACACACAACTACCTGGGCAAACTACCCCTATTTTTGGCAAATGATACTGACAGTTATCCCTTTTCAAGATGCCTGTCTAATTTCTCACTCAAAGCTTTTTGGCTATCCGCTAGGCGGCTCTCCACAGTATCCATATGGCTGTAAATCTCATCTCTAGTGCTATTTATTCTTACATCCAGCATACCCGAGGTAACGTAACCTTTCTCAATGCTCACAGCCAACCCTTTAACCTCTATCACCAGGGTCTGAATAGCTGTTTGGGATCTCTCATGGTTAGCATCATTACGGTTAATACCTCTACGCACAAACCATGCCAACATAGCGGCAATGCCGGTTATACCTGCTACTAGTAACGTCTGCCATAGATTCATACAGTGCCCCTAATCGTTGCTACAATCTCAGTAATTTTAGTGGCACTATAACCGGCTATCGCTAGATAGAATAATTTATCTGTCAATTGTGTTACGAAATTTGTGTTGGTTAGCCAGTGTGGGCTATACATAACCAAACCATGAACCATGCACAATGCCGCAAAAGCGGCTAGTGCCACCACTCTACCAAATGAGGCATCAGGGGCAGAGGATAGGAGAGCCTTTAGCCACTGCATTAGGCCACCACTCGTAAAATGCCCTCAAACTTCCTGGTTTTGCTGGCAGAAGTCACAACGGTAACTGTAATCATATATCTATGACCAGCTATCCCCCCGGTAACACTGTGACCAACCACACTACCTAGGATTACCGAGTTTCCCACCAGCATAGATCCAACCTGGGAATCAACAGCATTGAGGCATTTAATGCTATATGTAGCAGATACTATGGTTTCGTTGGCAGTAGCATCTAGCCTCTGGGTAAAATCCACATTAAAATTAGTTGTTTCCCCCACTACAAACGGAGTTTGATATTCATAAGCTTCCATATTTACCTCTTACTAAGTAATTCTCTAATGCCTAACTCCTGCGGCTAGAACCCTTGCAAAATCATCAACCTCTAGCACCTGGGAAAAATCATCAGGGGGCAACACAACCAAAATCCCCTTGTGGCTGGTGGTGGATCCAGCTAGACCGGCTGAGGTGGGGCCTGGAATCCACTGGGCTCCACAGCCGGTGACAATCTCCACAGCATGGCCGGTATTGCTGGGCCAGAGGATGGTAGATGCCCCTAGGGCAATCACCAATACCTTGCTACTACCAGTGGAAGTCTGGCCAAGCAGGCTCTGGGCTCCGGATGCTGAGACTAGCTCATAGGCTGTGCCATTGCTCACCACTGATAGGACGGTTTGGGCTCCAGACCCATTGATGGTGATTTTGCTAGAGCCGCTGTCCACCGGAGGTGGCAGGGCCTGAGCCCCTGAGCCTGAGATGGTGACCTTGCTAGACCCACTATTCGCCGGCCCTGAGATGGTCTGGCTACCAGAGACATTGACTGTCACCTGTGCTGAGGCAGAGGTGGTGGAACCTACCAGAGCCTGGGCACCGGAGGAGGAGATTACCTCATTGGCATTTCCTGTGGAGGTAGCAGCAGAAAGGGTTTGAGAGCCAGAGACAGTTACTGTCTGCTTTGCAGATCCGGCATTGATTGGGCTGCTGATGGTCTCAGATCCGGAGGCTGAAATGGTCTGAGTAGCTGAGGCTGAGCAGGTAGGACCGGCTACGGTCTGAGCCCCGGTTGCACTGACCAAACCAGCGGTACCGGCAGATCCAGCATTGACGGGGGCCGGTAGGGTCTGGCTACCAGTTGCGTTGATCGTCTGGACAGCAGAGCCAGTGGAGGTGGACCCCACCAGAGTCTCAGCACCGGTAGCACTAACCAGCACCTTGGATGATCCAGAATCAGTGGGACCAACCAGGGATTGGGCACCAGAGCCTGAAATGGTCTGTGTAGCTGCGGCTGATGTTGTGGGACCAGCTAGGGTCTGGATACCTGAGCCACTGACCGTCTGAATTGCACTTCCAGTGCTGGTAGGACCAGAAATGGTCTGAGCCCCGGTGGCTGTAACGGTTGTGGTAATGCTGGCTGTCCCGGCTGATGTGGGACCCACCAGGGACTGAGAACCACTAGCAGAAATGACCACAGCGGCAGAGCCGGAATTGGCTGGGCTGGGCGGGGTCTGGGCACCGGAGCCATTGACCGTCTGGACAGCAGATCCTGAATCAGTTGGACCCACCAGGGCTTGAGTCCCGGATCCTGAGATGGTCTGGACAGCAGAGCCTGTATTCACCGGGCTGATCTGAGCCTGAGCCCCAGATCCATTGACCGTCTGAGTAGCAGTGGCTGAGGCCGTAGGGCTAACCAGAGTCTGGGCTCCACTGGCAGTGACGGTAGCTACACCGGCCCCCTTAAATGCTGCCAATACAACAGCATAGGCACTGGAGCCAGATAAGGTGGCAGTTTCGCCGTAGATCCCGGTAGTGGTTACAACCTTATCTTTGCTGTATAACCATGTGCTGGCCCCATCAGAAGATGATTTAAATTCCTGGGTAAATCCGGCGGTATCCGTAATGGTGATACCCGTATAATTATCCGTAACCCACAGGGAAAATAGATAATCATTGTTATTAGTGGTAGTTAGTGTAGGTGTGGTGCAGGATGTTGCTACCCCTGGCATGGAGTATTGTACATATCCATCCAGGACCGTGGCCAGGGTCCCGGTAGGATTTTGCACCACATTACAGGTAAACCAGGGAGTAGCATAGCCGGTAGTGGATATGGCCAGCCGCAAAGCGGCATTAGTGGCAGATGCAAACGCATAGAATACATGGGTCTGCATACCGGCAGTTGAGCTATAAAACCCAGCCCCACCCACCTCGGAATAGGTATTTCCGCTGGAGTCACTGGCCGTTTCTGAGTTTAGCGTATTGTTTGAGCTAAACCCAAATACGATCAGGTCCCCGGCCTGCACAGAGACAATGAGATTGCTGTTGGTAGTGGAGTTGTAAGTTGTTCCGGGGGCTGGAAATGAATATGCCTGTCTGAGGCTAGGGCCACTGGTGGCCACTGCCTCTACCAGGGACCGTAGCCCTAGAAGCATTTATTACACCACTGCTGGGATATGCTGGATTACCGTGGATCCATCAGGAATAGTGGTAGCCAGCAGCCCAGAGGAAACCATACCGGCAATATCCACCGTAGTATCCTCGGGAAAATTAACCACATCACCGACTGTATAGCAAACATTTTCAATGGTCTGGCTAACGGAGATTAGGACTACCATATATATGCCTCACTTATAGAAAATTGACCCAGTAACAGAGGCAGTGGTGGAACCGTTATAGGCAGTGACAGCAGCAAACGCCATACCGGTAGTGCTATTTAGCAGTGCAAATGCCCCTGGGGCAACTGTCAATGCTGCACTAGCAGGTAGGGCAAATATGCAAGTGGGTGCAGTGGTTCCCAGTGTTACAGAGCCCACAACCACATTCCAGAACTCTAGATAGGCCACAGCCGCTGTATTGTTTTGAAAACTGAATCCCATCAAATTACCGGCAGAGGCTTTAACGGCAACTAGGGCTCCGGTAGCACTCACATTATTATTAATACATGCTTGCAGGACGTTTGTGGTCAAGGCCAGTGGGGTATTAGGGCTGAGGGCCACAGTCAGGCTAGGAGATGCAGCCGCTGCAATAGTGCTAGCCGCTGTGACCACAGGAGCCACACCACCGGAGGATAGAGACACCAGAGCCTCACCCCTAGCCGTAGTCTGGAGATTTACTGCCTGACCCGTTGTAACTGTTGGAAGTGTGGTGGTGTAGGTCCCACCCATCAGGACCGGAGCCCCTAGGATGGTAGTTCCACTGGCCGCTAGGCCCTGGGCCATAGAGGCAATAACCGGCTCATATACGAACGTCTGGAGGGATATGCCTATATTTGCAGTTCCAGAGGTCCAGGCTGTGGCCCTCACTCTAATCTGGGTCAATGCTCCTACACAGGCATCATAGGTGCCTGTGGAGTTTGTTAATGGACCCCAGGTAGTAGCAGCCTGAGAGGTAGAATTATTAATTACCTGGATAGGGTAATAATTGGTTCCATCGTCCGAAACCTCAACGATAAACGTAACACCGGCATAAGTGCCATAAACACTGATAGTTGCAATGTTGTACTGGGCAATACTGACTGGGCCAACTACACTGCTAGAGGTAGTGATGGTCCCGGCTGTCCTGGAGGACTGAGCCCCCTGCATGGTCAGGGCACCAGAGGAGGTAACGGAACAGACGTTAGCCGCTGTATTTGGATCCCCAATTACCACTACCTGCCGGTGATAGGTCCCTGGCACATAGGTGTCAATGGATTTCCCGGCCCCATCTGTGGCAACCTGGACGAATGACTCAGCCATAGCTATTCCTCATTACTCTCTAATACCTGCAAATAGTCATCAACCGGCATAACAACTGCATAGTCATCAGCCAGCAGCACTATTGTCTCCCCAGCCATGACTTAGCTCTGAGTAATGGTGTTGGCAGAGATATGATAAATAGCACCTGATGTTAATGTAGTGGTCCCCACGAGCATGTCGGCACCACTGGTACCCACGGTACCCTGGCCGATAACGGTAGTTCCGTTTGACGCTAACCAGCGGGAAAATGTAGCTGTGCCAGAGGTTCCGATAGTGGCATCAGTGACAGCATTAAATGTTAGAACACCCCCGGAAACAGTAGCAGGAGTAGCAGAGCAGGCATTGGTTACCAGGACCGGATTAGACGACAGGGCAGTATCGGCATTAGTTGGAGGGGTGCCACCATAGGTAACGATGGTAGAGCTAGCCCCAGCCGCTGTGATCTGGGCAGTGAGAGAGGCAGTTTTGATAGCTAGAGTAGTGGAATAGGTCATTAGAAAATCTCCTGTAAATTAGACGGTTGGAATAGCGGCAATTGCGATTGAATCAAGCAGAGCCAATACGGTTAATTTGGTTCCATCGGCCCTAGTGATTTCCTCGGATAAATCAATAACCGTTGAAGCCAGGGGGCTAACCCCTACCTGGGGGCCTAGCGGAGAAACCGCTTTGCCGTTGGCATCTCCTAAATATTCAACATAACCCCTGGTGAAATTGGTAGACCAACTAGGGGTAAATTCACCATCAATGATGGCAAGATTCTTGTAAATATTAAGGTTTGTCCAGGTGCCAACACTTATGATGGTTGCTGGTGAAACTGTGTTAGTCATATATAACCCTCAATAGAGTAATTCTTATTACCAAATTAGTTTGATATAGCCACCACCACCAGCACCCCCGGTATAAGAGGTATCCCCACCACCACCACCACCGGCACCAATGCCCCCAGCAGTGCCGTTTTGATTCTGATTTCCATTACCCCCGTTACTCATGGGGGATGCACCACCACCACCACCACAATAAACAGTGGTATTGGCCCTTGATCCACCTAGGTATAAATCACAGGCCCCACCTGGGGCAAAATTAGCTCCACCCCCGGCCCCATCCATCCAGGTTGTGTATGCATAGCTAGAACCGGAAATAGAATCTAGGCCAGCGGTTCCACCCACAGTGCTACCAGTGGGGCTAAATAAAGAGGTTGAATTATGCTTTCCACCATTCCCACCATAGTTAATGGCAGTGTTGCCACCACCTCTACCACCACCACAATAAAGTAAGCCTAAATCGGTTTGGAAGGCTGAATAGGTTCCATCATTTCCAGCGGTAATTAGAGCAGGAGCGGCACCCCCGGCCCCAACCCTAACGGTATAAGGAGTGCCAGAGGTTACATTTGCAAAGATTCGGGCAAAGGCCCCGGCACCCCCACCACCACCACCGGCACCACTTCGACCACTAGCCCCGGAACCACCACCACCCATGATAATTACTTGAACTAGGGAACATCCTTTAGGGGGAGTCCAGGAATAAGTACCGGGGGTTGTCCAAGTTTGGCTATTATTGAAAAGTCTATCTGTAAGGGTTTCCGCTGGCCAGTTGTTGATTAGAACCCCAGCCCCAAATTCAGCAATAGCGTTATAAGGGGTTCCATCGGCCATTTTACATGGTCTGGCTTGGTCATAAATTGCCCAACCGCTTGTAATGCCGGTATTGTTTCCAGGCACCCCCAGAAAGCCACCAGCCCCACCACTGGTAAAGGTTCCGCTGCAAATAACGTTATTAATTAAGGCTACGTTAGCGGCTAGGGCCTGGGCTGATATGCTAGAGGCTGCAACAGAGCCAACAACCATGTTTGGCAGAATATCTTGCCAAACCCAATTAGATCCATTGCTCTTATAAATGGTCCCATAACCAGTTGTAACCCCTTTATTTGTGTTGTATGTTGTGTCATCAATAACCCAAATGTACTTTCCATTCATCCCTATGGCTGTTGGTACGGTTGCATTCGTACAAGCAACTGGGCAATTACTTAACCCTGTAAGGGCAATAATTGAGGCTAGGCTGTTGTTTACATTATTTGGGGTTAGGATTTTCTGCCATGATGGAACCCCTGCATAATTCCCTTGGCCAATATAGGAATCAACCCCTTCGCCTAACGCTAGGATAGATTGAGAGTATGCCCCTTGAACCTCTGGCAAGAGCATGTAATTAAAATAATTACCGGGGATAGGGCAATCACTGGCTGAGGTTCTTCCAAAAGATACGCCATAGGCATTCCGTTGATAAAATGTCAAACTATCATTGTTGGCATAGGTTCCATAACCCAGTCTCTGGATAGTAGCTGATAAATTGCCTGGACCAATGACAACATTTCCACCAGAAGGGTTTAGATATAGATCTGTTGGTGGGGTTACTGATGTCATCCATCTAGTCTGAATATAAGATCCGTAACCCAAATTAGAACAAGCCCCCATCTGCATACCGACTTGGCCGGTCTCATCGGTAAGAATTAGCGAACCGTTCAAATTGGCAATTGTGGACAGAGTATCAGGAGCGGCAGTCAGTTTCCCGGCAAACCATGCACTTGCACCGGTGGTATTAGTTGCTCCAAGAGCAGCAACATTGGACGATCTAGTGAAGGATCCCCCAGCGGCTGTGAGGGATCCAGTAAGGGTTACAGAGCCGGTTAGGGTGCCACCAGTGGTGGAAACCTTGCTACCGGCAATGGCATTGGTAACTAACTGCCTTTGATTGGCAACGGTAGCCCACCAGCTTTTTAGACTGGTGATAATCCCTACGGAATTAAGAGAGGTTCCGTCTGGCCAGACAGAGGCCCAGTTGCTCACAGCCCCAGCCGCAATCAATCCGGTTGAAATGGCTGTGATAGCGGCATCATAAGCGGCATAGGTGGAAACGGCTAACCCGGCTGCGGTAACCCCTGTGTGTAAACCGGCCTGGGTTTGCGCCTCAGCTTGCCACTGCTGCATTAGGGTTATCTTGTCTGAGTTTGCCAGCACATCAACAGAGAGAATCCCCGTAACTCCGGTATACGTGGAATCAGCCGGTGTGGTAAGGGTGGCCTGGGCATAGTCCAGGGTCTGCCCTGCACTGTCCTGGTGTAGATAGGCTACAAATGTGCTAGCTGGTGATACCGTTAGGGTTATGGAAATGCTCAAACCAGGCACCGGCACAGCCTGCCAAGTGGGGCTGTTGGGCATGGACCCCTGATAGGTCATCCAATAGAGGATCCAGGAGGCCCAGGGACCCGGTAGGGTGCATGTGGTGGCAACACTGACCCCCTGACTACCTGCACCGGCCACAGAGACCAGACCCAGAGTTAGGAAACTGTTGGCAGTGCCAGGGAAAGTGGGGATTGGCCATTGCTGCTGAGCCCGTTTCCGGGGCTGGATCGAAGTGTTGCACTCAACCTTAACGCCGGCTTTGGTATAGTTAACACTGCTAGACATTAATAGGCCCCTAAAATCTTAGTGCTGTAAATGGTCCCACCTCTAAACGTGATTTGCAGACTAGAAGCAAACCCACCGGATATAGCCTCTATGGCTGAAACCGATACAGATCCTGGCTGAAAGGCTCCTGCTGTGAGGCTGGGGCTGATCCATAGAGCCGCTGGCTTATTATCCAATACCGACATTAGACCGGCAAAAGAAAGTTGGTTTCCTGTGGCAGTGCCAATGGTTTTGCCATACAGGGCATTAACATCGTCATAGATAGACCATGTACAGGATAGTTGTGGAATCCAGCCAAACCGTCTGCATGTCTCGGATCCATCTATTAACTCTTTTACAATATTCTTCTCAACCCACTCCAGCGTTAGATTGCTGCATGGCGGTAGAAAGTAGCTAGCAGTTTTGGTTACACCATCAGTGGCCAGGGTAGATATCCGTAATGGACTGGTAGTAATAAAAGTCATAGCCTCACCTATCTATATATGTAATTCCGGCCTAATTCGCTACCAACGTAACCTGAGTTTCGCCAGTCACGTAATCTGTCTGTTTACTCATTAGCCGGTATTGGATAGATCCATTTACAGTGACAAGAGAAAAGGGGCTTAGGCTTTCCCATGGGCTAGGGGTTAGTGGGTCATTCCAAAACCACGTTTCCTCCCTGAGGGATCTGGGCTTGCCAAACCATGCCGAGAGGGCATCAGCACAAGCCTGGGCTTGTGAAATGTGCCAGATCATGGGATGGGCGGTGACGGTCATAACCGTACCACCTATCTGCCCATCGGTCTCTGCATAGTAGTTACCATCCTGGGTCTCAACTAGCACTGATGAGTAGAAATTGGGCCATCCGAGGTATGCCTTAGCGTCTGATCTCTGCACACCGGTTAGGGCCGTGACTGAATCCGAATTGATCCTAGAAACAATGGCCAGTTTGCCACTGGGCATGGGCACAGCCATAGCACCCTGTAACATACAGATATGCTCTATGCAATCAATTGCAGTGAGCCCACCTGGGGTGAATCGCTCAATAACCCATGGCATAACTGTATCAATGCTAAATACACAACCTCCCATGTGGCCAACTATTCGGCCTGATTTACTGGGGTCCCTGATAGCACCGGCAAATACTGGAGTCCCATCCTGAATCTGCTCAGAGAAATTTATCGATGCTATCTGACTTGTATTATTTGGCACTGCCGTTAAACGGAATAGCCATGTCTGGGTATTGATATCGGTAGAGCTAGTGATATCGTCCAACCGGCCAAATACCAACATTTCATTTGAATTTCTGGCTACAAACGTATTGGGCCAGAGGCAGGTAATCTGATCTGGGAAATAGGCCCAGGTAATGGTTAGGACACTAGCCGAGTAGGTGATCTGTCCATACCCCTGAGGACCAATCAGATAGGGTCCATACGGAGTGGTCACAAGCTGTCCACCCTTTAGGCAGACTGGCACAGCGGCTGATACTACACCGGCTGAGCCATAGAAACCAAGCTCAATGGTATCAACGGTTGTATAGGCTAGTAGTGATGTGGTAGTGGGGCCACCAGGGAAATTAATTATCTGCCTGGGGATGCTGGCAGAGGGCCAAGTGATTCCTACGGCACCACCAAATGAGGACCCACTCCAGGCATATCCATTGATGGTGGCACCTGAATTGGTGATTTTACGCATACCAATATAGTCATAAAACACACCCATAGCCTGAGTTGCACCTATGGCCGGGGTCCAGGTATCAATTAGACTACTCGGATCAGGCCCATTGTCTACACAGCCTAGGGACATATCGTTATATACCCTATTTCTCCGTCTAGCGTAGACAGAGAGGGTTTTTATTTCGTACGGCATCAATGAGCTAGGGGCTGAGGTTTTCTGGCTAGTCCAGTCTGCTGTCAGGCTAGGGGCAACCGGTGCAGCCCATCCGGCATCAGGGGTGCCTAGATACTGGGCAGTGGTCCCTGAAATGATCTGCATGGCTGTCAGGGTGGGCTGGATATCTGAGGCTGCTGTTAAATCAGTTCCAGAGGTCCCATATTGATAAATCGGCAGATATCCATACACCGGATTAACTGTGCTGGCCTGGACAAATCTAGATAAATCCAGGCTAAATGGCTGGGTAGCATTCTGCAATACCGTCCTAGCATCTGTGAATACCAGTTCATTTTGGGTATCGTTATCAAAGTAAATCCGGTTACCTATGGATAGATTTGTAACCTGCTCTAGAGTGGTAACCTGATTAAGCTCTGGATTTACGCTCAAAACCGTCCATGAATTGCTCTGGCTGGTGCCCTGGATGAGATGGAGCTTATCACCCATAGTCACACCATTAACCGTATTGAGTCCAATGGTATAGCAGGCTGGGCTAGGATTAGCCCCTACTGCCGTAGACACAGTATAATAATTTGCATCGGTGGTAGAGCTAGCCTGTCTGACAAACGTAGCTGAATAATTGGTATTCTCGGAGGGGTCCGGAGTGTAAGTATTATAATAGTTACCAAACCCGTCCACACCAGAGGACCAAACCCCTAGCGTGAATGAGGGGACCGGCCAGGGCCTCATATCCAGATCCACCCTGGTAAAGGGTCCTCCAGGAGGTGTTACCTGATCATCT